>Ga0182749_1000515_pt1 | contig 35845 bp, 35 predicted proteins | sample eDN3rd37CKraftMG_FD_128875 | JGI IMG/M metagenome (GOLD analysis project Ga0182749, IMG submission 128875) | Enriched Miracle-Growth compost microbial communities from Emeryville, California, USA - eDNA 3rd pass 37_C Kraft MG (version 2) (version 2) ...
GATCTTGTAGGTGATGACGCCTTCCTTGACGTCGTCGCGGTCGGGCAGGCCGAGATGCTCCTTCGGCGTCACGTAGCAGAGCATGGCGCAGCCGAACCAGCCGATCATGGCGGCGCCGATGCCGGAGGTGATGTGGTCGTAGCCCGGCGCGATGTCGGTCGTCAGCGGCCCGAGCGTATAGAACGGCGCCTCGCCGCACTCCTTGAGCTGCTTGTCCATGTTGATCTTGATCTTGTGCATCGGCACGTGGCCGGGGCCCTCGATCATCACCTGGCAGCCCTTGTCCCAGGCGACCTTGGTGAGCTCGCCCAGCGTCTCGAGCTCGGCGAACTGCGCGCGGTCGTTGGCGTCGGCGATCGAGCCCGGGCGCAGGCCGTCGCCGAGCGAGAACGACACGTCATATTTGCGCATGATGTCGCAGATCTCGTCGAAGCGCTCGTAGAGGAAGCTCTCCTTGTGCCGCGACAGGCACCACTTGGCCATGATCGAGCCGCCGCGCGAGACGATGCCGGTGACGCGGTCGGCGGTGAGCGGCACGTAGGCGAGCCGCACGCCGGCATGGATGGTGAAATAGTCGACGCCCTGCTCGCACTGCTCGATCAAGGTGTCCTTGTAGACCTCCCAGTCGAGCTTGACGGGATCGCCGTTGACCTTCTCCAGCGCCTGATAGATCGGCACAGTTCCAATTGGGACCGGCGAATTGCGCAGGATCCATTCGCGCGTGTTGTGGATGTTGCGGCCGGTGGAAAGGTCCATCACCGTGTCGGCGCCCCAGCGGATCGCCCACACCATCTTCTCGACTTCTTCCTCGACCGACGACGTGACGGCGGAGTTGCCGATATTGGCGTTGATCTTCACCAGGAAGTTGCGGCCGATGATCATCGGCTCAAGCTCGGCGTGGTTGATGTTGGACGGGATGATCGCCCTGCCCCGCGCGATCTCGTCGCGCACGAATTCCGGCGTGATGAACGCCGGCACCGAGGCGCCGAAGGATTCGCCGTCGGCGATCGCCGCCTGGGCGCGGTCGAGCATCGCCTTGCGCCCGAGGTTTTCGCGCTCGGCGACGTAGATCATTTCCTTGGTGACGATGCCGGCCCTGGCAAATTCGTATTGCGTCACCGGCTTGCCGTCCAAGGCGCGCCACGGCTTCGGCGTGTTGGGGAAATTACGCGCAAGGTGCTTGCCGGTGACGTTGCCGTTGTCCACGGGCATGATCGGACGGCCCTCGTATTCCTCGACGCCGCCGCGCTCCTTCACCCAGGCGATGCGATGGCGGTGCAGGCCCTTCTCGACGTCGATCCCGACATTGTCGTCGGTGTAGGGACCGGTGGTGTCGTAAACCGGCAGCGGCGCTTCGCCCGCGGTCTCCGACAATGCGATCTCGCGATGCGGCACCTTCAGATCGGGCGCGGCCTCCGGCGTCGAATAGACCTTGCGCGACGCCGGCAGCGGGCCGGTGGTGACCTTCGGGACGACCAGATCGGCATTCGTGACGGGCTTGTTCATGGTGCTCTCCTTGCGGATTTAAGCTCAGGCCGCCTGCCTGGCGGGATCGATGGCGAGCCAGGCGCGCACGCGCGCGTCCGGGTCCTTGCTCTGTGTGATGTCGGAGACGACGGCGATGGAATCGGCCCCGGCGGCATGGACGCCCGGCGCGCGCTCCAGCGTGATGCCGCCGATGGCGCAGAGCGGAATCTTGCCGATGCGCGTCTTCCACTGCGTGATGCGCTCGAGGCCCTGCGGGCCGAAGCGCATCACCTTCAGCGTCGTCGGATAGATCGGCCCGAGCGCGACGTAATCGGGATCGTGCGCGAGTGCGGCGTCGAGCTCGGCCTCGTCGTGCGTCGACAGGCCGAGCGTCAGCCCGGCGCGGCGGATGGCGGCGACGTCGGCCGTGGCGAGGTCCTCCTGGCCGAGATGCAGGTGCTGCGCCTTCGCGTCGATCGCGGCCTGCCAATAGTCGTTCACGACGAGCCTGGCACTGCCCGCGGCGGCGATGCCTTCGCGCATCAACGTCACGGCGGCCGCGTGCGTCAGATCCTTCACGCGCAGCTGGATGGTGCCGACGCCGAGCCCGGCCAGGCGCGCGACCCAGGCGACGCTGTCGACGACGGGATAGAAACGGTCAGGATACGGCATGCCAGAACGGGGTCCCGACGACAGGGGTTGAGGGAGAGGCGAAATCGCGCGGGCCCATCAGCCCGGCCTCGTGGCCGGCGCGGCCCGCCTCGACGGCGAGGCGGAAGGCGTTCGCCATTTGCACCGGGTCGGCGGCCTTGGCGACGGCGGTATTCAGGAGCACGGCGTCGTAGCCGAGCTCCAGCGCCTCGGCCGCGTGCGACGGCGCCCCTAACCCGGCGTCGACCACGAGCGTGACCTCGGGCAGGCGCGCGCGCAGCAGCGCGAGCGCGCCGCGATTGACGAGGCCGCGCGCCGAGCCGATCGGCGCCGCCCACGGCATGATGACCTTGCAGCCGAGGTCGCGCAGCCTCTGCGCCACCGTCAGGTCCTCGGTGCAATAGGGAAAGACCTCGAAGCCGTCCTTCATGAGGATGGCGGCGGCCTCGAGCAGGCCGACCGGATCGGGCTGCAGCGTCTCGTCGTCGCCGATGACCTCGAGCTTGATCCACGGCGTGTCGAACAGTTCGCGCGCGAGCTCGGCCGTGGTCACGGCTTCCTGCGCGCTGCGGCAGCCGGCGGTGTTCGGCAGCACGGTGACGTCGAGCGCGCGGATCAGCTCCCAGAACTGGTTGCCGGCGCGGCCTCCCGCCGCCTCGCGGCGCAGCGATACGGTGACGATCTCGGCGCCCGAGGCGCGGATCGCCTGCTGCATGATCGCCGGCGACGGATACAGCGCCGTGCCGATCAGCAGCCGCGAGGAGAATTGCTTGCCGTAGAAGTCGAGCATTACTTTTCAGCTTCCGTTTTTCGTCATGGCCGGGCTTGTCCCGGCCATCCACGTCTTTCTGTATTGCCACGCTCAAGGCGTGGATGCCCGGCACAAGGCCGGGCATGACGGTGAACTAGCCCCCCTGCCTTGGCGTGATGATTTCGACCTGGTCGCCGCTCGCGAGCGCGGTCTCGGCCCAGCGCGACTTCGGCACGACCTTGCGGTTCACGGCGATGGCGAGCTGCGTGAACGGATAATCCATCTCGGCCAGCAGCGCCGCGAGCGTGGTCGCGCGCACCTCGGCGCCCTCGCCGTTGATCGTCACGCGCATCGCACCACCTCGCGATCGGTGCGGCCGCCGACGACATGCGCGACGGTCGCCTCGGCCAAAGCCGGCGCCAGCAGGAAGCCGTGGCGATAAAGGCCGTTGACGCTGATGCGCGCATTGTCGGCGACGGCGATGCGCGGCAGGTTGTCGGGAAAGGCGGGGCGCAGCGCGGCGCCGATTTCGACGATGCGCGCCTCGCCGAAGGCCGGGTGCACGGCGTAGGCGGCGCTCAGGAGCTCGAGCGCCGAGCGCACGCTGACGCCCTTGTCGCCGCTTTCGATAGAGGTCGCGCCGATGAGGAAGCGATTGTCCGCGCGCGGGATAATGTAGAGCGGCCAGCGCGGATGCAGCAGGCGCACCGGACGCGCGAGCGCGATCTCGGCGGTTTCGACGAGCACGGTCTCGCCCTTGACGCCGCGCAGGGTCGGAGAGGTATCGCGCGCGGCGATGCCGCGGCAGTCGATGGTGAGACCGTCGAGATCGTCCGGCGCCGGCGCGCTGCGAAAGGCGATCGGCACGCCGGCGGCGCGCAGCTTTTCGTGCAGCGCCGGCAGCACGCGGCGCGGCTCGACATGGCCTTCGTCGGGGAAGAACAGCGCGTCGGAAAATCGCCCCGCGAGATCGGGCTCCAGCGCGGCGATCTCGGCGGCGCCGAGGCGGCGATGCGCGTGCGTCAGCCGCGCGAAGCGCTCGAAGTCGGCGCGGTCGCGCGCATGCGCCACCACCAGCGAGCCGTTGAACGGCGTGTCGGGCAGCGTCTCGCGCCAGAGGTCGAGCGAGCGCAGCCCGAGCCGCGTGATCACGGGCTCGGCCGATTCGCTTTCGCAATTGGGAGCGAGCATGCCGCCGGCCCAGTGGCTGGTCGCCTGCGTCATCGCGGCGTCGCCGCGCTCGTAGACGGCGACCCGGCAGCCGGCCTGCGCGAACAGCAAAGCCTGCCACGTGCCCGCGATTCCGGCGCCGATGACGTTGACGGTCGCTGGAATCGATGTACGGGCGTGAGTTTGCTGCATCTTCCGTCCCTTCGCCGGCATGACCCGGATCAGGTTCAAAGGGTGTTTCTCAGCCCCAGCGGGGCACCCCTCGGAACGCCCCGTAATGTAGGCCCGCAGGGGGTGCTGTCAATGCGGGGGCAGGATCGCGCGCACCGCAACGCTTTTATGACGCACCGCGGCACTATCCCCGCCCCTCTCGCACGTGCGGATAACTGACGTCGGCGGCCTCACGGCACCGCCGCAATTTTGCTAAACGGAGACTCGGGGCGAAACGGACGCAAGGGGCATGGCGCGCAAACCGATCCAGGCAGCCGGCGGTGTCGTCGTGCGCAAGGGCGCGCGGCCGCTGTTCGCCGTGGTCCAGCGCACGAAGGACGACCGCTGGGTGCTGCCGCGCGGCAAGCTCAAATCCACCGAGCGGCCGATGATGGCGGCGCGGCGCGAGGTGTTCGAGGAGACCGGCCACCGCGTCACGGTGCACGAGTTCGTCGGCGTCATCACCTACCGGGCGCAAGGCCGGCCGAAGCTGGTGCAGTTCTGGCACATGGCCGCCGCCGCCAATCCGAGCCGCGACCTGATGCGCGACATCGCCCGGGTCGCATGGCTGCCGCTCGGCCAGGCGGTGGAGCGGCTGAGCTATCCGATCGAGAAGCTGTTCCTGCAGAGCGTCGGCCGCGGCCTGAGGCGGCGGCGCACGCGGCGCAGCGCGGCGAAGACGCGCAAGACGGCGCGCAAGGCCAAGACGGCGCGGCGCAAGGCTCGGCGCTGAGCCTGCGCGCGGGCCGAGGAACCGCACGCCGCATTTGCGCCACAAGCCTCACCAAAATTTAATGAAACCGTCCGGTATTCCCTGCTTCCTCCGACGCATCATTCAGACGCCGTTCACGGTGAAAACCGGAACGTGGACAGCGACGACAGAGTTGTCTCTGCGACACCGAGTTTCATCGGCGCAGGAAACCCGATGTCGGGGCGTTGAATGCATACGGTCCCGAACGCGACCTGGAGGAGGTGCGCATGACAAAATTGGTGAAGACTGTTTCGACTGTCCTTGCGGCTGCGGCGCTGAGCGGCGCTATGCTGCTCACGCCGACGCAGCAGGCCGAGGCGCGTGGCGGCCGTGTTGCCGCCGGCATCATCGGCGGTCTCGCCGCCGGCGCCATCATCGGCGCGGCAGCGGCGAACGGCCCCTATTACGGCTACGGCCCCGGTTACTACTACGGTCCGGGCCCCGCTTATTACGGCCCGCGCTGCTGGTGGCATCGCGAGCGCGTGTGGGACGGCTGGGGCTGGCGCGTGCGCCGCGTGCGCGTCTGCGACTGATCCCGTCGCACGAGAAACAAAGGCCCGGTTCCCGACACAGGAGCCGGGCCTATTTCTGTATGCCGGGGGACAAGCCCGGCGGCACCCAACTTCCGCCCAAGTGTCGCCGCCACGTGCTCGTCGCGGGGGCGTCGACGATCCTCGCAGGGGCCGGGACGGTTCACCGGCCCTTAACTTTAAGCTTTGCGTAAGGGCTTGGCCGCATCATCGCGGCTCTCAATTCACGGCCGTAGAGGACTTCCGATGAAGCACACTGTGATTGCACTCGCCGCGGCCGCGCTTGTCGCTGCCGCGGTTCCCGGCACTGCCGAGGCGCGCTGCAATGGCTGCGGCGTCGCTGCCGGTGTCGTCGGCGGACTGGCCGCCGGCGCCATCATCGGTTCGGCCATCGCCAACAGCGCGCCGGCGCCGGTCTATGCCGCGCCGCCCCCGCCGCCGCCGGCCTATTACTACGAGGAAAGCGACGACGGCCCGGTGTGCCATGTCGAGCGCCGCCGCGTCTGGGTCGAAGGCTATGGCTGGCGCCATCGCCGCATCGAGGTCTGCGACTGAGCGGCAGCGGTATCGCCAAGACCCGTCACAATATTTGCAAAACGCCCGGCACCGCGCCGGGCGTTTTTGTTTTCGGCGCCTGACGTCGGCCGGCGCCCCCTTCCCCGTCCGTCCTTTACCGCTGCATGTGCGTCAGCACGGCCGCGGTCGGCCAGCAGTCGACGGTGAGACCGTTGCGCTTCTGATAGGCGCCGAGCGCGGCGCGCGTAAGCATGCCGGCCTTGCCGTCGATCTTGTCGCGGTAGAGGCCGAGCGCGGTCAGCCGCTCCTGCATGCTCTCGACCTCGCGCGTCTTTAATTGCGCGCTCTTGCTCCACGGCGTCGCGAACGGCCCGGCGCCGCCGATGCGGTCGCTCAGATGACCGACGAACAGCACGTAGAGGTCGGAGTAGTTGTAGTCCTTGAGCACGAAGTAGTTGCGGGTGGCGAGGAAGGCCGGGCCGTAAGCGCCTTCCGGCTGCACGAGCGAGGCCGGCGTCGCCAGATCGCGCACGCCGGGACGCCGCGCGCCGAGCGGCGCGAAGCCGCGCTTCTCCCAGGCGCCGATCGCCATCGTCACCTCCGGCACGCCCATCGTGCAGTCGGCATTGGCCGGCGCCTTCACCTCGAAGGCCCAGGGCACGCCGCTGACCCAGCCCTTGCCCTGGAGCTGCTTGGCGGCCGACGCGAGCGCGTCAGGCACCGAGCGCCAGATGTCGGCGCGGCCGTCGTGATCGAAATCGACGGCATATTTGTAATATTCCGACGGCAGGAACTGCGTCAGGCCCATGGCGCCGCCCCAGGACGAGCGCAGGTCGGCACGCGGCACGCCGTCCTGTAGCATCTTCAGCGCGTGCAGGAACTCGTTGCGGAAGAAGTCCTTGCGCTTGCCGGTATAGGCCTGCGTCGCCAGCACCTGCAGTGCATCGTGCGGCAGCTTGTAGCCGCCGTAATCGGTCTCGCGCGCCCAGATCGCGAGCACGACATTGCCGGGCACGCCGAACGTGCGCGAGATGCGCGCAAGCGTGTCGCGATATTGCGTGGCGAGTGTCTGTCCGCGCGCCGCGAGCCGCTGGAAGGTCTGCTCGCGCAGATATTGCGCCGGCGTCTGCACGAACTCGGGCTGCTGCGGCGCCTTCTCGGGCCGTCCGGGAATGGCAAGGTCGGGCAGCGACAGATCGGGTTCGAGCCCGGCAATCGCCTTATCGAAGGTGGCGCGCGAGACGCCGAGCGTCTCCGCCGCCGGCCATTGCGCAGCCAGCCAGCGGTCGAAGGCGGCATCGGCGCGCGCGCGGCCGGGCGCGGCGATCAGCACGAATGCGAGGAGCGCGAGGGCGCACCTTAGCCTGGTCGTTCCCGTCATGGCGGCCTTGTGCCGTGGCTTCGTGGTCGAATCGCGACCAGCGTAAAGACGCAGCCGGCGCACGCAACTCGGGCCATCTCGCGATGCGCCGGGCAGCCGGCAGGCGGCGGGCCCGTTGTCGGCCGCCACGCGCCGCGCTACGAATTTACGTTCCCTCCTGGGGGCGGGAGGCGATTTCAGAACGTCAAATCCGCGCTCGAGCCGTGTGAACGGGAGGGAGACATGACACAGAGGTGGCTGTACGCGGCGCTCGCCGCGGCGGCGGCGATGTGCATCGGGCTATCCGCGACCGCCGCGTCCGCGCAAGGCACCGCGGCCAATACGATCCGCATCATCGTTCCCTTCGCACCGGCCGGATCGTCCGACGTGCTGGCGCGCCTGCTGCAGGCGCCGCTGCAGCAGGAACTGAACCAGACCGTCGTCATCGAGAACCGCGCCGGCGCCGGCAGCAACATCGGCACCGTCGAAGTCGCCCGTGCGAAACCCGACGGCACGACACTGCTGATCAACAGCAGCGCCTTCGTCGTCAATCCGGCGCTGTACAAGAACGTGCCCTACGACTTCGCCAGGGATTTCGAGCCGATCGCGCAGCTTCCGGTCGCGCCCAATGTCTTCGCCGTCAATCCGGCCAAGAGCGGCATCGCGTCGCTCGCCGACGTGATCGCGCGGGCCAAGGCCGATCCGCAGAAATTGAACTATTCGAGCCCCGGCAACGGCACCACGCCCCAGCTCGCGATGGAGCTGTTCAAGCTCAAGCTCGGCGTCAACCTCACCAATATCCCCTACAACGGCGGCGGCCCGGCCACGCAGGCGCTGATGGGCGGCACTGTCGACGTGCTATCGACGGCGCTCCCCGGCGCGCAGTCGCAGATCAGGGCGGGCACGATGAAGGGCATTGCGCTGACCACGAACGCGCGCTGGCCGACGCTGCCGGACGTGCCGACCTTCAAGGAGGTCGGCTACCCGGACATCGACCTCAACACCGAGCACTTCTTCCTGGCGCCGCACGGCACGCCGCAGGCCATCGTCGACCGCTTGAGCAAGGCGACACAGGCCGCACTCGCGCGTGACGACGTGAAGAAGCGGCTGGTCGAGCTCGGCTATGCGCACGTTTTCGGCGGCCCGGCCGAGGCGAAGGCCCGCATCGCCAAGGATGTGGCGTTCTACCGGCAGCTCATCGCCAACGCGAAGATCCCGCAGATCCAGTAAGCGGCCGCGCCGGGCGCGTCAGTGCCCGGACCTGTCGTAGGCCGACTGGCTCAGCTTCTCGACATAGGCGATGCCGATGGCCGAGAGGATGAACAGCGCGTGGATGATGGTCTGCCACATCACGCCGGTCGAGGTGAACGGCGAGTCCGGCTTGCCGAGCGAGCCGGCATAGATGAACGTGCGCAGGAGGTGGATCGACGAGATGCCGATGATGGCCATCGCGAGCTTGATCTTGAGCACGCTGGCGTTGACGTGCGACAGCCATTCCGGCTGGTCGGGATGCTTCTCCAGCTCGAGCCGCGAGACGAAGGTCTCGTAGCCGCCGACGATGACCATGATCAGCAGGTTGGAGATCATCACCACGTCGATCAGGCCGAGCACGACGAGCATGATCTCCTGCTCGGTGAAGCTCATCGCTCCGCCGACGAGGTGCCACAGCTCCTTCAGGAACAGCACGACGTAGACGGCCTGCGCGACGATCAGGCCGAAATAGAGCGGCAGTTGCAGCCAGCGCGAGGAGAAGATGAGCTGCGGCAGCGGCCGCAGCGCCTTCGCGTGCGAGGGCACGCGCGGTTCGTCGGCAGCCATAGACATGGATCGCTCACCCGTTCGGCAGACGGCGGAAGCCGGCGCAGTCTCGCCGACTTATAAGCGATTCGAGGCGCGGCAAGGGCGCTGCGCGCCGGCGCGCCATCCGGTCGCAGGCATCGCTATCCGGCGGCGCCCGATAACTTCTGGTCGGGGTCGTTACTGATCCACATCCCGCGCTCCATATCCTTGCACAGCACGGAAGTGCCTCGTTCGCCGTTGGAATATACGAGCAGGACACGAACCCCGAAGGCGTACAGGCGCTCCTGCGCACGGCACGGGATCGCCACGGCGGATGCACCCTGCTCGCTCGGACCCATGACCTTCGGCGGCGCCAGAAGCTGCGCCGCTATTCCATTGCCGAGGGGCAACAGGCAGAGCAGGAGGCTCGCGTAGATCGCGGCCTTGCCTTCCGGTTGCCCATGCCAGCGCACGAACAGGGAGACGAGATCTTCAAAGCCCGATCGCAATTGGCCGACGACCACTCTCATCCGGCTCTTCGTCGCTCCGTGCCGCAAACAATTAAAACAACAATCTCGTAATAGCGCAGGATTTTATAATCTCGCGTTCCGCCCTCGCGGCGCGAGTATGGACCCGGCAGCAACGCGGCCGCGCGCGACAAAAACGCGCGGCTGCGGTCGTCTGATGACTTCGCCGGTATCCGAATGGGGCGCCGGCAGCGCCTGCAGGCGCCGGCGTCACGGTCGAGACGCCCGCCGGCGCGCGCGCGTCGGCGGGCATCGTCACCACGAAAAGGCGAGGCGTTACCGCGTGAACTTCTTGTACTTCAGCCGGTGCGGGATGACCGTGTCGGTGCCGAGGCGGCGCATCTTGTCGGCCTCGTAGTCCTGGAAGTTGCCCTCGAACCATTCGACGTGGCTGTCGCCCTCGAAGGCGAGGATATGCGTCGCGATGCGGTCGAGGAACCAGCGGTCGTGGCTGATGATCACGGCGCAGCCGGCGAAATCCTCCAGCGCCTCTTCGAGCGCGCGCAGGGTGTCAACGTCGAGATCGTTGGTCGGCTCGTCGAGCAGCAGGAGGTTGGCGCCGGACTTGAGCATCTTGGCGAGATGCACGCGGTTGCGCTCGCCGCCGGAGAGCGTGCCGACTTTCTTCTGTTGGTCGGCGCCCTTGAAGTTGAACAGCGACACATAGGCGCGCGAGTTCACTTCCTTCTTGCCGACCAGCATGACGTCGTTGCCTTCGGAGATCTCCTCCCAGACGGTCTTCTTGCCGTCGAGCGCGTCGCGCGACTGGTCGACATAGCCGAGGTGGACCGACTCGCCGATCTTGATGCTGCCGCCGTCGGGCTTTTCCTGGCCGGTGATCATGCGGAACAAGGTCGTCTTGCCGGCGCCGTTCGGCCCGATGACGCCGACGATGCCGCCCGGCGGCAGCCGGAAGGAGAGATTGTCGATCAGCAGTTTGTCGCCGAAGCCCTTGGAAAGATTCTCGAAGTCGACGACGTTGTTGCCGAGGCGCTCGACCACCGGGATGGTGATCTGCGCGACGGTGTTGACCTTGGCATTGGCGACCTTGAGCAGCTCTTCGTAGCGCTGATAGCGCGCCTTCGACTTGGCCTGCCGCGCCTTCGGCGAGGACTGCACCCACTCCTGCTCGCGCTCGAGCGTGCGGCGGCGCGCTTCGTCCTCGCGGCCCTCCTGCTCCATGCGCTTCTGCTTCTGCGCCAGCCAGGACGTGTAGTTGCCCTCGTAGGGAATGCCGCGGCCGTGGTCGAGCTCGAGGATCCAGCCGGTGACGTTGTCGAGGAAGTAGCGGTCGTGGGTGACGATAAGGATCGCGCCCGGATAATTGCGCAGATGGCCTTCCAGCCAGTTCACGCTCTCGGCGTCGAGATGGTTGGTCGGCTCGTCGAGCAGCAGCAGTTCCGGCTGGTCGAGCAGCAGACGGCACAGCGCGACGCGGCGGCGCTCGCCGCCGGAAAGCTTGGTGACGTCGGCGTCGTCCGGCGGGCAGTTGAGCGCGTCCATGGCCTGCGTGACCTTGGAATCGAGGTCCCACAGGTTCTGGCTGTCGATGATGTCCTGGAGCTTCGCCATCTCCTCGGCGGTCTCGTCGGAGTAGTTCATCGCGATTTCGTTGTAGCGGTCGAGCAGCGCGCGCTTGGCCGCGACGCCGATCTCGACATTGCCGCGCACGGATTTTTCCGGGTCGAGCTGCGGCTCCTGCTCGAGGTAGCCGACGCGGGCGCCCTCGGCGACCCAGCCCTCGCCGGTGTAATCGGTGTCGATGCCGGCCATGATGCGCAGCAGGGTCGACTTGCCGGAGCCGTTGACGCCGAGCACGCCGATCTTGGCGTCCGGGTAGAAGGACAGGTGGATGTTGTCGAGGACCTTCTTGCCCGGCGGGTAGGTCTTGGTCAGACCCTGCATGTGGTAGATGAACTGACGTCCGTTCATGGCGATCCTGAAACCTCGATTTTGGCCCGAATCCACGGCCGCGCGCGGCACGCGCCCAGCGCCGGATACCGTTGTCGGGAAGACGTGGCTGATGTAGCGACCGCCCCCGCAAAGAGCAAGCCGGGCGAACCCTGCGGTGCCGCCGGCATCAACTTTTCGGAAAGCTTGTAACGAAATTTTCGACGCTTTGTGACCGTTGCCACAGTGCCTTAACCGCCAACGCGCCATCATTGCCGGCCATGAACCCCGGCGTCGCCGCGAGCGACACAAAGGGGTGCGGGCGGATCAGCCGCCGGCAAATTCAGGTGGGACTAGGTGTCATGACACGGGCCATCGCGGTCCTTTCGGCGGCACATCTGCCGCGTCCTTTCAGCGATATCGGCCGGTTCCTCGCGACCTTCTGGCGCGAGGTGACGCGCGACACCGTGCGGCCGTACCGGCCGGAGCGGCATTACATGCGCGGGCCGGGGCCGGCCTGGCACGCCAAGCACGGCAACCGGACGGCGGGCTGAAGGCCCGCCGCCCGCCGCCTGCATGGCTGGGCCTCACCGCCCCGCTCCATGACGTCGGCCGAATGACAAAGGCCGGCGGCCGCCCTAATCTCCGCGCGCCCGGTGTTCTCCGGGTGCTTCCAGGGACAAGGGGCCAGGCATGATCCGCGCGGCGATCCTCGACGACTACCAGAATGTGGCGCTGTCCTTCGCCGACTGGTCCCCGATCGCCAACGACGTCGAGATCAAGGTCTTCACCGAGCCGTTCCGCAACCGCGACGAGGCGATCAAGGCGCTGCAAGGCTTCGCCATCGTCGTCGGCATGCGCGAGCGCACCCCATTCCCGCGCGCGGTGATCGAGGCCCTGCCCGACCTGAAGCTGCTCATCACCACGGGCGCCCGCAACAACTCCTTCGACCTGAAGGCGGCGGCGGAGCGCGGCGTCACCGTCTGCGGAACCGGCGGCTTCGGCTCGCCGACCACCGGGATCGTCTTCGGTCTGATGCTGGAACTGACCCGGCGCATCGGCTTCGAGAACGCGCGGCTCAAAGCCGGCGCGCCCTGGCAGACAACCATCGGCCCGGACCTCGAAGGCCTGACGCTCGGCGTTCTCGGCCTCGGCAAGCTCGGCCAGCGTTCGGCCGCTGTCGGCAAGGCCTTCGGCATGAAGACGATCGCCTGGAGCCAGAACCTGACGCCGGAGAAGGCGCAGGCCGGCGGCGCGAGCTACGTCAGCAAGGAGGAGCTGTTCGCGACGGCCGACGTCCTCACCATCCACGTCGTGCTCAGCGACCGCTCGCGCGGGCTCGTCGGCGCCGCCGACATCGGCCGCATGAAGAAGAGCGCCTATCTCATCAACACGTCGCGCGGGCCGATCATCGACGAGCAGGCGCTCGTCGCCGCATTGCGCGCGCGATCGATCGCCGGCGCCGGTCTCGACGTGTTCGACGTCGAGCCCTTGCCGCTCGACCATCCCTATCGCGCGATGGACAATGTCGTGATCACGCCTCACCTCGGCTATGTGAGTACGCAGAACTACGCAAGGTATTTCCCCGATATTGTCGCGGATATCCGCGCTTTCCTCGATGGCAAACCGGTGCGCGTCGTCGCCTGAGTTAAGCCTCCGCGCGTAAAGCCCGCGTATCCGACAACGTCGCGCATCGGTCACATCTGTTGCCCCTCGGCAACGAGTGGCTGCGATCTGCGCGCGGCCGCATATCGCATTCCGTGCACTGTCGCCGACTCCTCACCGCACAAGTTTAGTGCAATTGGCCGGATTAGGCTTAAGCGGACATATCGCTGTGGGTGCGCCGGACTGTACCGCGTCGCGCCTTGTTGGTGGCCGCATATGTCACTGCGACGACGACAGCGAGAAGGGTCCTGGCATGAACAGAGCACAGCTCCAAGACGCGATCCCCGCGCCGGCTTTCGGTCGCCGCAAGGTCGTGCCGCGGGTGTGCATTGCTGACGGCAAGCCGCACATCCGGGATTTCCTGCGTGAATCGCTCGAGGATCTCGGCTTCATCGTCTGCGAATGCGATGCCGCCACCAACGTCGCCGACATCGTGATCGAGCATCAGTCCGATCTCGTCGTGCTCGGCTTGTCGGCCGGCGGCATTGCCGCCAATGCCGCGCTCGAGGCGCTGCAGGAGATCGGCTACCACGGGCAGGTTCTCGTCTTCGGCCCGCCGGCCTCGCCGATGGTGACGGCGGTCGCCGCGATCGGCGAGGAGATCGGGCTCGACATGCTGCCGCTGCTGCCGACGCCCTTCAGCGACAGGGACCTGCACGAGCGCGTCGCGCCGCTGCTGCCGAAGGACGCCATCGCCGCGCCCGCCGTCGACGTCGGCGAGGCGCTGCACGGCGACTGGCTCGAACTGTGGTATCAGCCCAAGGTCGATGTGCGCTCGCTCACCATGGTCGGCGCGGAAGCGCTGATCCGCATGCGCCATCCGACCTGGGGCGTATTCCTGCCCGAGCGCTTCCTGCCCGAGGACGGCGACCCGCATTTCTTCGCGCTGTCGGAATACGTGGCCACGCGCGCCGCCGCCGACTGGCGCTATTTCCTCGACTCGAACGGGCCGGTCGAGCTCGCCGTCAATCTGCCGCTCGCCTTCTTCGAACGCAGCGACGCGATCGAGACCCTGGCGAGGCTCCTGCCGCGGCATCCGGCCTTCGACGGCCTGATCGTCGAATTCGAAGCGAGCGAATTGATCCGCGACCAGGCCAAGGCCGCGCGCATCGCCCGGCAATTGCAATTGCACAACATCGCGGTGGCGATCGACGACCTCGGGACGGAATGGCCGCTGCTGATGGAATTCGAGGCGTTCCCCTTCGTCGAGATCAAGGTCGACCGCGCCTTCGTTGCCGGCCTCGCCGACGACCGGCTCAAGCAGGCGACCTGCCGCAGCATCGTCGAGCTCGCCGACCGCTTCGGCGCCCGCACGGTGGCGGAAGGCGTCGAGACGCGTTCCGAATTCCTGGCCGCGCGCGAGGTCGGCTTCGACGTGATCCAGGGCTATTTCTTCGCCAAGCCGATGGAGCCGCAGAAATTCGCGCGCCGCGTGCTCGGCAAGCCGATGACGCTGGCGCCGGACTGACCGCCGCGTTGCGGTGCGGCCGGAGCCTGCGCGGGCAGCGGAGGCGGCCCGGCGAGACGGAAGGCCGCGGCCTTTCGGGTTCATTCGTATCGAGCCCTGCGCTATCGTACCCCACGATGTAGAGCGGCTGCGGCCGCCCGATGGGAGCCGGTCCGGACGTCTCGATGAGCAGTGGCGTCAATGGCAAAAGCCAGGTCCAGGTGATCGCGCGCGCCGCGAGCATCCTGCGGGCCTTGGAGGACGAGAATTCCGGACTGAGCCTCGGCCAGATCGCGCAGCGGGTGAACCTCGCCCGCTCGACGGTGCAGCGCATCGTCGCCGCGCTGGAAACCGAGAAGCTGGTGATCGCGGCGACGCCGAACGGGCGCGTGCGGCTCGGCCCCATGATCCTGCGGCTGGCGGCCTCGGTGCGCACCGACTTCGTCGCGCAGGCCCGCCCGCACCTGGAGCAATTGTCGGAGGATTTGCAGGAAACGGTCGATCTCGCGACCGTCAAGAAGGACCACCTCGTCTTCATCGATCAGGTGAACGGCTCCAGCCGCGTGCCCGCCGTGTCCGGGGTGGGCAAGGTCTTCCCGCTCTACTGCACGGCCAACGGCAAGGCCTATCTCGCGCAATTGACCGACGCGGCGATCGAGGCGCTGATCGGCAAGACCTATGCGGCGCGTACGCCGCACACGCTGACCACGCTGGACGCGCTGATCGCCGACCTGAAGGAGGCGCGGGCGACCGGCGTCGCCTTCGATCGCGAAGAGCACGCGATGGGGATTTGCGCGGCCGGCGTCGCCTTCTACGATCCGCTCGGCAATGCCGTGGCCATCTCGGTGCCGGTGCCGACGCCGCGCTTTGCCGGCCGCGAACAGGAGATCGCCGCGCGGCTCATCGCCGCCAAAGCGGCGCTCGAAGCGGGCATGACGGCGAGGGCCGCCGAATAAGCGGCAGGCTCACCGCTTCTTCTTGCCGTCGGAAGCGCCGGTCACGCCCGGGTTGAAGGAGGGCGGATCGCTCGCCGGGAAGCTTTCATCCGAGGAGACGACGACCTTGTCCTCGTGCTCCTTCATCTCCTCACGGTCTTCCTCGGCAGCCTTCTCCACGGACCGATCCTTCCGGCCGTGCTGCCCTTTATGTTCGGTCATGGTGCTGCTCCGTTGTCCGTCGCCAGTGTCCCTAAAGGAACTCGGCAGACGGCCGGACGTTCCCGGCGACGGAACCTCAGGCCGCCGCGGCCAAGGCCCGGGCGCAGGTTTTCAGGTCGGCGACGAAGCCGGCATAGAGCGCATGCCGGTCCGCCTCCTCGGGGACGCGCAGGATGAAGGACGGGTGGATGGTCACCAGCATGCGGCCGCCGCCGTCGAGTGGCATGACCTTGCCGCGGACCTTGTTGATGGCGAGCGGCCTGCCGGCGACGCTGCGCACCGCGGTCGCGCCAAGGGCGACGACGAGCGCCGGCTTCACCAGCTTGCGCTCGACCTCGAGCCACACATGGCAGCGATCGATCTCGTAGGCGTTCGGGCGCTTGTGCAGCCGCCGCTTGCCGCGCGGCTCGAATTTGAAATGCTTGACGGCGTTGGTGACGAAGACCTCGTCGCGTTCGATGCCGGCGTCGGCCAAGGCCTTCGCGAGGATGCCGCCGGCCGGCCCGACGAAGGGACGGCCCTGACGGTCCTCCTGATCGCCCGGCTGCTCGCCGACCATCATCAGCCGCGCATGCGCCGGGCCCTCGCCCGGCACCACCTGCGTGGCATTGCGATAGAGCGGACAGCGCGTGCAGTCGGCCTCGGCCGCGCGCAGCGCCTTTTGCGATTTGATGACGGGAACGGGTTCGTCGGTCACGGGGCATGCCTCCGCGTGGCAACGGAATGGAGACGCGCGCAGTTCCTTCTCCCTGCGCTTTAGGGGAGGGAGAAGGGCGACGCCGCCTGCTCCGCCGCGGCCTCGCGCGCGGTGTCCATGTTCGCCTTGACCACCACCTTGATGGCGTCGTCGATACGCTGCCGGGCATAGCGCAGGGCTTCCGGCAGGTCGCCGAGCGCGAACGTGTGGGTGTGGATCTTGGTGGCGTCGAAGCGCTTCTGCCGCATGAAGGCCTCGGCGCGATGCGTGGCGCTGCGGCCCTCGCCGCGGATGCCGTAGAGATAGATGTTGTTGCGCACGATGTGCGCGACGTCGACCGGCACCTCGCCGTCATGCGCGAAGGCGGCGAGGCACACCTTGCCGCCGCGATTGACCATGCGCACCGCATCGTTGACCGCGCTCGCCGCCGCCGAGCATTCGACGACGTAATCGACGCCCTTGCCGCCGTTGAGCCGCTTCACCTCGCCGACCACGTCCGGCGTCCTGCGCACATTGACGACGGCATCGGCGCCGAGCGCGCGGCCGATGTCGAGGCGGTTGTCGCGCGTGCCGGTGAGGATGACCGGCTGGGCGCCGAGCGCCTTGGCGACCGCCACCGCCATGAGCCCGATCGGCCCCGGGCCGGTGACGCAGACGCTCTCGCCGGCGACGAGGCCGCCGAGTTCGGTCAGCGCATACATGGCCGTGCCGGCGGTGACGACGAGGGTCGCCTCCTCGTCCGACATCTCGTCGGTGATCGCGACCAGCGTGTTGATGTTGTTGACCTGGTATTCGCAGAAACCGCCGTCGGTGGTGAAGCCGTTGGCGCGATGGCCCTTGTCGACCTCGCCGTAATTGAGGCCGTAGTTGTGGCAGGACGTGTACATGCCCTCGCGGCAGCGCTTGCACTGGCCGCAGCCGGCATGAATCTCGACCGAGACACGGGTGCCGATCTCGTACTCGTCGACGCCGGGGCCGAGCGCGACCACCGTGCCCATGTATTCGTGGCCGGGCGTGAAGTTCTTGTTGAACGGCAGGCCGCCTTCGATCAGCGCCGGCGGTCCGTGATAGATGACGTCGAGATCGGTGGCGCAGATCGCCACCGCGTCGATGCGCACCAGCACCTCCGCCCGCTTCGGCACCGGCACGGCCTTCTCGACGAAATTCAATTCGCCGGGATTGCCGAGCACCCAGGCGCGCATGCGGTCGGGGACCGGAAACGCGTTGTGATCGGTCTTGACGCCGGGCGGTGCGTACATCGTCTCGTCCGCAGGGAAACGGGCGGACCGCAGCACGCGGCCCGCCGCTCCCGTCAGTTGACCGCGGCGTGACGTTCGACCTCACCCGCCGGCGCGCCGAACTCCGCCGACAGCGCGCTCGCCGCGGTGGTGATCTCCTCGCGCATCAGCGCGAGGTGCTCGTCGGTCGCGCGCATCAGCGGCGTCGAGGCGCTGATCGCGCCGACGACGGTGCCGGCCTGGTCGCGCACGGCCGCGCCGATGCAGATCACGCCCGGCAGGTGCTCCTCGCGATCGAAGGCATAGCCTTCGCGGCGCACCTTGCACATCGCCTCGTGGAAGGCGTTCGGGTCGGTGATGGTGTAGTCGGTGCACCGCTTCATGCCGTTGGCGAAGATGCGATCGAGTTCGCTCTCCGGCAGCCAGGCGAACATCGCCTTGCCGAGCGAGGTCGCGTGCGGCGCCTCGATGCGGCCGATGCGGCCGGTGTCGACGCGCACGGCGTGGCGCGCCTCGCGCACCGCCAGCATGACCACCGAGTCGCCCTGCAGCGTGGCGAGATGCACCGTCTCGCCGGTCGCCTCGTTGATCTTCTCGAGGTAGGGCTGCGCGCGCCGCGGCAGGTCGACCTGCAGGCAGGCGTGGCTGAGATAGACGATGCGGGTGCCGAGCGCGTAGAGCCGCCGGCCCGGGATCTTGGCGACGAAGCCGCGCTGGATGAGCGTCGCCAGGAGATGGTGGCAGGTCGAGATGTTCAGGCCGGTGCGGTTCGACAGGTCGGTGAGCGTCGTCTCGCCGCCCGCTTCGGCGATGGTCTCGAGCAGGTACAGCGCCCGGTCGACCGACTGGATGCTGTGGCGTTCGCCTTCGGCGCGGATGCGCGGGGGACGGACCTTCGAGCCAGGTCCGGGCAGGATTTTTGCTTCCATTGGTTCGTTCCTCCCTGGGCGCAAAGGGAAAAGGTGTCGCAGGTCAGAGTCAATATCTTTCAGGATTACCAACGTCGATTTCTTATGCTGAAATTTGTTCCAGAGCGGACGCGCAAACGACAGCGGCCGGCGTTCGGCGCCGGCCGCGTGCGAAAAAGCCGATGGGCCTCAGTGGGACGCGCGGGTGGGCGGGCGCGGCGCGCGGCCGGCGCGCATGGCGCGGTCCTGCGCCAGGATCGTCAGCAGGAACACGGCGAGGAAAGCAGCCGCAAACAGCCAGCCGAACACGTCGGCGGCGGTGCCGGCCTCGTTGCCGATGGCCTGCCCGTCGAAGGCGAGCGCCACCGCCTCACCGGCGAGCACGATCGGCAGGCAGAGCGCCATCGCGGCAAAGAGGACGAGATTGAGGACATCGCGGGACAAAGAGCGCGGCATGGGGACCTCTCCGCGTGAAGCGGCTTGCACCATCGCCCCCGATGAAATGCGCTGACCGCCTCAGTATTTCCGCTGCGGCGGCAAAAACAATGGCGTCACGATCGCGCAGGCTCAGGCGGAACCGGCAAGCCCGAGCTCGGTCTCGATGGCGCCGCACAGCATGTGGCCGAGCAGGATGTGCATTTCCTGGATGCGCGCGGTCGTGTCGGACGGCACGATCAGCATGTGCTCGGCAAGCGCGGACAGATCGCCGCCGCCTTTGCCGGTGAGCGCGGCGGTGACGATGCCCATCGCCCTGGCCTGTTTGAGCGCGGCGCTGACGTTCGGGCTTTTGCCCGAGGTCGAGATGCCGATGGCAACGTCGCCGGGCCGGCCGATGGCCTCGATCTGGCGCGCGAAGACGCGCTCGAAGCCGAGGTCGTTGGCGGCGGCGGTGAGCGTGGAGGTGTCGGTGGTGAGCGCGATCGCCGCGATCGCCGCGCGGTCCTTTTTGTAGCGGACGCTCAATTCGGTGGCGATGTGCTGGGCGTCGGCGGCGCTGCCGCCATTGCCGAAGAACATGAGCTTGCCGCCGCCACGCAGCGAGGCGACGCAGGCGCCGACGAGCGTGCCGAAGGCGGCGCCGAGCGCCGCTTCCGTCCGGCGGGCGACCTCGTGATGCTCGGCGAACTCGGCTCGAAACACGGCGGCGAGATCCAAGCGTCCCTCCCTCAGGCGGCTTCGCCGCGGAATTCCGGCACGGCGGCGCGCAGGAGCTCGTCGATCGTGCCGCGCTCGCCATGCGCCAGCGCCTGGTCGAGCCGCGTCAGCCAGGTGCGCATCGCCTCGAGCGAGGGCTGCACCGGCCGTGCCGCGACGATGCCGGGCACGCCGATCTCGGCCATCTCTTCCTCACGCGCGAACAGGATCTCGTGCAGCCGCTCGCCGGGGCGGATGCCGGTGAATTCGATGGCGATGTCCTTGCCCGGCTCCAGCCCGCTCAGCCGGATGATGCGCTCGGCGAGATCGACGATCTTCACCGGCTGGCCCATGTTGAGCACATAGACCGCGACGTCGCGGCCGTCGCTGCCGAGCGCGTGCGTCGCCGCGGTGACGACGAGGTCGCAGGCCTCGCGGATGGTCATGAAGTAGCGCACCATGTCCGGGTGCGTGACGGTGACCGGGCCACCGGCCTCGATCTGCGCCTTGAACTTCGGCACCACCGAGCCGTTTGAGGCGAGCACGTTGCCGAAGCGCACCGAGATGAGCCGCGTCGGCGGCGTGCCGGCCGCGGCGCGCTGCCGCGAAAGCGTCTCGTCGAGCGCGTCGCAATACATCTCGGCAAGCCGCTTGGTGGCGCCGAGCACCGACACCGGCTCGATCGCCTTGTCGGTCGAGATCATCACCATGCCGGCGGCGCCGGCGGCGACCGCGGCGTCGGCGACGTTGACCGAGCCGAAGACGTTCGTCCTGATGCCTTCGTCCCAGTCCCGCTCGAGCAGCGGCACGTGCTTGAGCGCGGCGGCGTGGAAGACGAGATCCGGCTTGAACTCGGCGATCAGTCGCATGATGCGGGCGCGGTCGCGCACGTCGGCGATGCGGCCGCCAACCTCGGCCGCACCCTGCTTGCCCTTGAGCTGCTCGAGCACGGCGTGCAGCGCCGGCTCGGAATTCTCCAGCACCAGGAGACGCGCTGCGCCGAAGGTGACGACGCGGTCGCAGATCTCGGAACCGATCGAGCCGCCGCCGCCGGTGACGATGACCGCCTTGCCGGCGACCAGGCCCTCGAGCCGCTGATAGTCGATCTTCACGCTCGGCCGCAGCAGCAGGTCCTCGACAGAGACCGGCTGCAACTGCACCGGCGCGCCGTGCGAGTCGAGCGCCGGCACCTGATTGACGGCGATGCCGAGCTTGCGCGCGCGCACGAGGATCGACTCCGGACGGAACTCCTCGCTCAGCGCCGACGGCGTCAGCAGCAGGCGCGTGACGCGGCTGCCGCGGCCGGCGAGATCCCCGGCGATCGATTCAAGGTCGCCCAGGTCGCCGAGCACCGGGATGCCGCGGATCGCCTGGCCGCGATCGCTCTTCGACGGCGACAGCACACCGGCCGGCCAGATCCTGCGCACCGCGCCGCTCTCGATGGCGCGCAGCAGGACTTCGGCGTCGGCGGCGCGGCCGACGATCAGCGCCGGCGAGGCATCGGCATCCTTCGCCCGCTGCAGCGTATGGGCATAGTGGTAATAGCGGTAGGCGACGCGCGAGCCGCCGAGCAGCACCATCTGCAGGAACCAGTAGAGCAGGATGGTGATCTTGCCGAAATAGAACGTGCCGTAGAGCTGCGGCGAGAGGAGAACGTAATCGAGCGCCAGCAGCGACACGGCGAGGATCGTCGCGGCGCGCACGATGCTCGACAGGTCCGGCACCGAGGTGAATCGCCATTTGTTCCGGTGCAGGCCGACGATGAAATAGACGACCGCCGCATAGACCAGGAACAGGGGTAGGAAGAGCTTGAGGCCCGCGAGCTTGTCCGCCAGCGCCGGTCCCTCGAAGCGCATGACGAAGGTCAGCACGATCGCGACCGCGGTCGCGACGATGTCGTGCGCGACGATGAGGTATTGGCGTGGGGTCAAAGAGGGCCGTAGGGGCATGCAAGGGTCCGAGAGGATCGCGGCGGCCGGCCGGCTCGCTGCTTACGGCAGGACCGGTATTCCGCCCCGCAGCCGCTCCGGCGGCGCGCATGCAGACGGATACGGCCGCACAGCCGCAACCTATAGGGCGGCACCGACCCGCGCAACCGGCGCGGAAAAGGCCCGCGCCGCAGCGCGCGCCACGAGCGTCTCGTAGCCGGCGGCAGAGCGTGCTGCGCGCCCTCTCGGTTAGGATATCGCAACTGATTCGCGCGCCCGACCACCGCCCTCCCGGCACGGAACGAGGCTGAAGGATGATCAGGCTGTCCATCGTCGTCCCGTCGACCCGCGGCGATCTCGGCGCCCTGTCGCGCATGCTGCACGCCTGCACCTGGGCGGGCCCGCGCGTCGAGGTCGTCGTGCGCGACAGTTCCGGCAATGCCACCAACGCCGCCTGCTTGCAGGACATCGCGCGCGAAAACTGCCGCCTGATCGTGGCGCCGCCGTGCGATGCGCGCGAGAACCGGCGGCAGGCGATCGCCGAGGCGCGCGGCGATTTCGTGTTCCTGCTTGCCGAGGACGACATCTGCTTCGACCGCGCGCTCGCTTTGCTGCCCGGTGTGATCGAGAGCGTGGCGGCCGATCCCGCCATCGTCGGGGTCGCCGCGCCGGCCCTGCGCGAGACACCGCAAGGCTCGGAGGCCTTCGCCTATCCGAACATCGATGCCGACGATCCGCTGGTGCGGTTGTCGGGCTATCTGAGCGGACGGCGCGCGAGCGTGCTGCTGCGCTCGCCGGTCCGGCGCCGCACCGTCGGCTGGGCCTTGGAGAGCATCGAGGCGAGGCCCTTCGCGCTTGCCTTCGACGACGAGATCACCGCCCTGCTCTATCTGCTCGGCGGCAAGTTCGCGCGCATGACGCGGCTGATGTATGTCGATCTGTCCGCCAGCGCGGAGAATGCCCCGGCGGCGCAGCGGATCGACGCCGGCTTCTACACCGCGATGCAGCTCGATCCGGCGATCGACAAACTGCACTGGTTCCTGTGCGGCTTCGAAGGCGCGACGCTGATCCGCAACATGCCGCTCGCGCCGGATTATGCGCCGGCGCAGCGGCAGGCGCTCGCCGACCTGTGGTTCTCGACAATGTTCGCCCGCTTCAAGACGCAGCCGCGCGCGGACCTCGGCTCGCCGCACGGCGCCGAGGCCGACAAACTGTCGGCGAAATGGAGGGAGGCGGCGGGGCGGCTGTCGTTTGCCGACATGCTCGCCGATGTCTGCCGGTTTCTGGCGCTGGCGTCGCCGCAGAACGCGGAGCGCTATTTCGCGTTCTGGAGCGCGATGCTCAAGGAGCGCCGCGCCGGAGCGGCGTGAGCGCGGGCGGCGTCGCCTCGACGGCCGGCCCGATCGCTAGGCGGGAGCCGCAGCCCGCTGCCGCGCGATGGCGACCTGCCGCGCGATCCACGCATAGGTGCGCGCGATGCCATCGGCGAGCGGCGCGGTCGGACGCCAGCCGAGCACGGCTTCGATCAGCCGGTTGTCGGAGTTGCGGCCGCGCACGCCGAGCGGCCCCGGCACGTGCCGCAGGCGCACGGTCTTGCCGGCCGTCTTCGCGATCAGCCGCGCCAGCTCGTTGATCGAGACCATCTCGTCGGAGCCGATGTTGAGGACGCGCTCGCAATCCGAGCGCATCAGACGCAGCGTGCCTTCGAGGCATTCGTCGATGAACAGGAACGAGCGCGTCTGCTCGCCGTCGCCCCAGATCTCGATCTCGCCGCCGTCGCCAGCCTCCGCGACCTTGCGGCACAGCGCGGCCGGCGCCTTCTCGCGGCCGTCGTTCCATGCTCCCTCCGGTCCGAAGATGTTGTGGTAGCGCGCGACGCGCACCGTGATGCCGTGATTGCGCGCATAGGCGCCGTAGAGCCGCTCGCTGAACAGCTTCTCCCAGCCGTATTCGCTGTCCGGCGCCGCCGGATAGGCGTCCGCCTCGGCCAGCCCCGGATTGTTCGGATCGCGCTGGATGTGCTCCGGATAGATGCAGGCGGAGGAGGAATAGAAGATACGCCGCGAGTCGCGCCGCCGGCAGGCTTCCAGCATGTTCAGGTTGATCTGCGCCGAATTGTGCATCACCGAGGCGTCGTTCTCGCCGGTGAAGATGTAGCCGGCGCCGCCCATGTCGGCGGCAAGCTGGTAGACCTCGTCGAAGCGGCGATCGACCGCGTCGCGACAGATGGCGAGGTCCCTGAGATCGCCGACGATGAAATCGTCGGCGTCGGTCTCACCGAAGCGCGGATACTTCAGATCGACGCCGCGCACCCAGAACCCCTCGCGTTTCAGCCGCTTCACCAGGTGGCTGCCGATGAAGCCGCCGGCGCCGCAGACCAGAGCCCGTTTCACCACCGCTTCTCCTCCATGTCTGTTCCGGATTGATTGCGTTGACGCGGCGCCGCCGCCCTGCCCGCTGCAAGATCGGCAAGCCGCTCGAGCGCATGCGAGCAGGCGGCGACGTCGCCGACGTCGACGCGGATGTAGGGCGCGTGCATGCGCTCCTCGCACAGCAAATGGACGTCCGAGCGTTCGCTGCCGACGAACAGGACCGGCCGTTGCGAGGCGATGCAGCCGTGCACCTTGGACGGCAGGACGAGGCCGACGAAGGCATCGCTGAGCGTGATCAGGTGCGCATCGGGCGTGACCAGCAAGCGCGCGAGTTCGTCGAGCGGCACCGGCTCGCCGCGCACGAAGGGCAGACGGCGGCGCGCCAGTTCCCGCTCGATGGCAGGAACCGCGGCGCCGACGGCATTGAGCCAGAGCAGGATGCGGCCGCTGCCTTCGCGGTGATGCCGTTCGTAGGCCGAGACGAAGGTCCCGTAATCGTGCGCGACGCCCCAGTTTCCGGAGTAGAGCAGCAGCAGCCTGCCGTCGGCGTCCAGAGGACGGGCCAGCGGCCGCTCCGAGCCACGGATCTCCACCGGCGACGGGTCGCGCTTGAGCCGGATGCGTCCGTCGGGAATGCCGAGGGCGAGGAGCAGGTCGCGCTGATCGAAGCCGAGCACTTCGAACGCGTGCACCCGGCGGCGCCAGAACACGGTCAGGCGATAGACGAGATCGAGAAGCGGCCCGGCGCGGCCCTGCTGCGCGATCAGGCACTCGGGATGGAAGTCCGTGATCCGGTATACGAGGCGCTTGCGCAGGAGCACATTGAGCGGCGCCAGCCAATGCAGCAGGTAAGGCGGGCTGCCGGTGAACAGGATGACGTCGGCGTCGCGCAGGACTTGCCGCGCCCGCCAGACGATCCGCGTGTTGGTAATCGCGGTCCACAGCAGGCGGCGCCAGAACGCGGTCTTGGCATAGGCGCGGGCGCGCAGCCGCACCTGGCGCAGCCGGCCGTCGCCGACGGTCTCGTCGACGTCGCTGTCGGCGCGCGAGGACAGGCCGACGAGGACAACGTCGTTGCCCTCGGCCGCCAGCTCGCGCGCGAACAGGGCGCTGTATTGCCCGACCGCGCCGTAGTCGGGCGGCAGCCAGTCGCAGATATAGACGATGCGCTCGGGATGCACGGATGTTTCAGCCGGCGGCGATGGTGCCGCAGGCGTGAAGGCGGATGTGGCGGTGCGTCACCGGACCCGCTTCAGGATGATGGCGCTCGGGATGTGGCCCGGCCCGACGGCCAGTCCGGCATCGGTTGCGGGCGCCTGATAGTGCGGCAGCAACGCGGCAAGCTCGCGCGGGCGCGCGTGGTGCAGCATGGCCAGCGAGCAGCGGATCGCGAAATTGGGATTCATGCACAGGAAAGCGTGCAGCAGCGGCGTCTCGTGCGGAAAGAACAGCGCGCCGTCGAGAAGATCGGGCATGTAGTCGTAGGGAAACATGATGTCGTGGAAGTGCACGTCGACGCCGGTCTTGACGCGCGGCAGCCATTCCAGGATCAGGCGCGTGGCTTCGCCCGCCGGCCCCAATGTGTGGGTCGAATCGATGAAGAGAAGATCGCCGGCGGCGAGCGCGTCGACCGTCACGGGGTCGGTCTCTTCGACGGGCCTGTCGATCGATACGATGCGCCCGTCTTTGGCCAGGCGACGCAGATAAACGGTCGGGAACGGATCGATGCAGACGAGGTCGAGGGCGTGCCCGGCCGAGTCGGCCGCCTGCAGCATGACCGAGGTGGCAACGCCGGCGCCGATCTGCACGATGCGTCGCGGCCTGAACCGGACAATGTATTGAAACAGGAACTGTGCCTCGGCGACGCCGTATCCGGGCGCGCCGTTATCCGCGCAGGCGCGGTCATAAGCGAGGCCGCTTTGCTCGCTGAGCGGTGTCATCACCTGGCGCAAGAAGATGAGTTGGGCCTCCGGATCGGCGCCGTCGACACCGATCATCGAATACGGCGCCTTCCAGGCCGTCGACCGTCGCAAGCGCCGCAGGTCGGGAATCTCCGAATAGAAATGCCGCGGCAGCACATCGAGCCGGATCGCCTGCGCCGAAACGAAGGCGCCGTGCAGCGCGCGCTTGAGCAGGCGCTTCATCGTGCGGGGACCGCGCGAGCCCGCTTTGCCGGAATTTGCATCACCGCTCGATCAGCCTGTCGCCCATTACCAGCACGTCCATGCGCGTGCGCAGGAAGCAGTCGAGCGCTTCCTGCGGCCGGCAGACGACCGGCTCGTTCTCGTTGAACGAGGTGTTGAGCACCATCGGCACGCCGGTGATGGCGCGGAACGCCGAGATCAGGGCGTGGTAGCGCGGGTTTCCCCGCACCGACACGGTCTGTAGTCGCCCCGAGCCGTCGACATGCGTGACGGCGGGGATCGCCGCCCGTTTCTCCTCGCGGATCTGGAAGACCTGCATCATGAACGGCACGGCGCCGTCCTCCTCGAACCAGTCGCGCACCGCCTCTTCCAGCACCGAGGGCGCGAAGGGCCGGAACGACTCCCGCCGCTTGATCTTGGCGTTGAGGATGTCCTTCATGTCGGCGCGCCGCGGATCGCCGAGGATCGAGCGGTTGCCGAGCGCGCGCGGCCCCCATTCCATGCGCCCCTGGAACCAGCCGACCACCTTGCCGTCGGCGATGGCCTGCGCGACGCGCCGGCACAGCGCGCGCTCGTCGCCGACCGTCTCGACGCGGCAGCCTTGCGCCCGCAGTTCCGCCGCCTCGGCCGAGAGCAGCGCGTCGAAGTCGTCGGCGTCGAACCGCGGCCCCCAGTAGGCGTGATCCATCACGAAGGCGCGCGGACCGCCGAGCTTGTGCCAGACCGCGAAGGCCGCGCCGACGGCGCCGCCGGCGTCGCCCGCCGCCGGCTGCACATAGACGTGCCGGAAGGCCGAGCGGCGCCCGATCTTGCCGTTCGCCACCGAGTTCATGGCGCAGCCGCCGGCGAGCGCGATGGTGTCGCCGCCGAACGATGCGTGGACCGCATCGAGCAGATGGAAGAACGCCTCCTCGTACATCGCCTGCACCGAGCGGGCGATGTCGCGGTGCTTCTGCTCGAGCGGCTCGTGCGGCTGGCGCGCCGGCCCGATGAGCGCCTCGAGCGCCGCGGTGTAGAGCGCGGCGGCGACCGGTGGCCCGTCGTTCCATTGATAGGCAATGCGCTCGCGGTGATGACGGAAATAGCGCAGGTCGAGCGCGAAGACGCCGTCGGCCGCGAGCCGCACGATCCGCCGCATCTGCGGCAGGAAGACCGGCGCGCCGTAGGGCGCAAGGCCCATGACCTTGTACTCGTCGCCGTAATGCGGAAAGCCGAGATACTGCGTCAGCGCCTGGTAGAAAATGCCGAGCGAATGCGGAAAGTAGATGTGCCGCGCGACGTCGATCGCCGTTCCGTGGCCGACGCCCCAGGCGGCGCTGGCGAAATCGCCGAAGCCGTCGACCGAGACGACGGCGGCCTCCTTGAACGGCGACACATGAAACGCGGAGGAGAGATGCGCGAGGTGATGCTCGACCTTGTGCAAGGTGGCATTGCGCGGCGGCGCGAAAGCCTCCGCCATCAGATCGAGCACGCCGGCGCGCGCCTTGCGCTGCATGAGGCGCTCGGCGATGAGGCCGATGCCGGCGCGGCCCGACAGCAGGTAACGCAGTTTGGCCCCGATATTGGCGCGATTGTCCTGGTTGACCGCGATGTGGTCGATGTCGCCGGCGTCGAGGCCCGCTTCGCGCAGGCAATAGGCGATGGCGAGCTGCGGGAAGCCGGCCCAGTGCTTGACCCGGCGGAAGCGCTCTTCCTCCGCGGCGGCCACCAATCTGCCGTCGCGCACGAGCGCGGCGGCGGAGTCGCCGTGGAATGCATTGATGCCGAGGATGATCATCGAGGGTCGTTGGCCGCAGCCGGAGCGCGGCCGGTCAGACGCTATTGCCAGTCGCGCAGCGCCTCGTGCAGCCGCGCCTTGAATTTCGAGAAGCGGAAATGCTCGCGCCAGTGCCGCTCGCCCGCCTGCCCCATGCGAGCGGCGCGGTCGCGGTCGCCGAGCAAGGCGACGATGCGGTCGATCAGGCCGTCGCGGTCGCTGCGGCTGACATTGAAGCCGGTGACGCCGTCGACATTGATCTCGGCCGAGGCGTCGTCGGTCGACGCGATGACCGGCAGTCCGTGGCGCATCGCTTCGACGAAGACGAGCCCGAAGCCCTCGTAGCAGCCGGGCATGGCGAACGCCGTCGCGTGCCGCCACAGCGCGTCGATCGCCCCTTCGCCGACGAAGCCGAGCACGTCGATGCTCGCCTGCGCCGGCGACTGCCGCACGAGGTCCTTGAGCGCGCCGAGCCGGTTGCCGCCTCCGGCGAAGACCAGGCGCGCCTCGGGGACCTTCGACACCACCGCCGGCCACGCTTCGATCAGCAGGTCCTGCCCCTTGCCGAACAATTCGTCGGTGCGGCCGACGAACAGCAGGACCGGCGGACCCGAGGGCTTCGGCGCGGTCGGCGGCGGCTCGTCCTCCTCGGTGCCGAGCCAGCACAGCCGCGCCTGATCGATCCGGCCGCAGAACAGTTCCGATTTCTCCAATGTGTAGCGACTGTTCACCAGCACCAGATCGGCGGCGAGCGCCACGCGCTCATAGTCCGGCCGCAGGTGGTTCCACATCTCGTAGCCATGGATCCACACGGCGTAAGTCCGGCCCATCAGGCGGCCCGGCGCGTGCGCGCGCGCGGTGCCGGGGAAGTCGTAGAGCATGCGCCGGCCGCGCAGGATGTGCATGCTGTTGGCGAGCGAGAAGCGCGCGCGGCTGCCGCCGAACGGCTCGGTCTCGATGTCGCCGATGCGATAACGCGCGCGATCCTCGACGGCGAGCGCGCGCAGCGGCCGCGTGCCGGCGAGCGCCTTGATCGTCATGCGCGCGACGCGGCAGATGCCGCCCTGCCCCGCTTCGAGGAATTGCGCGCTCACCGTCAGCGGCCGCATTCCGGCATCCATCATGCGGCGTGCGTCACGCGAGGCGCAGCCGCGGTGCGGGCCTCGGCGGGGCGCCTTGCGCGCGCCGAGAGGCGATCGGCCAGCCGATGCGCGAACAGCATCAGCGTCAGCGTCGGATTGGCGCCGCCCCCGGTCGGGAAGGCCGAGGTGGACAGCACGGAGAGGTTCGGCACGGCGAAGCTGCACAGGTCGCCGTCGAGCACGGCATCGCCGCGCTCCGTACCCATGCGGGTGGTGCCTCCGGGGTGATAGACGCCGCCGCCGGCATCGCGCGCCATCTCCGCTTCGCTCTCCGCCGCTTCGCTCCAGCGCAGGCGTCCGAGCGCCGCAAGACCGTGTCGCGCCCAGAAGCGCTCGAAGCGCGCGCGGTAGGCGGCAAAGACGGCGCGGTCGGCGTCGCCGACGCGCCATGCGATGGCCGCCTGCGGCAGGCCCATCGGATCGAGCCTGTCCGCGAGCGTGATCCGGTTTTCCGGCTGCGGCACCTGCTCGACGACCACATGCAGTTCGTGGCGGGCGGCGTCGGGCCAGGCGAGTTGCCGCCGCATCAGGCGCCATTGCGCCGCGCGCGCGAGATACGGCAGGTCGGCGATGACCGGCGCAAGCGCGCGCAGGTCGAGACGACCATGCTGCTGCAGGCCACGCATGAATGCGCGCAGGCCCTCGAAGGCGCCGGGCGCAAGCGGCGTCATGCTGATATGGCCGAAGGCGCTGCAGACGCGGTCGGCCGCCTGCGCCTGCGGCGACAGCTCGAAGCGCAGGCTGCGCATCGCGCCGCCGACGAAGCGGAAGCCGGCCAGGCGATTGAGCGCGCGCGGCGCGGCCGTCTCGATGGTCGCGACCGGCTTCGACACGTGATCGTGGAAATGGCGCCCGAGCGCATCGCAATCGCGCCAGATGCGGCCGTGATGCTGCCTGTCGAACAGCAGCATGAGCCGCGTCGATTCGATCGCACCGGCGCACAGCACGAGCTCGCGCGCGGCAAAGCGGCGGATGCTACCGCCAGGCGCTTGCGCTGAGAGTTCACGCAGGCGGCCGGTCTCCGGATCGATGCTTGCGCCGGTGACGGTGGCGTTTAGCCAGATGCGCAGCCCCGCGTCGCCGTCGATGCGCGCTTTCAGCAGCGTCGCAAGATTGCGCCGGCGGAAGGCCGGCCACTTGGCGAAGCGCGCGACGAAGTCGGGATCGCCCATCGGAATGCGCGCGCCGGCGGCGGCGGCGAAGGTCTCGCCATAGCTGCCGTCGTCGACCGCGAACAGGCGCTCGATGCCGGGCAGATAGGGCAGCAGCGCCTCCATGCGCACCGGCCAGCGCGGCAGGTCGAGATAGGGCCGCGGCTCGAGATCGTGATCGAGAAACGGGATGAGCGCGCCGCCCCAGCGCGTCGAGGTGCCGCCGAGGCAGCGGAAGCGGCCCGCGGCCGCGCCGGCGTAATCCGCGCCGAGCAGCACCACCTCGTTCAGCGGATGGCGTTCGCCCACCTGCGCGCGGCCGCCGCTTTCGAGCACAGTCACCGAGAGGCCGTGCTCGCGCAGCCGCGCGGCGAGGACGAGGCCGGCAATGCCGGCGCCGACGATCGTGACGTCGCTCTCGCCGGGCGCGGCGTCGGCGTCGCGCGTCAGGTCGTACAACATGCCTGTTCCGATTGCGCCGCCGCGGCGAGTGCATCGAGGTGGTCGATGCGGGTGGTCGAGATCAGCACGACACCGTCCGGCCGCCGCCGCAGCGCGGCGCACAGGCGCTCGACAGCGGACGACGGATCAATGGCCGCGGCGAAGGCGCGCTGCGGCCCCCGCATCATCGCCGAATAGGTGATGTCGGGGACGCGTGGTCCGTCCCATTCCGTTTCCGCCGTCTGCAGTATCAAGGGCAGGCCGGACGCGGCATCCGCCACCGCGGCGACGTCGCACCAGCGCCCGGCAAGGCCGATGGCGCGCACGTGACCCGCCTCCTGCAATCGCCGCATCTCGTCGAGCACCTCCGCGAGCGAGCGGAATCGCTGCAGCGCCGGCTCGTGCAGGAACAGGATGTCGATGCGGTCGGTCTGCAGCCGGCGCAGCGACGCGTGCACGCTCGCGCGCAGATCGGGCGCGCAGAGCGCGGGCCGCGCCTGCGGCCACCATCCGGCGCCCCGCACCACGCTGCGCGCCGCCCGCGCCGGCAGGCCGAGCAGCGAAACCAGCGGATCGGCGGGCAGGCCGTATTTCGTCGCCACCACATAACGATCGCGGCCGGACTTGAGGAAGCGGCCGAGCACGCGTTCCGCCAGGCCGTCGCCGTAGCAGGGCGCGGTGTCGAAATGCACGATGCCGCACTCCGCCGCGGCGGCGAGCAGCCGCTGCCGCTCGCCGGCGCTCACATGATGCAGCCGTGCGGTGCCGAAGCCGAGGCGTGAGACGAAGGGACGGACTGTACTCGGGACGAGAGCCAGCATGAACAACTCATCAAAGTCGCTGAGGCGCCGGGGCGCGCCGCGGCGCAACGGCGTCGCGGATCAAGATCGAGGACCTTTCCACGACCCAATAGAACGCTGCTGCAAACGCCACCACAAGCGGCAGCGCAATTGACGAATATAAGATTATCGCCGTCACACCATTCTTGCCGTTGACGGCCGTATTGGCAATGTGGAGTGCCAGCGGGTGCGTGAGATAGATCGAGTAGCTCGGAAGGGCGACGCCGCGCGCAATGGCCCCAAGCCGCACTCCGCTCCAATCGGAAGTGCGCGCCCAAACAAGTAATGCGGCGAATAACACTGAGATAGCGGTCCACCACAGCGTGTAATTCAGCCGGGCGCCGCTGAATTCGATCAGCGCAAGCGCCGCCGCGCTAACCCCGACCGCGTATGAGGCGTAAGGCCGACAGTTGTCGAGCAGACGCGGGGATTGAACTGCAACAAACGAAAGCCAGACACCTATGGCGATACCGTCAAGACGCAGGTGCGTCGCTGTCTGAGAGAATCCGAAGTCTTCCTTCGCGCCGGAAAACCAGAAATAGCGAGCGACCGGCGAAATCGCCACAATAGCAAACACAGCCCACGCAATGGCGCGAGGACTCGACCTACGAAACATGATCAAGAATGCGATAGGCATAAGCAGGTAAAAATGTTCCTCAATGCAAAGAGACCAGCTGACGAGAAAATAGGGCAAGCGTTCGTAGTAGTTCTGCAAAAACAAGAGATAGCCGATATCGAACTTATCCCCCCGCACGATCAGGGCCCCGCCATATGACAGTGCGAGCGCGACGAAATAGGGCGGCACCGTGCGAATCCAGCGCCGCATCCAGAATCGGCCGATCTCGACATCGCCAAAATTGGCGCGCTCCCGCCAGTACAGACCGCCGATAAGCCAGCCGCTCAGAACGAAGAACAGGTCGACTCCGTACTGGCCGGCCATCGCAAAATCCCTGATCCAGGGCGTAGTGATCGGGGACATCACAACCAGATGAAAGACAACGACCATCAAAACCGCTAGCGCGCGGAGCAGATCGAGACCCGGCTCACGCCCGCCGACCTTCGGAATTGACGCAGTTCCTTCTGCCACCCGGTTGGGCGACAGGACACGCAGCGATGTTGCCAGTTCAGCCATCGTCGGTGCCGAAGGTGGGGATGTCAGCGCAGATGCGCCGCGAAGTGCGACGTCCCGAGCCAGCGGATGGAATAGCCGCAGTCGCGCAGCAGCGCGATCATGCGCGGGACATCGTCGGCGCGACCGTCGCCGTCGAGCAGCTTGAAATGCACTTCCACGAAAAGATGGCGCACGCTGCGTTCCGCCAGAAGCCGGCGCAGACCTTGCAGCACCGCGTATTCGTGTCCCTCGACGTCGATCTTGACGACGCCGGGCCGCCGCGCCTCGCCCGCCGCGATCAGGTCGTCGCCGCAGCGAACAGGCACCTCGATCACGTTCGGGTCGCGCGTCTGCCCTGCCGCGATCCGTGCGTTGGCGCCGCCCGCTTCGGTGTCCTCGACGAAGGCGGTCGTGCCGTTGCGGTCGGACAGCGCGCAGGCGATCACCGATGCGTTGGCGCTTGGCTCGCACGCGCGGCGAAGCCGCTGCAGATTGCGCGGGCTCGGCTCGAAGCAGACGACTTCCCCGCCCGGGCCGACCCATTCGGAAAAGCGCCGGGCGTAGTGGCCGAGATTGGCGCCGACGTCCCAGACCACGTCGCCTTCCAGGATTGCCGCCCGCATTGCCTTGGCAAAGCGGTCCTCGCGCCGGCCGAAGAGCCGCCCGGCGACCCACGTCAGGCCGAGGCCGCGCGCGAGGCCGCGTCCGCGCATCACCAGCCGGTTGCTCATCAAGGTCATGGTCACCGTTCGGATGTCCGCTTCACTTCGGCCGCGCCAGTCGCCGGTCGATGATCTCGAGCGCGATCATGCATTCCGCCAGCAGCCGCTGCAGGCCGTAGAACCAGCCGGGCCACCCGTCGAAGAGGCAGCCTTTCGCCAGCAGGACATAGGCCGGCACCAGAAGCGGCGCCGGCCAGGCGAGGCGCCGGATGCGGTCGCTCCAGCGCAGGCTGCGCGGCTCGCGCGCGAGCAGGTATTGCGCCTCGGCCTCGGCATAGCGCCGCTGCGACTCGATCCAGCGCGACAGCGGCTTGCGGTCGTCGTGATAGATGACGCCGCTGAGCGGCCGCACTTCGCCGTCGATCGCCACGCGATGCCCGTGCCCCTCGTCGCGATACTGCGCGCGGTCGCGGCGGTAGAGCACCGTGCGCGGCGGATAGAGCGTGCCGCGCAGCGGCCGGCCGTGCACGCGATAGACGAAGCGACTCGCATAGCCGGCAACCTCCGGCGTCGGCCGCAGCGCCGCGATCTCGGCGATGAGCGCATCGCTCAGCTCGTAATCGGCATCCAGCGACAGCACCCAGTCGCCGGCGACCTGCGACAGCCCGAAATTGCACTGCGCGGCGAAGCTGTCGAAGGCGCGTGCATGGACCTCGACCTTTGCATGGCGCGCGAGAATATCGAGCGTGCCGTCGGTGCTGCCGCTGTCGACGACGACGATACGCTTCGCCCAGCCAAGCTTCGCCAGCGTGCGCGCGATGTTCGGCGCTTCGTTGAAGGTGATGACGAGCGGGGTGATGCGGTCGAGCACGGCCTGCGATCCGTCCGTCTCAGGCGAGCCGCACGCAAGGCGGCGCGCTGCCGCCGTCGCGCAGCCATCGATAGACGACAAGCATCTCGCGGGCGGCATGGTCCCAGGAGAAGTCGTCCGCCATCCAGGTGCGGCCGCGCGCGCCCATCTCGGCAAGTTGCTGTGGCGGCAACGCCATCGCCCGACGCAGCGCCTGCGCCAGCGTCTCGACCTCCGGCGCGACCCACCAGCCGCAGCTCTTCGTTTCGAGCCCGCTCCACGGCGCGCCCGTGCTGGCGATCACCGGCGTGCCGGCGGCGAGCGCTTCCGCGACCGTGGAGGCGAAATTGTCGTTCAACGTCGGCAGCACGAACAGATCGGCGCCGCGATAGGCGGCGAGCTTGGCCGCACCGACGAGCGGCGGCTCGATGGAAACGCGGGCAAGCCCGAGCGTGCGCGCGAGCCGCCCGAGCTCGTCGCCATAGCCGACCATGTCCGGACCGATGAGCCGCAAGCGCCAGTGCGGGTGCGCGGCCTCGACCTCGGCCCAGGCGCGCACGAGCCGGTCGAGGCCTTTTTTCGGATGCAGCCGCCCGAGCGACAACACCTCCCGCGCCGCTCCCGCGCGATGCGGGCGCGGCGGCAGGTCCGGAATGTCGATGCCGTTGGGGATCACGGCGACCGGATTGTCGAGACCGAAGGCGCGGATTTCGCCGTACTCCTGCTCGCTGGTCGCGTGCAGGCAGGCGGCGGCGCGCACCGCGCTTGCCTGCAGCAGCGACCAGAACAGGCGCTTCTTCCAGCGCGAGAAGGCCAGCGCCGCCGGCCCCAGCATGCCACGCGGCGAGACGACGAACGGCAGCCGCGCGCGCCGCGCCATCCAGCCGGTCTGCACGTTCGGCATCAGCCACAGGCCGTGGTTATGAATGAGTGCAAGCTCCGGCCCGATCTGGTGCAATCGCCGTGCGAGTGCCGAGGAATGGCGCAGATCGCACAACACCGGGACGGTCCGCAGATCGGCGTCGAACAGCGTGTCGACATTGTCGGCGACCGGCCTCGCCTCCCCCGGCAGCGCGACCGAGAACAGGCGCACGTCCGCGCTTTGCTCCTCGAGCGCGCGGCACAGGCGCGGCACCGAATAGGACGGGCCGCCGTGCACCGGATCGAGCGAGGCGATGACGTGAGCCACCGCGATCCGGCCGGTTTCGGCGCGGCCCCCACCGGCGGGCGCGGGTTTATGCAACATGTCGACCCGGATCGCGCGACGTACCGCCCGCGGCGAAGGCCGCATCGATCGCGGCGGCGTAGCGGCGGCCATAGGCCGCCCACGACAGCGTGTCGCGATCCGCCGCCGGCAAAAGCGGGGACGGACCTTGCGCCGCGAGCCGCTCGCGCAGCCCGACGATCGCCGCCTGCAACGCCGCGACGTCACCGTTCGGCACCACGATGATGCGCTCGGCGAGGGCCGGCGTATGCGCCAGGTCGGCGCCGCCGGTGCGATCCGAACATATGATCGGCAGATCGCACGCCAGCGCTTGCGCCAGGACGATTCCAAATCCGTCCTCACGCGAGAAAAGAAGGGATGCATCCGCCATCGCAAA
>Ga0182749_1000516_pt1 | contig 35755 bp, 34 predicted proteins | sample eDN3rd37CKraftMG_FD_128875 | JGI IMG/M metagenome (GOLD analysis project Ga0182749, IMG submission 128875) | Enriched Miracle-Growth compost microbial communities from Emeryville, California, USA - eDNA 3rd pass 37_C Kraft MG (version 2) (version 2) ...
AGGCAAAATAAAGTCGCCCAGAAATAGCCCTGCCACCGCTGCTCAAGCACAAGCGGCAGTCGTTCCACGAATCGCTCGTTCCTGCGCTGCATGAAAATCCTCGGCTAGCCCTTTGTTACACTAACATAACTTTTCGAGGATTCATTGATCGAGATCAGTTCCGTCTCATTTCGGTGAAGGGAGGCATATGACGCCTGAAAGCCATCGTCGTGCGAGGATTGATTGTGACAAAAAAGGCGCCCGGAAAATCCGGACGCCTTTCTTTTGCCGTTGCGGCAGGTTCGATGCGCCGATCAGTCCTGCGTCAGGAAGTCGGGCAGGCCTGCGCTGGAGCCGTCATCGTCGCCGCCCTTGTCGTCACGGGGACCACGGTCACGGCGCGGCCCGCGATCGCCGCCACGTCCACCGCCATCACGACGCGGGCCGCGGCCCCTGTCGCCGCGTTCACCACGATCGCCACGAGGTTCGCGGGGTTCGCGCGCAGGACGCGTGTCCTCCAGTTCCTCGCCCGTTTCCTGGTCGACGACGCGCATCGACAGGCGCACCTTGCCGCGCGGGTCGATCTCCAGGACCTTGACCTTCACTTCCTGGCCTTCCGACACGACGTCGGTGGGCTTTTCCACGCGCTCATTCTTCATTTCGGAGACGTGGACGAGCCCGTCCTTGCCGCCCATGAAGTTCACGAACGCGCCGAAGTCGACGATGTTGACGACCTTGCCGTTGTAGATCTTGCCGACTTCCGCTTCCTCGACGATGCCGAGAATCCACTTCTTAGCGGCTTCGATCTGGTCGATGTCGGACGAGCTGATCTTGATGATGCCTTCGTCGTCGATATCGACCTTCGCACCGGTTTCCGCGACGATCTCGCGGATGACCTTGCCGCCGGTGCCGATGACGTCGCGGATCTTCGACTTGTCGATCTGGATCGTCTCGATGCGCGGGGCGTGCGCCGACAGCTCGGTGCGGGTCGAGGACAGCGCCTTGTTCATCTCACCCAATATGTGGGCGCGGCCTTCCTTGGCCTGATGCAGCGCGGTTTCGAAGATCTCCTTCGTGATGCCGGCGATCTTGATGTCCATCTGCATCGTGGTGATGCCTGCTTCCGTGCCGGCCACCTTGAAGTCCATGTCGCCGAGGTGATCCTCGTCGCCCAGGATATCGCTGATCACCGCGAAATCCTTGCCCTCCAGGATCAGACCCATGGCGATGCCCGACACCGGACGCTTGAGCGGAACACCCGCGTCCATCATCGAGAGCGAACCGCCGCAGACCGTCGCCATCGACGACGAGCCGTTGGACTCGGTGATGTCCGACAGGACTCGGATGGTATAGGGGAACTCTTCCTTGCTCGGCAGCACGGGATGCAGGGCGCGCCATGCCAGCTTGCCATGGCCGACTTCGCGGCGGCCCGGCGCGCCGAAGCGGCCCACTTCGCCGACCGAATAGGGCGGGAAGTTATAATGCAGCATGAAGTTTTCATAATAGACGCCGTTCAGGCCGTCGATCATCTGCTCCGCGTCCTTGGTGCCCAGCGTAGTGGTGCAGATCGCCTGCGTTTCACCGCGCGTGAACAGCGCCGAACCATGGGTGCGCGGCAGGAAGCCCACCATCGCCTCGATCGGACGGATCTGCGTCGTGGTGCGGCCGTCGATGCGCTGGCCGTCCTTCAGGATGGCGGTGCGGACGATTTCGGCTTCCAGCTTCTTGGTCAGCTTGATGCCGGCCATCACCATCTGCGGCGCAAGACCGTCGGCCTCGAACATCGCCTTCGCCTTGGCGCGCGCTTCGTTCAGGGCGTTGGAGCGCGCCGACTTGTCGGTCAGCTTGTAGGCGGCGGCGATATCCTTGCCGATCAGCTTCTTGAGCTTCGCCTTGAGGTCGCCCAGATCGTCCTGCGCGGCCATTTCCCACGGGTCCCTGGCAGCCTTCTCGGCCAGCTCGATGATCGCGCCGACAACCTTCTTGCTCGCTTCATGGGCGAACAGGACGGCGCCCAGCATGACCTCTTCCGAAAGCTCCCTGGCTTCGGATTCGACCATCATCACGGCATCCTGCGTGGCGGCGACGACCAGATCCAGTTCGCCGGTCTTCACTTCGTCCAGCGACGGGTTGAGCTGATATTCGCCATCCTTGTAACCGACGCGCGCCGCGCCGATCGGACCCATGAAGGGCACGCCCGACAGGGTCAGCGCAGCCGAAGCGGCGATCATCGCCACGATGTCCGGCTCGCTATCGCCATCGAACGACAACACCTGGGCGATGACGTTGATCTCGTTGTAGAAGCCTTCGGGGAAGAGCGGGCGGATCGGACGGTCGATCAGGCGGGAAACCAGCGTTTCCTTTTCCGTCGCGCCACGCTCACGCTTGAAGAAGCCGCCCGGTATGCGACCGGCGGCCGAATATTTTTCCTGATAGTGGACGGTGAGCGGGAAGAAGTCCTGCCCGTCCTTCACCGACTTGGCGGCGGTCACGGCGCACAGCACCACGGTTTCGCCATAGGTCGCCAGCACGGCGGCGTCGGCCTGACGCGCAATGCGGCCGGTTTCGAGAGTCAGGGTCTTGCCCGCCAGCTCGATGGATACTTTCTTTACGTCGAACATGTGATTTCCTTCGCCCGCCTGGCCCTATTGCCCGGCGGGGCCTCATATGCGGACAAAGCCGGCCCGCGGCGGTTTCGGAGCATCGTCTGGCCCCTTGATCGGCACCATTGCCGGATTGCAATGGCCCCGGAATCGGAAACGGCCCCGCTGGGGGGCCGTCCCTTCTATAGCAGGCTTACTTGCGCAGGCCCAGCTTGGAGATGAGGTCGGTATAGCGGCCCTCATCCTTCTTCTTGAGGTAATCCAGCAGCGAACGGCGCTTGTTGACCAGCATCAGCAGGCCGCGACGGCTGTGGTTATCCTTGTGATGACCCTTGAAGTGCTCGGTCAGGTTGGCGATACGCTCGGAGAGGATCGCGACCTGGACTTCGGGCGAACCCGTATCGCCTTCGGCGCGGGCATGTTCCTTGATGAGCGCTTCCTTGCGCTCCGCAGTGATCGACATCGGCTTCCTTTCTTCAACTAGAGATTAAAGCCGCGCACCACCCGGATCTCCGGGCCACTGGCCTCCACCAGCGCGACGGGCGTGCCGCCCTCCATCGCCAGTAACAAGCCGGTATGCGGTTTCCCCATCAGCACCCGCCCCTGCCGGAGCATCAGCGCTTCATCGGGAGAGACGGGGAGAGCCGGGATGTCGTCCAGCCCCGCCGTCAACGGCAGCATAAGCCCGCCGATGCCGCCCCTAGCAGCTTCGTCCAATTTGTCCAGCGAAATCGCGGTTGCAAGGGTGAACGGCCCCGCCTTGACCCGGCGCAGCATCGTGACATGCCCCACCGTGCCCAGCGCCAGCGCAATGTCCCGCGCGAGGCTGCGGATATAGGTGCCCTTGGAGACATGGGCGGTGAGAGTGATCGCCTCAATCGGATCGTCACCCTGACCCTGGTTCAGGGTCCATTCCTCCTCGCGCAATTCCGCTCCTGAAGGCGCGATGGATGCTGAAACAAGCAGGGAATGGATCGTCACCGCCCGCATCTTCATCTCCACATCCTGTCCCGCGCGGGCGAGGTCATAGGCGCGCCGGCCGTCGATCAGGATCGCGGAGTAAGCGGGCGGGGCCTGTTCGATGGGACCGGTGAAGCGGGGAAGGATCGCCTCCACCTGCGCCAGCGTCGGGCGAATGGCGCTGGTCGCGATCGCCTGCCCTTCCAGATCGAGCGTGTCGGTCTGCGCGCCGAACGCCACCGTGAAATCGTAGATCTTGTCGCTGTCGAGCATCCGCCCGGCGAGCTTGGTCGCTTCCCCGATGGCGACCGGCAGCACGCCCGTCGCCAGCGGATCGAGCGTGCCGCCATGGCCGACCTTCATCTTGCCCGAGCCGCTTTGGCGCAAGGCGCGCTTGACAGCGCTCACCGCCTGCGTCGAACCGAGACCATGGGGTTTGTCGAGGATGATCCAGCCGTGCATCCGCGCGCCTCTATCGTGCATGAGCGGCGCTGTCAGCCCCCGGCCTCACGCGCGGACGGATCAATCCTCTTCGGGCGTTTCCAGATCGCGGGCAACCTTGGGATCGCGCAGCAGCCGGTCGATATGGCTGCCTTCGTCGAAGCTCTCATCCGCGAGGAATTTGAGCTTCGCCGCATATTTGAGGCGGATGCGATGCGCGACTTCCCGCTGGAGATAGGCGGTGTTGGTCCGCAGCGCCTTGAGCACCGCTTCCTCATCCGTCCCCAGCAGGGATTTCACGAACACCGTCGCATGGCGCAGGTCCGGGGACATGCGGACTTCGGTGACGCTGACCACATGGCTGGCCAGCACATCGTCATGCACGTCGCCGCGCGTCAGGATTTCGGACAAGACATGACGCACCTGTTCACCCACGCGAAGCAGGCGGACGGAGGGGCCTTCTGGTTGTTGAGCCATAGCAAATCCTCGTCATCCCGGCGGCAGGCCTTGGCTCGCGCCGCCGGGATGACGCACTTCATGTTTTACAATGTGCGAGCGCGTTCCTCGACCTCGAACAGCTCCAGCGTATCGCCGGGCTTGATGTCGTTCGTGTCCTGGAGCACGGCGCCGCACTCCATGCCCGCGCGGACTTCGGACACATCGTCCTTGAAGCGGCGCAGCGACGCGATGTGCGTGCGCGAAACGATGACATCGTCGCGGGTGAGACGCGCGGACAGCCCCTTGCGGATGATGCCGTCGAGCACCAGCAGACCCGCCGCCTTGTCCTTCTTGCCTGCCGGGAAGACCTGAAGCACCTCGGCGCGGCCGACGATCGTTTCGATACGTTCGGGCGCAAGCTGCCCCGCCATTTCGCCGCGCACTTCCTCCAAGAGGTCGTAGATCACGTCATAATAGCGCAGCGATATCTTCTCGCGCTCCGCCAACTGGCGCGCCTTCGCATTGGGACGGACGTTGAAGCCGATCAGCGGCGCGCGGCTGGCCGCGGCCAGCGTGACGTCGCTTTCGGTGATCGCGCCCACGCCCGAATGGAGGATGCGGACCTTGATCTCGTCGGTCGAGATGCGGTTGAGCGAGGACACGATGGCTTCGACCGATCCCTGCACGTCGCCCTTCACCACCACCGGATATTCGATGACGGTCGTGTTGAGCGCCGAGAACATATGTTCAAAGCTGGTCGGAGCCGCAGTCGTCCGCTTGCGCGTCGCCTGTTCCTGACGATAGGCGGCGACTTCGCGGGCGCGGGCTTCGTTTTCCACGACGGTCAGCTGATCGCCCGCGAGCGGAACGCCCGACAGGCCCAGCACCTCGACCGGAGTCGACGGGCCAGCGATCTTCACCTGCTGCCCCTTGTCGTTGACCAGAGCGCGGACCTTGCCGCTTTCCGCGCCGATGACGAAAGTGTCGCCAACCTTGAGCGTGCCGCGGCGGACCAGAACGGTCGCGACCGCGCCGCGCCCCTTGTCGAGCTGCGCCTCGATCACATTGCCTTCGGCCGCGCGATCCGGGTTGGCGGTCAGTTCCATCAGTTCGGCCTGAAGCAGGATCTTCTCGATCAGTTCATCGAGGCCCGTCTTCTTGAGCGCGGACACTTCGACGTCCTGCACTTCACCGCCCATATCCTCGACCACGACCTCATGCTCCAGCAGGCGCTCGCGCACGCGCTGGGGATTGGCTTCAGGCTTGTCGACCTTGTTGATCGCGACGATCATCGGCACGCCGGCGGCCTTGGTGTGGTTGATCGCCTCGATCGTCTGCGGCATCAGCCCGTCGTCCGCAGCCACCACCAGGATGACGATATCGGTGACGTTCGCGCCGCGCGCGCGCATTTCCGAGAAAGCCTCGTGACCCGGCGTATCGAGGAAGGTGATCGTGTCGCCGCCCTTGGTCTTCACCTGATAGGCGCCGATATGCTGGGTGATGCCGCCGCTTTCGCCCGCCACGACATCCGTGCCGCGCAGAGCGTCCAGAAGGCTGGTCTTGCCATGGTCGACATGGCCCATGATCGTGACCACGGGAGGACGGGATTTCAGCGTTTCGGGCGCATCCGCTTCGCCTTCCATGCCGATTTCGATGTCGGCTTCGGATACGCGCTGGATGCGGTGGCCGAATTCTTCCACCAGCAGTTCCGCCGTATCCTGGTCGATCGGCTGGTTGAGCGTGACGGCGGTGCCCATCTTGAACAGGGCCTTCACCAGGTCCGCGCCCTTTTCGGCCATGCGGTTGGCGAGTTCCTGCACGGTGATGCTTTCGGGCACCACCACGTCGCGGACCTGCTTTTCACGCTGCTGCGCGCCGCCCTGATAATGGGCGCGGCGTTCCTTTTCGCGGGCGCGCTTCAACGCGGCGAGCGAGCGGGCGCGGGCGCTGTCGTCGTCCGCCAGAGCGCGGGTGACGGTCAGCTTGCCGGACTGGCGGCGGTTGTCGTCGCCGCGCTTGGCGCGGTCGGGCTTGGCCGGTTCGGGGCGCTTGGCAGGCGTGACCGGCGTGAAACGGCGCGGCGGCGGCGCGGACTGCGCCGGACGCTCACTCGCTTCGGCAGGAGCCGGGGCGGGCGTTGCGGGCTCTTCCGGCGCGGCAGGCGCAGCCGCTGCCTGCGCGGCGTCCTGTGCGCCCTTCGGCTCTTCTTCAACGCGCGCGGCCTGCGCTTCGGCAGCCTGCGCGGCGGCGCGGTTTTCTTCGGCGCGGCGGCGTTCTTCCTCGCTCGCGGCCTGACGCTGGGCGTCCTCGCGGCGGCGCGCTTCCTCCAGCGCGGTCATGCGCGCCTCCTCCGCTTCGCGCAGCAGCTTGGCCTGCAATTCCTGACGCGACATCAGGTTCTGCGGCGGGGCCTGGCGAGCGGGCGCGGCGGGTTGCGGCGCGCGCTGCGGCTGCGGCGCGGGCGCGGCGGGGGCCTGCGCGGGCGTGGGATCGGGCTGAGGCGCAGGCGCGGCTGCGCCGGTGCTTTCGCCCGGCTTGCCCAGGACGCGGCGCCGCTTCACCTCAACCACGACCGTATTCTTGCGGCCATGGCTGAACTGCTGCTGCACCTGACCGGACTCGACCGTGCGCTTGATCCCCAGCGGCTTGCGGCCCAGAACCGGCTTGTCTTCCTTGCTGTCACTCATACGACTGAACTTAACCCTTCACTTCCAATCCGGCCGGAGAGGCCCGCCGGCGCCATTATTCCATATTGCTCAGGCGCCCAGCGCATTGGCGGAGTCCCTCTCCCCATGCACCGGCGCCCCGGTAGCGCAACCCAGATAGCTTTCCAAGCGGCCAAGAGCCGCACGCAGACGCGACGCGGCTCGCGAGTCGGTCACTGCGATATGGACGACATTGTCCCGCCCCATTGCCATAGATAGGGCGCTGCGGTCCACAGGCAAGACGATGCCTGCCAAATCCGTGCCTTCCGCTTGCCTACCGACGCGCAGCGCCTGATCCAGTTTCCGGTTGCCGTCCGCCGCCGCGTCGGCGGCGTGGAGGAGCAGATTGACAATGCCTTTGCGGCAGGCAACCTCGATCTTTTCCGAGCCGGTGAGGACCATCGACGCCTTCGCCTCCAGCCCCAGCCGGTCGAGCAAAGCCTTGCGAAGGCCCGTTTCAATGAGGTCGGGCAGCGTGTCCGGAATGTGCAATTCGCCGGTCTTGAACGCGCGGGCGAGCGCGCCCCGCAGCTTGCCCTTGGCGAGCGCGGTTTCAAGATCGGCGCGGGTGACGCCTATCCATGCGCCCCGCCCCGGCGCTTTCGCGCGGATGTCGGGCAGCACTTCGCCATCCGGGCCGAGGGCCAGGCGGACCAGCATGTCCGGGTCGGCGCGGTCGCCCGACAATATGCACTTGCGTTCGGTCATGCCCGCGCCTCTTCATAAGTATGGGACGGCAGGGCTGCACCCCTGCCTTCGCAGGAGCGCATTTCCCGGACAGCAATGTCGGCGCTTAGCCTCTCATCGGGAAGTGACCGCAGCATTGGCGTCCTCCCCTCTTGGCGGCCCAATATCTTGCGAGACAGCCGCTCGGTCGGCGATCAATTGACCGCCGGCTCCATAATTTTCCGTCGGGACTTCGGAAATCACCACCTGAACAGCCGCAGGCGACTTGCCCAGCCGCTCCACGAGCGACCGGGTCACGTCAGCCACGATCGCGGCCTTCTGTTCACGGGTGGCGTTTCCCGCCAGACGGATATCGACAAAGGGCATCAGGCTTTACGCTTCCTCACCCTCGAACCAGTGAGCGCGGGCGGCCATGATGATCTCATTGCCCTGCTCTTCGGACAGGCCATATTCGGCCAGGATGCCGCCCTTGTCCTCCGACGTTTCGCTACGGCGGCGGCGCTGGTCGACGCGCTTCTTGGCGATCAGCTCGTCGGTGGCGAGATCGGCCAGATCGTCAAGCGTCTTGATGCCCGCCTTGCCCAGCGTCACCAGCATGGCTTCGGTCAGGTGCGGCATGTCGGCCAGCGCATCCTCGACGCCTAGAGCGCGACGCTCTTCGCGGGCGGCGGCTTCGCGGCGGTCGAGCGCTTCCTGCGCGCGGCTTTGCAGTTCGGCGGCGAGATCCTCGTCGAAACCTTCGATCGCGGCCAATTCGTCGACGCCGACATAGGCCACTTCTTCCAGCTCGCCGAAGCCTTCGGCCACCAGAAGCTGCGAAAGCGTCTCGTCAACGTCCAGTTCGTTCTGGAACAGTTCGGAGCGGATGACGAATTCCTTCTGGCGCTTCTCGCTCGCGTCCGCCTCGGTCATGATGTCGATGGCCTTGCCGGTGAGCTGGCTGGCGAGGCGGACATTCTGGCCGCGACGGCCGATGGCGAGCGAAAGCTGATCGTCGGGCACGACGACCTCGATCCGCTCCTCCTCTTCATCGATGACGACGCGGCTGACCTGCGCAGGCTGGAGCGCGTTGACGACGAAGGTCGCCGTATCCTCGCTCCATGGAATGATGTCGATCTTCTCGCCCTGCATTTCCTGCACGACGGCCTGCACGCGGCTGCCCTTCATGCCGACGCAGGCGCCGACCGGGTCGATGCTCGAATCGCGGCTGATCACGCCGATCTTGGCGCGGCTACCCGGATCGCGGGCGGCGGCCTTGATCTCGATCACGCCGTCATAGATTTCAGGCACTTCCTGCGCGAACAGCTTCTTCATGAACTCGGGATGCGCGCGGCTGAGGAAAATCTGCGGCCCGCGATTTTCGCGGCGCACGTTCAGGATCACCGAGCGGATGCGGTCGCCGACGCGGACGACTTCGCGAGGAATCTGCTGGTCGCGGCGGATGACGCCCTCGGCGCGGCCCAGGTTCACGACGACATGGCCGAACTCGACGGACTTGACGACCCCGGTGATGATCTCACCCACGCGATCCTTGAATTCCTCATGCTGACGCTCGCGCTCGGCATCGCGGACCTTCTGGAAGATCACCTGCTTGGCGGATTGCGCGTCGATGCGGCCCAGGTCGATCGGGGGCAGAGGATCGACGATGAAGTCGCCGACCACGGCATCCTTCTTGAGTTTCTGCGCCTGCTTGAGGTCGACCTGCTTGAAATAGTCGTCGACCGTCTCGACCACTTCGACCACGCGCCACAGGCGCAGGTCGCCGCTTTCCGGGTCCAGCTTCGCGCGGATGTCGTTTTCGGCGCCGTAACGCGCACGGGCGGCGCGCTGGATCGCATCTTCCATCGCCTCGATGACGATCGCCTTGTCGATCATCTTCTCGCTGGCAACGCTGTTCGCGATGGCGAGCAGCTCGGCCTTGTTGGCGGAAATGGCGTTGGCCATGGTCGTGAACCCTTACTCTTCGGTTTCGAACTCGTCCGCTCCATCGGAGGAGAGCGGCATGGTAGCAGAAAGGAGCGCGTCGGTCAGCAGCAGCTTCGCGTCGCCCACCAGCGCAAAGGGGATAGAAACCTCTCCCGCCTTCACGTCCTTGAACTGGATATTATCGCCGTCAACACCCTGGAGAAGGCCGCGAAAGCTCTTGCGGCCCGCGACGGCTTCGGTCGCCGCGATCTTCGCTTCATGCCCGGCCCATTCGATGAAATCGTGCAGACGGGTCAGCGGACGGTCGATGCCCGGTGAGCTGACTTCGAGGCGATAGGCCTCCTCGATCGGGTCGGCTTCGTCCAGCACGTCCGACAGCCGGCGGGAGATGGCAGCGCAATCCTCGATGACGAGCTGCTTCGTTTCGGGCCGTTCGGCCATGATCTGAAGCGTATGTTCGTCGCCGGAGCCGAACAGCTTGATTCGCACGAGGTCGAAGCCGAGGGCCTTCACCTCCGGTTCGATCAGCGCTGTCAGTTCGGCGATATCCGCCATGGTGTCTCCAGGAACAAATATGTGCGGCTTCCGCGCCGCAGGCGTTCCCGCCCGCGACCCCGACATGTTTGACGATGTAAGGAAGCATCCGCGCTATAAGCGTGTTGCGACGCCCCTGCAACAAGTTTCGTCCTGCGATCAGAAAGCGTCGGCGGGCAAGGCCATGATCGGCTCCGCTCCGGCGGAAAGCGCCGCCGCCAGCCCCCTGGCCTGCGGCAACATGCGCCGGGCGAAGAAATCCGCGACCGCGCGTTTGCCGCTATGGAACGGCGTGCCGTCCTTGGCGGCAGCAGCCATACGCGCCCACATCCACCCCATCGAGACGAGCGCGAAGAGGCGCAGATAATCGACCGCCGCCGCGCCCAGCGCATCCGCATCGGCTCCGTGCAGGGCAGCGGTGGCGTCGCGGAGCAATTGCAGGGCTTCGCCTGTGCCGGCGGCGACCGGCGTGGCCTGCCCCTCCAGATCGGCGGCGATCATATCGAAAAAGCCCTGCGCCACCGCGCCACCACCCAGCGGCAGCTTGCGGCCCACAAGGTCCATCGCCTGCACGCCGTTGGTGCCTTCGTAGATCTGGGCGATGCGCGCGTCGCGGACATATTGTTCCATGCCCCATTCGCGGATGTAGCCATGGCCGCCGAACACCTGCTGCGCCTGCACCGCGCTTTCGAAGCCGAAATCGGTGAAGCCCGCCTTCACGACCGGGGTAAGCAGCGCGACGAGAGCATCCGCCCTGGCGCGCTCCGCCCCGTCCGGATGGCGATGGGCGCGATCCAGTTGCAGTGCGGTCCAGCCCGCCAGCGCCCGCCCCGCCTCCACAAAGGCGCGGACGCCCAGCAGCATCCGCCGCACATCGGCATGTTCGATGATGGCCACGGGACCGCGCGACCCATCGGCGCTGCGCCCCTGCAAGCGATCGCGGGCATAGGCGGCGGCCTGCTGATAAGCGCCGCCCGCTATGCCCAGCCCCTGAATGCCGACCATCAGCCGCTCCGCGTTCATCATGGTGAACATGGCGGCGAGGCCCTTATGCGGCTCGCCCACCAGCCAGCCGGACGCGCCGTCATAGTTCATGACGCAGGTGGGCTGGGCGTGGATGCCCATCTTCTTTTCCAGCGCGCCCACGGACATGGCGTTGCGGACGGTGAAGCCGCCCGATGCATCGGGCAGGAATTTGGGCACGAGGAACAGGCTGATGCCCTTCACGCCCGCGGGCGCGTCGGGCAGGCGCGCCAGCACGAGATGCACGATATTGCCGCCGATGTCGTGATCGCCCGATGAGATGAATATCTTGGTCCCCGTCACCGCATAGCCGTTCTCGCCGCTCGGTTCCGCCTTGGTCTTGAGCAAGGCAAGGTCGGTGCCCGCTCCGCTTTCGGTCAGCGCCATCGCGCCGGTCCATTCGCCGCGCACCATGGGCGGCAGGTAGACCGCTTTCAGTTCCTCGCTCGCATGGGCCTTGATCGCCTCGCACGCGCCACGCGTCAGGCCGGAGATGAGGCCAAAGGACAGGTTGGTCGCCGACAGCATCTCGTCCAGCCAGAGTTGCAGGATGAACGGCAGCCCCTGCCCGCCATGTTCCGGGTCCGATGACAGCGATGCCCAGCCCGCCTCCTGAAATTCCCGATAAGCATCGACAAAACCCCGCGGCAGCGTCACCACGCCGTCGATCAGGCGGCTGCCCTCCTCATCCCCCGTGCGGTTGAGCGGGTGGAGCCGTTCCGCGCACAGGCGCCCCGCTTCCTCCAGCACGGTCGCCGCAAGGTCGCTGTCCACCTCCAGCCCCATTTCCGCCATGGCGCCGTCGAACCCCAGCACCTGCGTCATCAGGAAGCGATAATCGTCAACGGGCGGCACATAATTCTGCATGGAACAGGCCTTTTCTGCAGGAGGGGCAAATATACCAAACAGCTCCCCATAAGCCACGGCATAAGCGAAATAAGGCGCGTCGGAAACAACTTGGGAACCCGCTCCCTGTCCGGTTTTCTCTCCGTTCGTCGCGCTGCGAATCGTTAGCAAGGAACTCCCCGGAGGTTCGAATCTTCCTAGATCATTCGAAACCGAGGAGAGTAATCATGGCCACCTCCAATTTTACCGACGCGATTGCCCTGCTCAAGGCCGATCACAGGAAAGTCGAGGATCTGTTCGCCCAGTTCGAGAAAGCGCGATCTGCGGACCGCAAGCAGAAATTGGCGCATGAGATCTGCAACGAACTCAAAATTCACACGACCATCGAAGAGGAAATCTTTTATCCGGCTTTCAGAGGCAAGATAAAGGATAGTACGCTGGACGAAGCCTATGTAGAGCATGACGGCGCAAAAATACTCGTCAACGATATCGAGGCCGGAACGCCTGGCGAGGACTTTTACGATGCCAAAGTGAAGGTTCTGTCCGAAGAGATAAAGCATCATGTGCACGAGGAAGAAATGCCTACCGAAGGCATGTTCGCCCAGTGTCGCCGGACGGACGTGGACCTCATCGCCCTGCGCGACCGGATGCTGGCCCGCAAGGAAGAATTGCTGGCTGAGGCCAAGTCCGCGGGATTGCCGATGGCAAAAGCCAGCGCCGTCCACGTTCTCGCGGCATGAATGCCGCCTGGCCATGAAGCCTTGCCCGGCTGCGTCGGCCGTTGTGACGCTCAGGGTCGGGATCGAATGGCCCTGACGGAACATGCCGGCCGGCTTCTCGTTGAGGATCGATATCCGGAAACACGTCATGGCAAAGCGGGGCAAGGCGGCATGAATCCTGGCAAAAAAACGGGCCAAGGAGCAACCGAGACCCTGTCCCCTGCCCTGCCCGCCTCCATCGAGGAGGCGGCGGAGGATCTGCTCCGGACCTGCTGCGAAAGGAAGCTCAGGATCGCCACGGCGGAAAGCTGCACGGGCGGCTTGCTGGCGTCCCTGCTTACGGATGTGGAAGGGGCCAGCCATGCCTTCGAACGGGGCTTCGTGGTCTATAGCAAGGCAGCCAAGTGCGAGCTTCTGGGCCTCACCCGCGCCTGTGTGGAAACGTGCGGCGCTGTCAGCCGCGACGTGGCGGTCGCGATGGCGGAGGGCGCGATCAAACGATCCCATGCGGATATAGCGCTGGCGGTGACGGGCTATGCCGGTGAAGCCCCGGAGGGCGAGGAGGCAGGGCTGGTGCATCTCGCCTGCGCGGTCAGGAATGGCGGGACAATCCACAAGGCAGCGCATTTCGGCGACATCGGGCGGGGGCCGATACGAATCGGCACCCTTGGCGTGGCGTTGGATATGATGCGGAATGTTGTCGGGAAGGGAGCGCCTGAGTGAACCAGGCGGCGTCCCGGTTGGTTGAAGCAGGACAGGAGGCTGCGATGAAAAAAAGCCGGAAACAAGCTCCCCGGAAACTCGAACAGCAGGTTGACGACAAGACAGCCAAGCGGGTCGAAAAAGGGAAGCCCGAAAAGACCAACCCTCTGGCGCCGCCAATCAATATCGAGGCGGGAAGCTAGGGCATTTCTATCCCGGTTACGACATGGTGCTCCTGCGAAGGCAGGGGCACCATGCGCTTTTAATCCTTCGCGGTTCCGGGTTCGGCTATCTTGCGGTGTTGCTCGGCAAGCGTCGAGGCCGGCGTCACATGCGCGGCGGCGGCCTGAACCTTGTTCTTCCAGCCGGAGACGATGTGGGCCTTGCCGGCCATCAACGCATCCCACCCGTCCTTCGCCACCTTTGCCGGATCATCCTTCTGCTGCGACCCGACCTTGGTATCCAGCAGGTCGGCGCGGTCGAAAAATTCCGTTTCCGTCGGGCCGGGCATCAACGTCGTGATGGTGACGCCCTCCACCTCCTTCAATTCGTTGCGGATGGCGTCCGCGAAACTGTCGATGAACGCCTTGGTCCCGTTATAGACCGCCTGGAAACTGCCGGGTATGAAGCCCGCGATCGAGCCGGTGATCAGCACCTTCCCGGCATCGCGCGCCACCATGTCCTTCAGCACCTTTTGCAGCAGATAGAGCGTGCCGGTCACATTGGTGTCGATCACGCGCCGCCACTTGGCCACGTCCTGATCGATAAAGGCGTGGCCCAGCCCGCGCCCCGCATTGGCGCAGAGCAGATCGACCGGTCGGTTTCCCGCGGCGACCAGCAATTTATCGACGCCTTCGAACGTCGAAAGGTCCGCTTCGACCGATTCGATCTGCGTGCCATGCCGTTTGAAGGCGGTGGATGCGTCCACCAGCGGCTCGTCCGCCGCCACGAGAAGGTCATAACCGTCCGCCGCGGCGAGATGGGCGAGTTCGAAGCCGATGCCGGTCGAAGCGCCAGTGACGATTCCGAATTTCTCCGCCATTGCGAACCTCCTTATTTCGGCAGCTTGGCCAGCCTGTCGATATGCTGCTGAACCACGCCCGCTATTTCACCAGCGGCAGTCTTGAGCGCCGGCGTCGGGCCATTGCGCGCATATCCCTGGTGCAGGGCGAGCGCGGCCGCATGGGCCTCCCGCTGTGCCGTCAGATAGTCGCGCGTCGCCTCTGCCGCCGAAGCCGATTTGATGCTTTCCAGTTTCGCCTGCTGATCGGGTTCCAGTCTGGGCGGCGCCACCGCGATGCCAGCCTGGGCCGCCGCCGCCTTGAGCTTTGCGGTCGATTTTCCATGGGCATCGATCATCATGTTCGCGAAGTCCTTGACCGCCTTGTCGTCGGTCTTGGCAAGGATCGCGCGCGAGGATTCGATCTCGAACAGGTCGCCTGCTCCCGCCTTGGCGAGATAGGCGGCGTTCCCGTCGGCCGGGGCGGGAGCCGGAGGGGCCATCGTCATGCCGTTCGCGATGCTGTTCTCCGGCGGCATCACGGGTTCGCGGTTATTATTATTGCAGGCCGCGAGCAGCGCGACGGGCAGCGTAATCAGTAGATGGCGTATCATCCTCTCGTTCCTTTCTCAGGCTGCGCTCCGGTCAAGACCGGGCTTCAGCACCACTTTCGTCACTTCATCCTGCTTGTCGTGGAACATCCTGTAGCCCTCCGGCGCCTGCTCCAGCGGCAGGCGGTGGCTGATGAGGAAGGTCGTGTCGATCTTCCCTTCCATAATGGCGTTGAGGAGAGCGGGCAGGTATCGCTGGACATGAGTCTGCCCGGTCCTGAGCGTCAGCCCCTTCTCCATGAAGGCGCCCAGCGGGAACTTGTCCACGAAGCCGCCATAGACGGCGGGCATCGAAACGCGCCCTCCCTTCCGGCAGGCGATGATCGCCTGACGGATCGAATGGGTCCGGTCGGTTCCAAGGAAAGTCGACGCTTTGATCTGGTCGATGATATTGTCGACGAAGAAGCCATGCGCTTCCAGTCCAACAGCGTCGATGCACGCATCGGGACCGATTCCGCCCGTCATTTCCATCAGCGCCTCATAGGTCTGGCTTTCCTCGAAATTGATCGTCTCCGCGCCGAACCGCTTCGCCAGTTCCAGGCGATGCGGGAAATGATCGATGGCGATCACCCGTTCCGCGCCCATGAGGAAAGCGCTCTGCACCGAGAAAAGCCCGACCGGGCCGCAGCCCCACACGGCGACCGTGTCGCCTGGCTCGATCTGCGCATATTCGGCGGCCTGCCACCCGGTCGGAAGAATGTCGGAAAGGAAGAGCACCCTGTCGTCCTCCACGCCGTCGGGGACGACGATGGGTCCGACATCGCTGAACGGCACGCGTACAAATTCGGCCTGCCCGCCGGCATAGCCGCCCGTCATGTGGCTGTATCCGAAAAGGCCCGACATGGGATGGCCGTAAAGCGTCTGGGCGATGTCCTGATTGTCCGTCGGATTGCCGTTGTCGCAGGCCGAATATTGCTGCTTGCCGCAATGGTAGCAGTTGCCGCAGGCGATCGTGAACGGGACGACGACCCGCTGCCCCTTCCGAAGCGTCGAACCGGCGCCCACCTCGACCACTTCGCCCATGAACTCATGGCCCAATATGTCGCCCGCCTGCATCGTCGGGATATAGCCGTCGTAAAGATGCAGGTCGGACCCGCAGATCGCGGTCGAGCTTATCTTGATGATCGCGTCGCGCGGATTGAGGATTTCGGGGTCGTCCACGGTTTCGATGCGGACGTCATGCTTGCCGTGCCATGTGAGCGCGCGCATCAATCCTTCTCCTTGCCTAGCATTTCGCGGGTTCGCGCGGCGGTTGCGATTTCGCCGGTTTCCATGAGTTGCTTGAAGCGCCTGAGATCGCGACGCGCCTGGATGGCGGGTTCGCGCTGAAACATCTTGGCGATGACCTTGCCGATAAACCCAGCGGGCGGATCGTAGACGATGGTCGCGCTGACCACCGTTCCCCGCCCGCCCACGTCGCGAAAGTCGATGCGTCCGCTGTTGGGGACCTCCGCGCCTTCCGTCGAGGCCCAGGCGATCATCTCGCCCGGCTGCTCCTGCGTTATGACGGCGTCCCATTCGACGGTCTTTCCGCCCGGCGCCTTCACGACCCAATGGCTGCGGCGGTCGTCGATCACGTCCACCCGTTCGACATTGTCCAGAAAGCGCGGCAGATTGCCGAAGTCCCGCCACACCGCATAGAGTTCGTCGCGCGGCCTGTTGATCGTGACCGAACGCCCGATCAGGGTATCGCCCTTGTGCTCCACCAGTTCCGCCGCCGCCTGTTCGCCGGCACCTGAACGCTTGCCCGAGCGCTTGGATGTCGTGGGCGGTGCATCGTCGTGCGGTTCAACCATGACGGCGCTCTCCTGTCCTGTATTGGATTAGGGACCGAACGGAACGCGCGGGCGGCCGTTCCTGTGTTCTTCAACGTCTCAACAGAAAAATAGCGCAGTTCACGTCATCGCCACGCCGGGAATTAAATCAAGATAATGGTTATCGCGCGGCGTCGTTGAAAGTTCCCGCGTATCGGGGAAGTTGTCAGAAGCGATCCAGGCCACCTCTTGCGCCGATGAAGCGTTAACAGCCTTTTCCGGCAAGAAAGCCCCGTTTGGGTGCATCTTCCTAACCTGGGTAATAGCCACGTAGCTGGATAGAAGCTATGTTTCCCAGAGAACATAAGAAGAGAAAAAACATAGGAAGAGAGATGTGATGAGTCCGCAGGATGCTTTCTATTTCGCGCGTCGGGCCCAGGAAGAGAATCGGAAGGCGGCGGCAGCGCGATTGCGAGGCGAAGACCAGAGCGCGGTCGCGGTTCATGCCGAACTGGCCGTGCGGTATCAGGCAAAGGCGCTGATGCTTCAACGCCAATAAACCCTTCCTGAGCGTTCACGGGGCATCCGCCTCCGCGACGATCGGTTCAGCTTCGCTTTCCATCCCGCGGACGGTCCATGCCCTTTTCGTCCGGGCGCGAATCCCGCCGATCCGACAAGGGATAATCGTCCGGCGTGACGCTACCCACGATGGGCCGTTTGGATACGGGTTCGGGCTTCTGGCCGCCCGGCGTCCGGGGGTCTTCCTCTTCCCGTCCCGGCAGGGCGTCGCCCAGCGGCCCGCGCGGGGTCCGCGTCTTTTCGGGAACATGTTCGCCTGCCTTCCGCTTCATGATCCATCTCCGTTTGGTGCAACAGAGCCGCAACCGGCTCATGGCTCGCGCCGTTCCTTCGCCCTTGCGAAAGATGCGCCAAAGCGCCTTCCCGATAACATGAGTGAATGCCCGATACGTCTTGCGGCTGCGGCGGGAACGTCCGCCTCGACCCCTCGTTATGAAAGGCCAACCCATAGGAAGGAAAATCGTGGCGACACATGCTCATCCATCCCATTCCAACAGCGGCGCCATGCTGGTCGGCGCGGGCATCGGCGCCGGTCTTGCATTTCTGGGCATGGTCGGCCGAAAACTGGCGGTGCAGGCGCCCACCGCGCTGGCAGGCGAGTGGGACAAGGCGCTCGCGGCCGAGCACGATATGGCGCTCGCCCTCTTCGACAAGCTGCGGGACGTACCAGCAGACGCGGACGGCAAGCGCACACTGCTGCTGATGCAGCTCAAGCATGCATTGGGCAAACATGCGCTGGAAGAAGAGAATGCCATCTATCCCGCCATGCGGGATGCGGGCATGGAGGCGGAAGCCGACGCGCTGAATGGCGATCACGGCTATGTTAAGCAATATCTCTATGACCTGACCGACCTGGTGAAGGACGATGCGGCTTTCCAGACCAGGCTGGCCGCCTTTCGCACCGACATCGAAAGCCATATGCGGCGGGAGGAGGATGAGCTTTTCCCCCGGCTCAGGCAGGCACTGGATCATCAGGCCGCCAACCGGCTGACCCGAAGGATGAATCGGGAAGGGTTGAAGCTGGCCTGACGCCCCCTTGAATAAGGAGTATCCTGATGAATGACGATCAGCGCGACGACCGGCCGCGCCCGACCAAGCGGACCCGCGACCCTAACATATCCACGGAAAACCAGCCGGAGGGCGCGGCCCGGCAGCCGAGCGATACACTCGATCGGGAACCGGCGCGCGACCCGCTCAGCGGGGGCGCCGTCCCCTCCAACTACGATCCCAAGACGATGACTCGCCACGGCGAGGAAAATGACAGCCGCGCGGGTCAGGAGGGAGCAGGCGAAAAAGTGAGGCGGGACGACGCATAGGCGCCCCTCCCCTGATCGGCGGCAGAGAGGAAAACATGGCGACGCTGCCGCAATAGCGATGCGGCCAGGCAAGGAGAGCAAAAATGACCGACCAGAACCGTGACAGCCGCACGCAGGATGACAGCCAATTGCGCGACGTTCCGGAAACCCCCGGACAGGGCGGAACCGGCGGAGGCAACATCGCCAGGGACGTAGGATCGCGCGATGAGGAAAAAACCGCCACGGGCGCTGACCCCGAACCGACATCCGTCGCCAAGAAGGACAAGCATCAGCCGGATACCGGAACCCGATCGGATCATGAAGGCGCCCAGGGAAAGTCCTGAGCGGGGAGACCTGTTGGCTTCCGGGCGGCGCGATCCACACACCCGCCAAATTCTTGTTAACCGCCGGTGCCTTTCCGGGTATCGGGTGGAATCGGCAAGCCTTTGAATATCCAGCGCACGACAGTCGTTTGCGCTCAGCCGAGAAGGCTTCCGGCCTTATGACCCGCGATGGGTAGTTGTGGCCTCCATTCATTAATGCCGCTCATGGCTTCTCCTATAAGAAGCAGAGTCGGGTCGTCATCGCTTACCGTCTCGACAAGGAAGGCGAGCGCCGACAGCCTGCCCCGGATCAGCCGTTCGTTGGGCAGCGAGACGTTCACCGCCACCATAACCGGCGTTTCGGGATCGCGTCCGGCGGCGATCAGGGAGCGGCCGATCTCCCCTGCGGCAGCACGGCCCATATAGATACCCAGCGTGCCGCCGGGCCGCGCCAGCGTTTCCCAGTCGAGCGTGAGCGGCTCGCCCGCTTTCAGATGCGCCGTCACCAGCGTCAGCCCCCGCGCCACGCCGCGCAAGGTGAGCGAGGCGTTGCCGCTCGCCGCCGCCGCGCTGGCGGTGGTGATGCCGGGGCATATGCTCACCCCTATGCCTTCCTCCGCCAGATGCGCCATTTCCTCCGCCGAGCGGCCGAAGACCGAAGGGTCGCCACCCTTGAGACGCACGACCCGCTTGCCTGCTCTGGCCGCCGTCAGCAGCAGGTCGTTGATATTTTCCTGCGCCTTGCTGTGGCGGCCGGATCGTTTGCCGACGCTCACCCGCTCCACGCCTTCGGGGATCAGGTCGAGCACGCCCGGCCCCACCAGCGCGTCGTGGAAGACGATCTGTGCCGCCACGATCAGCTTTTCGGCCTTGCGGGTGAGCAGGTCCGGGTCGCCCGGTCCCGCGCCGACCAGCCAGACCTGGCCGGGCGCGATAAGTTCATTCGGCCGCATGAAGCGTCTCCCGCATGGTTTGGGCAAGGATATTGGCAAGCGCGGGGCGGCAGGATCCGCAATTGGTGCCCGCGCCCAGCGCCTTGCCGATGGCGGGAATGTCGACGAGGCTCTGTTCGCGGATGGCTGCCACGATCTGATTGAGACCAATGTCGAAGCAGACACAGATGGTCGCGCCCTTGTCCGGCTGATTCCCCGGCCCGCGCGCGGCAAGGACCGACGCGCCGACTTCCTGCGCCTGAAGCTGGCCGATCAGCCAGTCGCGGGACGGCAGAATGCCGCTGCGCGTAACGAACAGCACCCCCGCCAGTTGGCCGTCGCTGATGATGGCGACGCGGCGAGTGCCGCGCGTAACGTCGATGGCTTCCACCCTGTCGCCTTTGGGCAGGCAGGCATCCAGCCGCGCAGGATCGCCATGACCCGCGACCTCGTAGAGCGCACCATCCGGCACGGTGACGCGCGTCGCCCAAAGACAGGGGATTCGCACCGGTTCCGTGCCGCGAAGGATGAGGAAGCCTTTCCATTCCGTCATCTGCCGTTCGACGCGGGCGGGCGTGGACTTGAAGCCGGGCTGGCCGGAGTGAGGATCGGTGAGCGGACGCGGCAAGAGGCCGGTGCGGCCGCCGGTCGATATCTGGTCGGTCCAGTGGATCGGCGTGAATATCTCGCCGGGACGCTGGCCTTCGCTCAGCGCCGCCCGGAACAGGCTGTCGCCCTGCGGCGTGGAGACACGGGCGAGGTCGCCTTCCTCCAGGCCCAGCGCCTGCGCGTCGTGGGGATGGATTTCGACCAGCGGCTCTTCCCGATGCCGCGCCAGTTTCGGCGACAGGCCGGTGCGGGTCATCGTGTGCCACTGATCGCGATAGCGCCCGGTGTTGAGCGTCATCGGCCAATCATGGAGCGGCGCCTGCACGTCCATCTGCTTGACCATAACCAGCCGCGCCTTGCCGTCCGGCGTCGGAAACCGCCCGTCGGCAAAGGGCGCGCCGCCCCAGCGGAACGGCTCCATCGCTTCATAAGCGTCATTGCCGATGATGGCTTGGGACCGCAGGTTGAGCAGCCGCGCGCCGTCATTCTGATAAGCGGTCAGGCGCGCATGTTCGCGCCAGATGTCGGCCGGCCGTTCATAGGCGAAGGCATTGCGCCAGCCCATGCGGCGGGCGACTTCCTTGACGATCCACCAGTCTGGCCTTGCCTCGCCGGGGAGCGTCAGGAAGGGACGCTGGCGGCTGATCGTGCGGTCCGAATTGGTGACGGTGCCGTCCTTTTCCCCCCATCCTGCGGCGGGAAGGCGGACATCGGCATAAGCGCTGGTGTCGGTGTCGGCGATCACATCCGACACGACCACGAAGGGGCAGGATTCCAGCGCCTCGCGCACGCGGCCGGCGTCGGGCAGCGAGACGGCGGGGTTGGTCGCCATCACCCACAGCGCCTTGATCCGTCCTTCGCCCATGGCGCGGAACAGGTCGACCGCTTTCAAGCCCGGTTTAGCGGCCATGCGCGGCGCGGCCCAGAAGCGGCCCACCCGCTCCACATTGTCCGGCGCGAAGTCCATGTGCGCGGCCAGCGTCGAGGCAAGGCCGCCGACTTCGCGCCCGCCCATCGCATTGGGCTGGCCGGTGATCGAGAAAGGCGCGGCGCCCGGCTTGCCGATGCGTCCCGTGGCAAGATGGACGTTGATGATCGCGTTCACCTGATCCGTGCCGCGGATCGACTGGTTGATGCCCTGACTGAACAGGGTGACGGTGCGCGGGGCCGCTGCGAACAGTTCATAGAATTGCTGGAGCAGCGCGGGCGCAAGGTCGCATGTCTTCGCGGTGCTCCAGAGATCGTGACCCGCGCGGATATGCTCCCAGAAGCCTTCGGGCGCGTTCACATGATGGGCCATGAAGGCCGGGTCGATAACACCGGCCTGATCGCACCATGCGAGCAAGCCGTTCATCAGCGCGACGTCCGTGCCAGGTTTCACCGGAAGGTGCAGGTCCGCGTCTTCGCAGGTTTCGGTGCGGCGCGGGTCGATCACGATCAGCTTCGCGCCCCGCGCGGCGCGGGCGGCCTGAATACGTTGATAGACGATCGGATGGCACCAGGCGGTGTTGGAGCCGACCAGCACGATCAGGTCCGCTTCCTCCAGATCGGTATAGGTGGCGGGCACCACATCCTCCCCAAAGGCGCGATTGTGCCCCGCAACCGCACTCGACATGCAAAGGCGCGAATTGGTGTCGATATTGGCCGAGCCGATGAAGCCCTTCATCAGCTTGTTGGCGACATAATAATCCTCGGTCAGCAACTGGCCGGAGACATAGAAGGCAACGCTGTCGGGACCATGACGGTCGATGGTTTCGCGAAACCGCTTCGCCACAAGGTCAAGCGCCTTGTCCCAGCTTGCCCGCCGCTTGCCGATCATCGGATGGAGCAGGCGGCCTGTCAGGCCCACCGTCTCGCCCAGATGCGTGCCCTTGGAACAGAGCCGCCCGCCATTGGCCGGATGCGCCTCATCCCCCTTGATCTGCACGGAACGCGGGCCGGTCGGCATGGCCGTTATGCCGCAGCCGACGCCGCAATAGGCGCAGGTTGTGCGGATCGGTTGCATCGCCGTCAGGCCGCCTTTCTTGCGGTTCGGGACGGGATCACCGCTTCGCGCAACAGGTAGATGCGGCCTGCATCGACCTTGAGCGGGACGGTCGGCACGCATCCCTCATCGCTGCCCAGCGCCTCACCGGACTTGAGCGAGATGTTCCAGTTGTGCAGCGGACAGGCGACGACATTGCCATGGACGATGCCCTGGCTCAGCGGTCCCTGTTTGTGCGGGCATTTGTTGACCAGCGCATAAAATTGGTTGTCCAGCGTGTGGAATATCGCGATCTCCTCCCCGCCGCGCACCGGCAGGGTCCGGGCGTTGCCGGGCGAAATCTGGCTCACCGGGCCGATATCCAGCCAATCTCCGACATTGTTCGAGACGGTCATACGGCAAACTCCATGGGGCGCACTTCGGCGAGGTGTTGATGCAGTTCGGCGTCTTCGCCCGCGGCGCGGCGCGCCCAGGGGTCTTCCTGGCTGAAGCTTTGGGAGAAGAGGAAGCGGGCACGAAGCGCCTCGCGGCCCTCGTCATCCTCGACGATCCGGCTTTTCACATAGTCGACGCCTACACGCCCGATCCACGGCGCGGTGCGCTCCAAATAGCGGGCTTCCTCGCGGTAGAGCTGGATGAAGGCGGCGCAGTAATCCAGCGCCTCCTGCTCGGTCGCGACCTTGCAAAGAAGGTCGGTGGCGCGGACATGGATGCCGCCATTGCCGCCGACATGCAGTTCATAGCCGCTATCCACGCAGACCACGCCGAAGTCCTTGATCGTCGCCTCCGCGCAGTTGCGGGGGCAGCCCGAGGCGGCGATCTTGAACTTATGGGGCATCCACGAACCCCAGGTCATCCGCTCGATCTTGACGCCAAGGCCAGTGGAGTCCTGCGTACCGAAGCGGCACCATTCGCTGCCCACGCAGGTCTTCACCGTGCGGAGCGACTTGCCATAGGCATGGCCCGACACCATGCCCGCGGCGTTGAGGTCGGCCCAGACGGCGGGCAGGTCTTCCTTCCTGATGCCGAAAATGTCGAGCCGCTGGCCGCCGGTCACTTTCACCATGGGGGCGTTATATTTCTCAACTACATCGGCGATCGCGCGCAACTCGCGAGGGTTGGTGAGACCGCCCCACATGCGCGGCACGACCGAATAGGTGCCATCCTTTTGGATATTGGCGTGCATCCGTTCATTGACGAAGCGGCTCTGCTGGTCGTCCCGATATCCGCCAGGCAGCGCGCAGAGCAGATAATAATTGAGCGCCGGGCGGCAGGAGGAACAGCCTTCAGGAGTCGACCAGTGCAGCTTGTGCATGACTTCGGGGATGGATTTCATTCCCTGCGCCACGATTTCGCGGCGAACATCGTCATGGCCGAAGCTGGTGCATTTGCAAACCGTCCTGGTCGCGCGCTCACCGGAATAATCTTCACCCAGCGTCACCGCGAGCAGGGTTTCGACAAGACCCGTGCAGCTCCCGCAGCTCGCCGACGCCTTGCAGGTGGCGCGGACGGCGTCCAGCGTGCAGTTCCCCGCTTCGACACAGGCGACGACCTGCCCCTTGCTGACGCCGTTGCAGCCGCAAATCTCGGCATCGTCCGAGAGCGCCGCAACGGCCGCCTTAGGGTCCGCCTGCCCACCTCCGGAGGCGAAGGCCTGGCCGAAGATCAGGAGGTCGCGGATTTCGCCCACGTCCTCGCCCTTTCTGAGAAGGTCGAAATACCAGCCGCCATCCGCCGTATCGCCATAGAGCACCGCGCCGATGACCTTGTCGTCCTTGACCACGACGCGCTTGTAGACGCCGCGCGAAGCGTCGCGCAGGACGATATCTTCGCATCCCTCGCCACCGGAAAAGTCTCCGGCGGAAAAGACGTCCAGTCCCGCGACCTTGAGCTTGGTCGAAGTGACGGAGCCGCGATAGCCCGTATGCCGGTCCGTCAGGCCGTCGGCAAGGCTGCGGCACATGTCCCAGAGCGGCGCGACAAGGCCATAGACGTTGCCGTCATGCTCGACACATTCGCCGACCGCGAACACATCGGGGTCGCTTGTCACCATATGATCGTCGACCTTGATGCCGCGCCCGATATCCAGCCCCGCCTCCCGCGCGAGCGCGACAGAAGGACGAATGCCCACCGCCATCACCACAAGGCTGGCGGGGATGTCGCGCCCGTCCTTCAGGCGAACACCCTCGACCTGGCCCTCGCCATAGATTTCCGCCGTGTCGGCCCCGGTCAGGATGGTCTGGCCGCGCCCTTCCAGCGCGGTCTTGAGCAACCAGCCCGCCGCCTCGTCCAACTGGCGCTCCATCAGCGTCGGCATCAGGTGGATCACCGTCACCTTCATGCCGCGCAGCGTCAGGCCATGCGCCGCTTCCAGCCCCAGAAGCCCGCCGCCGATCACCACCGCGCCGCCGCCATTCGCAGCGGCCTCCAGCATGGTGTCCACATCCTTCATGTCGCGAAAGCTGATGACGCCGGGCAAATCCTTCCCCGGCACCGGGATCATGAAGGGGTCCGACCCGGTGGCGATCAGCAGCTTGTCATAGCCCACGGTGCGGCCCGATCGGCTCGTGACGGTCTTGGCGGCGCGGTTTATCGCCGTCACCGGATCGCCCGCGATCAGTTCGATGTCATTCTCATCATACCATTGGCGGCTGTTGATGACGATGTCTTCGAACGTCTTCTCTCCCGCCAGAACCGGCGAAAGCATGATGCGGTTATAGTTCACATGCGGCTCGGCCCCGAAAATCGTGACGCGATAGCGCCCCGCGTCCCGCGCCAGCAGTTCCTCGATCGCGCGGCACCCGGCCATGCCGTTGCCGACGACGACCAGATGCTCCCGAACGCCTTCCGTCGGGATGAGGATCACCGCTCCATCCTCCGTCCGGCTTTCGTTCCCGACCTGAAAATCCATCCCCGTATCTCCGGATAAAGAAAAAGGCCGCCATCCGGACCCTCGGCTTGCGAACCGAAAGTCAGGATGGCGGCCTTGCCATCATGTGTGCGTCACCGGCCCGTCCCTGGACCGCTTCGGCTATGGTTGGAAGGACAGCGTCGTCCTTTGCAGTGCAGCATATGCCGATTCGCGTATCGGCTCAAGGCCCTAATAGCTCCAGTCGATCTGCGCCCAGAATTTGCGCGTATCCGTGGCGAACGCCTTGGCATCATAGCGGGCGTAGCGGAGCGACAGCGCCATCTTGCCGACCTTCGCGGACGCAAGAAAATCCCATTCATCGCCGTAATGCCGGTCGATCCGATCGCTTTCGAACCGGTGCCACACCGCCTGGAGCGCAACGGCGGAAAGCGGCCCCAATTCTTTCCAGCCATGGCCGCCGCCGACATACAGGTCGCGGATGCCGTCAGGCGGCGTCGTCAGGAGCTTGTCGGCCCAGCCCTGAAACTTGAAATTGGCGCCGAGCGGCGTCTGGAAGCCGGTGAGCGCCGCTCCATGGCTTGCGCCCAGCACTTCATAACCGGCGTTGAGCCTCCATCCCCTCACTTCCAGCGTGGCGTCGGCCAGCCAGTAGTCGGCGGCATAATCACCGGGATTGCGGCGGTAATCCGACTGCCGCGCATAGCTGAACTGATAGCTTAGCGTCACGCTTTCCAGAAGCGGCCGCGCTCCAGTCAGCCTTACGCCATAGCTCTGGCTCGACAGGCGATAGCCCTGCGCCGCCGCCTCGTCCTGATCGACTAGATAGGCAAAGCCCGTCAGCGTGCCTAGCGGCATGACCCAGGAAAGATTGGCGAAAATGTTGTCGCCGCTCACCGCCTGCTGCCGCGCGCCATTGCCGTCGATGCCCCAGATCGTCCGCACGCTCCAGGCATAGGCGACATCCAGCTTCACCCCCCTGGCAGGCGTCAGCTCGGCACGCACGGCATCGAACGTCTGGGCATTGTCGCGAAAGGCCACATTGCCGACGAATCTTTCATCGTCGAGCGCGATCTTCTGCCTTCCTCCTGTCAGCGTCAGCGCGGCGCCCCTATATTGCATCTGGGCGACGTAGAGCGCAACATTCCGGGGGTCCGCGACGATGGGCCGCGTGGCGGCGCCGTTTACACCGTCATGATAGGCGTCGCTGATGGCCAGCGTGCCCTGCCCTACGACCGTGGCGCTCCATTCCGCACCCGCCGCCTGAACCCCGGCGCGGGCGCGAACGGTAAGCGCGTCCGCCTTTTGGGCAAGGCCCTCCTGATCGGCATGTTCGTAGCGCAACCGTGCTTCGGCGACGGGCTTGAACATGATGTCCTGGGCGCTAGCGGGTCCTGCGACGGCCAGCGCGGCCGCCGTTGCGAGAACATATCTCATGAAAGCGTCCCCCTCGAAATGGGACGGCGGCCTTGCCGCGGCCGCCGCCTTACCCTTTGATTCAGATGCGCGCGGCGGTATTCCAGTTCGCGCGCCAACGGCCCTTGACCAGTGCGATGCCGATGAACGCCGCCGCCGCCAGCACCGCGAAGATCAGGAAACCGGGGGCGAAGCTGCCGGTCAGTTGCTTGGCAAAGCCAAGCGAACTGGCGAGATAGAAGCCGCCGACGCCGCCCGCCATGCCGACGAGGCCGGTCATGACACCGATCTCCGCCTGAAACCGCTGCGGCACGAGTTGGAAAACCGAGCCGTTGCCGGTCCCCAGCGCCAGCATCGCCAGGACGAAAAGTCCCAGCGCAGCCGCGAGCGTAGGCGCATAGGCAACCCCGGCCAGCGCCAGCGCCGCCACCACATAGACCGTCATCAGCGCCCTGATCCCGCCGATCCGGTCGGCGAGCGCGCCGCCCATCGGACGGACCAGAGATCCTGCGAACACACAGCCTGCGGTGCAATAACCCGCGACCACCGGCGTCAGCCCGAACTGATCGGTGAAGTAGATCGGCAGGGACGCGGCGAGACCGACGAAGCCACCGAACGTCACGGCATAGAAAGCCATCAGCCACCACGCATCGGCTTGCTTGAGCGGCTGGAAATAATCGACCAGCTTCTTGGGCGCGGGCGCGTTCGGCGCATCCTTCGCCATCAGCATATAGGTGATGAAGACGATCGAGAGCGGAATGCAGGCCAGCCCCAGCACAGCGTTCCAGCCGAACAACCTGGCCAGCCCCGGCGCGAAGAGCGAGGCAAGCACCGTCCCGGAATTGCCCATGCCCGCAAGGCCCATGGCCTTGCCCTGATGCTCCGGCGGATACCAGCGGCTAGCCAGCGGCAACGCGATCGCGAAACTCGCCCCCGCAAAGCCCAGAATGACCCCCAGCGCCAGCGTCCCGGCAAAGCTGTCCACGCCCATGACCCAGGCGGTGAAGAGGCCCGCGATCACGATCACCTGACTGATAGCGCCCGATAATTTCGGCCCGATCCTGTCGACCAGCAGTCCGTTCACGACCCGCAGCAGCGCGCCCGCCAACGTCGGCGTCGCGACCATCAGCCCCTTTTCCGCCGGGGTCAGCGCCAATGTCTCCGCGATGGAAGGCGCCAGCGGGCCCAGCAGGACCCACACCATGAAGGCGAGGTCGAAATAGAGAAAGGCGGCGATCAGCGTCGGCGTGTGGCCGGCTTTCCAGAAACTTGTGGCGGGCGCGGCCGATCCGGCCTTGTCCTCGCCATCCCAAAAGGCAGTTGCCATGATACGTCCCCATAAACGGCAATGGACATGAAAAAAGCCGCTCGGCCGAACGTCACCCAGAGGAGCGAGTCCGGTCAGCGGCTTTGCTGCGATGATGATGGAATGGCGGTCCCGGCCTTGGGAGGGCACATCCCGGATAAACGCGCTTCGTCGCGCGACTCTTATGTTATCCCGCGATTCTTTTCATGTTGCAAGGCACAAAATTACACCGCTTTTCAATGCTGCGGCGCAAAATCCGCCAGATAGTCCTCCATCCGCTCAGGATCGAAAATCCGCCCGTCGAAAAAGCGGTCGGGACCAAGGGTCAGTTCGCCCCGTCGCGATCCCACGCCCAGCGGCGAGGCGACCGCCCCTTCCACCTTCATGCTCGCGCCGGGCATCGGGAGATCGCTGTCCGCCAGCGCGCGGCGGAAGATATCAGGCCGGAACACCGAAGCCGCTTTCGCCGCCATGGCGGGCTCATGCGCTACCATCTTCCAACGGACGAGCTGGGAATAAATCCACAGCGCCTGACTGCGCCACGGAAAAGGCGTGGCTTCGCGGGCGAACAGCATGAAATCGGCCATGGGCAGCGCCGCCTCCCCCGCCCGCGCGACGACCGCGCCGCCAAGCGCCCGGCGGATGAGATCGGCGGGCTGGTCGACATAGCGTGGCCGGGCAAGCAACTCCGCCAGTTCATCGCGATGGGCAGGATCGTCGCACCACGCGGCCGCCCGCGCCAAGGCCCGCAGCAGCGCGTCCACCGTTTCGGGATTGGCCTCCATCCAATTCTCGCGGAAGGCCAGCACTTTCTCAACGCCGCGCTGCCATATCCGTTCGCCCACCGCCACCGTTTCGGCAAGGCCCGCTTCCACCGACGCGCTGCCCCACGGTTCGCCCGCGATGAAGCCGTCCACCTCGCCCGCGCGAAGCGCTTCCACCGTCAGCGAAGGCGGCAGCACCCGCAACAGCACGTCGCGGTCCGGGTCCACGCCCGCGCTCGCCAGCCAGTAACGCAGCATCAGCGCATGGCTGGAGAAGCGATGGACCACGCCGATAATGGGCTTGCGTTTCCACAGGCCGATGGCGGCTGCAAAATCATGCGCGGTGCCCAACGGATCGGCCAGCCGCGCCGCCACATCGGGTTCCAGCGCCTTGGCGAAATCGCTCGCCATCACCAGCATGTTGCCGTTGACGTTGAGCTTGTAAGGGGCGGCAAGCGCCGCGGGCTGCTGGCTGAGGCCCAGCGTCACCGCGACGGCGAGCGGGGCCAGCATCTGCGCGGCCTGCACCTGCCCGAAGACCAGCCGGTCGCGCAACGTCGCCCAGCTTGTCGTGCGGACAAGGTCGAGCGCGATGCCCTCCTCCTCCGCAAAGCCCCTCTCGCGCGCAACGGCCAGCACGGCGGCATCGGTCAGCGGCAGGAAAGCGATCCGCAGGGTTGTCGTCATCAGGCTCCTCCCAACAGGTCGCTGGCCGTGATGAGCGCCTGCGCCACGTCCACGATCTTCTTCCCCTGGTTCATCGCGCTGGTCCGCAACAGGGCATAGGCGTCTTGTTCCGACAGGCCGCGCTGGTTCATCAGGATCGATTTGGCCCGGTCGATGATCTTGCGGTCGGACAGCGCCGTGCGCGCCTCCTCCAGTTCCGACTGAATCTTCGCAAAGGCGTTGAAGCGGCGGACGGCCAGTTCCAGCACCGGCTTCACCCGCTCCTTCCGCAAGCCGTCGACCACATAGGCGGACACGCCCGCATCGATGGCCGCGCCGATCATGGCCTCGTCCGACTGGTCCACGAACATGGCGATCGGCCGGGCAAGCGCACGGCTGACGGTCAGCATTTCCTCCAGCGTGTCGCGGCTGGGGCTGCCCAGGTCCATCAGCACCACATCGGGGGCCATGCGTTCGAGCCGCGCGACAAAGGCTCCGCGCGGCGGCACGATATGGATATCGTCATAGCCTGCGTCGCGCAGCCCTTCTTCCAGGACCGTCGCCCGCAATCCGCTGTCATCGATGATGACGATTCTCATGCCGCCGCCCGAGCCATGACACGCACATCGCCGACCTTGATTTGCACGTCAATGCACGGCGCTCACACCGACCATGGCATCAATCAAACAAAGTATCGGGGAAGGAGCATGGAACCGCCTTCCTTCGATGGCATCTCTCCAGCGCCTGTCGCCCCTCACTGGACGGGCTGGACCATCTCCACCACTGGCGTGCCGGGTCTCTGCGCCGGGCTGGACGAACCTGCCTCCGCGCGACGGCGGAACTCCGACGCCATCGCCTGATGCATCGTCCGGGCCGAAGCGTCCGCGGTCGTTGACGCAAGCCGCTCGTGCATTCTTGCCCGCTCAAGACATTCCTGCGGGGTAAGGGCATCCGTCATGAACCGACCTCCTGCATGACTGTCGGGCATGGCCCAATCCCGCTACGCCATGCGATCCAGCGCCAGCGTCTCGACAAAGTCCAACCCGCGAAAAACCGGCATGGAATCTACGCCTGTTGAGCCTTGATGGAAAACGGAATCTGGCGGCCGTCGCGCTTTCCATCCGTCCGCTGCCCTTCACCGCATCCAGCCGGAGAGCGGCTGGGATCGATGGCTCTTCAATTCCTTCCGGCTCCCGGCATCGACTTCGCTCAGCGCGACTTCATAACCCCATAGATTCGCGAGATTTTGAAGCACCTTGGCGGTGTCGCCCGCATCCAGAAGCACGCCGTTCACCACCACATGCTCCAGCATCAGCGTACGGTCCCCGGCCAGATCGACGTCCACGACCTGAATATCCGGCTCCTGCTGCCCAATATCATATTCGCGCGCCAAGGCCCGCCGGATGCGGCGATAGCCCCTTTCGTCGTGGATGGCGTCGACCCGGACTTCCGAGTCGCTTTCCCGGTCGAGTATCTTGAACAAGCGCCATTGCCGGATCAGGCGCGGGCTGAGGAACTGCGAGATGAAGCTTTCGTCGCGGTAATTCGCCCATATGTCCTTCAACACCTCCAGCGGGTCGCCCGATCCGGCAATGGCGCCGAACCATTCGCGGTCCTCCTGCGTCGGGTCCATGCAGATGCGCTCCACATCGGTCATGATGCCGAAACCCAGCGCATAGGGGTTGAAGCTGCTGAAATGCCCGGAATCATAGGTCGGCTGGTAGATGACACCCGTATGCGACTGGAGGAATTCCAGGAACGCGCCGTCGGTGATCTGCCCCCGCTCGTGCAGCGTCGTCATGATCCGGTAGTGAGTATAGGTCGCCGCGCCTTCGTTCATCGCCTTGGTCTGGCGCTGGGGATAGAAATATTGCGCGATCAGGCGGACGATCCGCAATATCTCCCGCTGCCACGCCTCCAGCCGGGGGCCGGACTTTTCGAGGAAATAGAGGATATTCTCCTGCGGCAGACCCAGCGCGGCCAGCCGTTCGTCGCGTTCGACCGTCGCCGCCTTCGCGCCCACCGGCACCGTGCGCCAGAGATCGTCATAGATGCGGTCGCGATAGGCCTGCCGCTCGGCCTCCCGCTCGGCCTCGTGCCGCAGATCGCGGGGGCGCACGCGGGGATAGCGGTGCACGCCCTGGTTCATCAGCGCATGGGCCGCATCCAGCACCCGCTCGACCGCCAGTTGCCCGTGCCGCTCCTCGCACTGGGCGATATAGCGCTTGGCGAATTCCAGATAGTCGAGGATGCCGTCCGCGTCGGTCCACTGACGGAAGAGATAGTTGTTCTTGAAGAAATGGTTATGCCCGAATGCGGCATGGGCGATCACCAGCGTCTGCATCATCGCGCTGTTTTCCTGCATGATATAGCTGATGCAGGGATTGGAGTTGATGACCAGCTCATAGGCGAGGCCGCGCAGCCCCTTGCGGTAGAGCATCTCGTTGGTGACGAATTGCTTGCCGAAGGACCAGTGCTTGTAGAAGAGCGGCATCCCCACCGACGAATAGGCGTCGAGCATCTGTTCGGAACTGATGATCTCAAGCTGGTTGGGATAGACGTTCAGCTTCATCTCATCGACGGCGATCGGCTCTATCGCGTCATAGATGCGGTTGACGAGCGCGAAGTCCCAATCGCTGCCGGTAAACAGGGGCGTTTCCGCGCGCACGTCCATCAGCTTCGCGCCCTCTCGCCGACGCCCCGGCGCTGGAAGAGTTCGCGGAAGACGGGATAGATTTCCCGGCGATGCGCGACCTTGCGCATCACGAAATGGCGATGCGCCTCCGCCACCGGGGCATAAGCCTGCCACAGGGTCGTCATCGACTGCATCATCGTCGCGTCGGGGAACTCCTCCCGGCCGACTTCCAGATAAGCGACATATTGGGCCATGGGCAGGATATGGTCCTGCATCAGGCTGGCGACCCTGGGATTGTCCTGCATCATATTGTCGCCGTCCGACGCCTGCGCGACATAGATGTTCCAGTTGTCGGGGCGATAGCGGTCCGCCGCCACCTCGATCAGCTTGTCGAGCGCGCTCGACACCAGCGTGCCGCCCGTGACGGTGCTGTAGAAGAAAGTCTGCTCATCGACCTCCGCCGCCCGGTCGGTATGGTGGATGAACACCACCTCGACATGCTCGTAGCAGCGCGACAGGAACAGATGGAGCAGCGCGAAGAAGCGTTTCGCCAGATCCTTCATATGCTCGCTCATGGAGCCGGACACGTCCATCAGGCAGAACATCACCGCCTGTGCGACGGGGCGGGGCACGGCCTCGAACCGGCGATACCGCAGGTCGACCGGGTCAATATAGGCGATGAGGTTGCGGCGGCGGATGATATGGGCACGATCCTCGCGAAGCCGCTCCAGCAGGCCGGCATCCTCCGGCCGGGACGGGTCGCGGGCTTCGATCGCCGCGATTTCCTCTTCTATCCGCTCCAATTCAGCGCCGCTCGGCCGCCGGAGCGCCATGCGCCGCCCCATCGCCTTCTGCATGGTGCGGGGCACGGACAGATTGGACGGCGATCCGGCGGTGGAATACCCCGCGCGCCTGATCCCGTCGATCTCGCCGCCGACCAGCCGCCGCTTGGCAAGATCGGGCAACTCCAGATCGTCAAGGAACAGGTCGAGAAACTCCTCGCGGCTCAGCACGAACTGGAAATCGTCATTCCCTTCGCCCTGGCCCGCATCCGCGCCTGCCCCCTCGCCGCCTTCCGGACGCTTGATCCGGTCGCCTTCCACATAATCATGATTGCCGGGCAACACCCGTTCGCGATTGCCGCCCGTCGCCGCGCGATGGAAGGTCGGCTCATAGATCGCATCGCGGCCGATGGAGATTTCGCCCTCTTTATCCAGTTCGCGGATACCGCGATCCTTCAGGCTGTCACGCACCGCCTTCTGCACATACGCCCTTGCCCTTCGCAGGAAACGCTGCCGGTTGACCAGGCTCTTGCCGCCGGGGTTCAGGCGTCGGTCGACGATGTGCATGTCGGTCGGCGCACCCCCCTCATCCCGCCTGTTTCACGCGGATATACCATTCGACGAGCCGCCTCACCTGCCGCTCGGTATAGCCGCGCTCGATCATGCGGGAGACGAACTCCTCATGCTTGCCGGCGGTGTCGCCGTCCTTCTTCGACCCAAAGCTGATGACGGGCAGCAGATCCTCGACCTGGCTGAACATCCGCTTTTCGATGACTTCGCGGATTTTCTCATAGGATGTCCATGACGGATTGCGCCCATCATGGCTCGCGCGCATCCGCAGCGCGAACTTCACGACCTCGTTGCGGAAATCCTTGGGATTGGCGATTCCGGCGGGCTTTTCCGTCTTGGTCAGTTCCTGGTTGATGACCTCCCGGTCGAGAAGCTGGCCGGTGTCCGGGTCCTTGAAATCCAGATCCTCGATCCACGCATCGGCATAAGCGACATAGCGGTCGAACAGATTCTGCCCGTAATCGTCATAGGATTCGAGATAGGCTTTCTGAATCTCGTTCCCGATGAACTCGGCATAGCGCGGGACCAGTTCGCCCTTGATGAACTCCAGATAACGGGCCTCCGTCTCGGCGGGGAACTGTTCCTGCCGCACCATCCCTTCCAGCACATACATCAGATGGACCGGGTCCGCCGCGATCTCGGTCGTGTCGTGGTTGAAGGTCGCCGACAGCGCCTTGAAGGCGAAGCGGGTCGAAATCCCCGACATCCCCTCATCCACGCCCGCCGCGTCGCGATATTCCTGAAGGCTTTTCGCGCGCGGGTCGATTTCCCGCAGCATTTCGCCGTCATAGACGCGCATCTTCGAATAGAGATTGCTGTTCTCATGCTCGCGCAGCCGCGTCAGCACGGAAAAGCGCGCCAGCATGTCCAGCGTCCCCGGCGCGCAGGGCGCCTTGTTCAGATCGGAATCGCGCAGCAGCTTTTCATAAACCTGCCGTTCCTCGGTCGCTTGCAGGCTATAGGGCACCTTGATGACGTAGATGCGGTCGATGAAGGCTTCGTTATTCTTGTTGTTCTTGAAATTCTGCCATTCCGACTCATTGGAGTGCGCCATGATGATCCCGGTAAAGGGAATGGCGCCGATATTCTCCGTGCCGATATAATTGCCCTCCTGCGTCGCCGTCAGCAGCGGATGGAGCATCTTGATCGGCGCCTTGAACATCTCGACGAACTCAAGGATGCCCTGATTGGCGCGGTTGAGGCCGCCCGAATAGCTGTAGGCGTCGGGATCGTTCTGCGAGAGCATCTCCAGCTTGCGGATGTCCACCTTCCCCACCAGCGAGGAGATGTCCTGATTATTCTCGTCCCCCGGCTCGGTCTTCGAAATGGCGATCTGGCGGATGCGCGAGGGCATCAATCGAACGACCGTGAAGCGCGAAATGTCGCCGCTGAACTCATCGAGCCGCTTGCGGCACCAAGGGCTGATAAGGCCCGTCAGCCGTCGCCGGGGAATGCCGTAGCTGTCCTCGATCATGTCGCCATGGGTTTCTGCGTCGAACAGCGCCAGCGGGCTTTCGAAGATCGGGCTGATCTCCTCCCCGGCTTTCAGCGCATAGATGGGGTGCACCTCCATCAGCGATTTCAGCCGCTCGGCCAGCGACGACTTGCCGCCGCCCACCGGTCCCAGCAGATAGAGGATCTGCTTGCGCTCCTCCAACCCCTGGCTGGCATGGCGCAGGAAGCTGACGATATGCTCGATCGTCCCTTCCATCCCGTAAAAGTTCGAAAAGCTCTTATAGCGCCGGATCGTCCGGTTCATGAAAATACGGCCGAGACGCGAATCGCGCGACGTGTCGATGATCTCCGGCTCGCCGATGGCTGCCAGCAACCGCTCCGGCGCGGATGCGTGCATCAGCGGATCGTTGCGGCATCCCAGCAGATAATCCTCGACCGACATTTCGGCCTGATGCCGGTCGTCATATGCCCGCAAGAAACTGGAAAACAGTTCGCCATTCGCCATGTGTCGACTCCCGCAGCGGCAGTGGTCACGATGCAAGCATACCCCACCGAGCCTTGTAAAAACAGGGTGATACGGAAAATAACGGATTTGGCGCGCCTTGACGGGATCTGCCGGCTGCGAAAGATGACAACTCGCGG
>Ga0182749_1000518_pt1 | contig 35401 bp, 34 predicted proteins | sample eDN3rd37CKraftMG_FD_128875 | JGI IMG/M metagenome (GOLD analysis project Ga0182749, IMG submission 128875) | Enriched Miracle-Growth compost microbial communities from Emeryville, California, USA - eDNA 3rd pass 37_C Kraft MG (version 2) (version 2) ...
AGGTCCTTTTCTGGATGTTCACCTACCCGGCGAACGTCGCGACCGACAACTGGACCATGATACCGGCCAACTGGCAGGTGCTCAGACTGCGGTGGGAGTATTCACATGCCGCCGGCGCCGTCTTTCAGCTCGGCTCGATGATCTCTCTGGTACTCGCGGCCCTGGTGCGGCGGGCGTAATAGCTATCCGCGCTTTGCCTGCCAGATCAACGGCCAGGGCTTTGCTGAATGAAGCTTTCGGGCGTGCCATCGTTGGGATCGACGAAAACGATGTCCTTGGGATCGCGACGAGGCGCATCAATCGAGAGGAATACAAGGGGCTCTTCGAGGATCTCCGGCAGCGCATGCACCGTTCCGCGCTCGAAAAAGAGAAGCTGGCCGGGTTTGAATTCGGCGACTGACTCGGGGTCCTGCATCCAGAAGGTGCCGCGTCCCGAGAGCACGAAGAGGTATTCGTCGGAATTCACGTGGTAGTGAGGTGGCGTCGGCGTGTAGACCCGGAAAACGCGGGTGCTTGCCGAGGGTTTGTCGGTCAAATAGCGGTCAACGAGGAGTGTCGTCGCCGTTGCCGGGAGCGAGGCTGCGATGTCGTTGATGTCGAAACGGCCCATTGCGGGCGACGTGAATTTTTGCATGGCGATCCAAGCTTACGTCGATGATGCTTTTCCCACCATAAGCAAGGAATTTGCCAGAACTAGTGGCAATTGCGGCACGCTTTCCGATTCCTTGCATCCGGAGAGGTTTCTAAGCCGCCCGTTCTGTTGCCGCGGATTTTCGGCTCGACTAATTTCGGCCCGGATATCGATCTTACACATTGGAGGGGCAAATGCGTTCATTGAAACTCGTCTTGGCTGCGGCTGCAGTACTGTGCGCGGCGCCGGTAACGGCGGAGGCCGGAAGCTGCATGAGAGTTGGCGCCATCGGTGATGGCCTGACGCACGACTTGGCGGTTATCATGTCGACGCATGGGCTCGCAAACATCATCGATCACAAGGGATTGAAGGCAAAAGGGCCGATCCACACGACGTGCGCGCCCACCACCTTTCTGACCGAATGCCGCTCGTCGCAGACAGCCTGCAAATAACTCCTGCGATTCGCTTATCGCCAGATTGACGTCATCGCACGGCAGTACGTGCGGTGGCGTTTTCTTTTGCGCACTAATGAAAATCCCGTGATTTCGGAATGATGCGGACGTTGCGGGGATGGCGTGGCTTCGGACGCGAGAAGCGCGGATGCGCTCTCTTGTCGGCGCGGTTCGGATGCGCGGAACCAGGATCGGGGTGCAGCACCTCGTCGGCATTGGCAAGCGGTGCCTTCATATCCGCAGCCCATTCGGAAAGACGCAGCAGCCAATCGCTCCGGTCGAGGAGCTTCGCCGAAACGATGTGAATGATATCCGCATATTCTCCGGGCTGCTTCTGCAGGCGCCCGTGGATTTCAATCAGCCGCGCCGTCATAACGACTTTGCGATAGCGCTCGAACGTGTTCGGCCAGATGACGGCGTTGGCGATGCCCGTCTCGTCCTCGATCGTCATGAAGATGGCGTTGCCCGTTCCCGGCCGCTGCCTGACCAGCACGACGCCCGCGACCTGCACGCGAGCGCCGTCTTTTATTGCGCTCAGATCCTCGCAGGAGAGGACGCGCGCCCGGCGAAAATCGTCGCGCAGAAACGACATCGGATGGGCTTTGAGCGAAAGCCGCAGCGTTTGATAATCGTTGACGACATGCTCGGAGAGCGCCATCTCGGGCAAGCGCACCTCGGCTTCATCGCCGGTTTCGCGCGCCGCGCTCCAGGAGAACAGCGGCAGAGGCGGCGCTTTAGCGAGGGCTTTCACCTCCCATAACGCCTGGCGCCGATCGAGCCCGAACGAGCGAAACGCATCGGCCGCCGCGAGTTTTTCGAGGGCTTCAATTTTTATCCCGGTGCGTACCAAGGCTTCAATCTCAGCGAAGCCCCCCCTCCGGCGCTGCGCGCCACCTCCCCCTCCAGGGTGGAGGGAAAGATTTCGCTGAGACGCCGATGCTTGTTCCCTGCTTCTCCTTTGAGGGGGGAGGGAAGGATTTGGCTGAGATCCCGATGCTTGTTCCCTCCCTCCCCCATGAAGGGGGAGGGCCGGGGTGGGGGTGAGATCCAACACAGATGATCCAGTCGTCTCAGGAAAGCTGCCCAAAGATCGTCTCGGTCGCGTCGTGGAGATTAAGTCGAATGTCCCTGTTCCATATGCGGAGGACACGATAGCCGAGTGACTCGAGCCATTCGGTTCTACTTCTGTCGCGCTCCTCATGCTCTTCTCGTCCATGTTGGCTTCCATCAATTTCGACGATGAGCTTGCGCTCGAGACAGATAAAATCGACGACATAGGGACCGATGGGATGCTGTCTGCGAAAACGGAACCCTCCAAGCCGTTTGTGCCGCAGGCACTGCCAGACAATACGTTCTTCTTCCGTTGGAAATTTCCGGAGTCTCCTTGCTTTCTGGCTTGCCATTGGGGCGGCTCCTTTCCGCAAGGGGACGGAATCCATTTACGTGCAGCCACAATCCCTGTGACGTCATCTTCCTTGAGGCCGTCGATCAGGTGGAGGCCGAGGCGGAGTGCGGGTTTGCCGTCCGCCGTTTCTTCCAAAGTCGAGTACCATGCCGAAAAGCTGACGTCGGCGTCGCGGACCTCAACGCCATGCTCGGCGGCATCACGCACGATCTGGGCGGGGGCGTAGAAGCCCATCGGCTGGGAATTCAGAAGCGCACATGCGAATGCCGCGGGATAATGGCATTTGATCCAAGCGGAGACGTAGACGAGCAGCGCGAAGCTCGCGGCGTGGCTTTCGGGAAAGCCATATTCGCCGAAGCCCTTGATTTGCGAAAAGCAGCGCGTTGCGAAGTCCCGGTCGTAACCACGCTCGACCATCTTCGAAATCATCTTGTCTTCGAGAAGGCCGATCGTCCCGACGCGGCGGAAGGTTGCCATTGCCTTGCGAAGATCATTGACTTCCTGATCATTAAATTTCGCGGCGACCATGGCGATGCGCATCGCCTGCTCCTGGAATAGCGGCACGCCCTTCGTCTTTCCAAGAATCTCCTGCAGTTCGTTGGGCGGACCTTGCTCAGGAGCCGGTGACGGATAGACCTCCTTTTCCGTTCCTTCGCGGCGGCGCAAATACGGATGCACCATGTCGCCCTGAATCGGGCCCGGACGCACGATCGCGACTTCAATGACGAGATCGTAAAATATGCGCGGCTTCAGGCGCGGCAGCATGTTCATCTGCGCGCGGCTTTCGACCTGAAAGACGCCGATTGAATCCGCGGCGCACAGCATGTCGTAAGTGTCTTTGTCGTCGCGCGGCACGCTGGCGAGCGTAAGCTGTTTGCTGTGATGCTTCTCGATCAGCTCGAAGGCCTTGCGGATGCAGGTCAGCATGCCGAGCGCCAGCACATCGACCTTCAAAAGTCCGAGCGCCGCGATGTCATCCTTGTCCCATTCGATGAACGTGCGGTCTGCCATCGCCGCATTGCCGACGGGCACGACCTCGACCAAAGGTCCGCGCGTCAGGACAAAGCCGCCGACATGCTGCGATAGGTGACGCGGAAAGCCCATCAATTCCTGGGCGAGTTTCATGACTTTTGCCATTGTGCGGTCGGCGGGATCGAGGCCGGCTTCACGGATGTGCCTATCCGGCGGAACGCTGCCTCCATACGTTCCCCACACCATGCCGGCGAGCGCGGAGATCGTATCTTCGGACAGTCCGAACACCTTGCCGACGTCACGCACGGCGGAGCGCGAACGGTATGAAATGACGGTCGCCGCGAGGCCCGCGCGGTCACGCCCGTAACGCTCGTAAATCCATTGGATGACTTCCTCGCGCCGCTCGTGCTCAAAATCGACGTCGATGTCCGGCGGCTCGATGCGCGCCGACGACATGAAGCGCTCGAACAGGAGATCGACCTCGGTCGGATTCACCGCGGTGATGCCGAGGCAATAACAAACGACGGAGTTCGCTGCCGAGCCGCGCCCCTGACAGAGGATTTCTTTGGAGCGCGCGAAAGCAACGATGTCGTGAACGGTCAGAAAATATGGTGCGAAGTTCAGCTCGCGAATGAGCGCCAACTCCTTCTCTATGGCTTTTCGGATTTTGTCCGAGATGCCATCCGGAAAGTATTTCTCAGCACCTTGCCATGCGAGGTTTTCCAGATGCTGCTGCGGTGTCGATCCTGGCGGCACAGGTTCGTCGGGATATTCGTATTTGAGGTCACCGAGCGAAAAAGTGCAGGCTTCGACAATATCGATAGTGCGGGCGAGCGCCTGCTCGTAGCCTTTAAAAAGCCGCGCCATTTCTTCCGGGCTTTTGATGTGCCGTTCGGCGTTGGCTTCGAGCCGCAATCCGGATTCGCGGAGCGTCGTCTTTTCACGAATGCAGGTGACGACGTCTTGCAATTGGCGCCGGCTGGGCTCGTGGTAGAGAACGTCATTCGTTGCGATGATGGGTGTGCCGCATCTTTCGCCAAGCTCGGCCAGCGCTGCGATGCGCGCGCGATCGTCGCCTCGATAGGTATGCGATGCTGCGAGGTAGAGCGGAGGATTTCCGAGTGTCGCTTTCATTCGATGCAGGGATTGCTCAAGCGAGTCTCGATGTTGCTGCTCCTCGCCCTGGCCCTCTCTCCGTGAAGAACGGGGAGAGGGAATGACAGTGCTCTCTCCGCGAGGGGGAGGGGAAATGAGGATTTCTGTGCTTGTGGCACCCCCCTCCGACGCTTCGCGCCACCTCCCCCGCAAGGGGGGAGGGAAAGTGGGGACAATACCCTGCGGGGTTTGCTTCTCCCCTCCCCTTGACGGGGAGGGGTCGGGGCTGGGGTGGAGGAGGCGGCGCGTGTTATGGCCCCCCACCCCTAACCCCTCCACGCGAGGGGGAGGGGAATCTGAGGATGTGGCGCGTGTCACATCGAAGCGGATGATCTGCGCGCTTCTTGGCTCGGGAGTTCGAGCAAGCTCACGCCAGTCCCAATCATCGGGAGGGAGAGCAATGAAGATCTGGCCTTCTGCGTGCGCTGCGACGTCGGCGAGATGCAGGATGCATTTGCCTTTGTCGGCTCTCCGTTGCCCGAGCGAAAGCAAGCGGCAGAGACGGCCGTAAGCGGCACGGTCCGTCGGATAGACGAGCAGGCTCGGCGCATCTTCGAGATCGAGGCGCGCACCGATGACAAGCCGAAGCGGACCACCGTTCTCCTTATCCTTGGCCGCGACGTGGGCGCGCACGACGCCTGCGAGCGTGTTGCGATCGGTTATCGCGATGGCAGAAAGGCCGAGTTCCTTCGCCTGTTCGACGAGTTCTTCCGCGTGGGAAGCGCCTCGCAGAAAAGAAAAATTGCTCGTGACCTGAAGCTCGGCGTAGAGCCGCGACATTCGCCAAATCCTTACGCAAACAATCCATGCAAGAACCACGAGGGCGGTCCGCTTCCTTCCTCACTGTCGTAAAGTCCGCGCCGGAATACCCAGTAGGCTGCTCCTGTATGATCTTCGATCTTGTAGTAGTCGCGCGTGCGCGGTTGCTTCTGCCCGTCATCGAGGTACAGCGTGCGCCACCACTCGGGCGCGATGCGTTCGGGGCCTTCGGAGCGCGCGACACGACGCTCGACGCGACGCCAGACGAACTGTGCCGGGGGACCGTCCGGAACTTCCGCGATCACGTCGATCGGTTCGGGGCGTGCGAGCAGGAAGGCAGGACGCAACGCATTTTTCGGATCGGCGGGGTGCGAAGTATTCGCCGCAGCTAAAACTTCAAGGGCCGGCAAGCGCACCTCAGCGCGTTCGGGAATGTGACTGGCGCGGGGCTGCAAAACCGTAACGGCATCTCTACCGAAGCGATTGACGAGACGATCGACCAACGCCGCCGGATTGCGAAACGGCGAGCTTGCGGGCTCCGCAAATCCGCTTTGCGTGGCATCGCGTTTTCCGACTCGAACCGCATCGAGCCGCAGCAGATCGATACCGAAGCCGGCGTCGATGGTCGCGAACTTCTCTTTGAGCAGCATCATCATGTGCGCAGCCTTGCGGCAGGGCATGCTCATCGTCGCGGTCAGAGATCCGGCCGTGCCGTCAGCGCGATAGAACGTGAGGCGGACGGTGCGCGCGCCGAGATCCTTGGTGGCCAACTCTTCGACCAGCTCGGATGCCAGCTGAGCCGCGAACGTTTCCATGGCTTCCGACGAGACCAGGGGCTCGGCAAAGGCGCATGCGACGGAAAGAACAGGCGGTGGCTGCATCGGCCGGCGCGGTTCCTCCACCGAACCTAACGCCTGATCGAGGCGCATCAGCACATCTGCGGCGATATCGGAGGACCGGAAGCGGCGCTGCAGGCTGTCGCGCGGAATATCGTAAAGCTGGCCGATGCGGCGCAAGCCCAATCGTTTCAACAGCAGCACGCGCGATGTCTCGAGCCGCAAAGCTTCGACGGGCAAAGCCGCGATGGCTTCGCGCGTCTCACCAGCAGGAGCCAACGCCCAACGCGCATCCGGTGGGCAGCCGAAGCGAGCGAGCGCATAGGCTGCGCCGAGCGTATCGGCAAGGCCCAACCGCGCAGGCACGCCGAAGGACGCGAGACGCCATGTCAGATCGTCGAGCAAATTTTCTTCATCGCCGAAGAGGTGCGCGACGCCGGTGATGTCGATCCAAATGCCCTCTTCGCCGTCGATATGCCGGTTGGGGCCATAGCGGCCCGCCCAGCGCGCCAGCTTCAAGAGCGCGATCTTATCCTTTTGTGGTTCGGCAGCGCGCGAGATGAGAGTTGGATGCGCAGCGCGCGCGTCACTCAACGCAGTGCCGGTCTCTATTCCGATTTCGGCGGCGACATCGTTGAGCGCCGTGATCCTCAGTCCATGCGCGCTGCTCTCAATAAGAGCGAAGGGTTGGCGCATCGGCACCGCTGCGGGCTCGGCGCGTCTCAGCCTGAAGATCGGCCATGACGGAAGCCAAACCGAAACGACGCGTTTCATCTGACCACTCCAGAGTGAAGGGAGGCCGGGCGACGCTTGCCGGTCGGGCGCGGCAGCGTTCGAGAGCAACCTCAAAACGAGAAAGGCCCGGCGCGCGCGGATCGAAGCGATGAGGCGCGCTCGGCAAGCGCTTAATCCGCCAGCGGGTCGCCGTCGCACCGGCCGGTTCGGATGCCGGATGCGTGACGATGAGACAGGGCGTTGCCATTTCGCCTGCGGCCAGACTCAAACGGCGCGCCGGCATCAGATCGACCTCGTCGAGAACGCCGATGACGACGGCGAGGCTCGCGCCCTTGAGACTTTCCTCGATGGCATTCAGAGCTTCGGCTGCCCGCGCCGTCTCGACAATGATCAGGCGCGCCGGATCAAGACCGAGATGCGCGAAGCCCGCCCATGAGGGTAAACCGAATTCCCCAGCAATCGCTTTCGGCCAGCACCACAGCACCCATGGCTGGTTCGCGGATTTCATTGCTGAAAGTGCATCGGTCCGGCGCACGGCAAGACGGGCGGCAAAACCGATGCCTGCCATCCAATCCGCCGCCGAAGCTCCTCTCGCTGCGGACGGCTCGCCCTTGATTTCATGGACCGCATTCGTTTCGAGCCCTTCCGGCAGCAGGGCATCGCCTGCCTCACAGCCAAGCTCCCAAGGGGCCCGTTTCCCTGCGGCGAGCCCCCGATCCTTAGCTTCAGGAATAGCGGCCGGGCCGCGACGCGGTGCATGCCGTTCCAGGCTCAGAATGCGCGAGCGAAGCTTCTCGATGACGGCGGCTTGTATCGAGACACCTGATCCCATGCTCGCTCTCGGAGCCGTTCTCATGGGCGGTCCCAAAGGCGAAGCGGCGGTTTCCGGTCCAGTAATTGGGGCTCTGAGGGACAAAGAGGGCTTTCCGCGTTAATCGTACCTGTTAACGAATGCGAGCAGCATATCGTTCCCTATTTGTTCTAATGCTGAAGACAGTTTTCGTCAAGGCTGCGAGACAAAGAACGAACCGCGCGAGCGGCGTCATCCGACAGCAACACACGACGTGCGAAAATTTCGAAAACACCAGGGAAGTTAAGCACGCGACTGCAATCGCGGCCGAACTGTGACTTCCCTGCTCTGCCCGTAAAAACGGGACTGATTTATACCCACCCTTCATTAATCATGACCAGGATAACCCCCGTTACCCTGCGTACCTCTTTGTTAACGATTGGAGCATCCCCCCGATGACCCTGCCTCATCGTCTCAGTGGAGTAGTTCTCGCAGCGCTGGTTATGACTGGCGGGCTCGTCTCTGCGACCGCAGCACAGGCCGAAGACCTCGTTGATTTCCTATGGGGCGGGAGCGACGAATACGGCGGCGGACGCAAGGTCGTCTCTTTCGACCGAAGCTATAAGCCTAACCAGATCATCGTCTCGTTCTCGGATCGCCGCCTCTACCTGATCACGAAGCCGGGCGAAGCCATCACTTATCCCGTCGCCGTGCCAAAGGGCGATGCGCGCTGGCAAGGCGTAACTTTCGTCTCCAACAAGCGCGTCAATCCACCGTGGACACCGACGCCGGACATGCTGCGTGAAAATCCGCGGCTTCCGCACTGGGTTCCCGGCGGCCATCCGATGAACCCGCTTGGCATTCGCGCCATGTACCTTGGCTCAAGCGCCTACCGTATTCACGGCACCGATGCGCCATGGACCATCGGCCAAGCCGTTTCCCACGGTTGCATCCGCATGACCAATAAGGACGTGCTCGACCTCTACCCTCGAGTGCCGGTCGGCATGCGCGTTACCGTGACCTGGCAGCACTTTTCCACGGGCAGCGTCGCGTCCGGCGATACATATCCGCGTTACGGCGACGACAACTCGGATTCGAAGACGGCTTCCGAAAGCGACGCCAGCGAGAATCGTTCTGCCAGCGCAACTCCGACAGACGGCAGCCTGAGCAGCCTGTTCTTCTGGACCGAAGACAACAAACCGGCGCATCGATCCGCCGCGTCATCGTCGCAGTCGAAGCCTGCACGCGCCGCAGAGAAGGCTACGGAACCGGCCAAAAAGAAATCGGCATCATCCGCGACTAAGAAGAAGCCCGCGTCGGAAGAGAAGAAGGCCAAAGCCGACGAGAAACCCGCTTCCAAAGAGAAAAAGTCGGCCTCGGCCGTTCGTATTCCCGATCCCAAGAAGCCGAGGGAGATCGAACTAGCCGATCCCGTCGCGACGAAGGCATCTCTGGTGCGGCGGACGGACTCGATGCCGGCCGCAACCCGGACGACTGCTTCGGCTGACGACAGCCTGCCCGTCAACGAGACGGCCGAGCAGATTCAATAGTCTCAACGCATCCCTTGCGATTTGCGGGCGGCCCTCTGGGCCGCCTTTTTCTTTTCAAGGATCGAATTGCGGGTCACCCGCGCCAAGCGAGGGGTGCACTTCGGGCATCATAGCGTTATATATCGTAGAGCCCCCTGGAACCGAGTTGTTCGACATTGGTGACGCTCCTGGACACGACCGGCGCTCGACCGCGCCTTCGCCATCCTGAAAAGGCATCGCTTCCCGACAGCCCCGTGTTGCCGAAGCCGAATTGGCTTCGCGTCCGGGCAGCGGGCTCGCCGGGATTCGTTCATACGCAGGCGATCGTGCGCGAGCATCGCCTGCATACCGTTTGCGAAGAAGCCGCCTGCCCGAACATCGGTGAGTGCTGGCAAAAGCGCCACGCCACGATGATGATCATGGGTGACGTCTGCACGCGCGCCTGCGCCTTCTGCAACGTTGCGACCGGGCGTCCTTTCGATCTCGACACCGACGAGCCGCGGCGCGTTGCGGATGCTGTGGCGCGACTTCAACTCGAGCATGTCGTCGTGACCTCGGTCGATCGGGACGATCTCGCCGACGGCGGCGCACGCCATTTCGCCGAGACCATCGCCGCGATCCGCTCTGCCTCTCCGGCGACGACGATCGAAGTTCTCACTCCCGACTTCCTGCGCAAAGACGGTGCGCTCGAAACGGTCATCGCGGCGCGGCCCGACGTCTTCAACCACAACCTCGAGACGGTCCCAGGTCTCTATCTGAAGATCCGGCCCGGCGCGCGTTACTTCCATTCACTGCGCCTGCTGCAGCGTGCCAAGGAACTCGACGCGCAGATGTTTACGAAGTCGGGCATCATGGTCGGACTTGGTGAGAGACGCGAGGACGTTCTGCAGGTGATGGACGATTTGCGCTCGGCCGACGTCGATTTTCTAACGATCGGGCAATACCTGCAGCCGACCCGGAAACACGCCGCCGTCGACCGCTATGTGTCGCCGGACGAATTCGCGGCGCTGGCACAGTCGGCAAACGGCAAGGGCTTCCTGCAAGTCTCTGCCTCGCCCCTGACCCGATCCTCCTATCATGCCGGAGACGATTTCCGTCGTCTTCGCGCCGCTCGCATCGCTCGAATGGGTGCCTAGCCGGGCGCTTAGACGGGACGTCTCTCTAGCGAAAGCACATCATGCCGAAGTTTGCGGCCAACCTGTCGATGCTCTTCACCGAGCTTCCGTTTCTCGATCGCTTCGAAGCGGCGGCGTCAGCGGGATTTCGCGGCGTCGAATTTCTTTTTCCTTACGATTACGATGCCGACGATCTCGCGGCGCGATTGAAGGCAAACGGGCTGACGCAAGTCCTTTTCAATTTTCCCGCGGGCAACTGGGACGCCGGAGAGCGCGGCATCGCGATCTATCCAAACCTGACCAGCGAGTTTCGCGAGAGCGTCCGGCGCGCCTTACGATACGCCAAGGCGCTTGGCTGCACGCAGCTACATTGCCTGGCAGGCACGGCACCTGTGGGCGCCGATCATCGCGCGATGCGCAGAACATACATCGACAATCTGGCCTTTGCCGCGCGCGCGCTTGCCGACGAGGGCATCGTCTTGCTGATCGAGCCAATCAATACGCGTGACGTGCCGCATTATTTTCTCGATTCCACGGCGAAGGCCGTTGATGTGATCGAAAGCGTCGCGGCGCCGAACCTCCATATGCAGTATGACGTCTATCATGCGCAGATCATGGAGGGCGATCTGGCGCCGACGATCAGCCGGTATCTGCCGCATATCGCGCACGTGCAAATCGCGGACACGCCTGGACGTCACGAGCCCGGGACTGGTGAAATCAGCTTCCCGTTCATTTTCGATCATCTCGATCGTGTCGGCTACCGCGGCTGGGTCGGCTGCGAATACAAACCGCGAGGGTCGACTTACGATAGTCTTGCTTGGTTCCGCGCGTTGAAGGCGCAGTCGGATTGATTAAATTATCATGTCATGGCCAACGCGCGTGCGGAGCGTGCCTCCGGCCGTGACCGCCGGCCATCAGTAATACGACCGATTATCTCGTAGATCTCGATGGCCGGGTCGGGGCCGAGCCATGGAGTAAAATAGAGTCTACGTGCTGACATCGGCGGGGGCTTCGGTGGCGGCTTTGACGACCTTTTCGGTCAAGTCCGGCGCGCACAATTCGATAAAGCGATAGGCGAAGCTGCGGAGAAAACGTCCGCGACGGAGCGCAATCCGCGAGGTGGATTTCGGGAAGAGATGCTTGCTATCGAGCAAGCGAAGCCCGGTATCCCGCTCCTCGTTGTAGGCCATCGATGCGACGATACCGATTCCGAGGCCCACTTCGACGTAGGTTTTGATGACATCGGCGTCGAGGGCCGCCATCACGACGTCCGGCGCCAGCCCGGCCTTGGCGAACGTTGCGTCAATCGCCGGGCGGCCGGTGAAACCTTCGTGATAGGTGACGATCGGCCATTCCGCGATCTTCTCGAGTGTCAGCGGCTTCACGCTCTCCAGCGCGTGACCCTTCGGCACGATGACCGCGTGATGCCAGGAATAATAGGGAAACGAGACAAGCTCGGATGCTTCGTCCAAGGCTTCCGTCGCGATCCCGATATCCGCCGTTCCGTCGTTCAGCATTGCCGCGATCTCTTTCGGCGATCCCTGCTGAAGCACCAAATGGACGTTGGGAAATTCTTTGCGGAAGGCGGCGATGGGGTTCGGCAATGCGTAGCGCGCCTGCGTGTGCGTCGTCGCGATCGTGATCTCGCCGCGGTCGGATTTTGCGAATTGCTCGGCGAGCCGTTTGATATTGGCAGTGTCGAGCAGGATGCGCTCGACGATCTGCGCCAGTTCTTTTCCGGGCTCCGTCAGTCCGAGGAGCCGTTTGCCTCGGCGGACGAAGAGCTCGACGCCAAGCTCGTCTTCAAGGTCCTTGATGTGCTTCGAGACGCCCGATTGTGACGTGTAAAGCGCATTCGCAACTTCAGTCAGATTGAAATTGCGCTTGAGCGTTTCGCGGATGATGCGGAGTTGCTGGAAGTTCACGGCGCGGATGTACCATTCTGCTCTGGAAAAATACTGAGACGACGACTTTTGAGTTTTACAGACTGGCCCGGAAATAGTCCGAGCGATGCCGTCTGGCTTTCTGGAAGTTCGACTTCGAAAAATTCTTTTCGGCCCCTGCGGGCCGCGCCGTTGGCGACGAGTTCTACACGCGTGACGGCCCCGCTGCCAAGAATCCGGTTGATGCTGGCCGTGATGCCCTCGTCGGAAACGGGATCGGCCACGATCTCGGTTTCGTGGGGCCGGACGAATGCCACGACCTGCTGCCCGTCCTTGACGTGCTCGGCATGATGGCGAAGGCGTTCGTTGCCGATACGCAGATAATCGCCTTCGACGCGGCCGTGGAATTCGTTAACCGGTCCTATGAACCCATATGCGAATGCCGTCGCCGGGGTTTCATAAATTTCCTTTGGTTTGCCGATCTGCTCGATACGGCCTTTATTGATCAGGACGATCCGATCCGAAACTTCGAGCGCTTCTTCCTGATCGTGGGTTACGAAGATCGATGAGATATGAAGTTCATCGTGGAGTGCACGCAGCCAGCGGCGAAGCTCTTTGCGAACCTTGGCGTCGAGCGCGCCGAATGGCTCATCGAGCAGAAGCACACGCGGTTCGACCGCCAAGGCCCTGGCAAGCGCAATCCGCTGGCGCTGGCCACCTGACAATTGTGAGGGGAAGCGGCTCGCGACCCACGAAAGTTGCACAAGCTCTAGAAGACGTTCGACCTTGGCGCGAATTTCCCTTTCGCTCGGTCGCTGACGACGTGGCCGGACTCTCAGGCCGAAGGCGATGTTCTCGAAGACAGTCATGTGCCGGAAAAGCGCATAATGCTGAAAGACGAAACCCACGCGGCGCTGACGGACGTCCTTGTCCGTCGCATCGTCGCCATCGAGAATGATGCGACCGCTATCGGCGTGCTCGAGTCCTGCAATAACTCGCAGTAGCGTCGTCTTTCCGCATCCGGACGGGCCGAGCAATGCCACCAGCTCGCCATCGGGGAAATTCAGCGACACGTTATCGAGCGCCTTGAACGTGCCGAACGTCTTGCTGACGCGCTGGACTTCGATGCTCATTGCTCTCGTCCTTCCTGGACGGACCTGCGTGCGCGCCACTCGACATACGTCTTCAGCACCAGCGTCACGAGCGCCAACAATGCCAGTAGCGACGCAACGGCGAAGGCCGCGGAGAATTGGTACTCATTGTATAGAATTTCGACGTGAAGCGGCATCGTGTTGGTCTCGCCGCGAATATGGCCCGAGACCACGGACACCGCGCCGAATTCGCCCATGGCGCGCGCGTTGCAAAGGATCACGCCGTAAAGAAGTGCCCATTTGATATTCGGAAGCGTGACGCGCCAGAACGTCTGGAAGCCGGCAGCGCCGAGAGAAACTGCGGCTTCCTCTTCTTCGCGGCCCTGTGCCTGCATCAACGGAATGAGTTCGCGGGCGATGAAGGGAAAAGTCACGAAGATCGTCGCCAGGACAATTCCAGGTACGGCGAAGATGATCCTGATGTCGTGCTCGCCGAGCCAGCTGCCGAGCCATCCTTGCCGTCCGAATACGAGGACGTAGATCAAACCGGCGACAACCGGCGAAACCGAGAACGGCAGGTCGATGAGCGTGATCAGGAAGTTCTTGCCAGGGAATTCGAACTTCGCAATGGCCCATGCCGCCGCCAACCCGAAAATCAAATTCAATGGCACCGAGATCGCCGCTGCGAGTAACGTCAGGCGAATTGCCGATAGAGCATCGGGCTCAACAAGCGCCGCGAAATAAGCTTCGGCCCCTTTGCGGAGCGCTTCCGCAAAGACGGCAATCAAGGGCAGCAGCAGAAAAATCAGAAAATAGCTCAGTCCAATGCCCAGTACGAGAAACTTGACCCACGAAGCATCGCGCGTCGCAGCGTTGGCCTCGAACTTACCAACCGCATGCGCGCGCGTGTCGAATGTTGCAGCAAAGCCCGTCATCAGACGTTCCTTCCATAACGGCGCGCGTTCCAGGCCTGGAGCATATTAATCACGAGAAGCATGGCAAAGGAGATGACAAGCATGACGGCCGCGACGGCCGTTGCGCCGCGATAATCGAATTGCTCCAGCTTGGTGATGATGATCAGCGGCGTGATCTCGGACACCATCGGAATGTTGCCGGCGATGAAGATCACCGACCCGTATTCTCCGACAGCGCGAGCGAAGGCAAGCGCGAAGCCTGTGAGGAGCGCGGGTAGCAGCGTCGGGAAGACCACGCGTTGAAACGACTGCCACCGGTTAGCGCCGAGACTGGCGGCCGCCTCCTCAAACTCAACCTCCAGATCTTCGAGAACAGGCTGCACAGTGCGAACAACAAAAGGCATGCCAATGAATATTAATGCGACGAGCACGCCGGCTGGGCGGAACGCGATCTTGACTCCGTGTGGCTCCAGAAGACTGCCGATCCAGCCGTTCTTAGCGTAAATCGCTGTCAGCGCTATGCCGGCGACGGCGGTCGGAAGGGCGAATGGCAGGTCGATTAGAGCATCGACGATCTTGCGCCCCGGAAATGTGTAACGGGTCAATCCCCATGCCAGCAGCAACCCGAATACGGCGTTGATGCATGCAGCGAGGAAGGAGGCGCCGAACGTCAACTTGTAGGATGCAACCACGCGCGGCGATGTCACGGCCTCCCAGAAGTCGTTCGGAGTCATCGTCGACGTCTTCAGGAACACGGCCGAGAGAGGAATGAGAACGATCAAGGAGAGGTAGACAATGGTAAAGCCGAGCGAAAGGCCAAACCCCGGCAATACGCGTTTATGTATGCTACGTGCCATTTTTATAGATCACGCTCAGGCCAAAAACGCGATGTTCGGAATGGCGAGCGTCACCGTCAGATTGCAAACGTCCGACATGCGCCTCCCTCCGTTGAAGTAATTGCGGCGGATGTTATGGTAGAGGGCCGCCCCCGCTAAAGAAGAAGACATGCTAATCATATTCCGCCTGATGGAATTGGCCGAAGGCTTGCCGATGCGAAGGGGCGTCAGAGCGCGCGAGGCCGGGATCCGTTTCCGTCTCTGTGCGTCACAACTAGGAAAAGCCTTGCTTCCCTGTCGCCCAAATTGTGAAGCCGATGCGCGGTGTCGGCGTTGAAGAGGATGGTATCGCCATCGGAGAGGATCGCAGGAGCCTCGTCCGCGGGGCTCACCTCAACGTTCCCAACGAGAACGTAAATCGCCTTCTTAGTTCCCGGCTCGTGCGCGGCGATATTTTGTTTATGATGCGGCGCTACTGTTATTTCGTATATCTCTATGCTTTGAGGATCGCCCCACGGGAACAAGGCGCGGCAAGTAAACCCGCCGTTGCTTGAAGTAAGAATTGTCGCCCGATCGTGCGAAATAACGACCGCTCCACCCTTTCCAGCGCTTGAGATGAGGCTTGGAACCGAGACTTTCAGCGCATCCGCTATGCGGCCGAGAAGGTTGATCGTCGGAGCGCTTTTGCCGGTCTCGATCTGGCCGAGCATGGCGCGGCTGACGCCGGATATGTGTGCTAACTGTTCGAGCGAGAGACCGTGCTTGCGTCTTAACTGGCGAAGATTTTCCCCGACGGCGAGCGACAGCTTGGTCGAGATATTATCGGCACCTTGAAAATCGGCCATGTCCTGTTTTCTTGCCATCCCCATTTCAACGCCCGTTTTGCTGCGCCTTAATCTGCAAAGACGGATAGCTGGGCGAGGATACTGGTGGAACGAAGAAGAAATGCTGAGCTTATGAGATGGCGTGCGGATGCCCGAGGAGAGATTTGAGCGTTCGTCAGGACACTCGCAAGGTTGGCTTCGAAGTTGCCGTCGGCGTGTTGATAGAGCATGTAGAGCATCAATCAGCAGATTCGATATGTTGGATTACACCTGCCGTCCAAAAATCAACGTCGGCGCTCTGCGTTCGTAAAACGACCGGTGCAGAGACGTTCGAACCAGGGTCATCGTGGCGGTATTCGCCGAAAAAATTCATCTTCCCGAGCGAATTCCATTTGTACTCGACGCCCGCCTGCACAAACCAGGTCGTGTCTGTCATGTCGACGAGGTTCGGCTTGCGCGCATACTGAGCGCGCGTGTTATCGATCTGCTCCCCATAGCTCGCCAGAACGAACAGTCCGGTGCGATTGCCCTTGCGCGCCGTCGTTGCCTCGATCTTGGCAATACGTTCTTCCAGGTCGTCGCAGCAATCCTCCCCTAGGTCCGCCGCATTAGCCGGTGCCATCCACCTTCCAATCAGCATGGCCGCTGCGCCAAACACCAACCCTCTCGTAAATATCGACACACTTCCCCACTACTTCAGACCCGTCTGCGCGATTGACCTTGTTTTTTGCAGGCACGCTGAAGCCTGATTTAGCGATCTTTTTATTATAGCATAGTGGCTATATTGCAGCGGGGCCTCCAGAGCGTGCAGAGTTCGACAGGCTTGGTGAAGAAATGCGGCAGGAGCCGTGATGGCAGGCCGATCACAAGCGGCGCTCGCACGCTGGCGGAAAAACGGTTGCCGGAAAAACGATCCTGGTGCGGCGGGTGGGCAGGAGCCACGCTCAAAGCGCCAAGACGCTCCACCGCCGCACGAGATCTTATGGTCTGACGAGAGGGTCGGATGCTCTCGATACGCTGACTTATCAGTAGTTGATTTTCACGCCGCCGATGACCTGCTGCATCGAATCCAGCTTCGTGTCGACGACGTTGCCCGCGTCCAGCACACCAACATTGCCGTCAGCATGCTGATAGACCAGATAAAGCATCGTCTCAGCGTTATCGAGGTACTGAGCGACGCCGCCTGACCAGAAGTTGATATCCCCGCTTTGAGTTCGCAGCGTTCCGCTGGCGACGTTAGAGCCAGGAGAATCGTGGCGGTATTCCGCGAACAGGTTGGTCTTGCCGAATGCGTTCCACTTCGTCTCAATGCCCCATTGAACGAACCAGACTTCGTCCGTTTTATCGACGAGACTGGCCTCCGCACCAGCATCAAAGGCCCGGGTGTTATCGTTTTGCTGGCCATAGCCAGAGTAAACGAAAAGACCGGTCGGCTTGTGCTGAATAAAGCCGGACCCACCCCACCATTCGCAATCGGCGCGGAAGTTCGCCGGCCCGGAATGGCATACCGTTGATTTTTCGTCAGTCGAGCGACCATAGCCGACACGCGCATTTACTTCGAAGTCGCCAAATCCCCCCTTGTAGATGAGAGCGGTGTCCCAAATATCGCTCTCTCCCCACGCCACGCTGTAAGTAAAGCCCGCAATGGTTGGAGACGTGTAGCGCACGATATTGCGGCGTCCGTTATCGCCGGGCGTGGAGTTATTGAAGCCCCGCATCACGTCGGACCATTTCAGATTGCCGCCACCGGGCGCAGCGACAAAGTTCCCGCCCGACCGGACCAAAAAGCTCGCCTGATAGTCGGGCGCGCCTTCGGCGTCGTGAAAGTTTCGGGTCATCGTCGTGTCGCTATCATTGAGCAGATGATACGTCGCCGTGCCGTCCTGTCCGACGACCACTCTTCCGAGTTTTTCATTCGACAAGAACCAACTGCTTTTGCGGACGGCAACGCTGTTAGGGCTTGTGCCGTCCGGATTGTTTTGATCCCATTTGCCACCGTTGCCGCCGAAAACGCCAAGTTCGAGAAGGTACCCCGCGGACCAATCCTTATTGATCCTGGCTTCGCCTAAAAATCGCACGCGTGACTGCTCGACGGGATTGGTGCCGACATAGACCTTGCTCTTGGTGCCATCATCCCACCAGGCGATTTCTTCGCTGACCCATCCAGAGACCGTCAGGCTTACCTTGCGATTTCCTTTGCGCGCCGCCGTCGCTTCAAGATCGGCAATGCGTTCCTCCAGATCCGAGCAGCAGTTGTCCCCAAGATCGGCGGCGAGCGCCGGCAATGTCCCCTTGGTGACGAAGATCGCCGCCGCGGTGAGGAGCACTTCTCTCGTAAATTTCGGCACACTGGCCATTCGTTCAGACTCCGGTTTGCACATGGAGCTTTTTTGAAATTCGCTCCAGCTGTCAATTAATCCCTGATTCAGCGGCGTTTTCTGCTATAGCATCGTAGCTACCTTGCACCATTGGCACTGCTTTGGCTGCGCAGCGTCCATCTAGCGTTGCGGAAAGTCTGCCCCTGATGTCGCGATAACGGATGCCGATGCGGCCGGTGGGCATGGGCCAAGCTCAGAGCTGCAAGACGTTCCGCCGTCGCACGAAATTCCGCGGCGCGCCTCAGCCGTTCGATCAGTGCGAGAGCCTCCGGCCACGGACCGAAACCGGCCTCGGCGTTGATGTGGCCGGCATCACCAAGATTGATGAGTTCGGCGCGCCAGAGTCGTGACCAGTGTTCGGCACGTTCAAATGGCATCCACGGATCGTTTGTGCTCGCGACTACGATTGTGGGAAAGCCAAGTGGCTTTGTCGGAAGAAATTCTGCCACCCCGAAGTTATCCGGATCCGCCGGCGCAACCAGCAACGCTCCTGTGATTCGCGCGGCGTGGTCGCTTGCCGCCTGTGCGGCAGCCAAGGCGCCGAAGGAGTGCGCCACGAGGAACAACGGACCTGTGGAACGCGCAATCTCGCTGCGAATGCGGCTTGACCAGTCTGGCAGATGCGGATCGTTCCAATCGCGCTGCTTGATGCGCAGGCTTCCAGCCGTACGGTGCTCGAGCCATGTCTGCCAGTGTGTCGGTCCACTCGATTTGAGACCGGGTATGATGAGAGTCGTCGGCATAGGATTTTTCCTTCAGATGCTTTGGTCGGGTGAGGGGCAACCTCGGATTTCGATGATTTGAGCAAGCGCTCGAAAGCCGCCCTGCGGCTTCATCCGGGACACAACAATCCCGCTACACTTCTCTCGACCCAGCATCTCTGCGAACTCCGTGAATTCAGCTGCTTCGTGCGCCGCCCGGCCTTGTGCCTGGACAATGGGAGGAGTTCCTGCTCTTCGGTGAGCGGCGCACGAATTCCGGCAATCTCTCGTGTAATCAGCTCTTGCCCGGCGTGTAGATCTGGTCGAAGACACCGCCATCGGCGAAGTGCGTCTTCTGCGCTTTCGTCCAGCCGCCGAAGACGTCATCAATCGTGAACGTCTTTATCGGGGTGAACTGGCTCGCAAACTCCGCAGCAATCTTGGGGTCGCGCGGGCGATAATAGTTCTCCGCTGCAATCTTCTGACCTTCGGGGCTGTAGAGATACGTCAGGTACGCTTCCGCCACCTCGCGGGTGCCGCGCTTATCGACGACCTTGTCGACAACCGCCACATTGGGCTCTGCGAGAATCGAAACGGACGGCGTTACAATCTCGAATTTGTCCGGACCGAATTCTTTGATCGCCAGGTGGGCCTCGTTTTCCCAGGCCAGCAGCACGTCGCCGATACCGCGCTCGACGAACGTCGTCGTTGAACCGCGTGCGCCGGAATCGAGCACTTTCGTGTGCTTGTAAATCTGGCTCACGAATTCCTTGGCTTTTTCGGCGTTACCGCCGGGCTGGTTTAGCGCGTAGCCCCAAGCCGCGAGATAATTCCAACGCGCTCCACCCGATGTTTTCGGGTTCGGCGTTACGATTTCGACGTCGTTCTTGACGAGGTCGGACCAATCCTTGATCCCCTTCGGGTTGCCCTTGCGGACGAGAAAAACGATCGTCGACGTGTACGGCGCCGAGTTGTCGGGAAGGCGCTTGACCCAGTCGGCGGCGAGAAGGTTGCCTTCCGTATGAAGTGCATCCACGTCGGCTGCGAGAGCCAGGGTCACCACGTCAGCCTGAAGGCCGTCGATTACCGCACGTGCCTGTTTGCCTGAGCCGCCATGCGATTGCTTGACCGTTACGTTGTCGCCAGTCTTTTCCTTCCAGTATTTGGAAAATGCCTTGTCGTACGCGGCGTAAAGTTCGCGCGTCGGATCATAGGACGCGTTCAACAGCGTGATGTCTTTGGCTGCGGCGACGGAAGCGTGACCAGCGAGCCCGGCGATGCCGAGTCCAAACGCGGCGACGATCGCCGATCTGCGCGTTAGCGTCGTAGACATGTCGACCTCTCAAGTTGGCGTTAACTCGAGGAACCTTATTCAGCTGCGTAATGTCCACGAACTAAGAAGAAATGCTGAGCTTATTAGAGGAACGGCGGGCGCAACGGCGTTGCCGAGCGAGTGATGTCCGTCAAAATAGAACTCTACGTGTGCAAGGCGCGGCGTAAATTTTGCCTCTCCGGCGCGGCAAACTCGGAACGCAAACTATCTGGGATGCATCGGACCCCGCGTCGGCAGAAAGAATGGCCCGCTGCGCTATCCCGTCCCAGTCGTGCCGGGCACGCAATGCTTTCATGAGATCCGAAGGTCTTTTGCAGTCACGTCGTTAACCCGCGCTTGACTAGCCAACCTGGCGACAGACCGGAACTCCGGAGGTTCCTCGCGCCGACGCACCCCTGTCGATTGGAACAAAGGGGCGCCTTCGAGACTTAGAATAATGGAAGAATCTAGCTATCAATCGGAATAATATAAAGTATCAAACCGTGAATGATGGACAACAGGAGGGACCACTCCCGTCGCGTACGGTCCGGCTTTTGAACAAAACAGAGTGGCCGGCGCGCTCATTGGCCATGGGCCGCCTCGCGCCTGCTTTACTGGCGCTTTCCTGGATCTGCGCGGGTGCGCTCTTCGTCAGCGAGTTGAACGCGCATGCAAGCGCGGCATTGAGTAGTGACACACAGCGGCGCGCGTCCCTCGCCGCGGCACGCCTCGACCACGGTCTCAGCGCACTTTTGCGCGCACGCTATCCGGCGAACCCGGCAGCAGCGGCCAAAGACGGAATACCCACTCAGGCACGCGGCATCGAATTCCGCACGAGAATCGCTCCTCTCGAAGTCTCATCGGCGGAAAGCGCAGTGCATGAAGGCGCAGCTTTGGTTCAGGCCGGACTGGATAAGCTGGATCTTTCAGCGGCGAAGAAAGCATTCGCGACCGGAACACCGCAAGTTTCAGCGGCTCGCAGCGCCGCCGGCGCTGCTCAAAACGGCATCGATATTTGGCTGCCATGGCGGCCGGAAGGCGCCAATCACCTGACGCTCGTGCAGGCGCACGTTCCGGCAGCATTTCTTAACGAGATCTTACGCGGATTTTCTGACGGTCCGCGGATCATGGCTATCACCGACTCGAACGGTGCGGTTCTGACGAGCCTCCGCACGGTTGACGATGCCGCGACTGTGCAAGATCTTGGGTCCTCAGGACCATATCTCGAACGTTCGTCAAAGACGTCGGCATTTGGCTTGCGCGTGCGCGCCGCGGCATCGCTCGCGCCTCTTCGATCTATAATTTGGCGCAACTGGATATGCTTTGCGCTCGTTACCTCTTTGATGGCGGCTGCGACGATAATGTTTTCCAGCCCGATCCCGCAGGAGGCAAGAAAAGAGGGCGATGAGCGACTAACGAAAAAACGTAGGCAGGCAAATGACGTTACGGCGGCTGAAACGCCTAAAAAGAATTGGGAGATGGATCATCTGAAAGCTCCTGGAGATCCCGTCTATCCCAACTCCGCGCAGCAACGAGGAGACATTGCTGAATTTCCGTTGCGCATGGCACTCGAGTCTGCGGGTATTTGTGCATGGGAGTGGCACCGTGAGAATGGCGCGAAGCTTAGGGGCTCCTCATGCAACCAAATATTGAGGTCGCCAGACAACGCCGCGATCACTGCACGCGATGTTCTCCGCAGAATTTTCCCCCACGAGCGGCGGCGCTTGCTCAACATGGTTCGCGCTAGTCTTAAGCAGGGACGACCGTTGACAGCCGACATTCGGCTTCGGCGCTTCGATGGCGAATTCTGCTGGTTGGCTTTGCGGGCGCAGCCCATGACGAATGAATACGGTCAGGTCATCGGGTTGGTTGGAATTGCCCAGGATATAACCGCTCAGAAGCAGAGCTTGTCGCGAACCGATTCTCTGCTGCGGGAAGTTTCGCACCGATCGAAGAACATGCTGGCGCTGATATTAGCCATGGCTCGGTTGACGGCTCGCGAGGCCGTCGACGTGCAATCGCACCTCAAGGAGTTCGCATTGCGTGTGGCTGGTTTGGCCGCATCGCAGGATCTCATCGTCGCCGCCGACTGGCAAAGCGTCGACTTTAGTACGCTGGCGGCAGCCGAGATCGAGGCCGTCGCACGTTCCGACGCAACACGAATCGAACTCTCGGGACCAAGCTTCCTCGTTACTCCGGAAGCTGCGCAGACACTTGGCATGATCCTAACCGAACTCTCCCTCGACTCGACCAGACACGGAGCCCTGTCGGTCGCGGCCGGGAAAGTTCACGTTTCGTGGGCGCTCAATGATGAGCGTACGATCACCATCTCGTGGCACGAGACCGGCGGGCCTGGCCGCCATCCCGAGCGCGACAAGGGCTACGGCATGTCTGTTATCGAGCGCTTCTCGACGCAGGGGCTCAAGCTCCAATCCGGGGTGTCCGGTGGCGCCGACCGCTTTACGTGGACGGTTTCCGGTCCTCTCGCAAACATTGGAACAGTGTCTGCCCGCACCCGACGCGACGCTCGCGCCTAGGCTTCGGTGAGTAATCTGAAACCCGAATTCAATGGCGCGGGCTTTGTGGAACCATTGTTCAAAAGCAGCGTTTCATATGCCGAGATGCACCTTATCCAGAACGGGGGCGTTCAGGATCATCAGGGATGCCGGGGGGTATTATGAATATCCTAATCACCGAAGACGAACCGGTCCTCGCCGACGAATTGGAAACGATCGTCAAAGATTTAGGGCATCAAGTCGTTGGAATCGCGTCTACGCTCGGAAGCGCGGTTCGACTGGCGTCAGAATCGCCGTGTGATCTTGCTCTCGTCGACGTCCACCTGCGTGACGGCATTACTGGTCCCGACGTTGCGCGTCATCTCGCTCAGAACCGGCATGCCGCCGTGATCTTTACGACGTCCAATCCCGGCGGGCTGCCGGAGGACCTTGCATCGGCTTGCGGCGTCCTTACGAAGCCGTTGTCGGAACAGAGCGTCAAATCCGCTATTTGCTTCGTCAATGAATGTCTCGCTGCTGGACACGCCTTGCACCCCAAGCCCCGCGATCTGCATCTTTCGCCTGAATTTGTCGAACGCTGGAAGGTAGCCTGACGGGCGGGCAACGCGTCTACCCATCAAAGCTGCACGTCAGGCTCTTCCTGCTTTTGCCTGTCCGGAAATACAGAGGTGAGGGCTAGATCTGTCAGATGAAGCGTAACCCGCGTGCCGGGCCGCGGGGATCCGGGGTAGGCAAAATCATAAGTAATGCTACCCCCGAATTGGCGGGTTAGAAGATTGGCAATCTTCGTTCCGAGACCGTCTACCACCGCTTCATCGCTGGTCATATCTTTCCAGTTTTCGGGGATGCCCTTGCCATTGTCCTCTATGATGAGCTTGGCTGCGCCGCCTCCTGTTTTATGAAGCTGGACGCTTATTTTTCCGTCTTGAACTCCATCGAAGGCGTGCTTCAACGAGTTCACCACGAATTCCTGGGTCAAGACGCAGAGCGAAGTTGCGGCCTGCGCGGGAACCAAGAGAGGCGGCATGTCGACCGTGAGGGCGATACGATCTTCCGCCGTCGCCGCGACTACGTCGGCCATTACCGATTGAATGAGCGTGTCGATCCGTACCAATTCAAGATCGTTCGCGACGTTGATCCGCCGCTGGGCGCTTGCAATGGCATGAATCCGGTCGCGTGCACCTGCCAGCGTTTTCAGCGATACCGGGTCGCTGGTATGGCGAATATGCAGATTGATGAACCCGACAACGAGCGCCAGCGTATTTCCAATGCGATGCGTGACGTCGCGTAGCAGCGCTTCGGCGCGTTCGCGTTCGGCCTCTGCCCTATCCCGCTCGATTGCAAGTTCCTCGGTACGGGCCTGAACGTGCTGTTCGAGAGAACGGTTGGTCGTCGTCAGCGTGAGCGCGGTAAGCTCCAAGGCGGCGACGCGCTGCCTTTCACGGATCAAGGCGATCATCGCCAATCCCGCGCTGGCCAGCAGCGTAAAAAGCATGGCTGTCAGCAGCCAAAAGCTTCGACTGCGGAACTGTTCAAGCCTTTGCTTGAAGACTAGCTGCTCCTGCTTCCTGGCGCCGGCGATCTGATCCCGGAACCGGTCCATAATCTTCTGGCCGAGACCGTTGTCGGCGCCGGCCCTGGTGGCATCGCCCTCAACTTTCAGTTCGGTAATGCTTTTGTCGATGACCGCCAGGCGGCTATGCAATGTCTGGTCAATCGCTTCGATGGTCGCCAGCTGCTGCGGATTATCGCGTGCGAGCTCGGCTAAATCGGTGTGGATCTTTCCGATCGACTTTTTCGCAGATTTATATGGTTCGAGATAACTCGGGTCGCGCGTGAGGAGATAGCCGCGTTGGCCCGTTTCGAGATCCTGCGCTGCGCTTAGCCAGTTCGCGAGCTGCTGCTGTATGAGGAGCGAGTGTGTTACCCCATGGGCGGCGGTCACCGTCCAACGCCACGCCGCGATAGCTGCGAGACCGGAAAGAATTGCGATTGCGACCCACACGGCGAGCGTCCGGGGAATGCTTGACGTAATTAGAGCCATTGATCTCCGCTACGTTTGCCGATGATGGGTACAGCAATTGGCATGCGCCGGGTACTTAGAGATACCAAGCGGCAGGCGATAAGCTAGCATCAACATCGAACCAACCGATCATAGCAGACCAGATGTGCAAAACGTCCATGTGATGCTTCGGGGAGGAGCCAATGGCGCGCGCAGGTGTCATTAATGAGTCCGAGGCTGCACATCTCTGCCGCAGTCCACAGGTGGTGTTGCCCACCAATTAGGCTCCGCCGGACTTTTTGGTCCGGCATTCGGCATTCGCGATTGGTTAACGAGCCAATCGCGGAGACCGGCTCGGCTTCGGTCAGATTATTCCGTGGTCAGCATCAGTAAATTTCGGAACCGGACGAGACACGGCGCGTTTTAAGCTTGTGTCCGTACCCGTAACTCCCTCCCACCCCCCGTGGCCCAGGGTACGGCGCAATTACAGAGCCCGCGCGCTTCCCCCCGAGCGTAGCGGGCTCGCCATTTCTACCATCACCATTCAATCTGATTTAGCTTTCCCTTTGCCACGCCAAAGACGGAACCGCTCGCGATTCCATGGCGTTCCACAGCGACAAGCTGAGATGGAGAGTCGCAAATGGGCAATCTTCTACACTACGCCATTGTATTTCTGATCGTCGCGATCATAGCAGCGTTCCTGGGATTTGGCGGGGTGGCTGGGACTGCAATGGAAGGCGCACGGCTGCTATTCTGGATCGCGATCGTTCTCTTCGTATTGGCGCTCATCGGCAACTTCATGCGCAGAGCTTGAGGCTCCGAGCGTCGATTCATCGTTAGGACGTAGACAGTCGATCACTATCCGTGTGGGCCGGAATAATCTTCCGGCCCTTGCCGTCAGCCCACCCGCACACGACTGGCCAAAAAGAACTGGGCCGCAACGGCAAAATCCGATGCGGCCCAATCTTCAAATGCTTCAGCGCGAAATTTAATCAGGCGGCTCTCTGGCCAGCTTTTGAGGAGCGAAGTCCGAAAAAGAGCGATTGGCTGATCATTGCCTTTACGACGGCGGGCTCGAACGGTTTGGTGATCAAGAACACGGGTTCGGGCTTTGTCCCTGTCAGCAAGCGTTCTGGGAATGACGTAATGAAGATGACCGGGATGCTGATATTTTCGAGAATTTCGTTGACCGCCTCTAGCCCGGAGCTGCCATCGGCCAGGTGAATGTCCGCAAGGACGAGAGAGGGAGCTTTCTTTTCGACCTCCGCGACCGCTTCCTTATGGGTGCGGGCCACGCCTTGCACGCGATGACCGATATCAACAACCAGCGCTTCAAGATCCATGGCAATCAAAGGCTCGTCTTCGATGATCAGAACATCGGCCGAGAGTTGCTCTGCGATTTCCGCACCGGCCATTTGCAAAAGCTCGGTGATGTGGGCAGGCGTGACATCCAGAATTTGGGCCGCTTCCGCGGTGGTGAAGCCCTCCACGGAGACCAACAGAAATGCCTGCCTCGGTAGAGGTGTTATCGACTCGATGCGACGCTCCGGCAAAGATTTCTCTGCCGTTTGCGGCTCCTCAGGTGCACGATTGACCGCAATCGAATTCCAGACCTTGGTAAAGGCACGGTAGAGCGCCGCGCGTGGCGACAGAGACTTATCGAAAACACTTGAATCCGTGATCAAGGCTTCCAGAACAGCCGCCACATAATTGTCGCCGGATTGCTGGCTTCCCGTCAGTGAGCGCGCATAGCGGCGCAGATACGGAAGATGCGGAGCGATGGTTTCGGCGATTGACATTGTGTACCTCGCGAGTTTCCCAATTCTAGATGGCCGTCCGCCGGCGCGTCGTTGCCCCCGAACAACGAAGAATATTAGCGCACGACCGTCTGACCCATCCGGACGAGTCCCATAAATTCGGTATTCGAAGTGAAGTCTTCGCCCGATTCCAATCCGAGCGATTTCGTAAGCGCCACGCGGGCTCGATTGACGCGGCTCTTAACAGTGCCGACCGCCGCGCCGGTGATCTCAGCGGCTTCTTCGTAGGAAAATCCCTCGGCGCCGACAAGAAGCAGAACTTCTTTCTGATCGTCGCTCAGAGTTCCGAACGCCTTCTTGAAGTCGATGAGGTCCATGTGAACTTGCTGATCGGGTAAAATCGACATCCTCTCGGCTAGCGCGTTGTCAGCGTCTTCGACCTCGCGGCGGCGCTTACGCAGCTCCGAGAAATATGTGTTGCGAAGTATCGTGAATAACCATGCTTTGAGATTGGAATCTTTTGCGAAGCTATCAAGATTGGTCCATGCCTTGACGAGCGTATCCTGAACGAGATCGTCAGCCCGCGTAGGATCGCCGCATAACGAATTCGCGAACGCGCGCAAATTCGGGACAGCGCCAATCAATAGAGTTTGAAGATCATCTCCGGATTGCGTCACGCGTCGCTCCCGTGCCCTTTGTCCGGGTTCTGGTTGTCTTCGCGCGCCTTCAGTTTCTGAAGGAGCTGAACGAAGCGATCCGGCACTGGCTCACTGATGAGCTCGTTGTATGCTTCGCGAAGGCGCTGACCGATTTGCCCTTGAAGCTCCATCGGCAACGGCGGCTGCATTGTCGTTGATTCCCCCCGTTTGGAGGCACTTCCCGCGCCCATTTTATGGAATACCCCTTTCTATTAAGTTCGCCTCTGCCTTTGGACGGCACAGTAGACCTTAAACGAACGTTCTCGTGTTAAATGCACAAAAGCGACAAAAAGTTCCCCGAATTGTCACGATGCGCCGCTTTGAAAAAAATAGCGATAGAGATCAGCGGCTTGCAATTCAGCTGCAAAACTCGACAGATTAGTCGATTAGGTGAAAGAAGCAGCCCGTCGTAAGGCCACGACGGCTTCCCCTTTGGGCAAGATTATGTCCGTCCGAATCCTGCAGTTCGAAGAGCGGCTCATCCGGTGCGGAAAGCACGCTCGCATAATGAAACTCATGGCCGGTCAGGATATCGCCCGCGCTGCCTAGAGCGCACGCATCGAGAAGCTCGGCTTTGCGGTAGCCCAGATTGAACTTACGCACCGCATACGATGTTTCCAAGCCAAGAAGACCGACCATCTCGTGACGCTGTCCTGTTGCATCGACCAGTCCGGCACCAAGTGTCATGTAGCCACCGCACTCCCCGTGCACGGGCCGGGTTTGCGCAAATTCCCTGAGCGCTGCTTTGAAACGGCAAGCCCCGGCGAGACGGCCTGCATGAAGTTCGGGATAGCCGCCGGGCAGCCAGACGATGTCGGCCCTCGAATCTGGCGCTTCATCAGCGAGCGGAGAAAACGGCAGGATCTCCGCGCCCGCGGTGCGCCATGCCGCCAACAGGTGAGGATAGACGAACGAAAAAGCGGAGTCCCGTGCGAGCGCGATGCGCTGTCCCGGCGGGCGAATGTTTGCGGCAGACTCTGCAGCAATCGATCCAGATCGGGCAAGCTTGACGAGTCGGGTGATATCGACATGCGCCTCGATGAAATCGGCAAGCGCGTCCAGACGATTTTCAAGCTCGGCCGTTTCTTCAGCCTGCACGAGGCCCAAGTGCCGTTCCGGCAATTCGAGGTTCGATTGGCGCGGCAGCGCGCCGATGACCGTCAGCCCCGCTGCTTCGATTGCTTCGGATACGAACCGAGTATGGCGTGCACTCCCAACGCGATTGAGAATTACGCCCGCGATCGTCACGCCTTCGCGATAGCCTTGAAATCCGCGAGCAACCGCGGCGGCAGTTTGCGATTGACCTGATACGTCGAGGACGAGCACGACCGGCCATCCGACCGCCGCAGCCAGATCGGCGCTTGATCCGTTGCCCCAACGGCCGGGCTGCACGACACCGTCAAATAGGCCCATCAATCCTTCGGCGATCGCAATGTCTGCGCCATTCGAGTTCCGAACCAGAAGATCCGCGGCTAGCGGCCAGCGCATCGTCCAGCTGTCGACGTTGAAGGAGGCTCGTGCGGAGGCGGCCGCATGAAAGGCCGGATCGATATAATCCGGTCCGCACTTGAACGGCTGCACGACGTGACCGCGCCGTTTCAATGCACGCAAAAGTCCGAGCGTCACGGTCGTTTTTCCGGAGCCCGATCTTGGGGCCGCGATGATCAAGCCGGGCGGCAATGATGGCGTATCAGCCATTTTCAATTCCTACGTCAGCCGCCGCGAAACCTGCGTCTGTAGTCGATGCTATAGAGCGCGCTTTCGCGAAAATCGTCGTGCCCCAGTGCTTCACCGACAAGAATGAGCGCCGTTCTTTCCAATGCCAGGTCTGCCGTTTTGGGCACGATCGTTGAAAGCGTCGCGCGAACAATCTGCTCGTCTGGCCACGAGGCGCGATACACGACGGCTGCCGGGCAATCGGGTCCATAGAAGGGCAAGAGACGGCGCACCACTTCGGCAATCGCGTGAATAGAAAGATGCACGGCAAGCGTGGCGCGGGTCTCGGCGAACGCCTCGAGCGTTTCGTTTTCCGGCATCGAAGAGGCCCGGCCCGGTGTCCGCGTAAGCACGACGGATTGCGCGACTTCCGGCAGCGTCAATTCCCGCGCGAGGGCGGCGGACGCAGCGGCGAACGCGGGCACTCCGGGGGTAACCGTATATGGAATGCCAAGCCGATCGAGACGCCGGAGCTGCTCGCCGAGCGCACTCCAGATCGAAAGATCGCCGGAATGCAAACGCGCGATGTCTTTGCCTTCTTCCGTCGCCTTTGCGATGCGTGCCATGATTTCATCCAGCGTCATCGGAGCCGTGTCGACAATTTCCGCCTGAGGCGGGCAATGGGTCAGCAACGCCTCAGGTACGAGCGAACCGGCATAGAGGCAGACGGGCGAGCGCGCGATGAGGTCGCGACCTCGAACGGTGATGAGGTCGGCGGCTCCGGGGCCTGCTCCGATGAAATGCACTGTCATGGAGTTCTTTCTTTCGCGTCGGCCGATTTGGCCGCTGCGACGGTCGCGTTGCCGATGGTACGCCGGGAAACGATGAGCTGCGAGCCCGGGCCGGCCGCCGCAAGCGCCGAAGCCTCGGCTATCGAGGCAACATTGAAGAGATCAAGCGTTCGATCAGAGCGTGTCACGCAGTCGGCATTTCGCTGACGCAGCGTTTCGAGCGGTAACGGATGATATCCGAGCGCACGGCGAGACGCCGCAGCCTGCACCAAATGCGCAAAGGAGGCGCCGTCAAATGTCGCAACAACGTCTGCGCCCTTCGCTTCCCGACGGATATCGTCTAAGCAGGCGACGATATCGTCATGCGTGGCCCGGCTGTTGGCTCCAATACCGATTGCGATCACGCGCTGCCTCCTGGCTTTCGACTGACCCACTGCAACACCGGTAAAGCTGGACGCCAAACCATACGCCGGCCCACAGGGTCTGCTCGTTCGACGCCGAGTCTCATCAATGTGCCGCCATGCTCGTGGTACGCGGTAAGCACGGCCTGCTCAGAGTCGAGCGTGATGCTGTTGACGACGATACGGCCGCCGGGCTTGAGCGCCTCCCAGCATGCTTCGATCGTCCGGCCGCCAGCCGTGCCGCAGCCGATGAAGACAGCATCCGGGGCGGGTAAACCGGCAAGCGCATCTGGCGCGGCACCACGGCGAATGTCGAAACCCGGGACGCCCAGAGCAACTGCGTTGCGCGTTGCGCGCGCTGCTCGCGTTTCATCACGTTCGAGTCCAACGGCGCGGTTGGAAGGATGCGCGAGCATCCATTCGATGCCGATCGATCCGCTGCCAACGCCAACGTCCCAAAGCAGCTCACCCGGGCATGGCTGCAGCGATGACAGGGTCACGGCGCGAATTTCGCGCTTGGTCAACTGGCCGTCGTTCTCGAAATACGAATCCGGCAATCCCGCTGCGTACGGGATTGGCATGGCGTCAGGTCCGGCGGCCACATCGACGCCGATCACGTTCAAGGGATCGACGTCGGTAAAGGCGAATGCTTGCGCGGTCGTTCGCCGGATGCGCTCTCTAGGGCCACCGAGAGCTTCCATCACGATCAGCTTGCTCGGGCCGAAGCCTGCCGCCGTCAGAAGTTCCGCGACCTCTTTCGGCGTTTCGCCATTGAGCGCCAGCGCGAGGATGCGACAGCCATTATGGACGTATCGACGCAAAAGCGGAGTCTGCCCGCGCATATTGAGGCCAAGCGTCACTGTCTCCTGCAACGCCCATCCCAGGCGGGCAGCAGCGAGTGAGAAACTCGAGGGCGTGGGAACGACCAGCATCTCCTCCACGGGGATCGTGCGGGCCAGCGTCACCCCGGCGCCGAACCAGAACGGATCGCCCGACGCGAGCACCGCGACCGGCGAACCACGATGCGCAAGGATTTTCGCGCTGGTGGAATCCAGCGGCGTCTGCCATTGCATCTTCTCGCCACGCGTTTCCCCGACGAGGTCGAGATGACGTTTGCCGCCGATGACAAGATTGGCTGCATCGACAAGGGCATTCGCCGCAGCGGTTAATCCCGCCCTGCCATCTTCACCGATGCCGATGATGGACAACCAGCGGTAGCTCATGGCATGGGGCTTTCATCATGGATGCGACGTCGCAAAAGCCACTCAAGATTCTGCTGCTCGGCGGCACGAGCGAAGCGTCGCTTCTCGCGAAGCGATTGGCGGACGTTCCGGATATCGCGGCGACGCTGTCGCTCGCGGGGCGAACGCGCAATGCCGCTGCCAGTCCATTGCCGATCCGAGTCGGCGGCTTTGGCGGCGCGGATGGTCTTGCCGATTACCTCAAGGGCGAGGACGTCAATCTCGTTCTCGATGCGACGCATCCTTTCGCGGCGCAGATCAGCACAAACGCCATTGCCGCTTGCAGTATCACAGGCGTCCGGCTGCTGGCTGTGGAGCGACCACCCTGGGAAAAGACCAGCGGCGACCGTTGGAGCGAGTACGGCAACATCGAGCAAGCCGTTGCTGCCCTTCCGGATGCTCCGGCGAATATCTTCTCGGCGCTTGGACGTTCCGCCATCTTGGCGCTTCGTGCGAAGCCGCAACATCGCTATGTCATTCGCGTCGTGGATCCTATCGAGCTGCCTGCCGAGCTTCCGCACGCGACTGTCATCGCGACGCGTGGTCCGTTTCGAACCGACGACGATATCGCGCTTTTCCGCGCGCACGATATTGCGTGCATTCTCGCCAAGAATTCCGGCGGCGACGCAGCTTACGCGAAGATCGAAGCTGCCCGGCTGCTCGGATTGCCGGTCTGCATGGTCCGCCGCCCGGCGATTGCTAAACGGCACGTTGTTCCGACTGCCGACGAGGCGATGAGCTGGATCACGCGACATCACCCGCCTCGCGCCGAGCGGGGTGTGTAGACCCACGCGCGTTCGTTGTTACCGTGAATTGCACGCGTCGCGCTCGAGCCGATCAGGACGAGCGTGCGCATATCGCAAAGCGCATTTGGAGCTTCGGCAAGCGTCGTGACTTCGATCGATTCATCGGCTCGTCCGACTGCGCGCGCAAATGCGACGATTGTCTGGGGGGAGCGAACGGCGCTCAGCACGCGAAATGCCTCGCCGATCTGATCGGGCCGCGCCTTGGACGCTGGATTATAGAGGGCGATCACGAAGTCCGCCTCGGCGGCGAGGCGCAATCGCTTCTCGATCAGGGACCAGGGCTTCAGATTGTCGGAAAGCGAAATAGCACAGAAGTCGTGACCGAGCGGAGCGCCGATGCGTGCGGCCGCGGCGAGCATCGCGGTGACGCCGGGTTCGACGTGAATATCGACGCCGTTTTCCAGAGCGGGTTTTTTCTCGACCGCCTCGAAGACGGCCGCGGCCATCGCGAAGACGCCGGGATCTCCGCCCGAGACGACTGCGACGCGTTTGCCCTCGCCTGCGAGCACCAACGCGCGCGCGGCGCGATCGAGTTCTTCGCGGTTGTCCGACGCTTCGAAGATCTGTCCCGGTTTAGGCGACAATCGCGCGAGATACGGCGCGTAGCCGAGCACCACGTCCGCGGCGGCAACGGCGTCGGCAGCGGCGGGCGTAATCCATTCGGCGGGGCCTGGCCCGAGGCCGACGACGGTCAGCTCTCCACTCATGCGATGCGCCGCCCTCGTCCGCCGGGAAGAAGAATGATGGAGAAGTACGGCACCGCGCAGTCTTCAAGCTCGGCAAGCGGCACGACTCGTTCACCTTGCATCGTTCCGCGCTCAACATAAATGGCGTCAGCGGAGCGCCCTGCATCCGCAAGAGCCTGCTTGATCTTAGCGAGATTGTGCCCGACCTTCATAATGACCGCGGCGTCGGCGCGTCCGAGATGGGCCGCAAGCGCTGCACGGTCGAGCGTGCCCGGAAGCACTGTCAGAACGTCATCGCCATAGGTAATCGGGGCAGCCGCCGCGGTCCAGCAACCCGACATTCCCGTAATGCCCGGAATCACTTTGACCGGATGCGCATTCCGGATGCGATCGTACATGTGGAGAAATGATCCGTAGAAGAACGGATCGCCCTCACAGAGCAGCGCGACGTCACGCCCCTCTGCCAGATGCCGCATGATTGTGCATGCGCTGACTTCATAGAAATCACGAATGGCGTCGATGTAGCCATCCTCGCGAAAATCGATTTCGGTCGTTACGGGATATTCGAAAGCGGCTTCGATCGTGTTGCCGTTGAGATGGGGGCCAGCAATCGTCCACGCGTGCCCGGGTCGCCCCTTCTTGCGAAAATGCGCGACGATCGCCGCTGTGCTCAGAACGCGCGCCGCCTTGAGCGTCACCAATTCGGGATCGCCTGGGCCGAGACCCACACCGTAGAGCGTACCGGATCTATCGGCCGTCATTCGGCCTCGCTTGCGAGTGCATTGACGGCGGCGGCGGCCATCGCGCTGCCTCCCTTGCGCCCCTTGATGATTGCGAACGGAACACGGCCGTCAGCGGCCAAGGCATCCTTCGATTCTGCCGCACCGACAAAGCCGACGGGCATCCCGATAACCGCCGCAGGTTTGGGCGCGCCTTCGTCAAGCATTTCCAGAAATCGAAAGAGAGCGGTCGGAGCATTACCGACGACAACGAGCGCGTCAGCGAGATGCGGCCGCCAGAGTTCCATCGCCGCGGCGGTGCGCGTATTGCCGATGCTGTTTGCAATTTCCGGGACGCGCGGATCGCGCAGCGTGCAGATTATCTCGTTGTTTGCGGGCAGCCGAGCACGCGTCACGCCATTGGCGACCATCATCGAATCGCAGAGGATCGGTGCTCCCTTCTTCAGCGTTTCCGAAGCAGATGCCGCGAACGTCGGCGACATGACGAGTTCGCGCGCGATGTCGGGCATGCCGCACGCGTGAATGATGCGAACAGCGACGCGTTCCTCTTCAGGCGACAGCCCGCGGAGATCGGCTTCATCGCGGATGATTGCGAAGGAGCGCGCGTATATTGCCTGTCCGTCGCGGATGTAGTCCTGGGTCGTCATGAAGCCTGCTCAAGAATAAAACGTGCGACGGCCGTGTCGAGCTCCGCGGGTTTTATACCCCGAAGGGCGACGGATCCGTTCGGACCGCCGTTGCAAATCAGGTCGTAACGGCCATTCCGCGCGACGAGAGTCAATGCGGCGGCGCCGCGCCGGGCGCAGCCCTTGTCACATCCTGAAATATGGAGCGAGGGCTTTGGCGTGCGGCCTTGAAGTGCATCAGCAATGCGCTGCGCATCCTGCCGGGTTTCGGTCGTTGCATTGGCACATGCAGGAGAGCCGGGGCAAACATCGAAGGATAGCCTGGGATCGTCCGAGTTCCTGATGAGGCCGAGCCGATCCGCTTCGCGGAGGATTGTGGTCGCCTGGGCATCGTGCCCGACCGGGAAAACGAGCACGCGCTGCGGACTCATGCGCACGGAATTCAGGTTCAGGTCGACAGCAAATGCATAGAGTGCCTGCAGCTGTCGCGCGTCGATCCGGCCGAACGGCAGACCGATGCCTGCAGCAAACGCGCGTTGCAAATGCTCCAGCGCTCCGACGGGAGGCGATGAGGCAGGTACGTCCTCAGAGATCTTACGCGGCGACGGCTCTAATCCTGCCGCGGCGAAAATCGCGCGACCGCCGCGACGTGCGACTGCGTCCTTCATTCTCCCGATGGCCGGATCGCTTGCATGCAATTCAATGAACACAGTGACCAAGCGTGCAAGAGCTTCGACGGCTTGGTTCGCGGATACTACGGCTGCGATTTCGTTCGCGCCGTCGAGATGAATGGCGAAGGAATTCACGCCGGCAGCCGACACCATGATGTCTGTCGAGCGTCTGCCGACAGTCCCTTCAGTGGTTCCAGAGAAGCTGAAGCCGAACTTCCCTGGTAGCTGCTTGAACATGGCATTTTCACTAAGGACATTTTCGAGCTGTTCGGCGAGCGCGCGTACGTCAGCGCGAGCCGGATCAATGCCGCTGAGCGGGTCGACGACGATGTTGCGGATAGATTCAATGTCCGGGTCAGCGTCGATCAAGCCAGCTTCGTCAAGCAAAGCAAGAGCTGCCGGGTAAGTCTCCGGGCTAAGCCCGCGCAATTGCAGATTGCCGCGATTGGTGAGATCGATTTCGCCGGAACCATAAGCGGCTGCTGCTTCGGC
>Ga0182749_1000520_pt1 | contig 35270 bp, 30 predicted proteins | sample eDN3rd37CKraftMG_FD_128875 | JGI IMG/M metagenome (GOLD analysis project Ga0182749, IMG submission 128875) | Enriched Miracle-Growth compost microbial communities from Emeryville, California, USA - eDNA 3rd pass 37_C Kraft MG (version 2) (version 2) ...
GGTCGCGGATGTGCATCTTGCCGTCGTTGTAGACGCCGCTGTTGTGCACCAGCACCGTCTTGACCCGCGGGTCGGCGGCCAGCTGGATCGCCTGCAGCCCGCCGCAGCTGTGGCCGGCGGCGGGGTGCTGTCAGTCTAACGCTAACTCGTCTCCACTTGGCGGAGCTTACCCCTTCCCCGCCATGCTTCAAGCCATCAGATTCTGCCACTCGGCCAGGGCAGCCGAGCGGTGGGCCTTGTAAGTTTGACGATCGACGAGATGGCGTTCCTGGTTGAAGTGATTGTGGACGTTGGCATGGACCGAGGCGAATTTCTGCAGCGATTTCATTTGCCGAAATCGTAGCATCGCCCGTTCTCGTCGTCGGAACGGCAAGTGCGAATTCTCAGCGCGATTGTTGAGCCACTGCCCCATCTTGCGACGTTCGAGATTGCCCAGTTCAGCCATCGCAGCTGGATACGAACGCAGCCCGTCGGTGACGATTTTCTCAGGCCTTCCGTGACGCTTCAGCGCTTTCTTCATGAAAGCCAATGCCGCCTCTTTGTCCCGCTTACGGGTAACGAAGCTTTCCAGAATCTCGCCTTCGTGATCGACCGCTCGCCAAAGGTACACCATCTGGCCGTTCAGTTTGACGTACATCTCATCGAGATGCCAACGCCAGTTGCGAAACCCACGCATCCGCCTGACCCGCTGACGGCGAATGTCCGCAGCAAACATCGGGCCGAACCTGTTCCACCAGAAGCGCACCGTCTCGTGGCAAATATCGATGCCGCGCTCGAACAGCAGGTCCTCCACGTTCCGCAATGATAACGGAAAGCGGACGTACATCATCACCGCCAAGCGGATGATCTCGGGCGAAGAGTTGAAACGACGGAACGGACTGGGTGGTAACGCTCTGGATCTGCGGCTCATCCTGCGCCGCTAGCAACCTCCGAACTCAACTGCCACGTTGCTCTGACAGAGCCTATCATAGTCTCTGGGCCACTCAGCGGGGGGCAGATCACCTGAGTTCTACGACGATGGCGGGATATCAGGGGGGACGCTTGAGCGCACTGCCCTTCAGCGCCTTCTCAGCGATGTCTCAGAAGGCCGGATCGACATCATCGTCGTCTACAAGGTCGACAGGTTGACCCGCTCCCTCCTCGACTTCTCCAAGCTGGTCGAGGCGTTCGATGCGGCAGGGACCAGCTTCGTCTCGGTTACCCAGTCGTTCAATACCACCACTAGCATGGGGCGTCTCACGCTCAATATGCTGCTCTCGTTCGCCCAGTTCGAGCGGGAGGTTACCGCTGAACGTATCCGCGACAAGATCGCCGCTTCCAAGGCCAAGGGCATGTGGATGGGCGGCACCCCGCCGCTTGGCTACCGGCCTGACGGGCGCAGTCTGGCGATCGTCGAAGACCATGCCAGGCTCGTGCGGGACGTGTTCGCGCGGTACTTGAGACTAGGCAACGTTCGGCAGTTCGCCGATGAGCTGGTTAACGAAGGGGTCAGGACGCCCAGCCGGGTCAACGGCAAAGGGCGAAGCTACGGCGGCTGTTCGTTCACCCGGGGCCAGCTTTACGCGATCTTACGTAATCCGATCTACATTGGCGACATCGCCCACAAGGACAAGGTCTATCCCGGCAACCACGCCGCCATCATCGAGCGTGATCTGTGGGATGCGGCGCAGCAGCAGCTTGCTTCCAACATCAAAGGACAGCGCACCGCGCGCGGGGCCAATGCCAGCTTGCTGACCGGGCTCTTATTTGATCCTGAAGGTCAGCCGCTGATCCCCGTGCACAGCGCCAAGGGCACAGTCCGCTATCGCTACTATGTCAGTAAAGCGCAGCACCATCAGCCGCAAGGCGGACTGGCGCCCGCCTTGCGGCTGCCAGCGCGCGAGATTGAGGAGGTGGTTCGCCAAGAGTTGACCAAGCTCCTGGGCGATCCACTTGGGCTGATCGACCGACTGGGACTGACGATCCAGCCGGATATGCTTGAGGTGGCGATGCGCGAGGCTAGCTCTATCAGGCAAGCGCTGGGCAAGCTCGACATCATCATGCTATCCGTGCGTGAGAACGTCAGTGCGTCCTGGATAACGCGGGTCGTGAGGCTGGCGTTTCTGGCGCCTGATGTGGTCGACGCGGTCCTGGCTGGAAGAATGAAGGCCGGGGACGATGCCAAGGCGCTGCTGACGCGCGGAGCGATACCGGCGGTATGGGATAAGCAGGGTGAGCTGTTGCTGCCACGGAAAGGTAAATGAGGACGAGCGACGGGTTTTTCGGACAAGTACGAACGGCGACTTTTAGGCTTGCAGATTGGAATAGCAGACGTTTGTAGCCAGCGCGCTGGCTCGTCAGCTTTGCGCCGTCAAGTTGGTCACTCCGCCTGATCCACGGAGTGTTCATGAGCGGACCGTCTGCGTTTGAAGGTTCCGGAACCAGCTTGATTCCGTCGATACAATTTAGTGCAATTCCGGCACGCGTGCAGGCCGCCGAAACCCTTGGAAAAGCGGCGCCGCCGATGCAGACTGCTGGCAACGATAGTATTGCGGGCATTGGTCCGCGTGAGGGGATGACGATCATGCGCCAGTCGTGGCTCAATTCCGGCCTGCTTTTCGTACCACTGCTGATGGCCTCTGGCGGGATCGCTGTCGCTCAGGAGCACGCCCACGGCGACCCGACGGCAGACGCTGCGGTGCAGACGCCGGCTGCGGCGATGCGCAAGGTGCGTTGGTCCGATGCCTCGGCCTGGCCGAACGGGCGCGTGCCCGCGGCGGGCGACGCAGTCACCATCGCGCGCGATCTCGACATGGTGCTCGACGTGTCGCCCGCGGCGCTCCGCAGCCTGACCATCGACGGCAAGCTCACGTTTGCGAACGATCGCGATATCGATCTCGCAACCGACTGGATTTACCTGCGCGGGGGCGAGCTGCACATCGGCAGTGAGGCTAAGCCCTACACCCACCAAGCCTCGATCACCCTGACCGACACCGTCAAGGGCGAGAACATCAACACGATGGGTGATCGCGGCATCATGCTGATGCGCGGCAAGCTCAGCCTGCACGGGGATCGCGAGCACACCTGGTCCAAGCTGTCGAAGACCGCCAAAGCCGGTAGCACGACCATCGAAGTCCTCGACGCACGGGGCTGGCGCGTGGGCGACGAGATCGTCCTCGCCTCGACCGACTTCGACCCGCGCCAGGCCGAGAAGCGCACCATCACCGCCGTCTCGGGAAACACGCTGACCCTCGACGGGCCGCTCGAGTACATGCACTTCGGCGAGATCACCTTCGGGGTGGACGAGCGCGGCGAGGTGGGGCTGCTCACTCGCAACATTCGCATCCAGGCTTCCGAGGATGCCGAGCAGAGCTGGTTCGGCGGGCATGTCATGGCGATGGCCGGCTCGCAGGTGAACATCTCGGGCGTCGAGCTCTACCGCATGGGCCAGCACCTGCAGCTCGCCCGCTACCCGATGCACTGGCACCTCGACGGCGATGCAACGGGCCAGTACATCAAGAACTCGGCGATCCACGATACCTACAGCCGCTGCGTCACCGTCCACGGCACCGACAACGCGCTGATCGAGAACAACGTCACCTTCAACACCGTAGGCCACTGCTTCTTCGTGGAAGACGGCATCGAGCAGGGTAACCAGTTCGTCCGCAACCTGGCCATCCAGACCAAGTGCCATCCGACCAAGCCCTGCATGCCCGTGAACATCGCCCCCAATGGCGAGGTCGACCATGATTATGCCAATCGCGCGGCTTACAATGGGGCCAGCTTCTCCGGCAAGGACACCCTGCTGCCGTCGGACAATACGGTGTCCTCTTTCTGGATCACCAATCCTAACAACAGCTACATCGACAATGTAGCGGCTGGCTCGGATCAGGCCGGTTTCTGGCTGTCTCTCCCTCACCACCCCAATGGCGCGTTCCTCGGCTCAGAAATCGCCTCCAAGACGTTTCCGCGCCGGTTACTTCTACGCGCTTTCCGCGGCAACACGGCCCACTCGAACTACGACGGGTTCATGTTCGACCGGAACATCAACGAAGACAATACCTACGGCCTCGCCGGTAATGCATACATGCCGCTGAAGGACCCCATGGATCCGGAGAGCGAAATGCTCGAAACGGTCTTTACGGATCTGACAGCTTACAAGAACCGGAACCAAGGTTTCTGGGGCCGCGGCGAGCTTTTCACGCTTCGCAACATGCGGTTTGCCGACAACGCCATCGGTATGACGATGTCGTCTGCCGCCTTCGGCACCGAGAAATACACCTCGCTGGTGACAGACTCCTTGTTCGTGGGTGAAACCGACAATGTCGGCAGTCCGCGGACGCCGGAAGAGGTCGCTTACGGCCGCAGCCTGCCCAAGCCCCGGATTCCGGACTATCCCATTCGCGCCTACGAATATTACGATTATCGGAACGAGGTGCAGGACACGACATTCGTCAACTACCTGGACAATGATCTGCGCAAGACAGGTGCTTTGTCCTGGCTCATGTACAACAGTTCGGGCGTGACCACCGCAAGCACCATCAAGGGCGCGACCTATATAAACGCGAAGCCGGTTTACTTCCCGCCGATGGATAAGCGGTTCGACAACGACAACCGTGGTGGCAACTCGTGGAGAACCTTGTCGATCCTCGATCTGGACGGCACCACGGGCGGTATTCCGATGTCACACATCAACCTGCATGATGGTGAAAACAACAGCGTCGTCACCGACGATACTTGCGTGATCAAGCCAGACTGGAACGCCTCTGTCTGTAAGGGTGATGTTGGACGCCTATCTTTCAACGCGAGCTCGGGCGGTATCGCGCGCTCCGGAGCTGCGGCGCGTTCGGGCATCAATGGCCCGAGACCGGCTGGGTCCGGCCCCAGCCCCGTGCTGGCCGCTCTCGCTAATCCGCCCGCGCCGCAAGCGCCCATCACGCTCATCCACAAAGGTCAGACCTTCAAGGTCGCTGGCAGCCAGAGCAACGTGCGCGCCGGTACCGAAATCCAAGTGGTGACCGAAAGGCCGGAAATCGGTCTCGGCGTCGCCGAAATGGATCGGGGGTCATGGGTCATCTTTGAACTGCCGGGTTTCACCAAGGCAGCGTCCGGAACGGAAAAGAACAGCCTGGACGCGTTGCGCAACGCGAACGAGACCTCCTATTTCCGAGACGGGAACAAGCTGTGGGTCAAACTGGTAGTGGCCGACCCTCCCAAGATGCCGGTCCGCCCCTCGGATATTCAAGCCACTATGGTGGTGAGCAGACAGCCCAGTTTAGCTTCTAGGCGATAAGTTCTGTTTCGCGAACCGGAGCAAAGCGCCAGGTGCGGCCGGGGGTTATCCAAACGCTTGCGAAAAACCGCAGGTTATGCGGATGGCTGGTGGACCAGCCGATCCGCCTCTTGTCCTGTACAATTATGCAATCCGGATGCCTGAAACGAAAAAGCCACTAGGCGCTGCCGTAGCTCCTCTCTCTCTCTCTCTCTCTCTCTCTCTCTCTCTCTCTCTTCCTCAGGCAGGTCACTATTGCCGATCATGGGCGATAGCTCACAGCGGCAAAGTAATGCCCGCTATCTGGTGGTTAACGGACGTTCTGCTTCTTGAGCCGCCGATACAGGAACGGACCGTCAGCAATCGGCCCAGTGGCCGCCGCTGGTGAATGCCTCAATATATGGCAGCTTCTCGTTGCCTTCCGAGGCAGGCGAATGTCTGCCTCGCCGAACGGTAAGTTTTGTCATTCGTAACAATGGGCCGGGAGCTTTATGCCTAGGGCGCCCAACTCGAACACCGGCCACGGCTTTGTCGCTTTGATGAACGGGATGTCCAATTCCGCGCACTCCTGCATCATCCATGCCACCCACACCCGGTCGATCCATCGCCGCTGATCGGCCTCGTGTCGATCATGGAGGCTAATCCGCATGCGCTTGGGAAGAGCTTGTTCCAGCGCAATGTGAGATAACAACCAAATCCCCACGCGGGCCTTTGCAAGTGGTCGCTCCCCCAGGACATTATCTTCCTGATGCTAAAGGCTCATCTCCAAGCATAAACGGCTAAGCCGTCTATTGCGCAGGGTAAGCGCAGCTTCCTCTGCATTGAGCGGGCCTGTGACGCGGACTTCGAGGCTGCCGTACGCCCCAGGCCCGAGACATGGCCATCAATGGGGACGTTGTAGGGTGGGTCAGTGAACACGAGGTCGGCCAGGCCGCCATCCGCCAGCCGGATATAGTCTTCTGCGCTACGTGCATCACCGCACAGCAACCGATGCCGTCCCAGCAGCCACAGGTCGCCCCGACGGCTAACGGCAGTTGAGGCCATCTCGGGGATGCGGTCTGCAATCGCATCTGAGCCATTTGGATCCGCATTGCTGACCGCATCCAGGGTAAAGTCGATCTCGGCGAGGCTGAACCCTGTAAGCTCAATCTCGAAGTCGACCTCCAGCAGGTCTTTAAGTTCGAGCGCCAGTAGGTCTTGATCCCAGCCGGCGTTGAGGGCGATCTTGTTGTCTGCGAGCGCATAAGCCTTGCGCTCCTGTGGCGGCAGGTCGCCAACGCAGACCACTGGCACCTGCCCCATGCCGAGCATCCTGGCCGCGGCGACGCGGCCATGTCCCGCGAGGATCTGGTCGTCATCATCGACGAGTACCGGGTTGGTGAAACCGAAGCGCTCGATGCTGTCGGCGATCTGCCGCAGCTGCTTACGTGAATGGGTTCGCGGATTGCGGTGCGCAGGCTTTAGCGCATCGATGCTGCGCGTGGTGATGTCACGGCGGATTTTGATTGCCAGATTGCTGCTCATGCCCACCTCCTCACTTCAGGAGGCCAAAGTATAAGTTCAGCTATACTTTTCTGGCAAGGATGCCTCACAAGGCATCAGTACTATCTCTTAAAACCTTCTTAGAACCGTCTTAGACACGTCTTATTTAGCGATACTTACCTCTCACTTTCCTCTCATCTTCTTGCCAAACAGAACAAACCCCCTCCGATGGCCTGACATGCCCCAATAAGCCAAACAAAATGAATGAAAAAATATTTCCAGCGACCTCTTATTAATTTCTTTTCGATCCCGCACTCGCCTGTTCGATCCGAAGGTCAAGTAAGGCTTCTCGTCGAGCACAAGAACGCTCGGTCACCGAGGAGCCTCCAGAAGCACGATTCGAGCAACCGTCCTGCTCGTCGCGCTGACCGCCCGTTGACCCGGAAGTCGGCTGGCCAATCCCGCTATGGGCTTATCCAATCCCACTTCAGGCACTGCTTGGACCGCCTACTCGCAACGCGATCCCGCCAAACGCCCGAACAATCCCACTTATTGGCCCGAGAATCCCGCCAATGGAGCGCAAAATCCCGGAAATTGGTCCAGAAATCCCACATTAAACACGAAGAATCTCGCAGAAGAGCCGGTTTTCCTCCCTGTTCCGGGGACCTGGCTCCCTGTTATGGCCCGAACGTATTCCCTGTTAAATTCGGCGCCAGGATGCCGCTAACCGTGTCTTTTCAATGAGATGATGCCGACAAGCGCCCGCGAGAAGTCGCGTAAATGCGCCATATCGTTCCGAACAGAGAAAAACAGGGAATCTGGGAATTCCGTACTGGGCGACCTGGCGGCGGAGAAACGGCGCGAAAGGTCTCGTATTCTGGGCTTGCAGCTGGCTCTGCGCACTACCGAATGAAACTGAAAAGCCCCGCAAACGCGCGGACTCGCGCCCCGGAATTCGAGACTAACTCTATGTTTTGTATGGGGAAATGACTGAGTGGCGGTGCTGTCAGTCTAATGCTAACTTGCCTCCAATGCCGGCGGTTGGGCGGCTAGAGAGACGATGATGAAGCCCCTTTCGTTCAAGCGCCACCGGTTTCCACCCGATACGATCTGTCTGGCGGTTTGGCTCTATTTCCGGCTCACCACGAGCCTACGGGACGGCGAGGAAATGCTCGCTGAGTGTGGTATCGACACCACCTACGAAACGGTGCGCTGCTGGGCCAACAAGTTCGGCCCGGCGATAGCGGCCAAGATGCCGGTGGCGACGCCGCAGCCGGATCGGCGCAGGGTGCCGGAACTGTTGTATTCGGCGACGAGACGCCCCTTCGAACAGCAGGTTCTCAACGTTCCGCAATGACAACGAAAAGCGGATGTACATCAGAACCGCGAGGCGGATGATCTCGGGAGAAGAGTTGAAGCGACGAAATAGGCTGGGTGGCAACGCTCTGTATATACGACTCATCCAGCCGCTAGGGACGCCACACTTGACTTCCACATTAGTCTGACAGAACCAGACCGAAGCAATCGGCTACTGCAAAATTTTTATCTTATAATTGAGGCTCTAATTTTAGTTCTTATTAACCCTCACCCATTCTCGCACGGCTCTCCGATCTATGGATAGAATCCGAACAAATAATTTATCATCCCGTTTCTCTATTGAGTTATATCTAGGCTCATTTCTTGTTATTAAATAACAATTCTCATTGTTAATATAATAGAAGACAGAACGATAAGTTTCAATTATATTGTCACCCTTTATGTTGATTAAACGTCCCTTCAGAACGTCTCCTTCGACAATCAGGCTCGTGTTGACTATCCGAATGGCTGGGCATTCGCCGCTGGCGTATACGCCCTCGATGTCCTCAGGCGTGAGAGATGGGCTGCGCGTGCAAGATCCTGCCGTCAAGCAGGTCAGAACCAAGATGGAAGATGTTATCCTCAATTTGAATTGCCCAAAGTGCAGCGAAAGATGGTGGTGTCAGTCATCGTTCCGGAAGCTCCAACGCGGAGTCCAATTCCTGCTCCCACCGACCCAGCGATGGGATTACCTTGAAGGTCTTGGGAGTAGCTCCCTGTAGGGGAGCCATAACCGCCAATATTCGGCAGGCTAAGATTGACGTTGTCTGCAAGTCCGACGAGTGATCTCAGGCTACCATACACGGTTACATTGGCGGAAATCCCTCCGTCCGCTCCAGCACCCATTCCAATGGTGGCAAAATAGCCTGTAGTTCCGGTTCTGACATTCCTGAATCTCCCGATTGATCCCGTAAGTCCGACTCCAAGAATGGCGGCACCATTAACTGACGTGGTTTCGATGCCGCCCGGCTCCGTCAAGGCAACACTGCACGGAGCTATAGGAGCATCATTTTCCAGGGTCTCTGCTTGCCGCTGCTCCGGCACCTCGGGATAAGGACAAAACTGCGCCTCTGCCTGTTCGGGGGTATATCCAAACATTTCTGGAGAGGCACAGATCACGCCAGGAGCAATAGGGGGCGGGCCGGGGTTGTACACACCGCTTCCGCCTCCGCTAGGTATCCCCATGCCATCCCAATGCCAGCCGCACCCCCTATCGCTACCGACAGTTATGCAACCCCACTTGGAACCCAACCCGCTCGGGTCGACGAAGTTGACGGGATCGTTTTTCACATAGGCATAGATATTCATGCCATCGCCGTAACCGATGGGATCGGTCTGCATGAACCGTCCGAGGGTGGGCGAGTACATCCGGGCCTTGTAGTAATACATGCCTAGCTCAGGCAGCCAGGCCTGGCCGGTGTACTGGAACGTGCCGGCATTGCCGGAGCCGGGGATGCCGTACTCGTCGTAGGTGTTCACATTGAGCACGTTGCCCGACGAGTCGGTCACCGCCACGATCGAGCCGCGCTCGTCGGGATAGAGATAGCGCCGGGCACTGTCGGCCACTCCGCTGCCTTCGAACCACACCAGCGGATCGTCGCCGGCGCTGGGGCCATGGACATAGCGCCGCAGTAGGGTGCCTGAGCTGTTGTATTCGGCGACCAGGTCGCTGCCGTCGTAGAGGAACCGCCGGGTGCCCATCGAGCTAAGGTGCAAAAGCGTCGGAACAAGCCGGCCGGTTGCGAGACAACAACCGGGTCGAGAACTCGCATCCTCCCGTCCGACGACGAGAGCGAAAGATGCAAAGGTTCAAGTCGCAGGGACAAGCTCAGAAATTTGTCGCAACCCACAGCGCGATCTACAACATCTTCAATATCCAGCGTCACCTGATTTCACGAAAGACAATGCGCCACTTCCGATCCGCCGCCTTCGGAATGGAATGCTGCGTCCGCCGTCGCGAGGTAAAGTTTCGGATCGGGGCCCTCGCTCGGGCGCCCTCCGTTAACCTGACAAAGCCGCCGGCGCTTTATCTTGCTGTGGCCCCAAAGGCCCCTACCTAGGCGCAAATATCTCGGCTGCGCACTGAGGGACATCATACGGGAAATCGCTACGCCGCGTCCAAATGCTGAGCTCATCGAGGAGATAATCGTATTGCTCTACATCATCTCCACCAATCTTCATGGTGGGCTGCGCTTCAGGCCGTTCTTTCACGATCTCAATGGTGTCATCGAATTGAGCAAACCGAATCACGCGAGTGAAAAAGGGACCCGTTGAGCTATATTGGTCAAACGCGGCCCAATCACCACTCTCCGCGTTCCATACGATATCGATTTCTGAATGCGCCGAGTCACATATCACCCTGCTAGCGACTAGATAGTCTTGCAGCTTATCCAGGCTGACAGCCTCCCATCGACCGCTATCGGTCTGAGCGAAGCCAAATGATTGGCTGGCAACTGATTGCGCAGCGCATGCTTGCGTAAGAGCGACGACCCCCAACAAGATACCCAAAGGAACAGTCGCGCGAGTCATCGCCCATTCTCCGCTTCGCAAATGGCTGCTTGTGCTCGATCCGCACGAGTTCCCGCCGGCGGCAACTGGAAGTGGGGCGGGTCCTTGGAACGGAAATTCCCACCCCAGGTTAATCCTGCTCCCGTCAAAACGGCCCGTATTGTGGGGAAATCGGGAGTTCGAGTGTTAAGGTCGATCGACAATCCAAGTTGATGATTCGAGACGCTCGCCGCAGGATTGCTCCCCGACGCGCCACCTCTCATCCGGGCTTGATCGGCCGACGTTCTGAATCCACTCGTAATATAAGGAGTGATGCCTCTTCTATTTAATTCAGCGAATGCACTGCTTAGGACAGACGCGAATTCTGGCGCAAAACGCGGATCAGCATTTGGGCCGACTGTGAAGTTACCCGTGGGCCTCACTAACGGACACTGCGCCTTTTGCGGCAGTTACTGAGGGTTGGGAAGGATTACCGTCGGCTCGCAGCCATCATAAGTAATAGTATAGTCCTGCGGGGCATTTCCTTGCTCAAACAGTATTACCAATCTATCTCTGCCATCATCGTTCACAAAGCAATCTCGTTCATCAGAATACCTAAGCTCTACCTTGATTGTTCGAGTCTCCGGTTTGGCATAATAAGACGCGCTCCCTAAGTCGAGATTTGGCAACCTCCGCAAGTCGATGGAATGCTGGCCGAGGACCGCTCCCCCTATAGCGGCAGAAATGAGGAATTTGGATTCCAGGCCAGTGCCGACTGTCGACATCTCAACCTCAATGACTTGGTCTGCGACATTTCCTACGACTGTATTCTTTTCAATCTGAACGGTAGGTGTCTCCTGCGTATGAAACAAAAACTGCCCTTCGGCCGCAGATGCTGACGTTGGCGTGAGGGCCATCAGCGCACAAAGGGCAATCGCCCATATCTGATACCTTATGGACATGTTGCCATTCCTTCATTGGTGCCGCGACGGCCGAGACCCTGACGTCCTTCCCACGAGTAGATTCTTCCACTGTCGCCAACGAGGATGGTCACAATGTCAGGATTTCCAGTGGCTCTTATCAACGCCCGCGTCATAGCTTGATCGACGTCTGAAAGTTGATCTCCATCCCCAACGTTATGCAGGTGGTACCAGCCCGCATCGGTGTCCCTCCCGGTAAATGTTATTGCCCCAGGCTTCTGGCCCCGCACAGGCGCAGTGAACGTAAATCCCCCTCCGGGTAGGGGAGTAATCCTACCGCCGTACTCATACCTCCGATCATTATTGGCGGCTCTCATAGCCTCGGCGGCACGTCCCCCTGCCACGCCAGCTTCACGAGGCGAGCCATAGACAGTGCCGGCAGGCGGGGGACACGGCACACTTTGCGGCTGAGCCGCCGGCGCCGGTTCGGGTGCTGTTGGCGCGGGCGCGGGCGGCGCTGAACGCCCACCCCCGCCTGGTGGTGAGGGGAAATATTCAGGAGGAGGAACAAACCACCCTGGAAGACAGGTCATGCCATTAAAAAAACTTCCATTTTGACGTCGCGATCCATCGTCACGCACAACATAGGTATCGATCCAGTTGTTCCAGCACTCCCACATCCCCGTCGGATCGACGCCATTGACTGGATCATTGCCGACATAGGCATACATGTTCATGCCATCGCCGTAGCCGATGGGATCGGTCTGCATGAACCTTCCGAGGGTGGGCGAGTACATCCGGGCCTTGTAGTAGTATATGCCCAGTTCGGGAAGCCAGGCCTGGCCGGTGTACTGGAATGTGCCGGCATTGCCGGAGCCGGGGATGCCGTACTCGTCGTAGGTGTTCACGTTGAGCACATTGCCGTCGACATCGGTCACCGCCGTGATCGAGCCGCGCTCGTCGGTATAGAGATAGCGCCGGGCTCCATACGCAATGCCCGCGCCCTCATACCACACCCGCGGATCGTCGCCTGCCCCCTCACCATGGACATACCGCCGCAGCAAGGTGCCAGAGGTGTTGTACTCGGCGACGAGGTCGCTGCCGTCGTAGAGGAACCGCCGCGTGCCGCTCGCCCCGGTCACCTCGTAGAGCCGGCCCAGCGGATCGTAGCGCAAGGTGGCGCTGGCCCCGCCGCTCCGCGTCACCAGCCGGTTCTCGACATCGTAGACGTAGGTGTTCGTTCCGTCGCTCGCCAGGTTGGCATTGGCATCGTAGCTGAGGCTCGAGAGCCCGGTGATCGTCGTGTACTGGTTGAGCCCGTTCGCCGTGTAGTTGCGATCGACCGCAACATGCCCGGTCCAGGCGTAGGCATCGTTGCTGCGCGTCGTGCTCGCGATCTGACCCGCCGGATTATACGTGAACGTCGTCGTCTGATCATACGTCGTGCCGGCCAGATCATGCGCCAGGGACGAGACCCGCGAGACCGCGTCATACGTCAGCGTCGTCGGATTGCCCCACTGATCGGTCGAGTGGTTCAGGCGGTAGAGCCTATCGGGACGGCCGGCGCTGTCGAAGGCCTGACGGAACAGATAGTTCGCCCCTTGCTTGACGTTTGCCAGGATGCCGGACGCATAGTGGGCGTAATCGAAGTAATTCGCGTCCGGATGCGTGATCCGTGACAGGGCCCCCGCCACATCGTACTGGTAGCTGAGCGCCCTCGAGACCCCATCCATGTTGGTGGTGGTGCCGGTCAGCTGGCCTAAGGCGTTGAACGCGTTGGTGATCCCTTCGCCGCTCGTGCTGTCGAACCGGGCATAGGTCATGTTCCCGGTGAGGTCGTAGCCGAAGTAGACGTCGCGGGTATGCGTCGTCGCCAGGCCCGAGCGCTCGGGCACCACCTTGGTGACCAGCCGATTGAGGTTGTCGTAAGTCAGGCTGAGCGTCTCGCCTCTCCGCGTGCGGAAGCTGGTGACATTGCCATTGGCGTCATAGCCCACCTGCTCGTAATCGGTGGTCGAGCTGATCCCGGCCGTACCCGGTCTCGGGAAGAAGGTCTTCGCCAGTCGGTCGTACCCGTCGTACTCGTAGGTGGTCAGGTTGCCTTTGGCATCAGCCACCGTCGCCACCTGGCCGTTGTTCGTGAACGTCGTGGTCACATCATCGGCCTGGACGCCGGTGACGCCGTAGCCCGTGGTCACCTTGGTCACCCGCGAGAGCACATCGTAGGTGTTGTAGGTCACCCGGTCGCCCGCCTGCGGCGGCGTGCACGAGCTGGCCACGGTGCCCCAGCTCGCCGGGGTCATCCGCACGATAGAGCACTGCACCCGCCCCATCGTGTCGTAGACCGTATCGACGACCTGATAGTCCGTGCCGCCGCCCCTGATCACTTGCCGGTTTGGCCGCAGGTAACCGTCATAGCCCGTGGTCTGCCGCTGCGCCTCGACGAAGCTCGACCAGCCCGCCGCCGAGCGTGCGGTCACCGTGCCGGTCTGCACGTAATCGATCTGCCCATTGGCGCGGTAGGTATACTTCGTCGCCGGGAACAGCGCCGGTCCCGTATCATCCGGATCGGCCCCGATCACGCCGGTGACCTGACCCGCCAGGTTGTAGAACGCCAGCGTGCTGTCCGCCGTACCAGCGAGTGGCCCGTCGGTGGTCACCATGCGGCCGTAGTTGTCATAGGTGACCGTAGTAGTTGCGGCCAGCGTGCCGTCGCCCGCGCGGGTGGTCACCGAAGTGGGCTGGAGGTTGTTGGCCACCGTGTTCGCGGGATAGGCGACGAGGGTCTCGCGCTCGTTGGCCGTGCCGTTGCAGCTGGCCCCAACCCGGCAGCTCGACACCTCGGTCGGGACATAGACATTGGCGCCCACGGTCCAGGTCGAGGGGCCGGTCAGATAGCGCGCCTGCTTCGCCGCATAGGTATAGCGCGTCTCCGGCCGCACGCTGCTCGCATCCGCCGGCGCCTTGACCCAGTCGAGCCCGCCATGGGTCGCGTTCCACTGATAGTTGGTGACCTTGCCGTTCGCATCGGTGGTGCTGGTCGGCTTGTTGCACGTCTTCTGCGTGCCGCTGGCACAGCTCGACGGATAAACCGCGGAGGTCACGATCGTCGCCGGCGTCGTCGTCGAACCCGGCTTGCGCGCGTACGTCGTCGAGGTCACGTTCCCCCGCGCATCGTATGCGTAAGTGACTGTGTTGCCCTCAGGCGCCGTCACCGTCTTCGGCAAACCCACGGGGCAATTGGTGTCGCTGGTCGTGCAATACGCAAACTGCGTCGTCTGGCCGAGCTCGTTGATATCCTTCGCGACGCTGCCATTCGCGTTGAACAGGACCCTTCTCTTCACTGACGAGCCGGAGAGGCCGACTTCGGAGTAGAAGAGACCGCTATCCGTCCCTGCGTTATAGCTCCAGGTCCCTCCTCCCGCGACCGTAACACTGGACACCTTGCCGCTCGTGTATGTGTACGTCACCGCATTGGCCGAAGCCCCCGGCGGCCTGATACCGGTCAACTGATAAAGGCTGTCGTAGGTGTAGCTGGTCGTGCGGCCCTCGGCGTCGGTCACGGCCGTCGGCCGTGCCTGGTTCGTGCCGGTGTAAGTGACGGTCGGCCAGTTGCCGGAGAGAGTGCAGGACGCGGTCGGCGAACAGTATTCGACCGCGTTGTTGATCGCCTTCGCGCTCGTTACGGTCTGCCAGGCTTCAGCCGTGGCCGGGGTCAGGGTGTCCGAACCATAGCCCAGCTTGATCTGGTATCCCGTGGAAGTGGTAATCGAACCGAGTCGCCCCACCCTGTAAGTCACGAATTGCAACTGCCACGCCAGGTAATCATTATAACAATATGCCTGAGCAACCGGATCGTTCGGAACGGGATTGCATTCCGGCGGCGGCACATAGTCCGGCGGAGCGTAGTTATAGGTTCCTTGCGTGTAATGGTAGGTCCACACCGTGCCGTCAGGGAACGTGACCGTGGTGGGACGCCCCAGATTGGTATACATCCGGTAATAGGTGTAAGTGACTATCTCGAAGGCGATCTGGGTCCCGTCGGGAGCGGTGAACAGCGTCCGCGCGGGATTCAGGGTCGCGCCGCTAGGCAGCTCGGGCTCGTAACCTCCGCCTCCTACCATGGTCTTGAAGGGAATGCTTCCCCCCTGGAACGACACGATGGGATTGTAGGTGCTGCCGCTCAGGGTGGGCATACCGACGATACGCCAGCCGTTTTCCACCCACTGCCGCGAAAAGCTCAAGCCATGATGATCCGAAGGGCCGATCGAAACATCAGGCGTCACGATGAGCGGCGTTCTCGACGTGAGATCGACCCCTCTCTCGTCAACCGTCGAGCGCACCGGCGGTGGCGGAACGGGCGTGCCCTGCGCGTGCGCGGGAAGCCCGGGCAGCAAGGCGGCAAGCACCAGAAGGACAGGAATGAAAAGCCGCCCGGCCAGCGAATTGCCCCCCACAGATCTTTCCCCCTGTAATGCCCCGGAAACTACCGTGCCGACGCCTGCCTCGCCTCGTCTTCCCGAATAAGCTGCCCGATGTTTATCGCGGCCGTTTCAGTGGAGGCCGCTGAGCGTGTCGCTTGCGCCCTTGCAGGGCTGCCCTCGGACGCAGGCGCAACGCCGATCGTCCCTACCTGCGCGAACGCCCCGTAATCGAGCGACAGCCCATCGAGCCCCGACCATGAGGCGCGACCGGCCGCGGCGGCAAGCGTCCCGCTCAGATCCTCCAGCAGCGGGCGGCCTTCGGCATCGGGCCGCAGCAACAGCACCCGCTTCGTCCCGTTCCAGTCAAGTTCGACGAGCGTCGCCTCGAGAGCGGGGTTGGTGAAGGATCGAAAGTTCTCGGCCTCTCCCAAAACAAGGCCCGTTCCCCAGCAGAAAGCCCGCACGTCCTGAACCGCGCCGGCGGCAGCCGGCTGTGCGGCGATGTGGCAGATTTTCGGTGTATTCTTCGGAATGATGGATGAAGAGGCTTCCTGAGCCGCAGCCGGCGTCGCGGCCAGGGCTCCGAGTAACGCGAAGGACACGAAACGGCCGCTCCCGCGAAGCCCACGCCAAATCCGCATCGATGCGGTTTGCCCCATGCTACTCCCCCTGTCCGCCGCGCTTTGCCGCGCGTGCCGATACGCTCGCCCGCATCCCCCGATGCGAACCGCCGCTTCCCCCGTAGCCTGAGGAGAATCAGCCCCTGTTAAGGAGAAGCTTTCACATCACCAAAGATATGTCCAGTGGGTTGGCAAATGCTGCGCTCCAGCCAACACGCGATATCTCGACATGACCTTAGCGCGAATTGTGAACCCTCATCCGTTACTGCGCCGGCGGACGCCACCCTATCGGGCCCAGAATGGCAGCAAGATCTGCACACACGACACTCACGAAAATCGAAAATGGCGAGGCTGATCATCTGCGCGATAAGGCCAAAATCTACTGGCCGAACGAAGCGTCGTCCTCCCAGGCGTGCGACCACGGCCCTCACCAAGATGGGGTGGCTTGAGCGGCCGGGTTATACCCCGGTTGAATTAAGCATGAGGTAGGTCGGTGCTGGAGATGTGCCATAGGATGGGATGGCTGTGCAGGCAAAATCGGCGCTGTAGTAAATAGTGACAGAATGACCTGTCGCTATTGCAGCGTCGGCTTTGGCCGCCCAGAGCGCACAGACCTCAAGAGGAATGCCTTTCCATATCGAAGATATATTGCAAATCTGCGTATAATCGCTGCGCCACGATCCGCGTATCAAAACCGAGCCGTCGCTCGATACGTGAGCGCTCAGGATCGCTCCGTTGCAACTTGTGGCCGCATAGGCGGGCTGGACGCCAAACAGGGCGAATGCTGCCAGGAATAAGATTTTGATTTTGCCCATGACTTTAGGCCCCCCGCTTCAATTCTTGATGATCGAGACCACGAACAGGCCGTTGAAAACGTATCGCCGCCGGTATGTCGGGATGGCCTCACCGGGCTCGTCTTCATTGCCGGTCGGAGCCCCGGTGACGGTGACATTCACGCGATTGTCTACGCGATCATAAGTGTAAACGGTCTCGATGTTATCATTCACCGTGCCCGAGTGTTCCACCGATACAACGCGTCCTCGCGCATCATACGTATAGGTGATGGTTTCGGAAGCTATGGCGGATGAAGGAAGAGATATGCATGCACCCGCAATCATAGCCATGCTCGTGCATGACATTCTGAACATGCTAGTTCTCCAAATAAGAATCCAACCTTATATCAAAAAGGATTTTATAAAATTTCACCCTTTAAGAGTTCAGCATAACATAATAAGGAGCAGGAGAATCGCCATATGTTGGTATAGTTGAACATGTCGTAGATCCGTAATAATAAAGAGTGACAGTGTGTCCGGTTGATATCGCGGAATCTATTTTTGCGACCCACAGGGCGCAAACGTCAGGCGATACACCCTTCCATATAGATGTGATGCTGCAGATTTGTGTGTAGCCGCCACCCCAGGAACCACGGATAATGGCTGCCCCATATCCCGTTACATAGGAGTTCAACACGGTCCCACTGCAAGGGCCATCGGCATACGCGGGGGCGGGACAGAGTAGTGGAGTTAAAGCCAAGCCTAGATAAGCAATCTTGCGCATGAATTCCCCCTTTTATTAAATACAAAATCGCAAGCGTCAGCGGGTAGGCGATGGCTCCGCAGACCAAAAGCGAGGTGCGGTCACCGCTTCGGAGTTCTTGCATGCCCGGTTCAATGAACGCTCCCCAACACCCCGACCCTATGCGACGCTCCCCCCTGTAAATCCTGCCACGGCAGTGAGGTGCACCGTGGCCCGTCCCAGGAACTCAAGATGCAGTGCCGAATGATTGGTTTGCCGTTTCATTCAGTCCTCAGCGATGCACCTGCATACGGGTCATAAGTCGACGGTGCCCGAGGTGTGGCTTCGGGGGGTGAAGGCAGGTTCAGCGAACTCTGCGGCACGACCACGACTGCTTCATCAGCCACGCCACGCAACCCGGCAGCCAGCACCGGCGCTCCAAGTAACACGAAGCATCCGATCACGACACGGGCCGCATCACGGATCGCGAGCCGTCCGCTGATCATTAACAGTCCAACGAATGCCACGGCGATCACGCACAGAATGACTGCAAGGCTTCCCATCAGCGTGCCGGTGATCCAGTCCGACGCCGCTGCAAACGGGGCACTCGCCGGTGCGTCGAACAGGGAGGAAGCGGTCGCCATTGCGCTCAGCCCTTCACCAGCACCTGAGAGATCTTGCGCTGCCCGGCATGGCGTTCGAGCTGAACGAAGACATCGATGCTCTCGTGCACATAGTGGCGAACGTCCTCTCGGTTGAGGCGCGAGCCAGCCTGAAGCACGAGCAGCGCGAGTTGCTCGACAGCGCGAGCGGGGCTGTCGGCGTGGATGGTGGTCATCGAGCCGGGATGGCCGGTATTGATCGCGCGCAGGAAAGTGAAGGCTTCCACACCGCGCAGCTCGCCAAGAATGATCCGGTCCGGCCGCATGCGCAGCGCCGCGATCAGCAGGTCCTCGACGCGCACATCGGCTTCTCCCAAAGCGCTGCGCGCGGCAATCATGCCGACGGAGTTGGCATGGGTCAGATCCAGCTCGGGCGTGTCCTCGATCAGGATCAGGCGCTCGTCTGTAGGAATCTCGCGCAGCAGGGCATTGAGGAACGTCGTCTTGCCGGTCGAGGTGCCTCCGGAAATCAGCACATTGCGCCTGTCTTTGACAGCACTGGCCAGAATGCTCCGCACTTCAGCAGAAGCGACCGCCTGCAATACGGGCTCGGCGCCTATCCGGGCGCGCAGACCGTCTGGTGCCTCGAATGCGCCAGCATCTTCGTAATCAGCAAGCGTGAGACTGGCGGCCAGATGACGCCGTATCGCCATCGCATGGCCCCTACGGGTTGCCGGCGGCGCGATGACCTGCACGCGCGAGCCATCGGGTAGATTGGCCGCCAGCAGTGGGTATTGCCGGCTGATGCCTTGCGCACTGCCTGCTGCGATCTGGCGCGAGAGGCGGGCGAGCACGGGTTCGGTCAGCGCGGCACAGGCGTGCCGTTCGATGCCTCCACCCAGCGTCTCGATCCAGATTTCTCGTTCCCGGTTCACATAGATGTCGGTCACGTCGGGACGCGCCATCCACGGAGCAAGCGGTGCGAGCAGGCTACCCAGGTAATAGCCCGTAGGCGCGAGGCCGGCGTCAGCGCTCAACGGTCGAGAAATCCAGATCGCGGGCGACGAAAACCGAAACGCTCGCGCCTTGCCGGACCTTCAGCGTCGGCTGAACCTGGTTCAGCGGTTGTTGCCTGGTGACCTGCTGAGTGCTGCCAGGCAACCCTACGATCACGGCGCCATCGACAACCGTGCGGGTGGCAAGACCGACTCCGATGTCGAGCACCGATTGCAGGATGGCCCCTCCGAAGCGCTCGAAGAAATGGGTATTGACTTCGCCCTTGATGCCAGCCCGCCCGAGCGGATCGGCGGCGGGGGAATCAAGATCGATAATCACCGCATCCGGGCGCGTCAGCCGGTGCCACTGGACCAGCGCACGCTTCTGTCCGGCTTCCATGTCGGACATATATTCTCCGTAAAGCCGGCTGCCGCGCGGGATCAGCACCCGGCTGCCGTCGAAGCTCTTCACATCGCGGGAAACAAGGGCGCGAACGCCGCCAGGCCTGGTGGAGTCGAGCGCGGTCTCGAGCACCGCGGCAATGACCGTCCCCTGTGGGACGGTGAGGGAGGGATTGCGCAGACGCCGGGCGGAGACCCGCTCCTCGTCATCGGCAACGCGCTCCACCCCTTCAGTCCCGGCAAGGCCCGGCCGCTCGATGACGGCGGGGGCGGGCGGCGGGAAGGTTGGTTGCAGTAGTTGCGGAGGGAGCGCGGGCGTCTGCGCCGGAACGATGCGCTCGATCACCCGCGTCACGGTCGCAGGCGCAGGGGCGGAAATGGCCGGGTTGTTTCCAGGTAACGCCCGCCGGTCAAGATAGCGTCCGAATGCGTCAGTCGATGGCTCGCCATAGCCTTGCGGCAGTGCAAGGGGGGGCGGGGCCGTGATCAGGCCTCCGCCTTGCCCTTGAGGAAGCACGGTCGAAGCAGCGAGATCCTGGCGATGTGTATTGAGCGCGTTGAACAGGAGCAGACCGCCGATGAGCAGCGCCGCACCGAACAGCCAGACGCCGCGAGTGCTCCCGCCAGCCGTACGCACGACCGGGCGGATGTCGTTGTCATCGAGAGGCGAGGCTGCGGTGTCGCTCATTGCGCGCCTGGCGCCCCCCGTCGCCGGGCCTTTGCCCGCTCCTTGTCGATGCGGAACACAATCTCGCCATAGACGCGGTCGATCGTGAAGATGCCGTCCCGCATATAGCCGTCGACCACTTCTTCCGCACCGGTCGGGCCGATACCGAATACGGCCGGAAGCGACTGGTACTCGCCCCATTGGATGTAGGTCCGCTGCCCGTCATCACCGATCTGCGTCGGGCGCAGCGCCCTGTCGCCCGAGAGCTTGTATTCGCCAGTGAGTGCTGCAGGATCGGGCGTTACCGGCCCCGCAGGCGGAGAGGGGACGGAGGACGGGCCATTTTCCACGAACCGCACGATATAGGCGGCCGCGAGTCCCTGGCCGGTTTCAAGATCGAACTCGTAGTGACGCTCGTTCGTCTCCACGAGCAGCGTGGCGACGGCATCGGGCCGGAGCGCGGCGATGTTGAGACTGTCGAGCGAACCGGTAATCCTGACATCGAAGGCCTTGCTGTCAGACGAGACCACGCGCGTGATCCGATCACCCGGCAGCAACATCACAGTGAGGTTCGCCGTGGGGAACGCCACCAAGCGGACAGGACGCGCTGCGTCATAGGCTACCGTCTGCAGGCGCGGGTCCTCGAATGCAGGCGTCGGGCTAGCCTGGGCCATCGCCGTAGCCGGCATTACCGAGATCAGCAGCAGTGCTGACAAATGCTTCACCGGCGACGCTCCGCATTTGCCGGATCAGGGACGGTAGAGGGGATCGGCGCCGCTTCGGGCAGTTCCTCCGCCGCTTCTTCTGTCAGGGTTTCGGCATCCCGGCGATAACGCGTAACCTGAAAACCGAGCGGATTGATCAACCGGTCCGCAGCCGTCATGTCGGCATTCGAATACCGGTAAGTGATGACAGCGGCCCAATACTGCGGTCGTTGTGGGCGTCCGCCCGGATCAGTGCGCACGGTCGAGAAGCGCACCAGCGCGGTATTCGCGGATAGCGAGGACACACTGCGAACCTCGACATCGACCCTCGCTCGCCGAGGGAGGTTTGCCAGCGGGCTTGCCGGATTGCTGGCGCTCATCAGGGCGATGTAGCGTTCCCGCGCTTCACCCGCCGACCACAGGCCGACCTTGCGATAGGCGTCCTGCACACTGTCGGCATCGAAGCTCTCGCGCGCAATCACGTACTGGACCAGAAACGATCGCGTCAGCGCGGAATCCGCCGTAACCGTTTCGGTCTCGAGCGGGCGCAGGGCCTGGACGAACCCCGTCTGCCTGTCGACGAGGAGCGTATAAGGTACCTCCCGTTTCAGTGGAATGAGCGCGACGAGCGCGAGGGCCTCCACCAGCGCGATTGCGGCCGCGATGCCAGCGACGATCCAGGCAAGCCGTATTGAGCGGTCGCGCGCGCGCTGCCGATCCTCGGCCCAGGTTCCGGCCTCCCTGTAATATTCATCGAGGCGCTCGTCGCTCATATCGGTCATCTGTGTTGATCTCGCCGCTGATGCGAATGCGTCTCGCGCCGCGCGGAGCGGCGATAGCCGCTGCCAAGGGGCACCTGTGCCGCTGAAGGCCAGTCGCCGTGGGCCGGCGTGGCCACGCCGCCCCGATCAACGCCGATGCGCCGAATGTGCTCACCGCGTGCTTCTGTTTCTTCGCGTCTGATGAGCGTGGCGACGCTCTCGCTGATCGCCGCGGCTCGCGAATGGGTGGGGAGCAGGATAGCGGTTGCCACGGGTATCCGTGGTGATTGCCGGTCTGCTGATCCAGTCGCAAGGCGGGCCAGGACCGGTCTGCTTGTTGTCCACGCGTTCTGGAACGCGATCCGGGCAAGGATGAGCATCAGCGCGGCCGCCGCAATCGCGAACCCGCCGACCAGCGCCAGGAGTTCGGTCGGCGCCGTGGGCGTCGCATAGCCGAGGCTGCGCCGGCTGAGCACATCGGCAAGCCAGGGTTCGAGAACCGCGATCTGCACGCAGAACAGGACGGTGATCCCGAGCGATCCCAGGGCAACCAGCGCGAGGCCGCGCAGCCAACCGGCGAACAGGCCGCGAGTAGCATCGAACAGCAGGAGACCGGCCATCAGCGGCGCGAGCGCCAGCAGAAGCCCCCCGGCAATCCTGAGCGCGGCGAGCGAGCCGATGGTGGCCGCAAGATAAAGGGACCTCGCCCATCCGAGGCCAGCCTCATCGGTGAGCGCGACCTGGCGGAAACCGCTGGTTGGCCCTTCGTCGATGATCTCTCCGGTCTGCCGGCCGGTGCCGGCCTGCGTGAGCGCCGCCATCCCCGCATCGACCGCTTGCAGCCTGTCCGCGAACGAATTGCGCGGATCGGGCAAGGTGGAAGGCATGATCGAAGCGGCTACCTCGGCCGGCCCGTGCAGGACCGTGTCGTAGGCGAGCGTGCGCCAGGCGGGCCAACTAACCGCGATCGTCAGCACGATGCCGACCTTGAGCACGGCACCGATGATATCGCGCGGCTCGTCAGGATGGCCGAACAGCAGCCGCACGCCATAAAGCGCGATGAACAGCGTGAGAAGCGCTGCCAGCGCCACCGCCGCCGGAGAGCCCGGCGCCGCCAGCGACTGGAAGCCGAAGCTGCCGAGAGTCTGCGCCTGGCAATCCAGATGCGACAGCGTCCGGGTGAGGAATTCCGTTCCGGTCGTGACGGAGGGGCAGGCCATGATCAGGCGGCCCGCTGGATCAAGAGCGACAGCCAGTCATCGGGCGGTGTGCCGTCCGTTCGCACGAGGCTATCGAACAGGCGCACCGTGCTTTCCCGGCCCGAGAGGATTGTCAGCAGTTCCTGCTCGCCTGTCAGGTCGAGGCGGGCGACAACGCTTTCCTTGCCGTGCTTGATGAGAAAACAATGCGAATTGTCGGGAAGGGTGCGCACCAGTTCGAACTCGTGCGGCGTCAGGCCGAAGCCGTTAATATAGTCTTCGGCCCGCGCCTTCGGGTTGATCATGAATATCTGGGTTGCCGCCTGTTCGATGATCGCGCTCGATATCCGGCTTTCGAGCGCATCCTGCGCGCTCTGCGTGGCGAACCCGACCACACCGTTCTTCTTGCGGATCGTCTTTTCCCAGTCCTTGATCCGCCGCACGAATATGTCGTCGTCCAGAGCCTTCCAGCCCTCATCGACGACAACGATCGCCGGGCTTCCGTCAAGCCGCTCTTCCACCCGGTGGAAGAAATAGAAAAGCGCCGGCGTGCGGGTTGCCGGATCATCGAGAATGGCGGTCATGTCGAACCCGACCGTGTCAGCGGCAAGGTCGGTCCGGTCGCGCTCGTTGTCGAATAGCCAGGCCCGCTCGCCCGGCCCCCACCATGACTTCAGCCGCGAATGTAAGTCACCGGGATGGGGCCGGCCATAGCCGCGGAACAGTTCGACCAGATAGCGCAAACGCCGCCGTTCGAACGGCTGAGCGTAGTTCGCTTCGATCGCATCACTGACCTGTTCCGCTTCGTCGCTGCCAAGCCCTCCGGCAAGGAGACCCAGCCAGTCTGACAGAAACTGCCTGTTGGCGGGGGTGTCAGGCAACTGGAGAGGATTGAGGCCGGATGGCTCGCCTGGCCGCAGCCGATCATACTGGCCGCCGATCGCCCGGATGAACAGTTCGGCGCCGCGATCCTTGTCGAAGAAGACGATGCGGGGCGCGAACTTGCGCGCCTGGGCTAGCAGGAAATTGAGCACCACCGTCTTGCCTGAGCCGGACGGCCCGATCACGGTGAAGTTGCCAAGATCATTGTGGTGGAAGTTGAAGAAGTATGGACCGGCGGCCGTGGTCTCGAACAGGCTAACGGCATCGCCCCAGTGATTGCCCCGCGCCTGCCCGACCGGAAAATTGTGCAAGGATGCAAGGCCGGCGAAGTTGCGCGCGGAAACGAGGCCTTGCCGGGCAATATATTTGAAGTTTCCGGGAAACTGCGCCCAGAACGCGGGTTCGAGCGCCACATCCTCGCGCACGGCATTGATGCCGAGATCGCCAAGCAGAGCGATCACCTCCGCTATCTGCTGATCGAGCAGAGTAATGGAGTCAGTCTGTACGGCGATCGTCGTATGATGTTCGCCGAAGGCCGCGCGGCCGGCGGCGACATCGTCCTTGGCCTGGACCAGTTCGCCGCGCAGGCTCAGGGCATCGTCTTCGGCCGAGCGCATGCGCCTCAGGGCAAGGTTCATCCGGCCGAGCGCCTGAGTACGCTCGACAAACGCGAAGCTCTGGCTGACGTGCATCTCGAACGGCAGCCGGTAGAGCTCGTCGAACATCCCGGGCATCGTCTGGCCGGGGTAGTCCTTGATCGAGACGAGCCCGACAAACTTGCGCGGCAAGGGGCCAGTGGCTCCCAGCTCTACCGTATCCTGGCCGAAGCTGGCTCGCCGCCAGGGAATGTGCAGGCCGAGATCGCCATGTGGAAGGCCAACCGGCCGCATTTCGCCGTTGAACAGACAGGAGAGGAACTCGAGAGGTTCCGAACGCAGGCCATCGCGCGTTTCGTAGACCCCCAGTGTGCGCGGGGTATAGGCGCCAAGTGCCGCCGTCAGCGCCTCGCGGGCGGCGTCGAGCGCCCGTTTTTCCGCAGCGAGCGCAATGGCGCCATCGTCTTTTGCGCGCGCGAACAGTGCTGGAAGCCGATCCGCCCATCCGAGCTTACCCTGAAGCGGCCGGCGCAGGATCGTCAGGAACAACTCGTTGACGTACATCTGCTTGCCGGCGAGGCGTTCGCGCCAGCGAGCATCGAGCCGGCGGGAGAAAGCATCGGCGTAATTTGCCTCCAGCGCGACGTCGGCCCGCCGGCGGATCACATGATGGTAGATCGCGAAGCGCGAGGAGCCGATCGCCCGCAACATGGCATCGCGCAGTTCGGCACGATAGTTGAGTTCGTCACTGTCGGCCGTCTCGAACAGCAAACCTCCCAGATGAAGGGTTTGCATCAGCAGTCCATCGCGCAGCTGGAGCGTCACCGCATCGACGTGCCGGGCGTAGGGCAGGTGGGCGCCGGCGGGCTTCTCCCGGTGCGGTTCGGGGCTCGTCATGGGCGGTAGGAATTGCATCGCCAGTACGCGAAGTTCTTCACGCGCGGGCAGTGGCGCACTCGCGCGAGCCAGAGATCCACGAACCGTGGCTCGCGCAGCGAAGCGACCATGCCGGCAAGGTGGATGACGAGAGCTGCGAGCAGAGCCCACAGGCTGCGGAAGATCAGGAACAGTTCTACCGCGATCACGGCGTTGATGACGAAGAAGCTGTAAGTGACGCCGGCGAACATCTGCGGACGCGTCAAAGCCACGAACACGGTGTCGCGTCGAAGTTCGCCCGCCATTGCTTCCCCCGTATCAGGCTCCGGCCGCAGCGGCCCGGATACCCGCGACGATAGTGGCCGCTCCGAACAGAATAAAGCAACCCAGAATAACCGTCGCCCCATGCCGCCAGTTGATCCGGCCGGTGAGCATCGCGAAACCAACGGCCGCAATCGCTATGACAGCCACCGTCGTGGCAACCGTGCCGAGCAGTGTGCCCTGCAACCAGTCCACGGCGTTGACGAGAACGCCCGAGCCTTGCGGATCCATCATGAGCCGCCCTCAATCACGGGCAAGCTGGCGGTGTTCCCGAAGTCGTCACCTTGACGTTGGTGCGGTTGTCGGCCTTGTCTAGCTTGTAGCAGGTCTGGACATTGTTGTTGACCGTGCCGGTATGAACGACCTTCACTACCCGCCCCCGGGCGTCATAGGTGTAAGTGACGGTTTCGGCTGCCGATGCTGCCGATGAGCAGCCAAGTCCGATGGCAAGCGCGACGAGCGTTACGTGAATTTTTTGAGGCATCGCGTTCCTCCCTGAGCGGAACCGTCTCGCAACTCGCAGCGTGAGGCAAGCCCTTTTTGAGCGATGTGACAACTCACCGTGATCGTTGAGCGGATAATATAGTAAATAATACGTATAAGAATATATCATGGCAGCCCGCCATTCAGGATATATCCAATCCCTCTGGACTCATGTTCAGGTCTGTGAAAGATTTTGAGTCGAGTCGACTCCGACTCCTTCGATTTCGGAGAGCAAATGCTTTCGTGCCTGCCGCAGGTGCCGGCCCCTTTGTTGTGCCTTGATCGATGCTCATAATAAGGGGGGAGCGAATGGGGCGCTGGTCATGGATAGTTGGGGGCCTCGCGCTCATCCCTCGCCTCCGGCAATCGCGGAAAATAACGAATCGACACGATTATGCGCGCAGCAGTATAGATCGAGCATCGGTTCGCGGTCTTCCACCCGCGCTTCGTACAGCAAAGTTAGCCTTCAAAGCTTGGTATGTGGCGTTTGCCTGCCTTGCGCTGACTGCGCCTGCCCATGCCCAACTCACCAGCACCATAGCCGGCGTGCAGACCAGAATTACGGCTGATCTCAATGGCGTCGATTTGGTCACCGGGGCGTTCAATTTCCAGCGAACTGATCTGACATTCGGACCCAATGCACAGACCCGCCTTGCGCTCGTGACGCAAGAAGGCCCTGGCGCCGGCTACAACTACACCGGGCAGATCCATCTGAAAACAGAGGGGACGCAAAGTTACGTCTATGCCGTCCATGGAAACCGCACCGAGAAGTTCCTCGTATCAGGAACAACGTACACATCCGTTAGCGGAAATGGTGCAACCCTGGTTCATAACAGTGCCGACACGTATCTTTTGACCGAGCCCAGCGGGCTAAGGATCGAATATACATACGAGCACTACACCTATACCGGCTTCTATCATGGCTCCGGTTATATTTCATACATCAACTATATCCTTTATCCGGACGGCGAAAAGCTAACCTTTGCGATCAAGTCAGGTGCAATGGCCTGGTGCGAGGAGCGCATTGCTGCCGGTGTATCCACCGTGGAGGCGCGCGATGGGGAAGGCGTGCAGCCCCAAAGAGTGCTGATTCCACCCCAGCAGTGCTACAGACAACCCACCACGAGAGTGCAGTCGATTACAAGTAATCTAGGATATCAATTGCGTTTTACTTATGCCGCGGAAGAAGTTCCGTTTGGTGAACGAGATTTTGGCGACTTTAAAAGACGTACCAGTGCCACCGCCGTTAATCTTGCGATCGATTATTGCGATCCGGCCGCGTCGACCTGCACCTACACCAGGACTTGGCCGAAACTGACCTATTCCTCCGATTCAACGCTGGGCGCCGTCTATACAGACCCGCTCGGCGGACAGTGGTCGATCAGCAGAGCTGCGGGAAGCACTTCGATCAGGAACCCATCAAGCTCGACTCCCTATATCGTCGTAACGACTGCAAGTTCGAAAGTGTCATCGGTCCAGACACCAGATGGAACCTGGAGCTATAGTTACGCGGATGCCGGCAGCACGCGCACAACCACGGTTACGGACCAGCTCGGTCATACGCGCGTCGTGGTTTCAGACCTCACGACGGGACTGATCAGCTCCGATACCAATGGTGCCGGGAAAACCACCAATTACCAGTATGACAGCAATGGTCGCGTAACGAGGATCACCTATCCAGAGGGCAATTATACGCAGTTCACCTATGACGCGCGCGGCAATGTTACCGAGACGCGCCAGGTGTCGAAGACGCCGGGTACGCCACCGGACATCGTGACGACGGCGAGCTATCCTTCAACCTGTTCCAATGTCCTGACCTGCAACCAGCCAACATGGACCAAGGACGCAAAGAGCCAGCAGACTGACTATACCTACGACCCGACTCATGGTGGTCTGCTGACCGTTACGGGCCCGGCGCCGACGACCGGCGCGGTACGGCCGCAGGTTCGCTACACATATTCGCCGCTCGAGGCGTGGTACAAGAACGCGGCGGGTGCGCTCGTTGCGTCCGGCAGTCCGGTCTATCGCCTCACGTCGGTATCGACCTGCCAAACCGCGGCCAGCTGCAGTGGCACAGCCGACGAAGCACGAACGACGGTTGCCTACGAGACTGGATCATCCTCGGTGAAGAGCAACCTTCTGTTGAAGTCGGTTTCACAGGGCACCGGTGCGAATCCGGCCGTAGCCGTGACAGCGGCTGGTTACGATGATTTCGGCAACCTGATCACCGTGGACGGCCCCCTCCCCGGAACGGCCGACACAACGCTCATGAGCTATGACGCGGGTTACCGGCGGACCGGGGTGATCGGGCCTGATCCCGACGATACGGGTGCGGCGCTGTTCCCGGCGACCAAGTACACCTACCGCGCCAACGGGCAGATCGATTACGTGCAGACCGGCACGGTGACCGCGCAATCGGCGGCGGGCTGGTCGAGCTTCGTCGAGGCGCAGCGGCAGACGACCGGTTACGACAGTAATCAGCGTCCAGTGCGGCAAGTGACCAGGGGCGGTAGCGTCGACTATCAGGTCATCGACACGGTCTACGACACAGTAGGCCGCGTCCAATGCACGATCGTGCGGATGGATCCGACAGGCTGGGCCACCGTATTGAGCAGCTGTCCGACGACAGCGGCTGTTGGAGCCAATGGACCGGACCGTATCACCTACAATACATACGACGCGGCCGATCGACTGATTAAGGTGACTACGGGTTACGGTGTAACCGGCCTCGCCGCCGATGAGCAGGTCTTGAGCTACACCAATAACGGCCAGGTGGCGACGGTGACCGATGCCGAAGGCAACCTGACCACGTACGAGTACGACGGGTACGACCGACTGGCGAAGACACGGTTCCCGAGCCCGACGACCGACGGGGTCAGCTCGACCACCGATTACGAGCAGGTGGGCTATGATGCCAATGGCAATGTCACCAGCTTCCGCACGCGGCGGGGCGAGACGCTCAGCCTGACCTATGACAACCTCAATCGGCTGATCACCAAGGTCGTGCCCGAGCGTTCGGGCCTGGCGGCGACGCAAACGCGCGATGTCTACTTCGGCTATGATCTCACCGGGAACATGACCTATGCCCGGTTCGACAGTACGAGCGGCGAAGGGATCACCAATGCGTTCAACGCCCTCGGCCAGCTGACCAGCACCACCACCGACATGGACGGGGTCTCAAGGGCACTCAGCTATCAGTACGATGTGGCGGGGGCACTATCACGGATCACGCATCCGGACGCGAACTACTTCGATTACGCCCACTATGCGTCCGGCGCCCTGTCGTATGTCACGCAAGGAGCGAATTACCTGTTCCGTCAGGCCTATAACAGCGCGGGCCAACTAGGCGGAATCTACCGACTAAATCGTTCAACCACGATGTGGGGTAATCCAACAACGTTCGGTTACGATCCGGTCTCGCGTGTCTCGTCCATGGCGCACGACCTGGCCGGCACGAGCTACGATACCACCACCACGTTCACGTATAACCCGGCAGGGCAGATCGCGAGCGCGACGCGCAGCAACGATGCCTACGCCTGGACCGGGCATGTTGCGGTCGATCGCAACTACACGGCGAACGGGCTCAACCAGTACACGGCGATCACCGGGCTCTCCTCTCTCAGCTACGATGCCAATGCCAACCTGATCAGCGACGGGACCAACACCTACGTCTACGATGTCGAGAACCGTCTGGTGACGCGCAGCGGCGGGGCCGCTGCGACCCTGCGCTACGATCCGCTGGGGCGGCTCTACGAGGTGACCGGGGCGAGCGGCACGCGGCGGTTCCTCTACGACGGCAGCGACCTCGTCGCCGAATACAACACCTCGGGCACCTTGCTGCGGCGCTATGTTCATGGACTCAGTGCCGGCGATGATCCGCGGGTGTGGTATGAGGGAGCTGGGATTGCTTACGAAATCCGGCGCTATCTCTATACCGACGAGCGGGGCTCGATCACGGCGGTGACCGATGTCGATGGCAATGTGCTGCACATCAACAAATACGATGAGTACGGCATCCCCGACAGCGCCAACATCGGCACGTTCCAGTACACCGGGCAGGCCTGGCTACCGGAACTGGGCATGTATTACTACAAGGCCCGGATGTACTCGCCCACCCTCGGAAGGTTCATGCAGACCGATCCCATCGGATACGGCGATGGCATGAACATGTATGCCTATGTCGGCAATGACCCGCTCAACTTCGTCGATCCGAGCGGGCTAGCGCTTGCGGGAAGATCCCCGCAAACGTGCGATGCCGTGACGGCTGGGCCAGAAGGGCCGTCATCGGCAAACTGCCTCATTGTGCCGAAAAACCTAATTACTGTGACGGCCTCCCTATATTACTGCAATGCAATTTGTGCCCAGGTCAACGGCATGCGCTTGAGAGCCCGACTTGAAGGCGGCGTCTGGAATCAGAGTGCTCGGCGCGATGGTGTACGCCCAGGTGAGGTCAGCAAACGCCAAACTGTGCCACCAAATGCGAGCACCGGACGCCCTTGCAATAGCTTCCAGAGGGCTGCTGAGAAGTTTGGCGATGCTGGAGCTGATATCTCGAGCTTGGCCTTCGATGCCGCTCTGTATGGAGAGATCGCGGGTAAGGGTATGAGCAAACTTGGAAGCGGAAAGATAGCTCGTGCCGGCCGCTTCTTAGCAGGGAAGGCTGTCGCCGGAACTCTAGCGGAGGCCTCGGCCATCAGCGCGACATTATCGCTCGTCGGCTATGCCGCGTCGGGCCAGCCATTAACCGCGGTGATAAACAAGGGCATTTCCGCGGTGGTCGATCACACCTTAGGTAAGTTTGATGGGCCGCTCGGAAAATGGGCCGCCGATAAGGTAACCAATGGCGCACAGAAATCGTTCGACGCCCAAAGGTGTATCCAGTGATGAAAAATCTACAATACACAGGATATGCAGTTATGACCTCAGGGGCGATATTTTACCTTTCAGAGGTATATGATCCTCCTATTCCCGGATTGGCCGTACTAGCTACTTTCATAGGCGCTGTTTTAGCGCTTCATGGAACATGCAAGATCAACTTACAGCACAGTGATCGCCTAGCCATAGCCCTGGATGTGGTTCGCGTTGGCGGGCTGACGGTGTTGTGCCTAACGCTCCTCGCCTTCGGGAGGGTGGAGGCTGCGCGCGCTCCACTTATGCTCCTGGCCATAACATTGGCCATCATCTTTCTAATCCAAGCCTTATTTCGGAAGGGGGCGGGATTCTCGAAATAGGGGGTGTGAACCGCCCCGGGATTGCCGGAGGCCCTTCGTTCTAAATTATGCCGGCCATGGGGGTGTCGTCCAGCATGGCGTAGTATCGGTCTTCAGCTTCGGCGGGCGGTATATTGCCGATGGGAGCGAGGAGGCGACGGTTGTTGAACCAATCGACCCATTCAAGCGTGGCGTATTCAATGGCCGCAAAGGATCGCCACGGACCTCGCCGGTGGATCACCTCGGCCTTGTAAAGGCCGTTGATCGTTTCAGCCAAAGCGTTGTCATAGCTGTCGCCGACACTGCCAACCGATGGTTCGATCCCGGCCTCGGCAAGGCGTTCGGTATACTTGATCGAGACACCCCGCCGCCTGCGCCTGCGCTTCGGTGCAGAACATCTCCTCGGCGCGGGTCTCGGTGTAGTAAGGCATGCCCGGGAGGTGATAGATCCATTCTCCGCGCCGGCTCCGATTGCCCTTGATCAGGCATCCTCCGGAAGGGGCTGGCGCACGCGGTCTTGCGCGTTCGGTTGCTGGTCCGGAGGCGATTGGCGCCGCCGCCTGGGCGATGCGATAAGTCTCCGGAAGCTCGAACGTGGACTTCCACAGGCCGCGCCGCTCACCGCGCGCGCGGATCTCATCGGCGATGTAGTCCTGGCTGTATTTGCGAAAGGCGGTGGCCCATCCGCTCTCGACCATCGTGCGATTGAGCTGCGCGTATCCGGCAGAGCAGACCGCCACGAGCCGACCATACGCATCGTTCTCGTCGCCTTCGCAGTCGACCCGCGTGTCACCAATTATCGCCGCGAGCTGGCGCCTCGATTCCTCCCCGCAGGCCCAGATCTCGCCATTGCGATCGCATGTCTGCCGAAGCTCGGGGCATCGATCCCGTAAAGGCGAATACGGTGCCCTTCGATCTCGAGTGTGTCGCCATCGATCACCCGGGCTGTTCCCGACACGATCCCGGCGCCGGCCGGTGCCGCCGGGATCACCAGCAGGAGGGAAAGGAACACGACTCTCATGGGATCACCGGCACATCATCGGAAACGGGTTATCGCTTCAAGTCCAATTCCGGATCGGATCAGCCGTCAACGGTCCATTCCGCAAGCCTGACATGCGACCACCCGTTCACAGAGCGACCGTTCCGTTGATCAAGGGCCGGCCCCTGTCGCGCGCCAGAAGCCGACAGCTACTGGCCCCCGCCGTTTCGCCAGCTGGCCGCTGCCAGGCCGGCTTCGCGTGTCGCCCCGACGTTCATCGGAGCCGAAGCCTCCCTCACGGGCAGGGGTGCGTTCGCACCGCGCGCCCGATCGGCCGGCAGGGCGAGGGCTATGTCGGACGCGGTACGGGCCGCAAGTTCTCGCCCCTGCGGGATGCGTGCGCTTTTGCCGGTGATGAAGCCGGCGAAAACACCGGCCACGACCACACCGCCCACCGTGGCAACGGTATTGCCTTCGCCTTCCTGGCGGTAGGTGCCATCAAGATCAATCCGGCGCCCGTTCACTTCGACATACATCACTTCAATGTCCATCTTGCCCGATTTGCCGAAAGCGCCCTTGCTCGTGAGCCAGGTGATCTTGCCGACAGCCCGGCTGCCCCGGGGGATGACGACGTAATCGCCGTACATGACATCCTGCACCACCGAGAGGTTGAAGGTATCGCCCTCGTTCCACGTCCGTCCCTTGGTGGTCACTTCCTGATTCATCGAAAGCAGGAGTTCGGTATTCGCGGGCAGAACCGCGGCGGGTTCGGCGGCAACCTGCGCGAGTTGCAACGGAAGCGGAGCCTCGCCGGTCTGGGCCTGGGCAGCCCCGGCTAGACCCAGAAAGACGATGGCCAACAGCGTGTTTGGATAACCCATAAAATCCCCCTGATCAGATCAGAGGTGGGCGTAGCGACAAACATGCAGAAATTTTCTAATCCTCATATTTAATTTATGCATAAGATCGGAGCAGGATACTCTGCGGTCCAGCATCGGGAAACGATGCAAAACAGCGCGGCATATGCGACATCAGGGTGCACTCAACTTCCACGGACACAGCTCTGACGCTCAACCGTCATCCCGGTATTCAGGGTCTTCGGATGTCCTTCCATCGATCAGGGCGAGAAGGTTGATCAGTTCCCTGCGGAGTGTCGTCACATCAACAGCCAGCACCGTGCCGTGCCTTCCTGAAGCAATCAGCAATCGCTCCAGCACACTGTCGGAATGCCGCATGAGCCCCAGCAGATGACTTCCGCTGGGCGCGTGCGTGCCGGCTATCCAGTGTTTGACGCTTCGCTCACATGCACCGGTCCACTGCATGGCAATCTTCACCGCCCGGTGGGTCTGCCCCAGATCCTCGATCAGAGCTTCGGACATCATGGCCGCGAAAGCCGGCTTCTCCTCGTCACGGTGCAAACTCTTGCCCGTTTTCGGCAACATGTTCCCTTTCCTTCACAGCTATAGCTCGGGGATTGAGCGCCGAGCGATTCGGTCCCGGACCGTCAACGCACGGCACCGGAAACTGATTCCATCGACGACGGCGGAGACGAGCGAAGTGGAAGGCTCGAACGACGATCCACCAGAATGCGAACGGAACACGTCACCGGCAATCCGTGCTGCCGAATACGTTCGCATGTCGACCGATCATCAGAAATATTCGACCGAGAACCAAACCGATGCAATTCGGCACTATGCCGCAACCCGTGGGATAGAGATCGTTCGTACCTACGCCGACGCTGGAAAGAGCGGCCTCAGCATCGATGGCCGGGACGCCCTCAAGCAGCTGATCGATGACGTCCAGGCCGGCACCACCAATTTCACCATGGTGCTGGTCTATGATGTTAGCCGGTGGGGCCGGTTCCAGGATGCCGATGAGAGCGCCTATTACGAATATATCTGTAAGCGGGCCGGGATCGCTGTCGAGTATTGCGCCGAGCAATTCGAGAATGATGGAAGTCCGGTCTCCACGATCGTCAAAGGCGTCAAACGCGCGATGGCCGGGGAGTACAGCCGCGAACTATCCACCAAGGTGTTCGCAGGCCAGGGGCGCCTGATCGAGAAAGGCTATCGGCAGGGAGGTCCGGCGGGCTTTGGGCTTCGTCGAACTCTGGTCGACGAGCATGGGAACACCAAGGCCACGTTGGCGCGGGGTGAGCATAAGAGCATTCAGACCGATCGGGTGATCCTGACCCCCGGCCCGGAAAAGGAAGTTGCGATCGTTCGCGAGGTATATCGCGACTTCGTCCACGACAAGCGAGGTGAGCAGGACATAGCTGATGACCTCAACCGTCGCGGCATTCCAACGGACCTTGGTCGCCCCTGGACGCGAGGAACGATCCACCAATTGCTGATCAATGAGAAATACGTCGGCCACAATGTCTGGAACCGGCGCTCCTTCAAGCTGAAGAAAAAGCGTGTCCGCAACGATCCCGACATGTGGATCCGGGCCCAAGGGGTCTTCGAGGCGATCGTCGAAAGGGATATTTTCGAGGCAGCCCGAGCAATCATCAATGCGCGCTCCTTCCGCCTTTCCGAC
>Ga0182749_1000523_pt1 | contig 35179 bp, 31 predicted proteins | sample eDN3rd37CKraftMG_FD_128875 | JGI IMG/M metagenome (GOLD analysis project Ga0182749, IMG submission 128875) | Enriched Miracle-Growth compost microbial communities from Emeryville, California, USA - eDNA 3rd pass 37_C Kraft MG (version 2) (version 2) ...
CGCCTGACCAACGCATCGCGTGTTGAGGTCGAGAGCCGGAAGCGAGAACGATCGCCTCTATCACCGATGCCATGATGCCCACCCCCCTCCCGCGAGGGGGAGGGGAATAATGGGCGGCCGCGACGGGGCGGCAAGTGGACTTCGGGGGCGAGTCTCATTACCTCACAGCTGTCAGTTATTAATGGACACGTGCCGTGACGTCCTGCGGCTGATAATTGGAGTTTTTCGGATGCTCCGCGCTACCGTCATCGTCTTTCCGGGATCGAACTGCGATCGCGACGTCAAAACCGCAATCGAGCGGGTTACCGGGTTCGCCCCGAAGATGGTCTGGCACGGCGATGCCAGCGTCCCTTCCTCCGATGTCATCGTGCTGCCGGGCGGATTTTCGTATGGCGATTATCTGCGCTGCGGAGCGATGGCCGCGCATTCGCCGATCATGAAGGACGTCGTCGCTAAGGCAAAAGCCGGAACGCCGGTCATCGGCATCTGCAATGGTTTCCAGGTGCTGTGCGAAACCGGCCTTCTACCGGGCGCGCTGATGCGCAACGCGTCACTGCACTTCATCTGCCGCGATGCGTTCCTGAAGGTCGAGAACGATCAGACGTTCTTTACGAAGTGCTACCGCAAGGGCGAGGTGATCAAGGTTCCGATCGCACACGGCGACGGCAACTATTTCGCCGACGCCGAGACACTCGACCGGCTCGAAGGCGAAGGGCGCATCGTCTTCCGCTATTCGGACGCCGATGGACATGTGTCGCCTGACTGTTGCCCGAACGGGGCTCAGCGCAACATCGCGGGCATCGTCAACGAAACGGGCCGCGTGCTCGGCATGATGCCTCATCCGGAACGGCTTTATGAGACGGCGCTCGGCGGCACCGACGGGCGGCGCGTGTTCGAGAGCATTCTGCTTTCGACGCTCGAAGCGGCCGCCTAAACCCTCTCCCTTCTCGTCGCGGCTGAATCTCCACCCTACAAACGTCATTCTGGCGAAGGCCGGGATCTGTCCAGGCCCGCAATTCGCACGGATCTCCGCCTAGGCAGGGATAACTGGACTTGGTGTGAGATCACTCTACCCTCGCGGGCTATTGGGAAGCCTTCGCGGCAAAGGCCATGCCCCTTGCAACAGCGATAAGCGCACCTAAATTTCATGACGATTGCGGGGCCGGGCCCCTCTGGCAGAGCCAATGATGGCCCTGCGATGTCGGACCGCATCGGGTGTGCCCGGTGCTGTCTATTCAAATCGCCGGACACGCCTCCAACTTCCGACTGGAGGAAACTGATGTCCCGTCGCTTCGTCACCCTTCTCGAACGAACCGAAAAAATCCGTCAACTCATCGAACGCGAGCAACGCGCGGCGAATCCCAAGGCCTTGAGACTCATGCGGCTCAAGAGATTGCAGCTGCGGCTCGCGAAGCGTCTGCGGGAAATGTCGGCTAAGCAGCTGACCGCGATGGCGTCGGCGCCGCGCCTCAGGCCGAAGATCGTCTTTCGCAATGTCAGGTCGGTTTTAACGGCCGTTCGGTTCGGATTGCCGGCGGCAAGCGGCGCCCGGCAAAAAGGCACCCGTCTCCATCAACCTACCGAGTAGAGATTGGAATAAAAAAGGAAGGGAGCATAAGCTCCCTTCCCGCTCGAACTGCTTGCAAGCGTGGACTTGAAGCGCGTCGAACAACCCTGCTGCCGCGTTATTTCGCGACTGCGTTATAAGCCGTACGCTGAACAGGTTGTATCGTCATTGCGGTCGCACCCGCGGCACAACGAAAATCCAACGAACCTTCAAGGGCATCGACGGTCGCCGACGTACCCTCGCGCACGGTTAGATTGACGCGAACCGGCTCCGAGACCGTCTTCTCCGACCCGACGTACGGATCCGCCAACATCAGAGTCAGATGGCAGGCGTTGCCGGCAGTCGTGTAGTAGCCAACGGCGCGCTTCGATCCGACCGTCAAGGTGATGCCCTTGAGCGGCGCAATATGATAGGCCGCCGCCTGGCCGGCCGCCGCCGGTGTCTTCCCTGGCAGCAACGCCAAGGCCGAGAGAAGCACAACACTTGCGAGTTTTGCGGAAGTCGTCATGACAGGATCTCCACTGTCCAAGAGCGCCGAGTTCAAGCCCGCGCACAATTGTCTGGGCGTGACGTCTGCGCTGAGGTGGGTAGATAAGCTACTGACCTGCCGAAGAAAATCTCAAACATTGCAAAACGGAAATGCGTATTGTGCAGCGCGAAACGGTCACAGCCCGAACGGGTGGGACTGCTATGTCACACCCAAAGCGGGTGAAGGACGACAACTGAAGATTTGTGACAGATCAGAGGACTTCACCGTGAAAAATCTCGTTTCCCTACTTCTCTGCTTCGGTCTGCTTGCCGCCTCGGACGTGCACGCCGAGGACATGGATATTAAATCGATGGACCACATGAGGATGAGCCACATGAACACGGGGGCCGCGGCGGGGATGGCGGGCTCAACCAAGGCCTTCGATGCCGCGAACCGCAAGATGCATGCGGCGATGATGATCCCATTCACGGGCGACGCCGATACCGATTTCGTCAAAGGCATGATCCCGCATCATCGGGGCGCGATCGACATGGCCAAAGTCGAGCTGCGATACGGAAAAGATCCGAAGATCCGGAAGCTCGCAGAGGATATCATCAAGGCGCAAGAGGCCGAGATCGCTGAAATGAACGCTTGGCTCGCGAAGCATGGCGACGAGAAGAAGTGAGCACCTTCTCCTGCGCTGCATGGCCGGGCCTAACCCGGTCCATCCGGGTCCGCCGGAGACGCCGGAATTTGCCGCCCATGACCTATTGTTAAGGCCCGCCGTCGGACCAATGGACGGATCCCGCGCTGCGCCGGAAGACGGGAGTAGAGATCTGTTATTGCCCAACCAAACTGTCGCGACGTTTGGCCATTGGCCCGCCAGGGGCTGAAGGGCGACAAACGCGATTCAAGCCCATATAAGCGAACGAAATTCGAGCGCCCGACGAGATATTGATGACCGAGACGAGCACCCGCAAAATCACACCCGAAATCGTCGCCGAGCATGGCCTCAAGCCGGATGAGTACGAGCGTCTGCTGGAAATCCTCGGCCGCGAACCGTCGATCTGCGAACTCGGCATTTTCTCCGTCATGTGGAGCGAGCACTGCTCGTACAAATCGTCCCGGGTGTGGCTGAAGACGCTGCCGACTTCCGGCGCGAAAGTCATTCAGGGACCGGGAGAGAACGCTGGTGTCGTCGATATCGGCGACGGCGACGCGGTCATCTTCAAGATGGAGAGCCATAATCATCCCTCCTACATCGAGCCATTCCAGGGCGCTGCAACGGGCGTCGGCGGCATCATGCGCGACGTCTTCACGATGGGCGCACGTCCTGTCGCCAATCTGAACGCCTTGCGCTTCGGCGCGCCGGATCATCCCAAGACGCGCCACCTCGTCGGCGGCGTCGTCGCGGGCATCGCGCATTACGGTAACTGCACCGGCGTGCCGACGATCGGTGGCGAGACGAACTTCGACGAAGGCTACAACAACAACATTCTCGTCAATGCGATGTGCGTCGGCCTCGCGAAAACGGACAAGATTTTCTATTCAGCTGCGAAAGGGGTCGGACTGCCCGTCGTCTATGTCGGCTCGAAGACGGGACGCGACGGTATCCACGGCGCGACGATGGCGTCGGCCGAATTTGATGAAAAATCCGACGAGAAACGCCCAACGGTGCAAGTCGGCGATCCATTCACCGAGAAGCTGTTGATCGAGGCCTGCCTCGAACTCATGGCGACAGACTCGATCATCGCCATTCAGGATATGGGCGCGGCGGGGCTCACCTCTTCGACGTCCGAGATGGCGGACAAGGGCGGCGTCGGCATCGAACTCGATCTTGATCTCGTGCCCCAGCGCGAAACCGGCATGACGGCTTACGAGATGATGCTCTCAGAAAGCCAGGAACGCATGCTGATGATCCTGAAGCCCGAGCGCGAAGATGACGCGAAAGCGATCTTCACGAAGTGGGGCCTCGACTTCGCCGTCATCGGGCACACGACCGATACGCAGCGGATGATCATCAAGCACAAGGGCAACGTCGAAGCCGATCTTCCGGTGCCGGTGCTCGCCAACTCGGCGCCGATGTACAAGCGCCCGTACATCGAGCCGAAGAAGCCGGCGAAAATTCTTCCCGAATGGGTGCCCGCGCCGAACTCGATCGTCGGCACGCTGAAGGACATGATGGGCGGCCCGCATCTCTCGTCGCGCCGCTGGATCTGGGAACAGTACGATCACATGGTGATGGGTGACACCATCGGCCGTCCGGGCGGCGATGCGGGCGTCGTGCGCGTGCACGGCACCCAGAAGGCGATCGCCGTCGCATGTGATGTGACGCCCCGCTACGTCACCGCCGATCCGGAAGAAGGCACGAAGCAGGCGGTCGTTGAGACATGGCGCAATCTCACCGCCACTGGCGCCGACCCCCTCGCCATCACCGACAACATGAACTTCGCCAATCCCGAGCGGCCCGAGATCATGGGCCAGTTCGTCGCCAGTTGCCGTGGGATGGGAGACGCCTGCCGCGTACTCGACTATCCGGTCGTGTCCGGCAACGTCTCGCTTTATAACGAAACGAATGGCATCGGCATTCCACCAACGCCTGCGATCGGCGGCGTCGGGCTCATTCCCGATGCGTCGAAGCTCGCCGATATTCGCCTCAAGACCGAAGGCAACGTGTTGATCGTGATCGGCCGCGAAGAAGGCCACCTCGGCCAGTCGCTCTATCAGCATCATGCAACGGGCAAGTTCGAAGGCGCACCGCCGCCGGTCGATCTCGAAGCGGAAGTCAAAGCCGGGCGGCTCATTCGCACTTTGATCCGCGAAGGACGCGTGCTTGCCGCGCATGATTGCGCCGACGGCGGGCTTCTCGTCGCGATCGCGGAGATGGCACTTGCGGGCGGAAAGAATGGATTGTCGCGCGAAGCTACAGGGCTCGGCGTCGAGCTTTATGCCTACGAAGGCAAGCTGCCGCCGCATGCCGTCTGGTTCGGCGAGGATCAGGGCCGCTACGTTGTCGAAGTGACACCGCAGAAAGCGGAGGAAGTGTTGGAGCGCGCGCGCCTGCTTGAACTTCCCGCGCGCATTGTTGGACGCGTGGGCGGCAATGCGATTGCGCTCAAAGGCGAGACGGCGTTGCCGCTTTCCGAATTACGCGCCGCGCATGAAGGCTGGTTGCCAAAGCTGATGGGTGGCGAGTTAGGCATTTGAACAGGCGAAATCATCAGGCTATTGAAATGCGCCAATCTCGCTTTCTGACCGTGATAGCCGTTGCCGTTGCTCTCGCTACAAGCGGAGCAATTTTCAGCAACACCCCAGCACTTGCGGAACAAGGATCGTCCATGACCAGCACATCGTCCGGCCTGCAGTACGAAGACACCGTCGTCGGGACCGGCGTGACGCCCAAGACCGGACAGACGTGCGTGATGCACTACACGGGCTGGCTTTATAAGGATGGCAAGAAGGGCGCGAAGTTCGACTCGTCGCTCGATCGTGGCAAGCCGTTCGAATTTCCGCTCGGCATGGGACGGGTTATCAAGGGCTGGGACGAAGGCGTCGCGACGATGAAGGTCGGCGGCAAGCGCGCACTGATCATTCCGCCCGAGCTTGGCTATGGTGCACGCGGCGCGGGCGGTGTCATCCCGCCGAACGCTACGCTGATGTTCGATGTCGAATTGCTCGGCGTGAAATAGCGCCACCGAACTTTCAAGGATCTCGTCATCCCGCGAACGCCATCGCGCCTGTGCATCGAGGATGCGCACTGCGAGGCCTTTCCGATTGTGACGGCTAAGCGAACTATGGCTTTTTCGAGAGAAAGAGGAAGCACGCCCTGAAACGCGCTTCCTCTTGCGGCCGCAAACCGGGGGGAAACTGCGGCCTCATCGTCGCGGCATGTGCGTCACTTACGCGCGCCAGGATTGTCGTCCATTTCCTTACCAGCGATAGAGCCGTCAGCAGGCTTTGCGTTCGGCGTGGCCGTCATTCCGGTCGTATCGCTGTTCACACCGGGTTCATTCTGCATCTGCTTCTCGGAAAGCGAGCCTGAGTTAGGCTTTGCTGTCGCATTTGAAGTCGAACCACCCATCGTGCCAGGATGATCGTGCATCGCTTTAGTTGAGAGGTCATCGGCGATCGCGACCGAGGCCGACAGGGCAAGCATCGTCATCGCCAGAAATGGCTTCATCATCGGAACGTCTCCATATTGAAACGAGTTGGAATTGACCGGTACGAGACGAAAGGGGCCCACCGATCGGGCCCTTCTCCCGTTGCAAGTGTGTTTACGGCGGCCGCTTCGCGTTCGTTTCACCAATGACAAAATTCATTGCGATGATGTTTGGAGCGAAGGTTAACGGGCGTGAGAACCCGCCGGTTTCGTGCCGTGTTCCCCATGGGACAGCACCGATAGGCAATTAAAGAACACCAAGAGTACAGTCGGATTATTCAAAGGATCGTGTTATGCGCGGAATGAAAGTTATGGCATCCGCAATCGCCGTGTTCAGTTTGGCGCCGGCGGCGTTCGAAAGTGCGTCAGCTGCTTCCGATCCAACCGGCATTTGGATGAACGATACGGGCCGTGGCGCCATCGAGATCACACATTGCGGCGACACGCTTTGCGGCAACGTCGTCTGGGTGAGGAACGCCGCGGACGCCGACGGTTGCGGCAAGCAGATCATCGGCAACGTTGCTCCAGTCGGCGGCGGCCGTTGGGACAACGGCTGGATTTATTCGCCCGAGAAAGGCCGCAAGTACAGCGTCGAGCTGACGCCTCTCGATAATGGGACACTGCGGGTCACCGGGTACGCGGGCTTCAAATTTCTGTCGAAGACGATGATCTGGACGCGCGCGCCACAAAACCTTCAACTCTGTGGCCAAACGGAAGCCAAGGCGGGCAAGCCGGCAGCCAACAATGCAAAGACTGCGGCAAAGACCGATGCAACGAATGGCGCAAATTCGACGGCCGCGAAGGCCGACGCGAAGCCGGCGAATGCTCAAGTCGCGGCGGCTGCTCCCGGCCCGACGGCATTGACGCCAAAGTCGTCGCCTTCAGCACCCGCCACGCCTACTCCGAACGACGCTGCTCAGCCGGGCACCGCAGCTAACGGAGCTAACGGCGCGGCGAAAGCACAAGCGGCTCCTGCCCCGGCTGCGCCTGCACAGGATGCTGCGAAAGAGCCCGCTCCCGACGATAAAACAGCGTCCGCCGATAATGGCGGAGACTCTGACCTAGAAGTGAAACTCGATAGCCTTGGATTGGGCAAGGTCTTCACGAAAACCAAGTCCGGCAAATGCAAGGTCGATCTGCCTTGGGTCAAGGTCACCGTCGATTGCGCCGACTGACGCCTTCTTCAAGCTCGCAAAAAACACGATGCCCGCCGATATCCAGCGGCGGGCGTCTTCATACGAAAACGCGGCAGCAGATTTCCTGCCACCGCGTCGCATACATCAGAAGAAAATCGCCTTTAGATGAGGTCGATTTCGGCCGGAAGGTACGATGTCACTTCAAGGCCAACTTCCTGCTCGCGAACTGCGGGCTTCGTCCAGGTCTTCATGGTGTCCTCCATTAGACATAAGGAACGCTACGTTCCCTGCTGAAAAATGTAGCGATCCGCGACGATAACGTCCAATCGCAATCACGTGAGAATTCAATAAGAATAGCTGATCGCAGAGCTTGCCTCGCCTGATTGACCGAGGCATAGATTCAATTTGCACCACGACAAACCCGGAGACCTTTCATGCCGATGCCCGCAACCGAGATCGAGCGGATGATCAAAGCCAAGTTTCCTGACGCTACGATCCAATTGAAGGATCTCGCCGGAGACAACGACCATTGGGCTGCTCATGTGGTCTCAGCGGCTTTCAAGGGCAAAAGCCGTGTGCAGCAGCATCAGATGGTCTACGATGCACTCGGCGGCCGCATGGGGGATGTTTTGCACGCCCTGCAGCTCACAACCGCAGCCGCGACTGATTGACTTCGCCGCCCGTCTCGCCCACATCTCGATTGAAAACGGCGCGCCGCTGCGGCGTGACTCCGGGGCTCATTCAGGAGTTTCACACATGGCTCAAGACACGGCATCCGACCCAGTCCATCAGAAGATCGCCGACACGATCGCCGCGAACGATGTCGTGCTTTTCATGAAGGGCACGAAGCAGTTTCCGCAATGCGGGTTCTCGGCGACGGCGGCGAAGATCCTCGAGCATCTCGGCGTTCAGTTCAAGGACGTGAACGTCCTTGACGACCAAGGCGTGCGCGACGGCATCAAAGCGTTTTCCAATTGGCCGACCATCCCGCAGCTCTACATCAAGGGAGAGTTCGTCGGTGGTTGCGATATCATGCGTGAGATGTATGCCGCCGGTGAGCTGCATGACTTGATCTGCCAGAAAGGCATTCCGCACGCACATCATCACGCGTAACCATCGAAGCGCGATGAAATCGTTTTGCGGGACCGGTCTCCGGTCCCGTTTTTATTTTCCGGCTATCTTCAGAGTCAGGCGGCAGGCGGCGCCGCGGCGGTGGTTTTCACTGCCGCCTTCGATTTGCGCCATTCTTCAAACCTCTGAATGACGACGAACAGCGAGGGCACGAACAGCACGGCAAGGCATGTCGAGGCGATCATGCCGCTGAAGACCGTTATGCCGATCGATTTACGCGCCGAGGCGCCGGCTCCCGTCGCGAGGACCAGCGGCGCGACTCCCAGAATGAACGCGAACGACGTCATCAGGATCGGGCGGAAGCGAGCGCGCGCTGCCTCGACGGCCGAGTCGATGATCGGTTTTCCCTCGGCGCGAAGCTCACGCGCGACTTCTACAATCAGGATGGCGTTCTTGGCCGAAAGGGCGATGAGCAGCACGAGGCCGATTTGGACGTAGAGATTGTTGTCGATGCGCAATCCAAGCATGACCGCGACCGGCCCGATCAGCGACAACGGAACTGCGAACAAGACGGACATAGGCGCATACCAGCTCTCGTACTGTCCTGCGAGCACCAGATAGACGAGCAGCATCGCTAGCGCGAAGACGTAGTAGATCTGACCGCCGACGAGTTTTTCCTGATAGGAGAGCGCCGTCCACGAGGCGCCGACGCCGGGTGGCAATGTCTTCGCTGCGATCTGGTCCATGAGGCTCATGGCGTCGCCGGATGAAAAACCTTTCGCCGGAACGCCGACGACGGTCGCCGAGGGATAGAGATTGTAAAGACTGATGAGTGACGGCCCGATCGACGGCGTAATCGTCAGCACGGTACCGAGCGGGATCATGTCGCCGTTCTGGTTACGCACCTTGAGATTGAGGATGTCATCCGGGCTCATGCGGAATTGCGTGTCGCCCTGGACGTAGATCTGGAAGACGCGGCCGAACTTGTTGAACTGGTCGACGTAACTTGACCCGAGATAACTTGCGAGCGTCTGGAAGACCTGATCGGTGGTCAGCAGCAGCGTCTGAACTTTTTCGCGGTCGATGGTGATCTTGTACTGAGGAGCGGCGGCACGGAACGGCGTCGACACGCGTTGGATGCTCGACTGGGTGCTTGCGGCGCGTACCACGGCGTTCGTGGCGCTTTCGAGCTTCGCAAGATCGAAGCTGCTGTCGCGCAATTCAATCTGCATCGTAAACCCGCCGGCGTTGCCGATGCCCTGGATGGGCGGCGGCGGCAGTACGAGCACGCTGCCATCCGGAATGGTGGCTAGCTTGGCATTGAGGCCAGTATAGAGTGACTGGAGGTCTTCGCCCTTGCCCCGCTTGCTCCAGTCTTTCAGCATGATGTAGGCGACGCCCGCGTTGGCGAGCGAGGCGCTGTTGTCGAGCGCGGACATGCCCGCAATGGTGATGACGCGTTCGACACCCGGAACTTTGTTCGCGATCTGCTCGACCTGTTCGAGCGACTTCTGCGTACGGCCGAGAGAAGCGCCGTCCGGAAGCTGAACGGCAGCGATAAGATACCCTTGGTCCTCGATCGGCAGGAAGCCCGTCGCAACGCGCGTCATGCCGTAGATCGAGCCTGCAATAATTGCTGCAGCGATGAGAACCATCAGCCCACTGCGATGAACCATGGAGCCGATAAGGTCGGCGTATTTGTTCTCCAGGCGTCCGTAGGCGGCGTTGAAGCCGCGATAGAAGGCGTTGCGCTCCTCAGGTGGAACCGGGCGGCGCAGCCATAGTGCGCATTGCGTCGGCTTCAGGGTCGCGGCATTGATGGCGCTGATCAGCGCGGTCGCGGCGATGACGAGCGCGAACTGCGCGTACATCTGTCCGGTTAGTCCCGGCAGGAATGACGCCGGGAGAAACACCGCCATCAAGACGAGCGTGATCCCGATGATCGGGCCCATCAAAGCGTTCATCGCGGCGATGGCCGCGTCGTGGCCGGACATGCCCCTTTCGATATTATGGGCGGCACCTTCAACGACCACGATCGCATCGTCGACGACGATACCGATCGCCAGCACGATTGCGAACAAGGTCGAGAGGTTGACCGAGAAGCCGAGCGCCGCCATAGCCGCGAAGGCGCCGATGATCGTTACCGGCACAGTCGTCGCCGGCACGAGCATGGCGCGCCAATCCTGCAAAAAGACAAGGATGACGATCAGCACCAGGATAGCCGCTTCAATCAGCGTTTTATAAACCTCGTCGATCGCCTGCTGGACGAAGAGCGTCGTGTCGAACGGAATGGAATAGGCGATGCCTTGCGGAAACTCCTTCGCAAGGGTCGTCATTTTCGCGGAAACCTCGTGCGCAACGTTGAGCGCGTTGGCCCCGGGCGTCAGGAATATCGCCAGGCCCGCCGCCTGCTTGCCATTGAGATTGAAGACCTGGGAGTAGGTCTGGGCGCCGAGCTCGACGCGACCGACATCGTGCAATCGCGTCAGGTCGCCGTTGGTACCGGTTTTGACGACGACGTTGCCGAACTGCGCCGGATCATTGAAGCGGCTCGAGACGTCGACCGTATATTGGAACGCCTGGTTCTTCGCCGCCGGGGGCATGCCGATCTGGCCGGCCGTAACCTGCTCGCTTTGCTGTTGCAGCGCCGAGATCACGTCTTGAGCGTTGAGGCCACGAGCTTGCATCTTCTCCGGATCGAGCCAGACCCGCATCGAATATTGCCCGGCACCGAAGACGTTGACGTTGCCGACGCCGGGCAGTCGCGAAATCTCGTCCTTCAGTTTGATCGTCGCGTAGTTGCTGAGATAGAGGCTATCGAACCGGTTGTCGGGCGAGGTCAGCGTCACGATCTGCAGGATCGACGTCGATTTCTTTTGAACGACGACGCCCTGCACTTGAACCGCTTGCGGCAACCCGGCCATTGCGGCGGAGACGCGGTTCTGCACCAGAACCTGAGCATTGTTGAGATCGGTGCCGATATCGAAGGTGACTGTCAGGGTGTAACTGCCATCGGATGCAGCATATGACTGCATGTAGAGCATGTGCTCGACGCCGTTCACCTGCTGCTCGATCGGCAACGCGACGTTATCGATGACCGTTCGCGCGCTGGCGCCGGGATAGCGGGTCGTGACCTGCACGGTGGGCGGTACGACGTCGGGGTATTGCGCTACCGGGAGCCGAAGCAGCGAGACGGCGCCGATCACAACGATCAGAATCGCGATGACGTTGGCGAGAACCGGTCTCTCGATGAAGAATTTCGAGATCATGGCGCGGTTTCGGGCGGTGGCGGAGCGTCGATCTTTGCGTCGACCGGTTCGATTTTCTCACCGGGCACAACCATCATCAAATCTGAAATGACGACACGGTCGTCAGGCTTCAGACCATTTGTGATAGCGCGCAGATCACCGACTTTCTGGCCAAGCTCGACCTTGCGTTGTTCGAGTTCGTTGTTCTTGTTGGCGATAAGTACGTAACGCCCGCTCTGATCGCTGCCAATGACGCGATCCGGCACGAGCAACGTGTTGGGTTGCTCGGCTCTCGGCACGCGCACACGCACGAAATATCCCGGCAGTAGCGCGCGGTCCGTGTTCGGCAGGACGCCGCGCACCATCAGTGTGCCGGTCGCAGCCGTGATGCTCGGCGCTGCGTAATCGAGCGTACCCTTGTGCGGATAGCCCTTCTCGCTCTGCAGGCCCACTTCGACCGGAATCTTCTTAAGATCGCCGGGTGTCACGCCGCGCGCATGCATGCTCGCCCGGATGTCCTGCACGTCGGTTTCGCTGACGGCAAAATTTACGTAGATCGGCTCGATCTGGACGATCGTCGCGAGTGTCGTCGGGCTGCCGGCGCCGACGAGCTGCCCCAACGAGACTTCGCGGGCGGTTACGATGCCATCGAATGGCGCCTTGACCTCGGTATAGCTGAGATTGAGCTGAGCCTGCTCGATATCGACTTCCGACTGCTTCTGTTTGGCGACCGCCGCGTCCTTTGCAGCCGTTGCCTGATCGAGCGTCGATTGGCTGGCGATCGCCTTCGCTGCCAAATCGACCTGCCGCTTGTAGTCGGCCTCGGCTTTTTTCGTATCTGCGACGGCGCTCGACTGCCCGGCCTGGGCCTGCTCGAGCGAGAGCTGATACGGCTTCTGCTCGATGACGAATAGCGTCGTGCCGGCTTTCACGGCATCGCCGTCGTTATATTTGATCGCCTGGATGAAACCCTGAACGCGGGCCACGAGCGTGGTGGTGTTCACCGCCGCGGTATTGCCCGTCGCCTCGAGATAACGCGTGACGGTCTGCTTTGCTGGTGTGGCGACTTCCACCTTCGGCGGCGGTGGCGGAACGAACGCGTTTTTCTCGCCGCAAGCCGAGAGCGTCGAAGCCAGAATGCAAACCGTGCCGACGCTGAGATTTCGCCGAAGTGAGGTTCTCTGTGCGGCGTCTCGCACACACGCGCCCATCGCCCGCAATCGACTATCGCCACTCATGGAAAGAGCCCGTCGAATTATCATCTTGGTCGAAAAGGATGTGCCGCCAAATCTTAGGTTATGTCATTTCCGACATATCCTACAAGCGTCTATGATCTCGAATTGCGCTTGCGATGCAACCATCCCGCAGCGCGAGGCGACGCGATACGTTTATCGTGGTGAAGATCGAGTAGCGTTATGCGCGAAAGCTGCGATCGGGTTGCGAGGGCAGCTATTGCACCTGACCTGGGCCCGGCGCAAACGTCCCGTTAGCGTTGGGGTCGCCCTTGAACGCGTAGTTCTGGAAGGGCGGCGGCGACGTCTGCCCTCGCCTGCCGCTGTACGAGCCCCAGCCACCGGCGCTGCTCGCTCCAGCCTTGTATGCCCCTTTTCTGGAGACGGCGTCCTGATGAGCGGTGTCGGCCCGCGCATTCGATGTGCCCGTCCAAAGCGCGCCTGGGGGTTGTAGAGGGTCACTGGAACAGCCCGCCAGCAGCGCGGCACTGCAGCAGAGCAAAGATACGCAACCAAGCTTCAACACATGTGACGGCGCAAATTTCTGCCCCAGCCACGGGGTTTTGGCGTCGCTCAAGCTGGTGGTCGTCTCTTCCGAAATCACCTGGGCGCCGCTCCCCTGCAAAACACACGTTTCTATACCGGACATTGTCAATTTTGGGGAAGCACAGAAGACACGGAGCGGAACAAACCGGACGGTGGGCGAGGCATGGGCGCCTTCACGTGTTGCGGCAGCGTGGAAAAATTCCGGGAAAGCGTACCGGTGCTTGATCGTTGTCGGAGAGCGGCATCACGCTTGGACTTACCCCACCTCCAACCCCTCCACGCAAGCGGAAGGGAATTAGAGAAACATTCCGATCCAGCGGGCCGCCCTCACCCTGACCTCTCCCCGCGAGCGGCAAGAGGGATGATTGCTCGGCCGGCGAAATTGGCCGCTCCCGTGAATTGGCGATGAACACAGGGTTTGGGTCGCGTTCAGTCTTCTGCTCTTACGATCCTTCAAATGGCGCGCCAGTAGCTTTGCCTGCACGCCCATAGATGAAAGACAAGGAGCTCATCAATGAAACGGATTCTTTTCGCGCTCGGCGCGCTCGGCCTGATGGCGTCAACCGCCGCGGCCGATTCCACGAGCCGCATCGACCGGCGTGAAAATCATCAACTTCACCGCATTACCAAGGGCGTCCAGCATGGATCCCTCAATCGCCATGAAACCGCGCGGCTCGTGCGTAATCAGGCGCGCATTCAGCGAATGGAGCGACGTGCAAAAGCCGACGGCGTCGTGACCCCGCACGAGCGGCGGCGCATTCGCGAGGCTCAAAATCGGCAGAACCGTTTGATCCAGGACGCGAAGCATAACCAGTATTGATGGCGCTCCGACGCCCCCAAAGGCAAAAGGCCGCTGATGAGCGGCCTTTTCGATTCCAGTTGCGAAACGCTAACAGTTAGCGCGAATAGAATTCGACGACGAGGTTCGGTTCCATCTGGACCGGATAGGGCACATCCGAGAGAGCCGGAACACGCGTCAGCGATGCCGTCATCTTGTTGTGGTCGGCGTTGACGTAGTCCGGAACGTCACGCTCGGCGCTCTTGATTGCTTCGAGCACGAGAGCAAGCTGCTTGGCCTTCTCGCGAACTTCGATGACATCGCCAATGCGCAGGCGATAGCTCGGAATGGTGACGCGCTTGCCGTTGACCGTCACGTGACCGTGGCTGACGAACTGGCGAGCCGCGAAGACCGTCGGCACGAACTTGGCGCGATAGACGAGCGCATCGAGGCGGCGCTCGAGCAGGCCGATCAAGTGCTCCGACGTCGAACCCTTCAGGCGCGAAGCCTCGTCATAGGCGGCGCGGAACTGGCGCTCGGAAATCGACCCGTAATAACCTTTGAGTTTCTGCTTGGCTTTGAGCTGCTGGCCAAAGTCCGATAGCTTGCCCTGGCGGCGCTCGCCATGCTGGCCAGGACGGCTCTCGCGGCGGTTGAGCGGGCTCTTGGGGCGGCCCCAGATATTTTCGCCGAGGCGGCGATCAATCTTATGCTTGGCGCGAATGCGCTTGGTCATCTTCTAGCACTCCATAGGTTGGAACCCCGCCAAGCCAAAATGACCGGCGCGGCCGTGGAGCGCCCCCTCCTCTACCCTCATTGGAGGGCCGACAGGCATGGACCTTCGACAGTCCCGCCACGGGTGCGCGGAAATCAAACGCGGGCCCAAAGGCCCGCGTCAGAGCGAGGTAAATACTGGTGCAAGGGCTTCCCGTCAACGGCCTAAAGGCCGCTATTTCTTTTTCTCAGACCCCGACTCGCTGACCGCCGTCGAGCCGGTTGCCGTCGGCGCGCCCTGGGCTGCGGCCGGAGGAGGGGCGCGGCCCTTGTCATTACCGTAGAGCTTGGCCACGGCGCTTACCGGCGGGCTCGCCGCAACATACGCCGTGATCAGCTCCTTAACCTTTTTCCGCTGCTCATCGGTGCAGCTCGGCGCTGCTTCCTTCTTTTCGTCGACGATGACGACTTCCTTATCGCCCTGTTTCTCGACAAGGCGGATGCGCCCTGTCAGCAGCATCACGGTCGTGAGGTGGAGCTGGCTGATGTACACCATCTGCTGCGGCGTCCACTTTTGCTTGACCTCCTCGCGGCGCATCATGGCCCGGTGGTTCAGAATCTGGTCGTCGCGCAGGTCACAAATCTGGGCATGGGCCGACAGCCGTCCGGCCTTGATGACTTCGCGGGCCACGTCGAGCGGTACAAGGACCTGATCCTTTTTCGTCTTATCGATCACGATGACAGTGCCGTCGGGCTTGGAAAACTGCTGAGGCGTCAGCGACCAAGCGTATTCCATGAACGACTTCACTGCGTGATCGCTTAAATCTTGCGCACGCGCCGGCACGACGTTCCCCGCAAGTGCCAGCGCGGCTACGCCCGCCAACAGCACCCCCGCCCTTATCTTCATCAACATCTCCAGTTGAGCTTCTGAGATTTCTTTTATTGTTCCGAATGCCGATAGCAAAACGTCGCGACTTTTCAATTTGCCGCGTTGCATATCACCGATAAGCCGTTTCAGTTGGCATCGCTCGGCCCAAAACATGTCCAGATCAAGGCGTCTCATCGCCCCCTTTCCGGGCCCTACCTTTGCCCTGTGTGAGAGTGGCAACTATGCCACGAAGCGTGCGCACTTCCTGCTCGGTAGCATTCATTCGTGTCAACATCGTGCGGAGATTTTGAGCCACTACGGCCTTGCGGTGAGCAGGGTTAAAGAATCCTGCCGCCTCCAAATCCCGCTCCAAATGCTCAAACAGACCAAAGAGTTCTTCTTTAGTCGCAGCCCGGTCCCGGCCCAGGTTCAGCCCCTCGTGTAAGGGCTTCTCGTAAGTTGTAACCCGACCGAGACTACGACCGGCATCGCTGCGCATCCATTCGTAGCCAATGAGCAGCACTGCCTGTGCGAGATTGAGGGAAGCGAAGCGGGAATTGACTGGGATCATGATAAGGGCGTCGGCGTTCGCCACCTCGCTCGTCTCAAGGCCGTTGCGCTCGCGCCCGAAGAGGATTCCGCAGCGCTCGCCACGCGCAATCCGGGTGCGCATTTCCACGATCGCCTGTTCGGGGGTCAGCACCGGCTTTCTCATATCGCGCTGGCGAGCAGTTGTAGCACCGACCCAGTTAAGATCGGCGATGCTTTCCTCAAGACCGGCAAAAGCCCTGGCGTCGTCGATGACGTAGTTGGCGCCAGATGCCGCGATGCGCGCCTTCTCGTTCGGCCAGCCATCGCGCGGGTTGATGAGGCGGAGGTCGTCGAGGCCAAAGTTGGCGCATGCGCGCGCCACCATGCCGATGTTGTCGGCAAGCTGCGGCTCCATCAATATCATCGACGGCGTCTCGCCTTCTCCGGCGACTGGCTCGCCCTTCATGTGCGCGCGGCGAATGCCATGGCGCAGCTTGCGAATGACGCGGCGTGCCCAGAACCAATAATTTTCGCCCGACCATTGCTTGGCGAGTGATTCAAGGCACGGCGTCGTGACGGTTTCCGTGCCTTCGCCCCTGAGGCGAACGCGACCGTCGCCGACGACGATTTCCTTCTTGCTCAGGATGAACTGATCGAGCGTTTCTATGCCCTGGGCTTCCGTCCGCCGCTTGCAGCCGGGGCATGTCACGTGATCTTCGACGCATTTGAGACCGGCGCAATACTGCAGTACCGATTCCAGCGTGTCGCGCGTCAGTCCCGGAATGCCGAGAATTTTCAGTCCCTGGTCGATCGAAGCTGAATGACAGGCGTGGACGACTTCGGCGACGCGCGTATCGTTCGGCCCGAGCACGGGTTCACCGCCCGGGCCGACACGCACGTCGACGGCATCCCCGCGATTTTCGATTTCGGTCCCAGCGCTCAAGCGATTCTCCGTCTCACGCATCATAGGGTTACGTCATAGTACAGGCGGACGCGCGTGCGGCTGTCTATTTGTCTTGCTAAACAAATGAACGGCTTTTGCCCAGCCTTCGAACGAACGCCAAGAGGGGTTGAATCATTCGGCGAACTGCCGCACACGACTGCGTCGAAGGCTCGCTTCATCGTCGCGCCGTTGCTGATTAAGATTGTTCGAATTCGATCGCCGTCCAATTTTTCGCTCGCGAGATCATCCTCATGAAGAAAATCAAGGTTGAAGGCACCGTCGTCGAACTCGACGGCGACGAGATGACCCGCATCATCTGGAAGCTGATCAAGGACAAGCTGATCCATCCCTATCTCGACGTCAATCTCGAGTACTACGATCTCGGCGTCGAGAACCGCGACAGGACCAACGACCAGATTACGGTCGATGCCGGCAATGCCATTAAGAAGCACGGCGTCGGCATCAAGTGCGCGACGATCACGCCGGACGAAGCTCGTGTCAAAGAATTCAATCTCAAGGAAATGTGGAAGAGCCCGAACGGGACGATCCGCAACATCCTCGGCGGCGTCATCTTCCGCGAACCGATCATCTGCAAGAACGTGCCGCGGCTCGTCCCCGGCTGGACGGAACCGATCGTTGTCGGGCGCCACGCTTATGGCGACATTTATCGTGCGACGGATTTTCGATTTCCCGGCAAGGGCCGCCTGACGATCAAGTTCACGGGCGAGGACGGCGCGGTGATCGAGAAGGAGGTGTTCAACGCACCCGGCTCCGGCATCGCGATGGCGATGTACAATCTCGATGAGTCCATCCGTGACTTCGCGCGCGCCTCGCTGAACTACGGTCTTGCGCGCAATTATCCTGTCTATCTCTCGACCAAGAACACGATTGCGAAAGTCTACGACGGCCGCTTCAAGGATATCTTCCAGGAGATCTTCGACGCCGAATTCAAGGAGCAGTTCGCCAAGCGCAAAATCACTTACGAGCACCGCCTGATCGACGACATGGTTGCGAGCGCGCTCAAGTGGTCGGGCGGCTATGTGTGGGCGTGCAAGAACTACGACGGCGACGTGCAGTCGGATACCGTCGCGCAGGGCTTCGGCTCGTTGGGGTTGATGACGAGCGTTCTGATGACGCCAGACGGCAAGACGGTCGAGGCGGAGGCGGCGCACGGTACCGTCACGCGCCATTATCGCGAGCATCAGAAGGGCAAGGAAACCTCGACCAACTCCATCGCCTCGATCTTTGCATGGACGCGCGGGCTTGCGCATCGCGCTAAGCTCGACGGCAACGATGTGCTTTTGAAGTTCTGTCAGACGCTGGAGCGCGTCTGCGTCGCCACCGTTGAATCGGGCTTCATGACGAAGGACCTCGCGCTACTCGTCGGGCCGGATCAGAAGTGGCTTTCGACCACCGGGTTCCTCGACAAGGTCGACGCGAATTTGAAGGCGGCGATGGCGAAGGCGGCTTAGAGGCGGTCTTCGCTCGCCTCGGGCAGCAAACTTCGTCATTCTCGAACGCGCGAGCCTGCGAGATCGTTCGGGATCCGGCGTAAAACTGCCAAAAGGTTCAATACCGCGTCTGCGACCGCTAGATCCCCGGCCGTTGCATTCGCTCGGCCGAGGATGGCGAACAAAACCGCTTACTTCTTCTGCGCTTCCATTTTCTGATCGACGTCGGCCTGCATCTTGGCGGTCATGACGTTGAAGTCGTTTTTCAGGTTGGCGCACGCATCTTTATCGCCGTCGCAGACGATCGACATCGTGATGACGAGGTTGTCGCCGTTCTGGACCGGCTTGCGGCAGACGGCGGCTGGATAAGCCGGGTTGCCTTTGGCGGTGAAGGTGTACATCACCGAGCTGTTCTTATCGTCGTCGCTGTAAGCGATATACTGGTCGCTTTTGTAGACCTGTTTCAATCCAGGCTTCGTCGAGTAGCGCTGGATCAGCTCGATGGCCTTACCGGATGGATCACCGCAGAATGCCTCTGCGGCTTTTACTGTCGGACCCGCTGTCGGCATCGGGGTGGGAGCGAGCTTCACGACCGGATCGCCCGCGAACGCGGGAAGCGCGGATGCCAAGACAGCGACGGTAGCTGGAACGGCAAAACTGAAAAAACGCGTACGTTGCATGAGCTGGTGATCCTCGGCAGAAAGAAAGCCGGGCCTATATACCGGATGCACCCGAAGGTCATCAATGAATTGCCGGAAAGGTGTATCGATTTCGCGGCGCAGCGTCGACGAATCCTGATCTGCGCGCGCGTTACGTCGCCGGTTTTTGCCATTCCATGAGGTAAAGATAAGGAACGCGGAGATAGCGATCAGCCGTTTCCGGATCGCCGCCGCAAGGCGCGGGTTCTTCGAAATGGCGCAAGATCAGCCCGTGTTCGAGGAAGAGCGTCATGTAACGGCTTAGCGGCCGATGCCAGTTGCAGATACGGATACCGCACCAACTGACCCATTCCGCGCGCTCTTCAAGATAGTTGTCGATGTAGAATCGCGGATTGCCATCAGCATCTGTGGTCCAACCGTCGACGTTGGCCGTTGCGAAACTCGTCAAATTGGCGATGAGAAGCGTTCCTCCCGGGCGCAACGCATCGATGAAACGTGCTGCCGCGCTCGAAATGTCGGCGATGTCGATCAAGGTCAGATAGCTGACGACGAGATCGAACGAGCCCGTCGTAACATCGAGGTCTTCAGCGCGGCCGATGCGATAATCGCCGCCGGGATCGCGTTCCCGCGCTTTGGCGATCAGGGCTTGCGTCGGATCGATGCCGACTGGCTCGATGCCTTCATCCCGTAACATGCGGCAGAAGCGGCCTTCGCCACAGCCGACGTCCAATGCTGTTTTGAAGCCGCGGCCTCTGATGCGCGCCAGCATCGGTGCATCGAGCACGAACTGGCGGCTGAAATCGCCGCCCTCTCCCATCGACGCGATCCAGCTCGCGGCTGAGTCATTCCATCCATCGTCTGGGGAATTACTCATTGGCTCCCCGTAAAGCCTCAGGCGGCGGAAGCTTGCTGCGCAAGGCGCGCTTCGATCGCTTTCAGAGCATCGCCGGCCTTGGTACCATCGGGGCCGCCGGCTTGCGCCATGTCGGGACGGCCGCCACCGCCCTTGCCGCCGAGCGCTTCCGCACCGGCTTTGACAAGATCGACCGCGCTCCAGGTCTTGATGAGATCGTCGGTCACGCCGACCGCAAGGCCCGCCTTGCCGTCCTCGGTGACGCCGACGATCGCGACGATGCCGGAGCCGACCTGCTTCTTGCCGTCATCGATTAAGCCGCGCAGATCCTTGGGATTGAGACCTGCGACCTGCCGCGCAAGGAGCTTGACGTTGCCGATGTTGCGAACGGCCTCGCCCTGCTCCGACGCGCTTCCGCCGGCACCGAGGGCAAGCTGACGCTTGGCGTCCGCGAGCTGCTTCTCGAGGATCTTGCGTTCTTCGACGAGGTGCTTCAAGCGTTCGACGAGATCCTCGGGGCGCGTCTTCAGCACGCTCGCGGCTTCGCGGACGCGCTGATCCTGCTGATCGAGATACGCGCGCGCGCCTTCGCCCGTCAGCGCTTCGATGCGGCGCACACCCGCGGCGCTGCCGCTTTCAGCAACGACGCGGATAAGCCCGATGTCGCCCGTGCGCGAGACGTGCGTGCCGCCGCAAAGTTCAACGGACCAGGCTTTATTGGCGCCGGGTCGCGTCGATCCCATCGAGACGACGCGGACCTCGTCGCCGTATTTCTCGCCGAACAACGCCATCGCGCCGGACGCGCGTGCTTCATCGAGCGCCATCAGCCGCGTGACGACCGGCGTGTTTTCGAGCAGCACGGCGTTGGCCATGTCCTCGACGGCCTTGATCTCGTCGGCTGACATCGGCTTCGTATGTGAGAAGTCGAAGCGCAGGCGATCAGGCGAGACGAGCGAGCCTTTCTGCGCAACGTGCGTGCCGAGCACTTGCCGCAGCGCTTCGTGTAGAAGATGCGTCGCGGAATGATTGGCGCGCGTTGCCGATCGGCGCGCGTGATCGACCTCAAGCTCGACGGCGTCGCCTGACTTGAAGCTGCCCTTCTCGACCTTGCCGAAGTGAACGAACAGATCGCCGAGTTTTTTCTGCGTGTCGGTGACCCGGAAGAGCGCGCCGTTGGCACCCTTGATGACGCCCTGGTCTCCGACCTGACCGCCGCTCTCGCCATAGAATGGTGTCTGGTTGAGAACGAGCGCGCCTTCATCGCCCTCCCTAAGCGTGGCGGTTTCCTTACCGTTTGCAACGAGCGCCGCGATGATACCTTCCGCGCTTTCGGTGTCGTAGCCGAGGAATTCGGTGGCGCCGACCTTGTCCTTAATTTCGAACCAGAGCCCTTCGGTCGCCGCTTCGCCCGAACCTTTCCAGGCGGCCTTTGCGGCTTCCTTCTGCTTTTTCATCGCGGCGTCGAACGCTTTGGTGTCGACCGTGATACCGCGCGGCTTCAATGCGTCTTCCGTCAGATCGAGCGGGAACCCGTAGGTGTCATAGAGCTTGAACGCGACGTCGCCCGGAAAGATCGCGCCCTTTTTCATATTGGCAGAGCTCTCGCCTAAAAGCTTGAGGCCGTTGTCGAGCGTGCGCTTGAATTTCGTTTCTTCAAGCTTCAGCGTCTCAGTGATCAGTGGCTGCGCACGCACGAGTTCCGGGTACGCGTCGCCCATCTCACGCACGAGCGAAGGCACGAGGTGGAACATCAGCGGCTCGACGCAGCCCATCTGATGCGCGTACCGCATGGCGCGGCGCATGATGCGGCGGAGCACATAGCCGCGGCCTTCGTTCGACGGCAGCACACCGTCAGCGATCAGGAAGCTCGTCGAGCGCAGGTGGTCGGCGATGACGCGGTGCGCGACCTTCAGGAATTCGGGACCGGTTTCGCCGCCCGTTTCCTTGGCGCCAGCTTTAGCTGCTTCCTGACGGATCGACTGGATCAGGTTTTCGAAAAGATCGATCTCGTAGTTATCGTGCTTTCCTTGCAGGACGGCCGCAATGCGTTCAAGGCCCATGCCGGTATCGATCGAAGGCCGCGGAAGATCGATGCGATCGCCAGGAGCCCGCTGCTCGAACTGCATGAACACGAGATTCCAGATCTCGATGAAGCGGTCGCCTTCGGAATCGGCGGAGCCCGGCGGACCGCCGGGGATCTTGTCGCCGTGGTCGAAAAAGATTTCCGAGCACGGGCCGCATGGTCCCGTTTCGCCCATCTGCCAGAAGTTGTCGCTCGATGCGATGCGGATGATCTTGCTGTCGGGGAATCCGGAAATTTTTTTCCAGATCGCGAAGGCTTCGTCGTCGGTGTGATAGACCGTGACGACGAGGCGATTTTTATCGAGGCCGAATTCCTTGGTCAGCAGGTTCCAGGCAAGCTCGATGGCGCGGTCCTTGAAGTAATCGCCGAAGGAGAAGTTGCCGAGCATCTCGAAGAACGTGTGATGGCGCGCGGTGTAGCCGACGTTGTCGAGGTCGTTGTGCTTGCCGCCGGCCCGGACGCACTTCTGCGAGGACGCGGCGCGCGGGATGGCGCGCGTTTCCTGTCCGGTAAAGACATTCTTGAACTGCACCATGCCGGCGTTCGTAAACATCAGCGTCGGATCGTTGCGCGGCACGAGCGGCGACGACGGCACGATCTCGTGAGCGTTCTTGCCGAAGTAATCGAGAAACGAAGAGCGGATTTCGCTGACGCCAGCCATAGGGTGTTTCAAGCCTTTTTCGGACATACCGTTTCGGACTTCTGGTCCCGAGACGGCTCAAGGCCGCCGTTGTAGCGGCGGCCTTGATGAGTGTCCAGGAACGGCAGGTGAGACGGAAAAGCCGCCTGCGTGCTGGGGATTTCAGACCAGAACCGCTCGCTTGGACGACGGCATATCTGGATCGATCCCGGGCTGCGCCGGGATGACGTCAGAGGTGGGGCTGGCGCGCGTCCGTACGAGAATGACGATCGCGTTTGGTAAGGCGGCGACCCGCCGACATTGCTCCCAGCTCTTCACCCCACCCCTAACCCCTCCCCGTCTAGGGGAGGGGAATTTCATTTGCAGCGATCTGTTAGCGCTTGCCCTTGGCGACCTTCTTGGTGTCCTCGTCGGGAAGGACGCCGTCCTCGTCGGGCTCTTCGCCGTCGTCCTCGCCGGCTTCCGGATTGGCCAGCATCTTCTCGACGATGAGACCGGCGTTGGCGCGGATGGCACGTTCGATTTCCGCTGCCGCCTTCGGATTTTCCTTCAAGTAGGTCTTGGCGTTCTCACGGCCCTGGCCGATGCGGTCGCCGTTGTAGGAGAGCCAAGCGCCCGACTTCTCGACGATGCCAGCCTTGACACCGAGGTCGAGCAGCTCGCCGACTTTCGAGATGCCTTCGCCGTACATGATGTCGAATTCGACCTGCTTGAACGGCGGCGCCACCTTGTTCTTGACGACCTTGACGCGGGTCTGGTTGCCGACCGCCTCCTCGCGCTCCTTGATCTGGCCGATGCGGCGAATGTCGAGGCGGACGGAAGCATAGAACTTCAGCGCGTTGCCACCCGTCGTCGTCTCGGGATTACCGAACATGATGCCGATCTTCATGCGGATCTGGTTGATGAAGATCACCATGGTATTCGACTTCGAGATGGCAGCCGTCAGCTTGCGCAAAGCCTTGCTCATGAGGCGCGCCTGCATTCCGGGTTGCATATCGCCCATCTCGCCCTCGAGCTCGGCCTTGGGCGTCAATGCAGCGACGGAATCGACGACGAGAACGTCGATGGCGCCGGACCTCACGAGCGTGTCGGCGATTTCGAGCGCCTGCTCGCCGGTATCAGGCTGCGAGATCAAAAGATCTTCAATGTTGACGCCGAGCTTCTTGGCGTAGGCCGGATCAATCGCGTGCTCGGCGTCCACGAACGCGCAGATTCCACCCTTCTTCTGCGCTTCCGCAATCACGTGCAGCGTCAACGTCGTCTTGCCCGACGACTCCGGTCCATAGATTTCGACGATGCGGCCCTTCGGGAGTCCGCCGATCCCAAGCGCAATATCGAGTCCGAGCGAACCTGTGGAGATCGCCTCGACATCGATCTTGTCGTTAGCGCCCAAGCGCATGATCGAGCCCTTGCCATGGAGCTTGTCGATCTGCTGCAGCGCGTGTTCGAGCGCCTGTTTCTTATCCATTTTGCCCCCTTCGAGCACAGTCCAATCCGGCCGTTCCATCGTCTTCGCCCTCATCCCTATGGCAAGCGCCCAGCGCCTTCAATTAAGGATATACGTACTCGATTTGTTCCACAGCCGTCAATCTTGTTTTGTTCTCATTGCGCGGCCAGCACGTGCGGCCTTCCGGCATAACCGGAACTTATGGAGTGCATCGGGGCGGTTCGGCGCTATTTCGGGGCAGCGCATCGGCGCAAATCAAAACGACTCGAGAAGCGAGGTAGGCATGAGCAGTGATAAAGGCCGCCGGTTCGGCATTCGTATTGGTGAGGCTCTGGTAGCAGGCGGTCCTCCGGGGACGGCAGCGGAGCCGGAAGTCGCCATCGGAGAAATGGATGGTCCGTTCGGCACGGCGTTCGCAACGTTGCTTGGCGATCAGACGAAGGGGCACAGCAAGGTGCTGTCGCTTCTCAACACCGACGTCATGGTGCGGCCGCCGACGCTCTGCGTCAGCAAGGTGACGGTCGAGAACGAGCGCTACACCAACATCCTGATGGGAACGGTGCAGTATGCGACGTCGATGGGCGTACTCGACGCCGTCCGCTCGGGCGATCTGCCGAAGGACAAGGTCGACGACCTCGGCGTCATCGTTTCGGTGTGGCTCAATCCGTCGGTCGCGACGATCGAAAAGCTCGATCATAAGGTCCTGTTCGACATTCATCGCAAGGCCACGGCGCTCGCGATTCATAAGGCGATGAATTACAAGCCGACCATCGATTGGCTGCTCGAAAACCAGGACAAGGTCATTCACAAGTATTTCGAGAAGGGCCTCAAGGGCGAGATCTAGTTTTAGTCGTCATTCTCGAACGGTTGAGCTTAGCGAGGTCGTTCGAGGATCCAGCGTAAAACCGCCGGAGGCTCGATATCGTGTCTGCGACGAGTCTTGCGCTGGATCCCCGACCTTCGCATGCACTCGGCCGAGGATGACGATTAAGCTTTCTAACGCGCCAGTTCTTCTTTCACTTTTGCCGCGAGCTGCGGAAGCGAGAACGGTTTCGGCAGGAAGGCGAAGTCGTCGGAGCCCATGCTCTCGCGGAAGGCTTCATTGGGATAGCCCGAGACGAAGATAACCTTCATCGCCGGATTGCGCTGGCGAAGCTCCTTGAAAAGGGTCGGGCCATCCATTTCAGGCATGACGACGTCAGACACGACGATGTCGATATTGCCTTCATTGGCGCCCATGACTTCAAGCGCCTCCAAGCCGTCGGCAGCTTCGAGCACTTGATAGCCCTGACGCCTCAGCGCGCGGACGGCGAATTGCCGGACGTCGACCTCGTCCTCGACGAGCAGCACGCGGCCGGTGCCGGTGAGATCTGTCGCCTTCAACTCTTTCTTCGCCGCGGCGATGGTTTGCGGCATGACCGTCTCGACTTCGTCATCCTCGACGACGTAGCGCGGCAGGAAGATCTTGAACGTCGTGCCTTTTCCGATTTCGCTTTCGGGTTGGATGAATCCACCCGACTGCTTGACGATACCGTAGACCGATGCGAGGCCGAGGCCCGTTCCCTTGCCGACGCCTTTCGTCGTGAAGAACGGCTCGAAGATTTTGGCCATCACTTCCGGGCTCATGCCGGTGCCGGTGTCGGCGACTTCGAGAAGCACATATTCGCCGGCCGTGAAGCCCGCTACCGTGCTCATCTTCTGACTTTCGCGTTCCGTCACGTTGCGCGTGTGAATCGTGATCTTGCCGCCCGTCGGCATGGCGTCGCGCGCGTTGCGCACCAGATTGAGGACAATGTTGAACAGTTGATTGCTGTCGGCGCGGACGTACCAGAGATCGCGCTCGGACTGGATCTTCAGCTCCACTCTTTCGTCGATCGACGTCTTGAGCAACGCCTTCGAGTTGGTCATCAGTTCGCCGAGATCGACGACGGACACCTGCTGCGTCTGCTTGCGCGAGAAGCCGAGCAAATTGGCGACGAGCCCGGCGGCGCGGTTGGCGGCAGTCTGGATGTTTTTGATGTCCTTATAGGCCGGGTCGCTCGGCCGATGCGTCTGCAGCAGCAGATCGGAAAAGCCGATGATCGCCGTCAGCACGTTGTTGAAGTCGTGCGCGATGCCGCCTGCGAGATTGCCGACGGCTTCCATCTTCTGCGCCTGCGCGACGCGATTTTCGAGCTTCTTCTGCTCGGTCGCGTCGATGACGTAGAGCGCCGCGGCGGCGCCGCCCGAAACGGCTGCGAGCGGCGACATGAAAACGCGACACGCAAACTGCGTCTGTTCGCCGGTCGTGATTTCCATCGGCTCAACGTTGCCACGCCCGGCCAGAACCTCGGCGAGGCTGGCTTCGATCCGGCTCCGCTCCTGAGCGTCGACCATACGGCCCAGCGCCTCGGAGGCCAGCATGTCCTGTGCGGGATGACCATCGAGCACCAGACGCATGAAGGCGGCGTTGCAGTTGGCGATCCGGCCTTCGCCGTCGAGGGTCGCGATGCCGAACGGGGCCGACTGGAAAAATTGCGAGGCGCGAACATCTTGATAGGAGCGATCGCCGAAGCCGGCCGTCAGACGATTGATGGCGGTTATCGTGAAGCCGGAGCCCGGCTCGCCGCCCGAAGGCTCGACGAGGAGCGTCAGCGGCACCATGCGGCCATCCTGGCGCGTCAGGTCGAGATCGACGACGCGCTGGTCGGCCTCGGGGATCTCGGCCATGCGTTCCAGGAGCTGTGCGCCCTCCTCGCCTGCAAGCTCCGCGAGGCGAAGACCATGCGTCCTGAGCGATCTTACCGGATAGCCAAGCCACTGTTCGAAGGCGGCGTTGACATGAAGGATGGCGCCATCGGCGGCGATCGACATGAAGCCCGCGGGCATCGAATCGAAGGCCGCAATCGACGCTTCGAGGCTGGCGACGCGCTGCGCTTCGTTTGCCTTCTCGCTCGACACGTTCTCGATCTGCCAGAGCGCGAGTCGCTGGCGCGTGGGGCTGCCGTCGATATCGCGGCCGGTCGAAGCAAACGGCCGGACCGAAATTCTTACCCACGTCGGCCATTGGGTCGGGCCGGGCCGCAGGCGGACATCTTCGCTCCGCGATTTGCCGAGTTCGGCGGCGCGGTTCAGGCGAAAGAGCGCTTGCGTCGCTTCCGACTCGGCCCCCATCGCGGCTTCGAGCGCCGCGAACGGTCCGGCCTCGTGACGGCCGAACATGTCATTGATCGCGGAGTTGGCGTAAATGACGTTGCCGTCGAGTTGCGCGATGATTTGCGGCTGGTCGCTGGCGTCGGCCGCAGCTTTCAGGAGATCGCCGGGCGCCAGGCGGGCGCCGATGCGGATGTGCCCGGCCGCGACCCCGAAAATCAAAAACATGCCGAGCATCGCGAGTACCGCGATGACGGTCAACAGCAATGGCTCGCCGGAGCCGCTCGCAAGCAAGCCGAAGACCAGCGCCGCCGCAGCCGCGACGATCAGTGCTATGGGGAGGAACCCGCCGAACCCTTCCGCTGCATTCAGCGGATCGACCGGGGCGGCATCGATCCTCAACGCCTCACGATCTTCCATGGAATCGGAATCTAGCTGATTCTCGATCGGCGGGGCGTCGGACTGGAGCATGGGACTGGAACTCAAACGCAACTATACAACTGTGCCGCAACGAGTCGGCGATTCTCTGTTGCCTAAGACTTCTCTTAAGAGAGTTAACATGGGGTCAACTCGAGAGTAACGATCGTTGACCAATGGAAGAATTCGATACGCGGTTTCGCCCGCAAAAGCGTGAGGCAGTATGCAAACTTATATTTTTTGGACGTTCCTGCTGGCAGTACTCGCTCTGCTCAGCGCCGGAATAGCGATTTTCGTGCGCGCCTATCTGAACGGGACGACGCCGAGCGCCCTATTGTTCCGGCCGAAGACCGACCGTCGCCTCGAAGTCGTGGACCACGCGAACGTTGATAGCCGGAGGCGGCTCATTCTCATCCGGCGCGATGATGTCGAGCATCTGATCATGACCGGGGGCCCGGTCGACGTCGTCATCGAGACCGGGATTGCACCGCCCGCCCCTCACCGCGCCGCTGTCCCGCCGCGCGAACAGGCTGCTTTCCGGCGTCCGGCCGTGCTCGGACGCAGCCCAGGTCCTAACGATCCGGATGCGGGTCCGCCGCAATTTTAGGAATGGGGTTTTGGAATTAGGGACGAGACCGTCAGAGGGTGTCGGAACACGTGACGCGAGGCTCAGATCACCATGGCACGCGAGATGAACACATGGACTGGCCAATGCCATTGTGGTGCGGTTCGCTTTGAGGCGACGCTCAGTGACGGCCTCAACACAATCCGCCGCTGCACCTGTTCCTATTGCCGAATGCGCGGCGCAGTTGTTGTCTCGGCAGAAATGGGCGGGATCAGGTTCCTGCGGGGCGAGGACTCGCTGACGAGTTACCGGTTCAATACCGGATCAGCGCAGCACTTCTTCTGCTCCAAGTGCGGGATTTACACGCATCATCAGCGCCGCTCCAATCAGAACCAATACGGCGTGAACGTTGCCTGCCTGGACGGGGTCAGTCCATTCGACTTCCCTGAGGTGCCTGTCTTCGACGGTGTGAACCATCCCAAGGATACCGGCGGACCTACGCGCCAAATAGGTACTTTGCAGTATAAACCCGCCGACTAGGCGTAGCCGATTTATGAGGCTCGTGGCCCGAGCAGATCTCCGCCTTCGCGGAGATGACGGACGTGCAAGGATGTGGCTCTAGCGCAGACCGTCGACGTCGCCGAAGTCGGACATGGTCAGCTTGCGGAGAATGAGCGGACTCGTGGCGCTTGCCATCGTACCGCCCCGAACGAACTTGCCTGCTTTAGCGTTCACGCCGTTGCGCGCCGCGGGTGTGTTCCACATGGCTGGACTTGCCGCGGCATCCACGTAGGGAATCTTAAACGACTTAATCCACGACGCCGACGAGACCACTGCCCCGGCAATCGTCACCATGGCTGCCGCAGACACTATGGAAGAAGCAGGGATGGACACGGGCGTCACCCTTTGCAAGCGAGAGCTAATAACGCGAGTGTCGCAGGTATCCCTTAACGTCACGTAAAGGGGCATTCCAGATCGAGACAAGGCGTGCCCTCGCCCGCGAGGAGCTGCGCTTGCTACTCGTCTCTACTCTTCGCGATAGACCCGCTCGCGGCGTTCGTGGCGCTCCTGCGCCTCGACCGACAGCGTTGCTATCGGACGAGCGTCGAGCCGCTTCAATCCGATCGGTTCGCCGGTGTCCTCGCAGTAGCCATACGAACCGTCCTCGATCCGGCCGAGCGCCGCGTCGATCTTAGCAATCAGCTTGCGCTGACGATCACGCGTCCGGAGTTCGGTCGCGCGGTCGGTTTCAGACGTCGCGCGGTCGGCAAGATCAGCGTGCTGAGTTGAATCTTCGTGCAGGATTGCCAGCGTCTCGCGGGTTTGCCGCAAGATCTCGTCTTTCCATTCGAGCAGCCGCTTACGGAAATAAGCCTTGTGCATGTCGTTCATGAACGGCTCATCGTCCGAAGGCTTGTAACCCGGCGGGAGAACGATATCGGCAATCTTTACGCGCGGAGCCATCTTCTTGTTCGTACCCTCTAATTTCTTCGCCGGCGCCGCCTTCGCCGCCGCTATCGTCTGTGACGAGGCGTGTTGCGGCATGGATTTCTGACTTCCCGACTTGGTGGCTACCGTTGATTTCACGGCGGAAGCTTTAGCCGAACTCGGCTTTGCGACGCTCTTCGGCGCCTTCTTTTTAACAGCAGCAGCCTTGACTGTCGGCGCCTTGCCGCCCTTTGCCGGTTTAGCGGCCCTGGCTGCAATTTTCTTGTTGGCGGATTTTCCTTTGCCCGCCTTTGCCGCGATCGTCTTGCTCATCGTCCGCCTCTCCTGAGGCTTGTACACTCGAGCTGATAATCGTTACCGAAAGACCGGACGCCCGGAAAAGAATCGGGCCCCTATTTCGGCCGACCCTTATCTATGCGTCGGGGCCATCGAGTCAAGCACACTAGATGAACGATAGGGCATAGACGTAATTCTATTTTTTCTAATTATAACAGACAGTTACGACATTTGCTCCATTCCCTTCACAGTTGGGTCGAGGAAATGTTTCCGATGAGCAGTGCGCTTCGGTCATCTTGCTTGCGGTTTCCCGTCGCCCGTACGCTCGCGATACACCAGCCCCGGAGGCCAAACTTTTCATGAAATTCGAAGGCACCTCCTCTTACGTTGCGACCGACGATCTCAAAGTTGCGGTCAACGCCGCGATCCGGCTCGAGCGCCCGTTGCTGATCAAGGGTGAGCCTGGGACGGGCAAATCGGTACTCGCGGCTGAAGTTGCAAGAGCCCTCAACGCTCCATTGATCGAATGGCATATCAAATCAACGACGAAGGCGCAGCAAGGCCTCTACGAATACGATGCGGTTTCGCGGCTCCGCGACGGGCAGCTTGGCGACGAGCGCGTCAAAGACATCGCCAACTACATCAAGCGCGGCAAACTGTGGGAAGCCTTCACGGCCTCCGAGCGATCGGTTCTGCTGATCGACGAGATCGATAAGGCCGACATCGAATTTCCGAACGACCTCCTGCAGGAGCTCGATCGCATGGAGTTCTTCGTCTACGAAACGGGCGAGACGGTGAAAGCTTCGACCCGCCCGATTGTGCTCATCACGTCAAACAACGAAAAGGAATTACCCGACGCTTTCCTGAGACGCTGCTTTTTTCATTTCATCAAATTCCCGGATGCGGAGACGATGCGCCAAATCGTCGACGTACACTTTCCCGGTTTGAAAAATCGCCTCGTTAGCGATGCGCTCAGGGTTTTCTATGAATTGCGCGACGTGCCTGGACTCAAGAAAAAGCCGTCGACGTCGGAGTTGCTCGACTGGCTCAAACTGCTGCTGCATGAAGACATCGATCCGGCTCTCATTCGCGAAAGCGATCCACGCAAGCTTGTGCCGCCGCTTGCCGGCGCCTTGATCAAGAACGAGCAGGATGCCCATCTTCTCGAGCGTCTGGCGTTCATGACGCGCCGCCGAAAGGATTAGCGGACGAGTATTCCCATCGCCCGGAACGAGTTGGGCATTTTAAAAAAAACTTTGTTCGATTATTTGCATTTCCTCTACCGCGTATGATCAACTTGATTTCAGCCAGCGGTTGCGCCTCAATCCCTTTTCGTCCACTTTCTGTAGTACTTAACAGTATTGCTGATAGGGAGATTCCAATGAGAAAATTTTTGGCGGCGCTGGCTGTATTGAGCGCACTCAGCTGCGCCGCGTGTGACAGTCAGAAAGAAAAAGCGGATAAGGCGGCGGACAAAGCTGCTTCGGATAGCGCGGCGGCCGACAAAGCCGCAACCGAGGCGAAGGATGCTGCCGACAAGGCCGCGGCAGACAAGGCAGCCGCGGATAAAGCTGCTGCCGAAAAGCCCGCGGAAACGCCAGCGACACCGCCTGAAAACAATGGTACGTCTCCGACACCGCCTAATCCATAATGCAACGGAGAATGGTCAGCATCGACGTGTTTCTCCAACGTCACAAAGAGTGCTAGGCCGCCAGGCCTAGCTACCTCCGTCTGCCGTGTTGTGCGTATTTGTCGCTAACACTAACCACCATTCCGCGAACTCCTGGCCATATAGAGGCGACTGCGGAAAAACTGGGCCATAGCCGGTAATCAATAGCCGAGCGCTACGTTTTGCGCGGCGACGCCGTTGCTGCTGTGCCGCAGAAAGAGACCAACGCGTCGCGCTCGTTTCGTGCGCCGACCTCTGGAGCGCTGGATATTTATGTGTGGCATCTTCGGCATTATCGATCTCAAAGACCGCCGCGCGGTGCCCGCATCCGTATTGAAGCGCGCTGCCGATGCCATGCACCATCGCGGCCCGGACGAAGAAGGCTACCTGCAGCGTCCCGGTTTCGGTTTTGCTGCGCGCCGTCTGAGCATCGTCGGGCTCGCGGACGGCCAGCAGCCGATGTTCAACGAGGACAAGACCGTTGCGGTCGTCTTTAACGGCGAGATCTACGATCATTCCGATTGGCGATACGATCTAAAAAATCGCGGCCACCGGCTAACGACACATTGCGATACCGAAATCCTCCCGCACATGTGGGAGGAATACGCGCAGGATATGTTCGCCAAGCTCAACGGTCAGTTCGCGCTGGCGATGTTCGATGAACGCAAACAGACATTTACCCTCGCGCGTGACCGCTTCGGCATCTGTCCGTTGTACTGGACGCGCACGACGCGGTTCGGCGGCGACTGGCTCATATTCGGGTCGGAGATCAAGACGCTTCTTGCAACCGGCCTTATCGATCCGAAGCCCGACCGGCGCGGCATCGACGCGGTTTTCAATTTTCTCGCTGTGGCCGGACCATTCAGCTGCTTCGAGGGCGTCAACATCCTGCCGCCCGGCAAATTTCTCACAATCGCGCGCGGGCGCTCCGGCGAAGAGTCAAAGATCAGCGAGCATACCTACTGGTCGATGGACTTTCCCGACAGCGGGATGGAAGCGCGTGGCCAGAACGAGAAAGCTCTCGTCGACGAGTTGGAAAGTACGCTCTATTCCGCCGTTCAGCGCCGCCTCCGCGCCGACGTTCCTGTCGCCTCATATCTGAGTGGCGGAGTCGACTCGAGCACCGTCGTAGCGATGGCGCGTGATATTCTCGGAGCGGCCCCGGCGACATTCACGTCGAAGATCCGCGATCCAAAGCTCGACGAGACTGAGCAGGCGGCGCTTATTTCAAAGCATCTGGACGCCCACCCTTACATCGTGCCGTGCGGCTCGGAAGAGATCGTCGCAAATTATCAACGTCTGTTAGTTGCGACGGAAGCGCCGGTGACGGACACATCGTGCACGGCACTGATGCTGCTCGCGGGTGAAGTGCGCAATAAAGGGTTCAAGGTTGCGCTGACGGGCGAGGGTTCGGACGAATGGCTCGCCGGATACCCCTGGTACAAGATCAATCGCATGCTCGAAGGCCTCGGCGCGATTTCCGGCGGCACGCTTGATACCGCCGTCAGAAAGCGGTTCTTCACCTGGCTCGGCTGCAGCAAGGATGCCGTCGCCTATCTGGAGCGCTGCATTACTTCGGCTGGTGGTCCGCACGCCTTCCAGAGATTTTATGATCTGCTCGGCGCGTCGCGTTTCCGCTTCTACAGCCCCGGCATGCTCGCCGGGCTTTCCGGCCACGATCCCTACGCGGATTTCGAGCCGGACCTTGAACGCGCGCAGCGTTGGCATCCCATCAACCGGGCCATCTATTGGGCTGGACGCATTCACTTGCCCGGCCAGCTCCTAAGCCTCAAGGGCGACCGGATCGCGATGAGCCAATCGGTCGAGATGCGCTACCCGTTCCTCGACAACAACGTCTTCGATTTCCTGGCTGGCATCGACCCGAATCTAAAATTGAAGGGTCTCAGGGAAAAATATCTCCTGCGGCGCGTTGCCGAGCGATGGCTGCCGAAATCGGTTGCATGGCGGCCGAAGGGCATGTTCCGCGCGCCGCTCGACGGGTTCTTCCTGCAGCAGCGATTGCCGTACGTCGACGAGCTTCTGAGCGAAGAGTCGCTGAAAAAAACCGGCTATTTCGATCCTGAAGCTGTTGCCACGTGGCGCACGAAATATCGCGAACTCTCGCCCCGCTTTTATCAGCGCAGTTCGATGGAGTTGGGTCTCGTCGCCGTCCTTGCGACCCAGCTGTGGCACCACACCTTCATCGATTCCTCGCTCGCCAACCTTCCCGATTGGCGCGGTCTCTCCGGTGTTGGCATGGAGCACCGCGACCTTGGCTTCGCAGAGGCAACGCCTGAGAGCGCCGCAGCTGCCGATTGTGTCTAGGACCGGCGGCCGGAAGCGCTATAGGCGGCGATAAACATCGCGGTGGCAGATCTAACGACTTTGTCGATTTCTTCTGCCGTCGCCGGCTTGTTGACGACCGCATAAAGGCGCGGGGGCATGATCCCCGTTTGCACGAGAGCGAGAAACTGCGCTGCCGCCAGGTGTGAATCCGGCACCACAAGGCGGCCCGCTGCTACATGCTTGTCGATATATGCAGCCATAGCGTCGGTGGTCCGCCTCGGTCCGGCGTCAAAGAATTCGTTTCCGACCTCGGGCATGCGCTCGGCGACACCGATGACGATCCTGTGCGCGGCGACGACGAAAGGCTGCGAGAGCAGCGAGACCATATCGGTGCCGAAGCGGATCAGCACATCTTCGATTGGCTTCTCTACATCCAATAGCGCGATCAGCTCCGAGATGTTCCTGTCCCGGCGCTCGGCGCAAATGGCTGCAAAAAGGTGCTCCTTGTCCTGGAAGTAGACGTAGAGCGTCGCCTTCGAGACCTGCGCCTCGCGCGCCACATCGTTCATGCTCGCGGCATCGAAGCCGAGCGTTGAAAAGATGCGGCCGGCGCCTTCCAGGATCTGGCGGCGTTTTTGAGGATCGGTCCCGGCGGCCGGGCGACCACCGCGCCGGTCGCGCGGTGCGGAAGAAGATGCTGCGGATGAATCCATGATCAATCCTACACGAGCAAAACGCCCGTCCCGAAAAATGTGAAAATACAGAACCGAACGGTTCAGTTTCCCCTTGATATCGTCCATTCGGGCGTGTATGTCAATCGCGAACTGAACCGTTTGGTTTGATCTGTAGCATTTTTTAGGGATTTGGATTTATGTCGAGGAGAAACGCGAATGCCGTCGCGCTCGAACGCCTGGACCGAAGCGCAGGCGATGATCATTCCACTGCACCTGTCGATTCCCGCGTCGACGAGAGCGCGGCCCTTCCCAACGC
>Ga0182749_1000528_pt1 | contig 34997 bp, 37 predicted proteins | sample eDN3rd37CKraftMG_FD_128875 | JGI IMG/M metagenome (GOLD analysis project Ga0182749, IMG submission 128875) | Enriched Miracle-Growth compost microbial communities from Emeryville, California, USA - eDNA 3rd pass 37_C Kraft MG (version 2) (version 2) ...
ACCGAAACGCCGGCCTTGTGCACCGTCTCGGGGTCGCCGGAGACGAGCGGGTGCCACCAGGCGAGATCCTGCCCGTTGGCGACGAGCCGGTAGGCGCAGGTCGGCGGCAGCCAGGAAAGCCGGCGCACGTTGCGCCAGGTCAGGCGCACGCAGTCGGGCACCTTTTTCTGCCGGTTCTTGTAGTCGCGGCAGCGGCCGGTCTCGCCGTCGAGCAGCTTGCAGCCGACGTCGGTGAACACCGTCTCGTTGGTGTCCTCGTCGAGCAGCTTGTTGAGGCAGCAGCGGCCGCAGCCGTCGCACAGGCTCTCCCACTCCGTCTGCGTCATCTCGGAGAGCTTCTTGCGCTTCCAGAAGGGAAGGTCTGCCGTCTTGTCCGCCATGAACCGCCTTGTGCCGGGCCTTGACGTCTTCTTCAAGGGCGAGGCCTCTTTCTTACCCTCCCCCTTGTGGGGAGGGTCGGCGCCGCAGGCGCCGGGGTGGGGGTCCGTCTGCTGACTGCCACCCCCCTCCCCAACCCTCCCCCACAAGGGGGGAGGGAGCGCGCCGTGCAGGGGGAGGCAAAGCCGGCGGAACCGCCGCTTTTCCCCCGCATTTGGCATTCACCCTGGCCGCAGAACGGCCATGCCCGCCATTCCGGCCGGGCGCGTCTTGCGCTAGATTGGGCAGGCCGGCACGCCGCCCCGCGGCCCGCGCCTAAACCCCTGATCCGACGAGCGAAGCCTTGCGCGACCTGTTTCCCGAGGACTGGCGGCCGAACCTGAGGAAGCTGTTTCTCGGCCTCGATTCCTGGGTCGATTCCGGCCTGTTCCGCTCGGCCCGCGGCCTGCGCGAGAGCTACGAGCGCTTCTCCACCTTCATGGACCGCTTCCATGTCGCAGGCTGGCGGCGGGTTCTGACCGAGGCGGTCTCCGAAGGCGCCACCCTCGGCACCGTCGGCCTCGTCCTCATGCTGGCGCTCGCCATCCCCGCCTTCCGCATGACCTCGGACGACGACTGGCTCAAGAAGTCGGAGCTCGCCGTCACCTTCCTCGACCGCTACGGCAACGAGGTCGGCCAGCGCGGCGTGCGCCACAACGATTCGATCCCGCTCGACCAGTTCCCCGACCACCTGATCAAGGCGGTGCTGGCGACCGAGGACCGCCGCTTCTACGACCATTTCGGCGTCGACATCACCGGCACGCTGCGCGCGCTCGCCACCAATGCCCGCGCCGGCGGCGTCGTCCAGGGCGGCTCGACGCTGACGCAGCAGCTCGCCAAGAACCTGTTCCTGTCGAACGAGCGCACGCTCGACCGCAAGATCAAGGAGGCGTTCCTGGCGCTGTGGCTCGAGGCGCGGCTGACCAAGAACGAGATTTTGAAGCTCTACCTCGACCGCGCCTATATGGGCGGCGGCGCCTTCGGCGTCGACGCGGCGGCGCAGTACTACTTCAACAAGTCGGCGCGCGACGTCGACCTCGCCGAGGCGGCGATGCTCGCCGGCCTGTTCAAGGCGCCGACCAAGTTCTCGCCCAACGTCAACCTGCCGGCGGCGCGCGCCCGCGCCAACGTCGTGCTCGACAATCTGGTGGACACCGGATTCATGACCGAGGGTCAGGTGTTCGGCGCCCGCCGCCACCCCGCCACCCCCGTCGACCGCCGCGACGATCACGCGCCGAATTACTATCTCGATTACGCCTTCGACGAGATGAAGAAACTGGTCGAGACGTTTCCCAAATCGATGACCGAGCGCGTTTTCGTCGTGCGCACCGCGCTCGACACAAACCTGCAGCGGGCGGCCGATGCGGCGGTGGAAAACCAGCTGCGGCAGTATGGCGACGAATACAACGCGCACCAGGCCGACGCCGTGCTGATGGACGTCGACGGGTCCGTGCGCGCAATGGTCGGCGGCCGCGACTACGGCGCCAGCCAGTTCAATCGGGCCACCGACGCGCTGCGTCAGCCCGGGTCTTCGTTCAAGCCTTACGTCTATGCCACCGCGCTCGAGCGCGGCATGAAGCCGACCTCGATCGTCGTGGACGCGCCGATCTGCCTCGGCAACTGGTGCCCGCACAACTACGGTGGCAGCTTCCGCGGCGCGATGCCGCTGATCACCGCGCTGACGCATTCGATCAACACCGTCGCGGTGCGCCTGTCCGTCATGATCGGCGACGGCAACCCGAAGCTCGGCCGCGCGCGCATCATAAAGACCGCGCACGACATGGGCATCACCACGCCCCTGCCCGATACGCCGTCACTGCCGATCGGCGCCGACGCCGTGACGATGATCGAGCACGTCGGCGCTTACGGCGCATTCCCCAATCTCGGCATGCGGGTGACGCCGCATGCCATCCTCGAGGTGCGCACCGGCGACGGCAAGGTCGTGTGGCGCTACGACCGCGACGGCCCGAAGCCGAAACGGGCACTGCCGCAGCATGTCGCCATGGACATGATCAAGATGATGAACAACGTGGTCGAGAACGGCACCGGCCGTCGTGCGCGGCTCGACGGCATCACCGCCGCCGGCAAGACCGGAACCACCAACATGTCGCGCGACGCCTGGTTCATGGGCTACACGGGTAATTTCGTCTGCGGCGTCTGGTTCGGCAACGACGACTATCAGCCGATGAATCGCATGACCGGCGGCGCCCTGCCCGCAATGACCTGGCACGACATCATGGCCTACGCGCATCAGGGCATCGAGGTGAAGCAATTGCCGGGCGTTCCCGTGCCGCCGGCCCGCGCGCCGACCGTGGCCGAGGCCAAGAAGGGCGGCGAGACGCCGCCACCGCGGCCCCGCCTGCTGAGCAAGCGCGGTGCCGAGGCGCTGGTGCGGATCGAGCGCATGATGGATGACGCGACCAGGGCACTGGGCCCGCTGCCGACGGTGGCCAGCGAGACGCGCAAACAGGCCGCCGTCGCCGGCCGGGGCGAAGCCCTCACCGCCGCGCTCGAGGGCCGCGCTTTTGTTCGGAACTGATTAGGCCAACCCCGCCGTCCGGCGTAGTCTCTACACCCAAGAATCAGGGCTCCTCGCGGTCATCTCGTGCGGCTTCTCTTCGGAACGCTGTTCACTCTGTTCATCGCCGCCGCGGTCGGCCTCGGCGCGACCTATTATGCGCTGACGCGCGGCGCCGCGTTCGGTGCCCTGAGCATCGGCAGTTGGACCGCTTGGCCGAAGACCGGCACGCTGGATGCCGACCCTTATGCCCGCGCGGCGATCGCCCGCAGCGGCGTCCTGCCTGTCGCCCTCGGCGACGGCGTGTCCTTCCGGGCGACCAATGACGATGCCGGGCGGGCGCTGGACGGGCGCTGCGACGTCGAGATCGACGGCATCACGCCGGCGGCGCGGTTCTGGACGCTGACGCTGTACAGCGCGAACGGCGATCTCGTCGCCAACTCGGTGCACCGTCACGGCTTCACGAGCGAGGAAATCGTGCGGCGCTCGGACGGCAGCTTCGCCATCACCGTCGGCCCGCGCGCAAGCCCCGGCAACTGGCTGCCGACCGGCGGCATCGAACGCTACGAACTGGCGTTGCGCTTCTACGACACTGCCGTCGGCGTCGCCACCAAGGCCGGCCGCGAGGTGCCGATGCCGTCGATCGTCACCCGGAGTTGCCCATGATCCGCTGGCTGCTCCTTCTGCTCGGCGGCGTGCTGCTCGGCGGCATTGTGCACATCGCCACGGTCATCATCCTGCCGCGCACCGCGACGCAGGACGCTTATTCGCGGCTTGCGCCGATTGCGCCCGTCAACAAGGTGACACCGCTGCCCGAGCCTACTCCGGGCACGGCGTTGATGCCGCTGATGGATCCCGCGATGGCGGTGGCAATCTGTCGCTACGACGTGTCACAAGGGCCGATCAAGCTCACCGTGCCGGTGAGCCCCGCCTATACGTCGATCTCGTTCTACACGCGCACCGACGTCGCCTATTACGCGATCAACGACCGCGCCGCCGGCCGTCGCGTCATCGAGCTCGACCTGATGACGCAGGCGCAGCACGAGCAGATGCCGGAGGAAGAGAACGTCACGGCGGCCGACCGTCTGATCGTCGAATCGCCGACCGACACCGGCCTCATCGCCATTCGCGCGCTGGCTCCGGAGCCCGGCCTGATGCCGAAGGCGGCCGCCGCGGTTGCCGCTGCGACCTGCGCGCCAGCGCGTCTGGCCAATGCGGGGCAGTGATCAGCGCGCGGAGGCGAGGCTCTGCTCGCGCACCCAGCCGGACGGCAGATGCGTGCGATACCACGCGACCCTGCCGCGCAGTTCGTTGAGGGCCTGCTCGACCTGCACCGCCTGCGGGCTCGGCGTCATCACGACCAGCCGCTCGAGCGCGAAACGGTAAGCGGCCGCACGCTCGTCGAGCGAGCGGCGCACCATCGCGACGATAGAGGCGTTCTCGTCGATACGACGCAAGGCGTTGGTCCGTTCCCCCTCGCTCAGCGGCGAAACGTAGAACAGGCTCTTGCGCCGCTTGCCGTCGACATCGAGGACGCGCGAAGCGGTCTCGAAGAACTGCGGCAGTCGCGTCGTATCGTTGCGGATATCGTCGCCCAGCACGTTATAGCGTGACGAGGCCGTGCGGCGCTCGTCGCCGAACAGGTGCGTCGTATAGGCGGTGACGTCAAAGTCGGTGCGGTGATCGGCGCCGATCACGCCGTATTCGCCGGCGACGGAATAGAACTTGTGCCGGTTGTACGGCCACTCGATGAGCGGATAGGCGAGATCGCGCATTGCGCGCTCGTCTTCAGTCAAGGGGAAATCGGACGGCCAGGTCGGTTTGCCGGCGATCGCGTCGAGCGAGAGCCAGTCGTGCATATCGGCGCGGCTCGCGGCCGGGCTGATCTGGCCGAAATCGCCTTGCGTACCACAACCGCCGAGCGCAACGAGCGAGGCGCAGACAAGCAGACGCCGGGCCCATACGGGGCCGCACCGAAGCCGCTGCCGCACAATTCGCATCGAATGCCTTGCTTCCGGAACTTAGCGCGCGCGTCGCCGGCGGCGGCCCTGATTGTTGCCGGAATGCGGCTCAAATCCATTGCTGCCGTCGCCTCCGCGCTCGATGCGGATGACCGGCAAGATGATCACGGTCGCAGGCTCGGTCGCGGCGCTGACATATCTGCCGCCGCGCCCGCCCGCCGTCTCAGCTGGAAAGCGGATGACTTCGCCCATTGCAGCCCCTTTTCCGCGCCGGCGACGCCTGACACCCGCCGGATCGGCGCATGCTCACGATTAGAGGTGTCCAAGGTTAACGGGCTGTTAAAGGCATCACGCTAATGTCGGGTGATTGACGGTGTCTGTGTAGCGTCGCGTCATGCCCAAAGCTGTGAACCTTCCGCCCATCGATGGCCTCCTGGATCTCGCGTGCCGCGACGGGGTCGATATCCGCCCGACTCTGCTGCGGGTGCTGACCGATCTCTATGTGCAGAAGCCGTTGCACACGGCCGAGGAAGAGACGCAGTACATCGAGCTCGCCACCGGTCTCGTCGACGCGGTCGACGCCACCACGCGCGAAACGGTCGCCGCCACCTTGCGCGCCTATCCGGCAGCGCCGGCCGCGGTGCTGCGCAAGCTTGGCGGGCAGCCGGCTGTCCCGGCCCCGCCCCCAGCACCCACCGCCCCGCCCGCGCGCGACGAACTGACCGAGTTGTTCTTCTCGGCACGGCCGGACGAGCGCCGGCTGATCCTCGACAATCTGGTGCCACCCGGCACCGCGCGGCCGATGACTCCCGCCGCCGCCGACACGCTGGCACGGCTCGAGACCTCCGCCCTGCAGCGCGATCCGATCGGCTTTTCCCGCACGCTTGCGGCGGCACTCGGCGTTCAACCGGCGCTCGCCGAGCGGATCACGCGCGACGCCTCGGGCGAGCCGCTCGTCGTTGCCGCGAAGGCGCTCGGCATGAGTGCCGCCTCGCTGCAGCGCGTGCTTCTGTTTCTCAATCCGGTGATCGGCCAATCGGTCCAGCGCGTCTACAACCTCGCGCAACTGTTCGAGGCGGTCGCGCCGGAGGCCGCGGCACAGATGGCGGCCATCTGGCGGGCGCCTCTCGCACGCCGGAAGCCGCGGCACGAGCCTGTGCACCAGGACGACCAGCGCTATCGGCCGCGCGCATTCGGCAACGCCTCACGCCAGCCACAACCGGTCCGCACCGAGCAGCCCTCGCGCCGGACAGATCGCAAGGCCTGATCACACCAGCGCGTCGTCGAGGAAATGGCGGCCCTTGCGGTCCTCGACCTCGACGATCCAGACATCGGGGTCGAACCGGATTTCTTTGGCGAGGCGCGCCTCGATATCGGCATCCGGCGCCGGCACCTCGCCGCCGACGAGCGGCGTGAACAGCCGCTCGGACGGGCGAGCCTCCTCGAACATGGCCTGCGGTGCCGGACCGTAGAGCGTGCCGCTGCCGTCGAGCCGGTTGAGCTTGATGAAGATCGTACCGGCTTCCTCGGCGCCGCGACGACGCACGGCCGCGAAGGCGCCCTCGATATCGCAACGGCGCAAATACGCGGATACCCAGATGCTCGATTTCAGGCGCATAAGTTTCCGCCGTCGGATCGCGTTCGCGCGCTGATAGCACGCACGCGGCCGGTCACTCCAGCGGGCGCCCGACGAGGCTCGACAGTTCGCGCACCAGCCGATCTGAGATCTGCCCCGTGACCGGCATGCCGCGGGCGCGCTCGAAGCGCTCGATCGCCGCGCGCGTCTCGGCATCGTAGACGCCGGTCGAATGGACCGGTCCGTAGGCGAAGTCGTTGAGCGCACGCTGCACGGCGAGCATGCGGTTGGACGGCGCGATCAGCGCCGCGATCGGATCGTTGACGCGCGCCGGCGCCGCCGCGCGTTTTGGCGGCGCCGCGATGATCGCGCGCAGCAGCGCATCGTTGGCATCGGGCGTCACGCGAGCGCCGGTCGCCTGGATGAAGCCCCGCACCGCGGCGTCCGTGCGGGCGCCCCAGACACCGTCGACGGTGCCGTCGTAATAGCCGCGCCGATTGAGCTCGCGCTGGATCTCGGTGACGACCTGGATGCGTGTCTGATCGCTCGCCGGCGGCGTCGCCGTCGGCGCCGGAGTCGGCAGCGGAGTGGGCGCCGGAATGAGCAGTTGCGGCCGCGGCGGCGCCAGCGGCACCTGCGTATGCGGACGCGCAGCGAAGATCGGCGCCGGATGAGGTCCCTTCTGCAGGAATAGTGCGTTGGTGAAAATCCAGCCGGTCGCGACCGTGCCCATCACCAGCGCGACGAATTCGCGCGGATGACGTGCGATCAGCGAACCGGTCTTCGCCAGGCGGCCGGCCGGAACGGCTTGCGCACGAGCGACGGAGTTACGCACTTTTCTTGACCTTGGCATGAACGTCGGAATGGGCCGCGGCGGCGAGTTCGTGGGCGCGCTCGGTGACGAGCTTGATCGGATCGGCCGCACGACGCCCGCCCTCGCAATCGAGTGGCAACCGCACGGTCACCCGTGTTCCCTTGCCGAGACGGCTTGCGATGTCAACCTCACCATCGTGCAGCCGCGCCAAACCCTTCACGATCGACAGGCCGAGACCGGTACCGTCGTGCCGGCGGTCGTACGACGCACGCGCCTGGAAGAACGCCTCGCCAATGCGCGGCAGATCGTCTTCACCGATGCCGACGCCGGTATCCTCGACGACGAGCGCGAGCTTCGCGCCTTCACAATGCGCGCTCACCGTGACGCGCCCGGCGCGCGGGGTGAACTTCACGGCGTTCGAGATCAGGTTGATCAGGATCTGGTTGAACGCGCGGCGATCGGCGACGACCTCCGGCAGGTCGTGAGCAATGCGCGTCTTGATCGCGACGTCGGCGTCGCGCGCCTTCAACGCCAGAAGGTCGCAGCAACTGACGATCGCCGCGCCCGGCGCGAAGGGCTCCGGCGTGATCTCGAAATTGCCGGTCTCCATTTTCGACATGTCGAGGATGCCGTTGACGACCGACAGAAGGTGATGGCCGGATTCGTTGATCAGCTTGGCGTATTCGAGCTTGCGCGCCGGATCGAGCACCAGCGACTCGTCCGTAAGCATCTCGGAGAAGCCGATGATGGCGTTGAGCGGCGTGCGCAGTTCGTGGCTCATGGTCGCCAGGAACCTGCTTTTTGCGGCGCTGGCGCGCTCCTGCTCGACGCGGGCTATCTCGAGGGCGCGCTCATGCGCCTTGCGCTCGCTGACATCGCGCAGCACCGCGACGACTTCGCGCTCGGCGGCGTCCTGCCCCGTCCGGTCGAGGGACTGGCAGCGCATCTCCACCCAGACAAAGTCGCCGGCGTGTTGGCCCTCGCGGCGAATGCGGAATTCGACCGAGCGCGCCTCGCCGGACGAGGCGGCGTCGGCGAGCGCGGTGAGATAGGCGGGGCGATCGGCGACGTGGACGCGATCGAACAGCCCGTGGCCGTTGAGCGCACCCGCATGAACGCCGAACAGCGCTTCGGCGGCCGGCGAGACGAACAGCACAGCACCGTTCCTGCCGTGACGCGAGATGACGTCGGTCATGTTGCGCGCGAGCAGGCGGTAGCGGTCTTCCTCTGCGTAAAGCAGCCAGAAGCTCGTGCGCGCGAGCGATTCGGCGCCGAGCGCGATGCCGGTGGCGTAGAGCGCGGCCGAGATGATGCCCATCGCAGCGAGCGCGCCGCTCGAACCGTCCATCAACGCCGGCGGCGGCAGCACGTTCGCGATACTGAGCGTGAGCAAAAGACCGGCGGCGCAGAGGGCGAAACTCGACGCGACGGCAACGACGCGGCGCGACGCCGACAGCGAGGCTTCGAGCGGCACAACGACCAGCCAGATCGCCGCGAACGAGGCGATGCCGCCGGTGCACCAGGCGACGACGGCGACGAGCCCGGTCAGCGACAGCGAGGAGAGCACATGCGCGCTCTCGTAGCGGCCGGTGCGCGACAGGAAATAGGCGATGAGGATCGGCGCCACCAGCCAGGCGAAGACGAACACTTCGAGCAGGCTCGGCACACCGCGGAACGCGAGATAGACGGGGAAGCTCGCGAGCGCCGCAAAGCTGCCGATCAGCCGTGGCGCGATGAACGCGCGATGGCGCGCCGCCGTCAGCGCGTCAATCTGCGCCGCGGGATGCACCAAGGCATCGACATAGTTCCACACCGGCGTGAGGAAGCTCACGGTCCCTGTCCACGTCCCGACTGGAAAGACGCGCCCCTTATTGCTGACCATCGAGCCTAAGGGGGGCGACTTAAGCGAACGCTAAAAGTCGAACGATTTTGCCCGCTCTCCCCGCTTCGACGGAGCGCCTGGGCCGTTCGGACGCGCGAATTCGCACGCATGGTGAACGGTCTGTTGCCGCACACGTGCGCGGTTACCTCGCGCTAACCACGCGGAGCGACGACGCGGAGCAAAGCTGCACCGACGGCTATCTAAAATTTGAGACAAATGCGTATCGCATTCGCGGCAAGTTTGAGCCAAATCGTCGCGCCGAGGCGAACGACAGCTTCAAGCCTGTCTGCTAGGTTTCGTCCCAAGGCGGGGGGCAATCCGCCGGGGATAGATGGGTGGGTCATGTTCTTCCTGTTGCGAATGGCCTTCTGGCTGGGCGTCGTCTGCCTGCTGTTGCCGGGCACCGGCGCGAAGTCGCCGGATGCCAATATCGACGCTACGCAGGCGATGACGATGGCGAGCGCCGCCGTGTCGGACGCGCGCGGTTTCTGCGAGCGGCAGCCCGATGCCTGTGTGGCCGGCGGCAAGGTCGCCGCTGCGCTCGGCGAGCGCGCGGAAGCCGGTGCGCGCACGCTCTACCAGTTCATCAGCGCCAAGCTTACCGAGAAGCCGGTCGACGCCGACAAGGCTGATCCCAAGCTGGTCAAGGTTGCCGACGAGCCGCAACGGCGCGGCACGCTGACCAAGAGCGACATGCAGCCGGCCTGGCACGCCCCGGTTCCGCTACCGCCAAAACGGGGCGCAAGACCGGCCGTCTGAGCGGGTCCGGTCGCGTCCAGCCGTCGGATGCCCGCGGCGAAAAGGCTTTGGCCATCGGCCTCGCCGCGCCTATATATCGGCGGTGACAGGGTGCTTCATCGCGCGCCCTGGAAGAATGATGGCCGCATGACCGGAATAGACGAGATCATCGACAATTTCGCCCTGCTCGACGAGTGGGACGACCGCTACCGCTACGTCATCGAGCTCGGACGCACGCTGCCGCCTCTCGCTGAGGCGAAGCACACCGAGTCCAACAAGGTGCGTGGCTGCACCAGCCAGGTCTGGCTGGTCACGCATGTGAAGCCGAACGGCGCCGCGGGCCCCGTGCTCACCTTCGAAGGCGACAGCGACGCCCATATCGTGCGTGGCCTCGTGGCGATCCTGTTCGCGCTCTACTCCGGCAAGAGCGCGCGTGAGATCCTCGATGTCGATGCGATCGCCACCTTCGACCGTCTGGGCCTGCGCGAGAACCTGACACCGCAGCGCTCCAACGGCCTGCGTTCGATGGTCGAGCGCATTCGTGCCGACGCCAGCGCGGCGCTGACTCCGGCGGCCTGACGTTCATCCCGCCTTGAACTCCGCTTCCTCGTCGAGCCAGGTTCGCACCGAGGCGCGCGCACGACCCTGCGCCTGCGCAGCGTAGCCGTAGTGCCGCGCCAGCCGGTCCAGCGCGAGTTGAAGCACCACCTTGGCCGAGCGCGACGGCCACCGCCGCTCACGTTCGACGTCTTCGAGCCCCTTGAGGAAGCAGCAGACGTCGAGCAGCAACCCGCCGAGTTCGGGCCCGACGGCATCGAGCGCCTTGTGCACGCGCCGTCGCGCATCGGTCATCGCCTCGGTGGGATCGAGCGTCACGGCGGCGCCGCCCGACGACAGCGGGCTCGCCCAGTTCATTGTCGTGCGTGGCATCATGTCGCCGACGGTGAAATCGAGCCGGAGCCGCTCACCGGCCTGGAGCTGGTGTTGCGCGATCAGCGCGCGGCCGTCGCGGCCGCGGCGGCGGGCGAGCCAGGCGAGCGGGCTTTCGTGCTCGTCGATGGTGACCTGGGCACGGCCGTGCTCGGTGGCGATCTGTTCACGCTGGAGCGCCAGATGCTGAGCGCGGAAGCGTCCGATGGCCGGCACGTCCGGCTCGCCCGGACGCCGCCCCGGCCGGCGCCGCTTGCGCATAGCGGCAACCGAGATGGACTTGGCGGACGTCGGCATCGGCAGATCTCCTCGACTGGATAATGAGCCCAGATCAAGGAATAAATACTATTAGGATGACTGTCAAGATTTTTCAGATATCGTTCCTATAGACGTGAGCGCCTCCGGGCCGTCGGGCTGGACGGGCTTTCGCGGCAGGCAGCGCCTACTTGCCGCGGCGGCGGCGCTGCTGACCGAGCCCCATCTGTTTGGCGAGTTCGGAACGGGCGGCGGCATAGTTCGGGGCCACCATCGGGTAGTCCGCCGGCAGGCTCCACTTTTCGCGGTACTGCTCGGGCGTCATGTTGTACTGCGTGCGCAAATGGCGCTTGAGCGACTTGAACTTTTTCCCGTCCTCGAGACAGACGATGTATTCGGGCGTCACCGAGCGCTTGAGCGACACCGCAGGCTTCGGCGCTTCCGCCGGGATGTCCGCGACACCGTTAGACACCCGACTGAGCGCCGCGTGCACCTGACTGATCAGGCCGGGGATATCGCCGGCCGCAACGGTGTTGTTGCTGACATAAGCCGAAACGATCTCCGCCGTGAGCGCGATGTAGTTGGGTCCGCCCGAGCTGCCGTCGCTCATCGCCGTCATTCCTTTATGACGAATGTGCCTTATGACGAATGCGCCACCACGCCGGACCAAGTCACGGAGAACGGGCCCGGCAACGACCCCAATATTTAAAGACTACTGGACTGTCCCGGCACTCGGCAAGAAGACCGTCGCAGCCGATCCGCCTAGACTTGTGCGTATGCTGGTCGGGACTTGGCTGATCAGCCATTCTGCTCGAGATGTGCCCGCAACTCGTGGATCGAGGCGAAGCGCAGCGTACCCTGCGGCAGCTCGGCCTCGATCGAGCCGTCGACATAGAGGGTGTAGCTCATGCCGTCGACGACACCGGATTTGAGGATGGCCACCGCCCGCGGCTTCTCCTGCGGCGGCTCGGTCGCCGGCTCTTCAGGCATAGGCTCCGGCGTTGCCGACGGCGCCTCGGCGATCGGCGGCTCGGCCGGCGCCGGCTCCGGCTCCGGCGCTTCTTCCGGCTCCTGACGGCCGAACATCTTGTTCTCCGCCGGCCACATCGAGTCGAAGAAGGATGAGCCCTTGGCCTCTTCCTTTACCGGCGTCGCTGGCGGCCGCTGCCGCATCCAGGCCGGCCTTTCGCGCGGCGCGACGGTCTCCGGCTCAGGTTCGGCCGTGGCCGGCGGCGACAGCGGCGCCTCATCGGCAACCTCGGCCGGCTCCTCGGGATTGCGCAGCATCGGCGCCGGCGCAGGCATGGGAAATTCAGGCGGAACCGACGGCCCGCGCGGCTCGAAAGGACGTGGCTCCGGCATGCCGGCGGCCGTAGCGCCGGGCCCGGGCTCGAACATTTCCTGCGGATGCGGCAGCATCGCCGCCGAGCCGAGCGCCTCGTTGAGACGCTGAAGCTGCGCGACCACCGCACCGAGCGCGATGACGATCAAGCCGCCGGTCGCCGCCGTGGCTCCGGCGATGATCAGCGTATTGCCGAAGCTGAACTCCTGCACCGGGATGCCGAAGCCGATCGCGGCAACGCCGAGGACTAGCGCCAGCGCGCCCACAATGAATAGAACCGACGATGTCCGCACGGCATCCTCCTCGTCCCGGCGCCCACGTCGTCCCCGCCGGCGCCACTTTTCAGCTAAGCTATTCAATTCACGAATAATTCTCGCCGATTTCGTCAAAGGCTGCAACCGGCCACGCCACTCATAGCAGTTCGGACCTGCACACTTTGTTAAGCCTGCCCTATGCTGAGCCTGCCTCCGTCCCCCGCCGGCCGCGGTCCGGTCGCGCCGGCGCCGCGAAGCTGGGGTGTCGGCAACTCCGGTTGCCCCCCGCCCGCGCTCGGCCTAATTAGACCTGCAGAGGGAACTCCTGCCGAGTGCCGGGGTTCACCGGGCTAGGGGTTTTCCAAACAGAGTTTGCCGCGAGGAGGAGTCGATGTCGTTCAAGTTGCCGGAATTGCCATACGCGTACGACGCGCTGGCGCCGTACATGTCCCGTGAGACGCTCGAATATCACCACGACAAGCATCACAAGGCCTACGTCGATACCGGCAACAAGCTGCTTGAAGGTTCGGGCCTCGAGGGCAAGTCGCTGGAGGAGGTGGTGAAGGGCGCCTATGGCAAGAACCAGGGCCTCTTCAACAATGCCGGCCAGCACTACAACCACGTCCATTTCTGGCAGTGGATGAAGCCGAACGGCGGAGGCGACAAGCTCCCGGGCAAGCTGCAGGCCGCGATCGACAAGGATCTCGGCGGCCTCGCGAAGGTGAAGGAAGACTTTTCCCAGGCTGGCATGACCCAGTTCGGCTCCGGCTGGGCCTGGATCGCGGTCAAGGACGGCAAGCTCACCATCATGAAGACGCCGAACGGCGAGAACCCGCTGGTGCATGGCGCGACGCCAATCCTCGGCTGCGACGTCTGGGAGCACTCCTATTACATCGATTACCGCAACCGCCGCGCCGACTATCTCAAGGCGTTCCTCGATCACCTCGTGAACTGGGAGCACGTGGAGTCGATGTTTGCGGCGGCGACGAAGTAAGTCGGGCCGCAACGACGAACGATGTCCGGACGGCCGGCGGCACACCCGCCGGCCGTTTCGTTTTACGCCGCCTCCCCGTCACGAATGCGCGAAGGCCCAGTAGAGCTCGCGCGCCTTGCGATAGATCGGCCCCGGCTGCAGCGCGCGATCGTCGACGCGCGTGATGGGCAGCACCTTCGAGGCGTTGCCGGTCGAGAAGACCTCGTCGGCCGCGGCGACGTCGGCATAGCGCAGCACGCCCTCCACCACCTCGATGCCCGCCCCGCGCAGGAGGCCGATGACCCGCTTGCGCGTAATGCCGGCGAGGAACGTGCCGTTGGCGATCGGCGTGCGGACGACGCCGTCCTTGACGATAAACAGGTTGGAGTTGGCGAACTCGGCGACGTTGCCGACGAGATCGCAGACCACGCAATTGTCGAAACCGCGCGAGCGCGCCTCCAGCATCGCCCGCGCATTGTTCGGGTAGAGGCAGCCGGCCTTGGCATCGACCGGTGCGGTCTCCGGCGCCGGCCGGCGGTAGGGCGACAGGGTGATCGAGAAACCGGTCGGCTGCCGCATCGGCACGTCGTAGAGCGACAGCGCAAAGCGGGTCGATTCGGGATCGCCCGGCAGCGACAGCGGGCCGGCGCGCTCGGCCCAGTACATCGGGCGCACGTAGAGCATCGTATCGGTCGCGAATTTCTTCGTGCCCTCGCGCACGAGGCCGATCCATTCGTCCGGGGCGACCACCGGCTTGAGATGCATGGACTTTGCCGACGCGTTGATGCGCGTGCAGTGCAGGTCGAGGTCGGGGGCGACGCCCTCGAACACGCGGGCGCCGTCGAACACCGAAGAGCCGAGCCAGATCGCGTGCGTACGCACCCCCCACAAGGGCACGTTCCCGTCGTGCCACTCTCCCTCGTAGAAGGTCCAGGTTTGCGACCAGTCGGCCATTGCGGGGCTCCTTCACGGGATGGTGTCATGCGCGCGGTGTGCGCTTATGCTATCGCGACCGCCCCAATTTTCGAGCATTGAGGTCAGCATGTCCATTTTCGTCTTCGACGCCTACGGAACGCTGTTCGACGTGCACGCCGCCATCGCCCGCTTCCGCGACAAGGTCGGGCCCGAGGCCGACCGCATGTCCGAGATCTGGCGCACCAAGCAGCTCGAATATTCCTGGACGCTGACGCTCGCCGGCCGCTACCAGAACTTCTGGGTCCTGACCGAACGCGCGCTCGACTTCGCACTGGCGCGCGTGCCGTCGGTCGACAAGACGCTCAAGCCGCAACTGCTCGACGCCTATTTCAAGCTCGACGCCTTCCCGGACGCCCGCGCGGCCCTCCGCTCGCTCAAGGCGAAGGGCCACAAGACCGGCATCCTGTCGAACGGCTCGCCCGAGATGCTCGACGGCGCCGTCGATGCGGCCGGCGTGCGCGGCGACCTCGACGCCGTGCTCTCCGTCGACGTCCTGAAGATGTTCAAGCCGCGCCCGGAGGTCTATGCGCTGGTGACGAAACACTTCGCCTGCGAGCCCGCGGAGGTGACCTTCGCCTCATCGAACCGCTGGGACGTGATGGCGGCGGCTTCGGTCGGCTTCCATGCGCAGTGGGTCAACCGGGCCAGCAACCCGGACGAGTATCCGGACTTCCCGCCGGAAAGGGTGCTCGGCGACCTCACCGCGCTGGCCGAGGCTGCCTGACCGGCGTGGCATTTCGGCAACGCCGCCCGCCGGCGCGCCCCACCGGCTCTGGCGGGCGCCGGACACACCGCCTACATCCCGCCCTGCCCCGCCCACCACCCGCGTCCGCCCTGCATGTCACCCATCATCTCCATCTCCCGTCTCACGAAGACCTACGACTCAGGCTTCCAGGCGCTGAAGGAGATCAATCTCGACATCCGCAGGGGCGAGATCTTCGCCCTGCTCGGGCCCAACGGCGCCGGCAAGACCACGCTGATCGGCATCGTCTGCGGCATCCTGCGGCCGAGCGGCGGCACGGTGACCGTCGGCGGCCATGACATCATCGCCGACTATCGCGCTGCGCGCGCGCTGATCGGGCTCGTGCCGCAGGAACTGACCACGGACGCCTTCGAATCCGTGTGGCGCACGGTGAGCTTCAGCCGCGGCCTGTTCGGCAAGGCGCCCGACCCCGCGCACATCGAGAAAGTCCTCAAGTCCCTGTCGCTGTGGGACAAGAAGGATCAGCCGCTGCGGATGCTATCCGGCGGGATGAAACGGCGCGTGCTGATCGCCAAGGCGCTGAGCCACGAGCCGCGCGTCCTGTTCCTGGACGAGCCGACCGCCGGCGTCGACGTCGAGCTGCGCAAGGACATGTGGCAGGTGATCCGCGACCTGCGCTCCTCCGGCGTCACCATCATCCTGACCACGCACTACATTGAGGAAGCCGAGGACATGGCCGACCGCGTCGGCGTCATCAGCAAGGGCGAGATCATCCTGGTCGAGGACAAGACCGAACTGATGCGCAAACTCGGCCGCAAGCAGCTCGTCCTGCATCTGCAGCAGAAGCTCGACGCACTGCCGCCCGAACTCGCCGCCCACGACCTGGTGCTCAGCAAGGACGGGACCGAGATCGTCTTCACCTACGACACCAAGGGCGAGCGCACCGGCGTCACCGCGCTGCTGGCCGATCTCAACAAGGCGGACATCCGGTTCCGCGACCTGCACACGGTGGAGAGTTCGCTGGAGGACATCTTCGTCGGCCTTGTGAGCGACCGACCATGAACTGGCACGCCGTCCGCTCGATCTATGTGCAGGAGATGGCGCGCACCGCGCGCACCATCTGGCAGAGCATCGTCTCGCCGGTCCTGTCGACCTCACTCTATTTCGTCGTCTTCGGCGCGGCGATCGGCTCGCGCATCACCGAGATCGACGGCGTCGCCTACGGCGCCTTCATCGTGCCGGGGCTCATTATGCTCACGCTGCTCACCCAGAGCACGATGAACGCGTCGTTCGGCATCTATTTCCCGCGCTTCACCGGCACGATCTACGAGATCCTGTCGGCGCCGATCTCCGGCGTCGAGATCGCCGTCGGCTATGTCGGGGCGGCGGCGACCAAGTCGATCATCCTCGGCCTCATCATCCTCGCCACGTCCTGGCTGTTCGTGCCCTTGCGCATCGAGCACCCGGTCTGGATGGTCACGTTCCTGGTCCTGACCGCGGTCACCTTCAGCCTGCTCGGCTTCATCATCGGCATCTGGGCCGACGGGTTCGAGAAGCTGCAGATCGTGCCGCTCCTGATCATCCAGCCGCTGACCTTCCTCGGCGGCACCTTCTACTCGACCAGCGTGCTGCCGCCGCTCTGGCAGAAGATCGCGCTCGCCAATCCGGTCGTGTACCTGATCAGCGGCTTCCGCTGGAGCTTCTTCGAGGTTTCCGACGTGAGTCCGGCGGTCAGCCTGGCGATGACGCTCGTCTTCCTCGGCGTCTGCCTCGCCATCGTCATGTGGATCTTCCGCACCGGCTACAAGCTCAAGAACTAGGCTCGCGCGCATTTCCACATGCCGGATCGTCGCTCGCCACGGGTTGCGGATGGCGCGGACGACCGATAGATACCCGGCATCGAATTCGCCGCCCTGCGGCATCACACGACATTTCCGGAGAATCGATGAGCTTCCAGACTCCCGACTTGAATGACCGGCAATCGAGCGCCGCCGCCGCCAAGAAAGCGCTGCTCGAGAAGTTCCGCGCCGCAGCGCAGGACCCGCGCCGCGCCGAACGCGAGGCCGAGCGACGCGCCATCGCCGAGGCGCGCGAGAAGCGCAATGCCGAGCGCGAGGCCATCCGGCTCGCCCGCGAGGCCGAACTTGCCGCCGAAGCCGCCCGCCAAGCGGAACTGGCCGAGAAAGCGCGCAAGGAACAGGAGGAGCTCGAGCGGCTCCTGGCGCAGGAGCGCGCCGACGCCGAGCTCCGGCTGCTGGCCGAGCAGAAGGCGGCGCGCGACGCGCGCTATGCGGCTCGCAAGGCGGCCAAGAAGGTCCGCCGCCGCGGGTATTGAGATCGGACCATCGTCGTTCCGGGGCACGCGCGCCAGCGCGTGAACCCGGAAGACAGGCTACCCCCTTGCCAGCGCGTCGAGGATGCGCGCCCAGGACCGGATGCCCTTGTGGTAGGAAGTGACGTCGAACTTTTCGTTCGGCGAATGCACCCGGTCATCGTCGAGCGCGAAGCCGACGAGCAGCGAATCCATCCCCAGCACGTTCTTGAAGTCGGCGACGATCGGGATCGAGCCGCCGGCGCCGACCGTCACCGCCTTGTTACCCCACTCCTCGGCGAGCACCGTGCGCGCCTTGCCGAGGGCCGGATTGTCGTAGGCGAGCTGGATCGCCGGCGCCGCACCGAAATCGCCGAACTCGACCTTGCAATCGGTGGGCAGCCGCGCCCTGACGAAGGCGCGGAAGGCGTCGCGGATCTTGTGCGGGTCCTGTTCGCCGACCAGACGGAACGACACCTTGGCCTTGGCCTCGCCGGGAATGACGGTCTTGGCGCCCTCGCCGGTATAGCCGCCGATGAGGCCGTTGATCTCGGCCGTCGGGCGCGTCGTGATCTGCTCGATCAAGAGCCGCCCCTTCTCGCCGGAGGAGTGCTTGAGGCCGATCGGGCCGAGGAACTTGTCCTCGGTAAGGTCGAGCGCCGCGAGATCGGCCTTGATGTCGGCGGGCAGGTCTTTCACCCCGTCATAGAAGCCGGGGATCGTGACACGGCCCTCGTCATCCCACATGGCGCCGAGGATCTTCGCCAGAAGCCGCAGCGGGTTCTGCGCCGCGCCGCCGAACACGCCGGAATGCAGATCGCGATCCGCGCAGGTGACCTTCACCTCCTCGTAGACGAGCCCGCGCAGCGACGTCGTCACCGCCGGCGTGCGCTGGTCCCACATCGCCGTGTCGCAGACGAGCGCGAGGTCGAGCTTGAACTCATCGGCATTGTCGCGGACGAAACCGAACAGGTTCTTCGAGCCGCATTCCTCCTCGCCCTCGATCATGGTGGTGATCGGCACCGGCAGCTTGCCGGTGACCTTGTGGAACGCGCGGCAGGCCTCGATGAAGGTCATGGCCTGGCCCTTGTCGTCGCAGGCACCGCGCGCGACGATGATCCGCCGTCCGTCCGGCAGCGTCTCGATGCGCGGCTCGAACGGCGGCGTCTTCCACAAATCCAGCGGGTCGACCGGCTGCACGTCGTAATGCCCGTAAAACAACACCCGCGGCCCGGTTGCGCCGTTCGCCTTTCCGACCACGACGGGATGGCCGGCGGTCGGGCGCACCTCGGTGGTAAATCCGATCGTGTCGAGGTCTGCGGCGACATGCTCGGCAGCGGCGCGACACTGATCCTTGTAGGCGGGATCGGTCGAAATCGATGCGATGCGCAGCAGCGCGAACAGACGCTCGACGCTTTGATCGAAATCCCGATCGATCTGGCTCAGGACGGCGTCGAGTGCACTCATTGTCGGCTCTCCGGTGAGGTTCGGCGCCACGCTAGCAATGCATGGCGGGGCTGAAAAGAGCGCCCGCATGCAACGGGATGCAGCCCTGCGCATTGCCTTCCGGCGCTTGACCGTTCCTTCAGCAAAGCCTCGCTGCGACCTGTATTCGCATCGACTTTCGAGACGGAGTTTGTTTGACCTATGTCATCGCCGCTCACGTGGCGATGCGCGATTTCGGCCCGGCGGTGTTGCCGCGGTGCGCTTGTCTTGTCGCAGGATGGCGTTCAATATGACGCCAACCCGCCGCCAGTGCGGGAATGAGGGGACCATGGACGAACTCATCTCAAGGCTCGTCGCCAACGTCGGTATCGACCGGGACGCAGCCGAGAAGGCCGTCGCCATCATGTTCGAATTCCTCCGCAAGGAGGGGCCGGCCGACAAGGTGCAGGCGCTGCTCGATCGGCTGCCTGGCGCCGCCGAACTCATGGAAGCACAGGAAGGCATCGAGTCTGGCGGCGGCGGCATGTTCGCCCTCGGCGGCATCATGGGCGCTGGGACCAAGATGATGGCCGCCGGCCTGTCGATGGGCCAGGTGCAAGGCGTGGCCCGCGAGACGCTTGCCTTCGCCCGCGAGCAGGCAGGCGAGGACGTCGTCGGCGAGATCGTCGGCGCCGTGCCCGGCCTCTCCCAGTTCGTCTGACGGATCGGAGCGGGTTATCGGCTGGGGCCGCTGTCATTAACATGGCGTATCCGATCACCGATCTACCGGATATCGACGACGGCGTTGCCGCCGTGCTCAAGCCGCACGGCATCCGCTCGACCGCCAGCCTGCTCGAGAGGACCTGCACGCTCAAGCAGCGCCGCGCGCTCGCCGAAAAGACCGGCCTCGATCCGCGCCAGTTGCTGTGCTGGGCGAACGGCGCCGACCGTATGCGGGTCAAGGGCGTCAGCAAGGAATACGCCGAGCTGCTCGCGGCCGCCGGCGTCGACACCGTCAAGGAGCTCAAGGTCCGCAACCCGGCCAAGCTTGCGCAGGCGATGGCCGAGGCCAACAAGAAGCGCAAGCTGGTGCGGCTGCTGCCGTCGGAGCGCGCGGTCGCGCGCTGGATCGAGAACGCCAGAAGCCTGCCGCTGAAGATCAAGTACTGAGCGGCCAATCCGCCGCGCCTTGACAGCCGCTGGGGCCGGGCGCAAAGCCAAGCCATGATCACCGCTACCGCCATCGCGGCTGCAGCCGACCGCGCGCGCGATCCGTTCGCCGCGCTGATGGCACTCGGCCGGCCGCTGGTGATGGGCATCCTCAACGTCACGCCGGACTCCTTCTCCGACGGCGGCCGCTTCCTCGACCCGTCGGTCGCGATCGGCCATGCGCGCGAGATGAAGGATCAGGGCGCCGACATCCTCGACATCGGCGCGGAATCGACGCGCCCCTATGGCGGCATGCAGCCGGTCAGCGCAGCGGACGAACTCGCGCGGCTGGCGCAGGTGCTCCCCGAGGTCGCCAGGCTCGGCGTTGCGGTGTCGATCGACACGATCAAGGCGCCGGTCGCCGCCTGGGCGCTCGACAATGGCGCCGCGATCGTCAACGACGTCTGGGGCCTGCAGCGCGACCCGGAAATGGCGCCGCTCGTCGCCCGGCGCGGCGTGCCGGTCATCGTGATGCACAACCGCGACGCCGCCGATCCCGCGATCGACATCGTCGCCGACGTTCTCGCCTTCTTCGCCCGTTCGCTCGAGATCGCGGCGCAGGCCGGCATTGCCCGCGACAAGGTCGTGCTCGACCCCGGCATCGGGTTCGGCAAGACGCCGGAGCAGAGCATCCTCTGTCTCGCCCGCCTCGGGGAATTCAAGCGGTTCGGCCTGCCGCTCCTCGTCGGCGCCTCACGCAAGCGCTTCATCACCTCGGTGTCGCCGTCGCAGCCGAACGAGCGCATCGGCGGCTCCATCGCCACACATCTCATCGCCGCGCGCGACGGCGCCGCCATCCTGCGCGTGCACGACGTGCGTGAGATGGTGCAGGCCCTGCGCATCGCCGCCGCCATCGAGGCGGCGCGATGAGCGACCGCATCTTCATCGACGGGCTGACCCTGCACGCCTATCACGGCGTGATGGCGCACGAGGCCAAGGTTGGGCAGACCTTCGCCATCGATCTTGCGCTGGACATCGATCTGTCGGAGGCGGCGCGCACCGACAAGGTCGCCGACACGGTCTCCTACGACATGGTCGTCACCTGCGCGACCGAGGCGTTTCTCGGCCATCGCTTCCGTCTGATCGAGGCGGCCGCCGGCCGCGTCGCCGACGCGATCCTGGCCACCTTTCCGCGGGTCGAGAGTGTGGCCGTGACCATCCACAAGCCGCACGCGCCGATCGCCGCCACCTTCAGCGACGTCGGCGTGCGCCTGGTGCGCGCGCGGCAGCGCGGATGAGCCGTGCCTATCTCGCGCTCGGCGGCAATGTCGGCGACAGCCGGGCCGTCCTGGCGCGCGCCGTCGCCCTGCTCTGCGAGGGAACGCAGGTGCGCCTGCTCGCCCGTTCCGCCGACTACCGAACCCCGCCCTGGGGCGTCACGGAACAACCGGCCTTCGTGAATTTCTGCATCGCAGTGGAAACCTCGCTGTCGCCGCAGCAACTGCTCGCCCGCGCGCACGCGGTGGAACGGGCGCTCGGCCGTGATCGCGCCCGGGAACAGCGCTGGGGTCCGCGCACGGCCGACATCGACATCATCGCGTATGACGACGTGTCGCTGCATGACGAAAATTTAATCCTGCCGCATCCGCGCCTGTTCGAGCGCGCTTTCGTGCTCGTTCCGCTCGCGGAAATCGCACCGCATCTCACGATCGCAGGAACACGTATCGCCGATGCGGCGGCACGGTTCGCGCACGAAGATATCGAGAAACTACCCCCGCGCTGACACGCCTTCGTCACGGGCGTGCAAATCGTGCGCGCGAACATGCGCTGACTATGCGTTGAGGCGACGGCGCGACATTGCGTCCGCAATCCAGAACGATTCCGCCGACGGGGCGTTGGTTTCGGAGGGCGGCGCATAAGGGAAGGCGCGCGCCCGATATCCTCACCAACACAATCGGAGATGACGATGAAACGAGTCATGCTTGCGGCCGTGGCCACCATTGCCCTGTCGCTTCCGGCGGTGGCGCAGTCGAACGACACCAATGCCATGCAACCGAACAATCAGAGCAAGACGTCGCAGAGCCAGACGTCCTCGCAACCCCAACACAACCAATCGCAGACCGGCAGCAATCAACAGAACGGCCAGGCCCGGCAGCAGGCCGAGAACCGGATCAATCCGTCGAGCCTCAACAAGGAGCAGATCCGTCGGATCCAGATGACGCTGAACAAGAAAGGCTTCGACGCCAAACGTGTCGACGGCATCTGGGGTCCCGAAACCGAGGCGGCGCTGAAGGACTTCCAGCAGCAGCAGCACCTGCAGGGGAGCGGCCACCTCACGCAGCAGACGCTCGGTGCGCTCGGTGTAGATGTCAACGGCCAGACGCAGCAGGGATCGGCCACGACCGGTTCGGGTTCGAGCGGAAGCCAGACGAACCGGCCCTCGCAGAACCCGGGCACCATGAACCACAATACCAACATGAACCGTACCAACGGTCAGGGAACGGGCCAGTCGTCGGGCAGTTCGGCGAATAGTCCTTCGCAGCCGAACCATAAGGCCGGTGGCGGCTCGAACACGAACAGCAATCCGCAATAGAAGCGCCGGACGCGCGGAGAGCGGCCCCGGCGGGCCTCCCCTGCCGGGGTAGCCGCGACAACCGGCGCCCAATCTGCACGTTGGCGCGGCGCAACATCCGTGGCATTTTGGCCGGATGTCCAATACCGCAGTGCACCAAGACCTCGCCCTCGCCGCCGAATTTCCCGCCACCGACCGGGCCGATTGGCTCCGCCTGGTCGAAAAGGCGCTCAAGGACCGCCCGTTCGAGAAGCTGATCTCGCGGACCTATGACGGCTTCGCCATCGACCCGCTGTACACGCGGGCGGCAGGCGCCATTCCGGTCGCCGGGCGTGCCCCGGGGCAGCCGTGGACGGTCATGCAGCGGGTGGACCACCCCGACCCGGCACGTGCCAATGCCGAGGCGCTCAACGAGCTCGAGAACGGCGCCGACGGGCTCGCTTTCGTCTTGTCGGCCGCGCCGACCGCACACGGCTTCGGCGTCAAGGCGGACGATGCCGCCGCACTGGCGCGCGTGCTCGACCGGGTCGAGCTCGACCTGATTTCGCTGCGGATCGAAACCGCGCCTTTCGCCGGCCGTCCGGTGGCGGAACTCGTGAGCGGCCTCGTCGCCGCACGCAAGCTTGATCCGGCATTGCTGGCGATCGATTTCGGCCTCGACCCCGTCGGCGATATGGCGCGCACAGGCCGCGCGTTGCTGCCCTGGCCGGAGCTGTCGCAACGCGCCGGCGAGACGGCCAAGGGGCTCGCCGACAAGGGCTACGCCAAGGCCCGCTTTCTCCGCGCCGACGGCCGCGCGGTCCATGAGGCCGGCGGCTCGGAGGCGCAGGAACTCGCCTTCGTCGTTGCCGCCGGTGTCGCTTCCTTGCGCCTGCTCGAGGCGGCAGGCTTCTCCCTCGACGAGGCGCGGCGCCGCATCACCTTCCTGCTTGCGGCCGACGCCGACGAATTCCTGACGATCGCCAAGTTCCGCGCGCTGCGGAAGCTGTGGGCGCGGGTCGAGGAGGCTTGCGGGCTGACGCCGCAGCCGGCCTTTGTCGCCGCAGAGACGGCCTGGCGGATGACGAGCGCGCGCGATCCTTACGTGAACATGCTGCGCACGACGATTGCCGTTGCCGCCGCCGGTGTCGGCGGCGCCGACAGCATCACCGTTTTGCCGTTCACCGCAGCGCTCGGCCTGCCCGACCGCTTCGCGCGCCGGGTGGCGCGCAACCTGCAGCTCATTTTGCTGGAAGAGTCGAACCTCTACCGTGTCGCCGATCCGGCCGCCGGCTCCGGCGGCATCGAGGCGCTGACGGCCGGGCTCACCAGGAGCGCCTGGACGCTCTTCCAGGAGATCGAGCGCACCGGCGGCATCGCGACGGCGCTGGAACAGGGGCTCCTGCAGACGCATGTCGCCGCCACGCGCAAGGCGCGGCTCGCGGCCATCGCCAAACGCAAGGACGCGATCACCGGCGTCAGCGATTACCCGAACTTGGGCGAAGCGCCGGTCAAGGTGCTCGACGTGCCGCGCGCCACCCCGGCGCCGCAGGCACCCCAGTTCGAGCCGCTGCCGTCGCTGCGGCTCGCGCAGCCCTTCGAGGCGCTGCGCGATAAATCCGACGCGATCCTGAAGGCCACCGGTGCGCGGCCGAAGGTATTCCTCGCCAACCTCGGCCGGCTCGCGGACTTCAACGCTCGCGCCACCTTCACCAAGAACTTCTACGAGTCCGGCGGACTGGAAACCGTCGGCAATGACGGCTTCCTTCTTACTTCACCTCTCCCCTCCGGGGAGAGGTCGACGCCGAAGGCGTCGGGTGAGGGGGAACGAACATCACAAGATCGCTCTAACCCCTCACCCGCTCTGTCGCCTTCGGCTCCGGAGCGACCTCTCCCTATGGGAGAGGTGAAGACCGACATTGACGCGATGGTCGCCGCGTACAAGGCGTCCGGTGCGCGCATCGCCTGCCTGTGCTCGACCGACAAGGTCTATGCCGCGGAAGCCGCCGAGGCCGCCAAGGCGCTCAGCGCCGCGGGCGCAGTGGTGCATCTTGCGGGACGCGCGGGCGAGCACGAGGCCGCCTGGAACGCCGCCGGGGTGAAGGCCTATATCTACGTCGGCTGCGACGTGCTGGCGACGCTGCAGGGCGCCTATGATAGTGTGAGCCAATCATGAGCCGGATCCCGAATTTCGCCGCCGTGGAGCTTGCCGAGGCACGCGTGAGCAGTGCCGCGAATGCCGAGCCCTGGCTCACGCCGGAAGGCATCCCGGTGAAGCCGTCCTACGACGAGAGCGATGTCGCCGGGCTCGACTTCCTGGAGACGTGGCCCGGCCGTCCGCCGTTCTTGCGCGGCCCCTACCCGGCCATGTACGCGGCACAGCCGTGGACCATCCGGCAATATGCCGGCTTCTCCACCGCGGAGGATTCCAACGCCTTCTACCGGCGCAACCTCGCCGCGGGCCAGAAGGGCCTGTCGATCGCCTTCGACCTGGCCACGCATCGCGGTTACGATTCCGATCACCCGCGCGTGGCCGGCGACGTCGGTATGGCCGGCGTCGCGATCGACTCGATCTACGACATGCGCACGCTGTTCTCCGGCATCCCGCTCGACCAGATGAGCGTGTCGATGACCATGAACGGCGCCGTGCTGCCGGTGCTCGCGCTCTACATCGTCGCGGCGGAAGAACAGGGCGTGCCGCATGCGAAGCTCTCGGGCACGATCCAGAACGACATCCTCAAAGAATTCATGGTGCGGAACACCTATATCTATCCGCCCGCACCGTCGCTGCGCATCATCTCCGACATCTTCGCCTACACCTCGGCGGAGATGCCGAAGTTCAATTCGATCTCGGTCTCCGGCTATCACATGCAGGAGGCCGGCGCGACGCAGGACCTCGAGCTCGCCTACACGCTTGCCGACGGCGTCGAATATGTACGCGCGGGCCTGAAGGCGGGCCTGACCGTCGACCAGTTCGCGCCGCGCATCTCGTTCTTCTGGGCGATCGGCATGAACTACTTCATGGAGATCGCCAAGCTGCGCGCCGCGCGCATGATCTGGGCGAAGCTGATCAAGCCGTTCAAGCCCGAGGATGCGCGCTCGCTGTCGCTGCGCACGCATTCGCAGACGTCCGGCTGGTCGCTCGCGGCGCAGGACGTGTTCAACAACGTCGCACGCACCATGGTCGAGGCGATGGCGGCGACGCAGGGCCACACGCAGTCGCTGCACACCAATTCGCTCGACGAGGCCCTGGCGCTGCCGACCGACTTCTCGGCCCGCATCGCCCGCAATACCCAGATCGTGCTGCAGCAGGAGAGCGGCACGACGCGCATCGTCGATCCGTGGGGCGGCTCCTATTACGTCGAGCGCCTCACCTACGAGCTCGCCAAAAAAGCCTGGACCCATATCGAGGAGGTCGAGGGTCTCGGCGGCATGGCCAAGGCGATCGAGGCCGGCATTCCGAAGCTGCGTATCGAGGAGGCCGCCGCCAAGACGCAGGCGCGCATCGATTCAGGGCATCAGTCGGTGATCGGCGTCAACAAGTACCAGCCGGAGGACGAGGCGCCGATCGACGTGCTCAAGGTCGACAATTCGGCGGTGCGTACGCGCCAGCTCGAGAAGCTCGCGCGCCTCAAGGCCGAGCGCGATCCGGCGGCGCTGCAGCAGGCGCTCGATGCGCTGACCCGCGCGGCCAATGGCGGCAACGGCAATCTGCTCGAACTCGCCATCGACGCCGCGCGCGCCAAGGCGACCGTCGGCGAGATCTCGATGGCGCTGGAAACGGTGTTCGGGCGGCATCGTGCGGAGATCAAGGCGATCACCGGCGTCTACAAGCGGGAGGTCGGCAAAGGAGGCAAAATGACCGGCGCGGTCGAACGGGTGAAACATCTGGTCGAGGGCTTCGAGGCCGCGGAAGGCCGTCGTCCCCGCCTGCTGGTCGCCAAGATCGGCCAGGACGGCCACGACCGCGGGCAGAAAGTAATCGCGTCGGCCTTTGCCGATCTCGGCTTCGACGTCGACATCGGGCCATTGTTTGCGACGCCGGCGGAAGCCGCGCGCCAGGCGGTCGAGAACGACGTGCACGTGCTCGGCGTCTCCTCGCTCGCCGCGGCGCATCTGACGCTCGTGCCGGAGCTCAAGGCCGAACTGAAGAAGCAGGGCCGCGACGACATCATGATCGTGGTCGGCGGCGTCGTCCCACCGCAGGACTACGATGCCCTGCTCAAATCCGGCGCCGAGGCGATCTTCCCGCCCGGCACCGTGATCGCGGAGGCGGCGGAAAAGCTCCTCACGACATTGCGGCACCGGCTCGGTCACGACCAGCGAGCGGCCGAGTAACGATGCGCCTGCGCTTCGCCCTGCTGGTGGTGAGTGCGCTGTCGCTGTCGGCCTGCATCGATTCCGCCACGCCGATCCTGATGGACTCGCAGCCACTCCTAGGCCAGACCTTCAATCTGCAGTTCTTCAGCCTGCGCAAGGGCGTCGCGCATGATCCGCAGCAGGCGCGCTATGTCTGGAACGGCAAACAATACACGCATGCCGGCGGCGGGATGGAGGATGCCAAGGCCTTCACCGTGCACGCCTTCGACGGCGGCGACCTCATCGCGCAAAGCGTTGCCGATGAGCGACAGTCGACGATCGAATATGGCCTGCTGCGGCGGCTGGCGGACGGTGTCTTCCTGCTCGTGCCGGTCGATGAGGACGACGCCGACGAGGCGACGCGCGCAAAATATTGCGAACGCGCCGAGAAGTCGTCCTGCCGTGTCAGCACGCGGGAACAGCTTTTTGCTCTGGCCCGTGCCGCCGCGGCGCGCCGAAGCGACAGAGGCGGGCTCGTCATCCGTCTCGCCGACGACGAGAAACCAGCGAAGTAGCCTCCCGATGACCACGCGGCGCGCGGCCTTTGCCCTGACGGTGGCTCTCGCCTACGGCATGCTCGGAACTGCGTCGTCCGCCGCAGCCGAGGACAGGCCCGCCTTCAAGATCGACACCGGGACGATCGAGGCGACGCTCACGATCGAGCCGAAACTGAAGGCCTTTCCGGGCCTCTATGACGGCCTCCTCGCCGAGGGCAAGCGCGAATTGGCCAAATGGCGCCTGCAGTCCGAAAAGGATCGCAAGGAGATGCCCGACATCTTCCGCGCCGGCCGCCGCTACACCTTCGAACGCACCTATACCGAACGCTCCGCCATCGGCCGCTACGTCAGCGTCATCCGCACGGACTATCTCGATGGCCTCGGCGCACATCCCAACCACCAGACCGACACCATCCTGTGGGACGCGGAGGCCAGGAAGCGCATCAGCATCCGCCCGTTCCTCAAGGAGAGCGCCACCGGCGGGCCGACGCTCGGGCGTCTCGCCCATCTGATCCGCGTTGCGCTCGCCGTCGAGAAGAAAACGCGCGACATCGACATCGGCGACCCGGATAACGACACCGAACTGTCGCGTGTCGAACCGGATCTTCTGAAAATGGGTGCGGTGGCGCTGGCGCCATCGACTGCGAAGGGCAAGAGCGCCGGGCTGATCTTTTATTTCTCGCCCTACGCCGTCGGCGCCTATGTCGAGGGCGATTACACCGCATTCGTGCCGTGGACCGAAATCTCGGGTGACCTTTCGCCGCAGGGACTTAGTCTTTTCGGCGGCGACCGACTGGCCGACGACGACAAAAACGACTGATATCGGCTCCGATCCGAACACATCCGAACTGGTGACGCGCTGCGACATGCGCAGCGTGCGATGCATCATGGCGTTTTGTCATGGCGAACGCAGTTGCAATTGCCAAGCGCCGCTCGCGGCCATAGCATCATGCTCATAATACAAGCCGGGGAACCGGCGATTTTTTTGGAGGATCCCCATGACCAAGCTCACTCGACGCTCATTCGTCGCTTCAACCGCGGCGGCTGGCGCCGGTATCGCCTTGGGCGCCAAGCCCTCTTTCGCCCAGAACTATCCGACCCGCCCGATCCAGATGATCTGCCCCTGGGGCGCCGGCGGCGGCACCGACGCCACCGCCCGCATCGTCGCTGCGCTGCTCGAGAAGGACCTCGGCCAGCCGATCAACGTCGTCAATCGCACCGGCGGCTCCGGCGTCGTCGGCCATTCGGCCATCGCCACCGCGCATGCCGACGGCTACACGCTCGGCATCATCACGGTCGAGATCGCCATGATGCACTGGGCCGGGCTGACCCAGCTCACGCCGAAGGACTTCACGCCGCTCGCCCTGATGAACGAGGACCCGCCGGGCATCCAGGTCGCGGCCGACTCCCCGTACAAGACGGTGAAGGACCTCGCCGAGGCGATCAAGAAGGCGCCGGCCGGCAAGATGAAGGCCTCCGGCACCGGCCAGGGCGGCATCTGGCATCTCGCGCTGGTCGGCTGGCTGCAGGCGATGGGCCTGCCCGCCAACCACGTGCAGTGGGTCCCGTCGAACGGCGCCGCACCGGCGATGCAGGACCTCGCCGCCGGCGGCATCGACATGACCACCTGCTCGGTGCCCGAAGCGCGGGCGATGATCGAGGCCGGCAAGGCGCGGAGCCTCGCGCTGATGGCGCCGAAGCGATCGGAGACGTTCAAGGACATCCCGACGCTGAGCGAGGCCATGGGCATCAACTTCACCACCGGCGCGTGGCGCGGCTTCGCGGCCCCGAAGGGGCTGCCGGCCGACATCGCCAACAAGCTCACCGCGTCGCTCCAGAAGGTCTACGATTCCAAGGAATACAAGGACTTCATGGGCGGCCGCGGCTTTGCCACCGTCTGGGCCGACGCCAAGGGCTACGCCGACTTCATGGCGAAGTCGGATGCGCAGATGGGCGAGGCGATGAAAGCCGCAGGCATCGCCAAGACCTGACGCCGAACGGCGGGCGCGCGCGGCTTCACGATAAGCGGCGCGCGCCCGCTGTGCTCCTCTCCGTGCGTGCCGGCCGGCACGGCCCCTTTTGTCCCGACGGAGCAGCAATGCGCGCGAACGACGCAGTCAGCGGCCTTGTCCTCATTCTCCTCGCCGCCGCAATGATCGCCTTCACCTCCACGTTTCCGGATTTTCCGGGCCAGCATTACGGACCGGCACTGTTCCCGCGCATTCTGGGCGGCGTCGTGATCGCCTGCGGCGGGCTGTTGCTGTGGCGCGGCGTCGCGGCGCGGCGCGCCGGCGCGGCGCTCGTCGAGATGGCCCCGTGGACGCGCGAGCCGTGGCGCGTCGGCAGCTTCGTGCTGATGCTCGGCTTGCTCGTCGTCTACATCCTGTTCGCCGAGACGGTCGGCTTCATCCCGATGGCCTTCGTCACCGCGCTCGCCCTGTTCATGTGGTTCGGCGTGCGCCCGCTCACCGCCGTCGGCACCAGCGTCGTCGCCACGCTGGTCATCTACTGGTTCTTCGCGACGCTGCTGCGCGTGCCGCTGCCCCGCGGCTGGCTCGATCCGATTTTGTGAGCAGGCCAATGGACGCATTTGTTACGGCTTTCGGCCTCGTCTTCACCCCGCAGGTGCTGTGGGTCATCTCCGCCTCCGCCGCCTTCGGCATGTTCGTCGGCGCCATGCCCGGCCTGACCGCGACGATGGCGACGGCGCTGATCGTGCCCGTCACCTTCTTCATGGATCCGGTGCCCGCACTCGGCGCCATCGTCACCGCAACCGCGATGGCGATCTTCGCCGGCGACATCCCGGCGGCGCTGCTGCGCATTCCCGGCACGCCCGCCTCGGCCGCCTATACGGACGAGAGCTACGCGATGTCGAAGAAGGGGCTGCTCGACCTCAATCTCGGCGTCAACCTCGTCTTCTCGGTGATCGGCGGCATGGTCGGCGTCGCCATCCTCATCCTCTGCGCCCCGATCCTCGCCGAAGCGGCGATCAATTTCTCCTCGTTCGAATATTTCTGGCTGGCGCTGCTCGGCCTCACCTGCGCCGTGTTCATGGCCACGGACGACCCGCTCAAGGGCATCACCTCGCTGATGTTCGGCCTCCTCATCAACTGCATCGGCATCGACCCGACCGCGGGCTATCCGCGATTCACCTTCGGCAGCGTCGAACTGCTGCAGGGCGTCAGCTTCATTCCGGCGATGATCGGCATGTTCGCGCTGTCCGAACTCTTGCGCGGCGCCGTCAGCATCGATCAGCAGGGCGCGGTGCTGGCGCAGAAGATCGGCAACATCTTCTCCGGCGTCTGGGGCGTGTTCAAACAGTACTGGTTCAATTTCCTGCGCGGCTCGACGCTCGGCGTCGCCATCGGCGCCCTGCCCGGCGCCGGTGCCGACATCGCGGCGTGGATCTCGTTTGCCGTATCGAAGCGCTTCTCCAAGACGCCGGAGAAGTTCGGTACCGGTCACATCGAGGGCATCGTCGACGCGACCTCGGCCAACAACGCGGCGCTCGGCGGCGCCTGGATCCCGGCCCTGGTGTTCGGCATCCCCGGCGATTCGATCACCGCGATCGTCATCGGCGTGCTGTACATGAAAGGCATGAACCCGGGCCCGACCGTGTTCCTGCAGAACCCGCAATTCATCTACGCCGTGTTCATCATCTTCGTGCTCGCCAATATCCTGATGCTGCCGCTCGGCTGGACCGCCATCAAATCGGCGAAGCAGATCCTGCGCGTGCCACGCAAAATTCTGCTGCCGATCATTCTCCTGTTCTGCATGGTTGGCGCCTATGCGATGACCAACTCGCCCTACGGCATCATCGTCATGCTGACGCTCGGCGTCATCGGCTGGCTGATGGAGGAGAACGGCTTTCCGATCGCGCCGGCGATTCTCGGCCTCGTCCTCGGCGAGATGCTCGAGCAGAGCTTCATGACCTCCATGATCAAGGCGGAGGGTCATGCGCTGCCCTTCTTCGAGCGGCCGATCGCCGGCGTCCTCGGCGTCCTCACGCTGCTGATCTGGGCGACCATGATCTGGCGCGGCATCAAGGGACGCGGCGGGCTCCAGGAGGCCGACATCACCGGGGCGTGACGGCGCGCGCGCCTTCGGCTACTGAAAGGGTGCATGTCCGCCCGTCCCATCGACACCTCCGACCTCGCCGCCGGCATCCGCGCCGGCGACCGCGCCCGGCTCGCACGGGCGATCACGCTGATCGAGAGCAAGCGCGCCGACCACCGCAGCGAGGCGCACCGGCTTGTCCAGGAGCTGTTGCCGGCGACCGGCAAGGCCGTCCGGCTCGGCATCACGGGCGCCCCGGGTGCCGGCAAGTCGACCACCATCGACGCCCTCGGCAGCTACCTGACGCAGCGCGGCCGCAAGGTCGCGGTGCTGGCGGTCGATCCCTCGTCGAGCCGCACCGGCGGTTCGATCCTCGGCGACAAGACGCGCATGGCGCGCCTCGCGGTCGACCCGCACGCCTTCGTCCGGCCCTCGCCTTCCTCCGGCACGCTCGGTGGCGTCGCGGCCAAGACGCGCGAGACGATGCTGCTGTGCGAGGCGGCCGGATACGACGTCGTCATCGTCGAGACCGTCGGCGTCGGCCAGTCGGAGACCGCCGTTGCCGACATGACGGACTTCTTCCTGCTGCTGATGGTCGCCGGCACCGGCGACGAGCTGCAGGGGATCAAGAAGGGCGTGGTCGAACTCGCCGACATGCTCGCCGTCAACAAGGCCGACGGCGACAATGTCGAGCGCGCGAGATTGGCCGCCGCCGATTTCCGCGGCGCGCTCAATATCCTGACGCCGGCCTCGGCGAGCTGGTCGCCGCCGGTCGTCACCTATTCGGCGCTGACCGGCAAGGGCATCGCCGAATTGTGGGAGCAGGTGGTCAAGCACAACGAGAAGATGACCGCGACCGGCGAGCTCGCCGAGCGCCGCCGCGCGCAGCAGGTCAAATGGATGTGGACCATGCTCGAGGAGCGCCTGACGCAGCGCCTGCGCAGCGACCCGGCGGTGCGCGCGAAGCTCAAGAGCGCGGAAGCCGCGGTCGCGGCCGGGCGACTGGCGCCGACGCTGGCGGTCGAGGAGATCGCCGCGCTCCTGGGCATATAATTCGGTTGGGGTGAGGAGCGCTCCGAGGGACATACCGACGAATATGCCCACGATCCTCATCACCGGCTTCGGACCGTTCCCCGGCGCGCCGGTCAACCCGACCACGGCGCTGGGGCAGCATCTGGCGCGGCTGCGCCGGACGCAATTGCGCGACGTGCGCCTGATCGGCCACATCTTCACCACCAGCTATGCCGCGGTCGACCGCGAATTGCCCGCGCTGATCGCACGTCACAAGCCGGACGCGCTGCTGATGTTCGGCGTGGCGACGCGGGAGACGCGCATCCGCATCGAGACGCGCGCGCGCAACGCGCTGGCGCTGCTGCCCGACGAGACCGGCGCCTCGCTGCGGCGGCACGCCATCCGGCCCGGCGGACCGGCGTCGCGCCGTATGCCGATGCGGGCGGCGTGCCTGTTCGCCGCGGCTCGGAGCGCCCGCGTGCCGGCCTATCTGTCGCGCGACGCCGGCCGCTATCTCTGCAACTACATCTGCTGGCGCGGCACCGAGGCCGCCGCGGCCACCGGCGGCCCGCGGCTGGCCGCCTTCGTGCACGTCCCACCGCTCCCCCGCGTGCCGCGGCCACGTCGCACGGGCGGGCGCCGCCGGCTCACCGCCGCCGATCTCGCCCGCGCCGGCGAGGCCATCCTCCTCTCGATGGCGGCGGCAGCACGGCGTTAACCTCGCGGCGGCACAATGCCGCCCGATGCCGAACCTGCCGCTCGACCGCCGCCACTTGATGCTCGGCGCCGCCGCCGCGCTCGTGCCCGCCGCAGCGCGGTCGGCACCGTTGCCGGCGCACGGGCTCGACGCCGCGCAGTTCGGCTTGCGTCCAGGCGCTGTGGACGACCAGAGCGCCCGCCTGCAGCGCGCCATCGACGAAGCCGCCCGCAGCCGCACGCCGCTGACGCTCGCGCCCGGCGTCTACCGCGCCGCCGCCCTGCGCCTGCCCGCCGGCTGCCAGATCGTCGGCGTGCGCGGCGCCACCCGCCTCGTGCTGGCACGCGGCGCCTCGCTGCTGACGAGTGAGGGCGGCGACAGCATCACGCTTTCGGGTCTCACGCTCGACGGCGCGCGCATCGCGCTGCCGCGCAATCGCGGCCTCGTGCACCTCGCGCAGGCCAAGGGCCTGCGCATCGCCGACTGCACCGTCGCCGATGCCAATGGCGGCGGCATCATGCTCGACGGCTGCGACGGCGTCGTCGAAGGCAACACCATCGTCACCAGCGCCGACACCGCGCTGTTCTCGACCGACGGCCGCGGCATCGTCATGCGCGACAACGTGATCCGCGGCGCCGGCAACGGCGGCATCCGCGTCTGGCAGAGCACGAAACGCCACGACGGCACCATCGTCACCGGCAACACCATCGAGGACATCGCGTCGCAGGCCGGCGGCACCGGGCAGAACGGCAACGGCATCAACGTTTTCCGCGCCGCCGGCGTCGTCGTCGGCAACAACGTCGTCCGCCGCTGCGCCTTCTCCGCGGTGCGCGGCAATGCCGCCTCCGGCATGCAGGTGCTCGGCAACCAGTGCAGCGCCATCGGCGAGGTGGCGATCTATGCCGAGTTCGATTTCGAGGGCGCCGTCATCTCGGGCAACACTGTCGACGGCGCGGCGCTCGGCGTCGTCTCGACCAATTTCAACGAAGGCGGGCGCCTCGCCGTCATCCAGGGCAACCTGATCCGCCGCCTGACGCCGCGGCGGCCGCAGGGCGGTCCGGATACGACCGGCACCGGCATCGCAGTCGAGGCGGACGCCGCGGTCACCGGCAATGTCGTCGAGGATGCCCCCTCGATCGGCATCAGCGTCGGCGTGGGCAAGTACCTGCGCGACGTCACCGTCTCGGGGAATGTCGTGCGCCGCGCCGACAAGGGCATCGGCGTCTCGGTCGCGCCCGGCGCCGGCCACATGGCGATCACGGGCAATCTCATCGCCGAGTGCCGCAACGGCGCCATCGTCGGCATGGAATGGGACAAGGTGGCGAGCGCCGATCTCATCCGCGACGCAGCGCGCTATCCGCAGCTGACGATCGGCGCCAACCAGGTGCGCTGATCCCGCCCCCGCCCCCGCCCCGTTTTCGGCGGAAACGGCGCCTATGGTAGCCTCTCGCTCATGACGCTGCGCCGTCCCGTCGCCATCATGCTGACCGTTCTGCTTGTCTTCCTCGGCCCGATCCTCGCGCGCGCCGTGCTGTTCGCGGCAAGCGACGCGCCGCGCTCCTGGCGCGACGCCGACTGGTCGAGCGCCGGGCTGCTGCCGCCC
>Ga0182749_1000529_pt1 | contig 34977 bp, 30 predicted proteins | sample eDN3rd37CKraftMG_FD_128875 | JGI IMG/M metagenome (GOLD analysis project Ga0182749, IMG submission 128875) | Enriched Miracle-Growth compost microbial communities from Emeryville, California, USA - eDNA 3rd pass 37_C Kraft MG (version 2) (version 2) ...
ACGGCGAGCTCGACATGCGCACCCCCGTCGAGGTCGAGGACGCGTACTACGCTGACCAAGAATCAGGCCAACCGGCACCTGCCGGACAAGGCTCCCGATAGGAACGAAAGTCAGGCCGATTCAGTCCCGTAATATGCCGACGTGTTGCCAGAAAATCTGGTCAATCAAGTAGTCGGTGTCGAGATAGACCGTCGTCACAGTTGCACGACCCTCGGGCTCACCCCCAAGCAGTGTGTTGGCCCCCAGGAGAATCACGTCCCCAAACTTGACCAGCTTCTGCTTGAACTCGCTAAACAGGATAGCGCTTCCATCGCGAACGACGATGACCTGAACGCAGTCGTAGGCCAACGGCCCGACCGGCTGGACGATGATGCGGTTCCGGGCGAGGATGGGTGCGAAACCGCGGAGACTGCAGGACTCGTGTTGGTTCGACGCCGCGACCGATTCGGGCTCATCAACCGCATTCCTGGGATGGGATTCCTGACCACCTCTTTCGCGGGCACCAGACGGACCGCGCTGAGGACTGCGCGACGGGCGGGTCTCGACAATCCCGCGACTAATCGACCGGTTCGAGCCCAACGAACTTCATCCGGTCCTCGCCGTAGAAGCATGTCTGCAAGGCGAATGAACCGTCGAGGCCAAGTAGGTCATCGGTGGTCGCCCAGGTCTTTGGCGTGTGGCGGATATCAACCACTTGATACACCTGATCGCTACCCTCGACCTGCACCAGTTGGCCTATCTCCCAGGGGAGCAGGACGTCGCCTTGACAATTGTTGTGAGCTGCCCATACCGGCGGAACGCCCTCCCGCTCGTAGGAACTCATCTCCGTGAACGTTCCGTCGCAGCCGTCTAGTTCGTGCACGCCACCCGTGGCGCCCAAGTCCACGGTGGGCAGGTCTCCGAACGCGTCCTCCCGCGCGGCATGGATGCTTCCCGTGACCGCCGTCTTCACCGTCCCGTACACATACTCGACCCGCTCCGGCGCGGCGAGAAGGCCTACCAGCAGCGCCCCGCCAGCGAGGACGAGGACCGTCCCCGCCGCCGCGCTGAGGAACCCATGCCAGCGCCGCGGCGGTGGCTTACTCCGTCCGACTGTCTCCCGCATGCTCCGAACCCCGTTCCGCACGTTGACCAACCTCATGTTCGACTATCCATGATAGTTACTATCTAGCATAGTCGTATGGTTCAGCCTGTCTTCGCCGGCCGCCGTGGGGTAGCCGTCTCCCGCCCGGTTCGTGACCTCTGCGGCCCACGCGGTCCGAGAGGAGTGGGCTGCGCGAGGAGCGATCGGCGGGCGCTGCACAACCGTCCGGAGAGTCCGCTTGCCTCTGTCGCGGAGACCTCGTTCGCGACGCTGCGATGACAAGGTTGAGATCGCGATACCCCCGGGGGTATAGTGGAGTCATGGGCGCGACCGAGATCAGGCGAGAGAACCCGACCCGGGTGGTCGAGGAGAGCTCGGTGCCGATCCTGGGCTTTTGGGCCGACCACCCACTCGACGACGTTCCTGACAGTCAGAGGAGTTTCGCCTATGTCTGACCGACAGCTCACCTGCGCCCCGGCATGCCGCGCCGGCGTATGGGGGCGGCTGAGCCGTGGAGCCGTCGCCCTGATCGTCGGCGCGTTCGGTGCATCCATGCTGTCGACGGACCCGGCGATCGCGGTAGCCGCCGGCGTGATGGCCACCGTCATCGCGGTCATGGCGGTCACAGGAACATGCCCGACGAGCTGGCTCACCACTCGTCGGCAGCCTCAGACGCCGCAGCACACACTCGACATCCCCGATGCCCGGCAGCACGTCGACCTGACGAGCGCCCCCGTCCCGAACAGGAGTTCTCATGTCCACGAGTGACCCCGACGCCCAGCGCCGCATCCTCAACCGGCTCCGCCGCGCCCGCGGCCAGCTCAACGCCGTCATTGACGCGGTCGAAGGCGGCGGGTCGTGCCGGGAGGTGGTGACCCAGCTCGCGGCGGTCTCCTCGGCGCTTGACCGTGCCGGGTTCGCGATCATCTCCACCGCGATGAAGGACTGCATCGCCGACCCCGACGGCACCAACCGTGCCGACGACATCACCACCGAGGAGCTGGAGAAGCTGTTCCTCACGCTCGCCTGAACGAGCGATCCTCACGACCAACCGACAGACAGCCCTCGAAGGAAGAAGCAATCCATGTGCCGAGCTGTGACCTGTAAGACCTGCGGCAAGACCACCTGGGCCGGCTGCGGCCAGCACATCGCCGAGGTCAAGCGCACCGTGCCGGCGGGCCAGTGGTGCCCCGGACACGACAAGGAGAAGGAGAAGGCAGCCGCGACGAGCGGGTTCTTCGCCCGCCTGTTCGGACGATGACAGGCGCCACGCGCCACGACTCGCCCTCTCAGAATCCTCAGGAGTTCTGGGAGGGCCGCTACCGGGACGCCGAGCGCGTGTGGTCGGGCCGCCCCGAACCCTAGCCTGGTCAACGCTGTGCAGCACTTGGCTCCGGGGAAAGCGCTGGATCTGGGGTGCGGGGAGGGCGCCGATGCGATCTGGCTCGCCACCCAGGGCTGGCTCGTCACCGGCGTGGACATCTCCGCCACCGCTATCGCCCGCGCACGCCGCGAGGCTCAGCGTCAACAGGCCAGCGCGGCCACCCGGTTCGTCACTGCCGACCTGGCACGGTGGGAGCCGGACGACGGCCCCTACGATCTGATGACCGCCAGCTTCCTGCACTCGCCTGTCCCGCTCCCGCGCATCGCGATCCTGCAACGCGCAGCCACCACGGTGCGCGCCGGCGGTCACCTCGTGGTCCTCTCCCACGCCGCACTCCCACCCTGGGTCGACGCCGCGGATCATCCCGCGCACAGCTTTCCCAGCCCGGCACGACAGTTCGTGGAGCTGAACCTTAACGAGCACGACTGGCTCGTCCTGAGCATCCAGACGCACACCCGACACGCCACCGCCCCTTCCGGCGAGGCCGCCGAGCTGACCGACGGGGTACTTCTCCTCCAGCGCCGGTGACCGGCTCGTCCCGGCGCGGCGGACCCGCTGCGGGGCGGCTTAGCCGCGGGACATCGCGGTCTGGACGATGGCTTCGATGTGCAGCGTGGTCGAGTCAAGCAGCGGCAGTCCCGGCACGTCGTCGGGGCCGACCAAGAGGATGATCTCGGTGCATCCGAGCACGATCGCCTCGGCCCCGGCCGCGTGGAGGTCTGTCATGACCCGGATGTAGGTCTCCCGAGACTCAGGCCGGAACACGTGTCTGGTCAGCTCGTCGAAGATGATCTGATCGACCGTGGTCCGGTCGACGGGCTCCGGGGGCAGCACAGTGAAGCCCGCTCGCTCGAGTCTTCTCCGGTAGAAGTCCTGTTCCATCGTCGGCGCGGTGCCGAGCAGTCCCAGCCGGGTCACCCCGATGCGATGTCGGTCGCTGTGGTCGCGACCACATCGGCGATGTGCAGGAATGGGACGGTGATCGCCGCCTCGATGACGGGCGCGACTCGGTGCATCGTGTTGCTCCCGCAGGCGATGAAGTCCGCTCCCGCCCGCTGCAGGCCCCGGGCTTTGCCTGCCAGATACTGTCCGGCCTCATCCCAGGCTTCGGCGCGCACGCATCGTTCGATGACGCCGAAGTTCACGCAGGACAGCACCAGCTCGGCTCGCTCGTGCCCGCCACGCAGCTCGTTCACGCGGTCGTTGATCCGGCGGTAGTAGTCCACCATCGCGACGCTGCTCATCCCGTGCAGCAACCCGATGGTCCTCATCGGCGCTCCATCTGCCACCTTCTGGTCCGGTCAGATGCGGATGTAGGCGGCGTCGGCCAGTTGCGCATGGACGATCGCGGTGACCGCGGAGGGGACCGTGCCGACCTCGGGTCGCAACTCGCCGGGGTCGATGCCGCGCCGTCCGAGCCCGACGCTGCACGCGGCCACCTCGGTGTGCTCGGGCACCTGGACGGCATCGGTGCCGGTCAGGCCGGCCAGAGCCGGGCCGTTGACGATCACCCGCACCCGCACTCCCAGGCCGGCGGCGTGGAGTCCGGCGGCGGCGTCCAGCGCCCGTTGCACGTCGGCGGGGTCGTCGGCCACGTGCAGGATCACCTCACGAGTGTTCTCATTCATTGTTTGGTGTTCTCTCTTGGTTTCCGGCAGGGTCAGATGGTGCAGCCGGTGAGGGCGGCCGAGACGTAGGGCAGATGGACGAGGGCAGCAAGGGCGGTCATGCCGACCAGGTATGCGGCGATCGCGACGGCGGGCAGGGCGCCTGCCAGCCCGGCGCTGGGGTGGACGAGGTGGCGGATGCGTTCGGGACCGGCGGCGTGCAAGGCGACAGGGCAGGAGTGCTGCGGCATGGCGGGGTGGGTGCGTTCGCCGAGCTTGACCAGGGCGCTGACCAGCGCCGGGGTTCCTGCGTGACGGCGGGCCTGGTCGTCCGCGGCGATCTCCAGGTAGTGCGGCAGCGCGTCGGCGACAGCGCGGATCAGCGGCACCCACCGTAGGTAGGCGGCGATGCTGTCCACTAGCGCGGTGATGAGGTGGTGGCGTTGGTGCAGGTGGGCGTGCTCGTGGGCCAGCACGGCGGCCAGCTCGCCCGGCCCCAGCGCGCGCACCGCGCCGGTGGAGAGCACGATCCCGCCGTGACGGTCGGGGAAGGTAAGCGCGAACAGGTGCTCGGCGTCGACCAGTGCCACCTCGTGCCCGTGAAGGAGCTGCCGCCGCGCGCCGTGCAGCAGCGTGCGGGCGGCGTCCCGGGAGCGAGAGCTGCGCCGAACCATCTGGCGGGCAAGACCTGCTCCCAGAGCAAGGGCCAGCGCCACCGGCAGGGCGAGCAGCAGCACCGCGGGGATCAGGGTTTCGGTGGTGTCGGCGGAGAACGGGTTCGCGGCGGTGAGGCACCGTTGGCAGACCTCGGCCGCGCGTTCGGGCAGCAGCGCGGGGCCGGCTCCGGCCCAGGCCAGCACCGGGCCGATCGCCAGCAGCGTGACCAGCCAGACCCCGATGCCGCCGGCGACGACCACGATCGCCAAGCGCGGGACGCGCACCAGGGCGGGGGCAGCGTGCCGCAGCAACCACGGCCCGAACACCGCCAATGCCACCAGTCCGGTGCACAGAGCCATCGTGAGGATGCCCGCGGTCATGGCATGTCTCCCCGGTCGCGGCGTTCCAGGTAGTCGCGCAGCAGGTGCAGGTCGTTCTCGGGCATCGAGTCCACGAACTGCAGGATCGAGGCGGCCCGGTCGCGGCTAGCCTCCAGCACCTGCTCCATCAGCCCCGCGGCGTGCTCGTGCCTGGTGATCTTGGCGCCGTACCGGGTGGACCGGTTCTGCCTCGTGATGGTCACCAGGCGCTTGCGATCCAGGTTGGTGAGCACGGTCGCGATGGTGGTGTAGGCGGGGTCGGAGGGCAGGTGCTCGATCACTTCGCGCACGGTAGCCGGGCCGTGGTCCCACAGCACGTCCATCACCTGCGCTTCCAACGCACCCAGGCGCAGCAGGTCGCCGGAGCGCCCATCGGCGGCCTTCATCGCACAGCCGCCACCGGCTCGGGGCGGACCGGGCAAGCGACCTGCCCGCGTAGTCGCCACACCAGTGCGACGCCGGTCAGGATCAGCGCGCCGAGCGCGAGGAACGGCTGCACGGGGGTGAACCAGGTGATCGCTCCCGAGTACCCCAGCGCCAGCAGCGCCAGCTTGTTGCACACCGGGCACCCCACCGCGAACCACGCCAGGATGCCGCCGGCCATTCCCATCCGGCTGCTGCGCCGAGCCTGCGCCTCATCGGCCGCGTCGGTGGCGGCGCCGTCCTCGCTGACCGCATTCGCCTGCTGCTCGTCCGCGGCGGCGCGGTACGGGCGGATATACGTAGCGACCAGCATGCCCGACAGCACCGAGGTGACCAGCCACACCGGATAGTTCCACCACACCGGCGGGATGTCTCGACCGAACAGCGGGTTGGGGATCAGCACCGTCGCCACCCCGATCACCACCGCGACAACCGCCGAGGCAGCGATCGCGGCCAGCACCTGCCTGCCCGTCCACCCTCGAAGCGCCTGGACCGCCAACCGGAAGCTTTCGCCGATGCCCTGGCGGGATCGAGTCGTGGGAGAGGTCATGGAACCCATTCTGACACGACTCGACTACCACGCATAGTCGACTATCTGAGATAGTAGAGGTCGGTGCCCGCGACAGTGACAGGAGAATCCCTATGCCCACCGAGACCACGAACCGCCCGAAACCGTCGAACCGTTCGAGGTCGTCATGGGTCGTGCCGGTCGCCGTGTTGACCCTGGCTGCTGTCCTGATCGCCGTGATCGTGGCGGTGAACTGGAGTGGCACGACGGCCGAGGAGGGGGGCTCGCCGTCGGATAGCGGCGCGCCGACGGAGGTGCAGAACCCCGAGCAACCGGACCTGTCTGCGGCCGAGACCAGGGACGAGGCGGACCTGCTCGCGGCCGGGCCCGTGGATGCGCCGGTGGTGCTGGTGGTGTTCTCGGACTATCAGTGCCCGTTCTGCGCGCGGTGGAGCGAGCAGACACTGCCGTCGATGATGGAGCACGTCGACGCCGGGGATCTGCGGATCGAGTGGCGCGACATCAACGTGTTCGGTCCCGCGTCCGAGCGCGCAGCGCGGGCCTCGTACGCCGCCGCCCTCCAGGGGGCGCTCTGGGAGTACCACGACGCCCTGTTCGAGGACGGGGAGCGCAGGTCCGAGAGCGAGCTGAGCGAGGAAGCCCTCGTCGCCTTGGCGGGCGAACTCGGTTTGGACACCGAGCAGTTCGCCGCCGACCTGGGCTCGGAGGAGACGGCGCAGGTGATCGCCGCCAACCAGCAGTTCGGGTTCGACCTCGGCGCCACCTCCACCCCGATCTTCATCCTGGGCGGACAGCCGATCGTCGGGGCGCAGCCCACCGAGGTGTTCCAGGAAGCGTTCCAGAGCGCGCTCGACGCGGCGGAGTGAGGCGGCGTGGACATCGGACTGCTCGCCGCGTTCGCCGGCGGCACGCTCGCGCTGCTGAGCCCGTGCGCGGCGCTGCTGATGCCGGCGTTCTTCGCCTCCACGATCGGCAGCGGGCCCCGGCTGCTGCTGCACGGAGCCGTGTTCTACGTCGGCCTGCTGACCGTCCTGGTCCCCGTGGGGGTCGGAGCCGGCGCCCTGGGGACGCTGTTCGTGACTCACCGGCAGGCGATCGTGCTCGTCGCCTCGCTGGTCCTGGTCGTCCTCGGCGCGGCGCAGGCGCTCGGGTTCGGGTTCGACCCTGCCCGGCTGCTACCGGCCGGGGCAGACCTGCACGCGCAAGCGGCGTCCAAGACCGGACTCGTCAAGACGGTGCTGCTGGGCGCTGCCAGCGGCATCGCGGGATTCTGCGCTGGCCCGATCCTGGGCGCCGTGCTCACCCTGGCCGCCGCCCGCGGCGACACCCTCGCCGCCGGCGTCATGCTCGCCGTGTACGGCGCGGGCATGGTGCTGCCGCTGCTGCTGATCGCCGCGCTCTGGCAGCGCCTGGGCGCCCGTGGACGCCGGTTCCTGCGCGGGCGATCGTTCACCGTGCTGGGCCGGGAGCTGCACACCACCTCGGTGGTCACCGGGCTGCTGATCGTGGGCGTCGGGGTGCTGTTCTGGACCACCAACGGCCTGGTCGGGGCTCCCGAACTGGTTCCGCTCGACGCCCAGGCCTGGCTCCAGGAGAACACCGCGATCCTGGCGAACCCGATCCTGGACATCCTCGCCGTCGTCCTCATCGCCGGGATCGTGCTCGTGCTCTGGGCCAGACGCCGCCGTACCCACGCTCGCGCTGACGCCCAGGCGGGCGAGCACCGCGCGGAACAGTCATGACGCCGCGCCGGCGACGCTCCAGCCTTGCCCTCGCCGCCGTGGCCGCGCTGCTGGTGACCGGCTGCGGGGCATCCGAGCCCGAGCCCGTAAGAGACCCCTACTCGGTCGATGGGTCGCTACCCGTGGTGGACACCTCGGGCATGCGGCTGCCGACGCCGTTCGAGGAGCTGGAAGTCGTGGACCCCGGGTGGGACATCACTCCGCAGTACGCGGACGGGGTGTATCTGGCCGCCGGTGAACGCGACGGTGTGCTGGAGTTCACCGCCGTGGACGTCCACGGGGACGTGCTGTGGGCCGCGCAACGTCCAGCGAGCTGCACCGGGTTCGTCGTGACCACCGACGCGCACGGCCGAGCCCTCGCGATCCTGGGCGACCTCCAGACCACGGCCGACGCCCTGGCCGCGACGACTGCCACCGCCTACGACCTGACGACCGGGGAACGGGTCTGGGGTCCGGTCGAGGTGCCCGGCCCCTACCAAGGCCCCGGGCTGGTCTTCGCCGCACCTCCCGAAGGCTTCATGGGCGAGACCGGCCCACGCGTCGCGCTCGACCCCACCACCGGAGACGTCGCGGCCGACGAGTCGAGCCCCGAAGGTATCCGCATCATCGGCGAGTACCACGGCATCGTGCTGCTCACCCACGAGGACGCTCTGATCGCGCGCGACACGGCCGACGATCAGGAGCTCTGGCGCGTCCCCCTCGCCGAGCACGGCTGGACGGCGGCGTCCATCAGCGCGTCCCTGCGCCCTGCACCGGGAGACGGGCTCGCGCTCGTCGCCACCTCCGAGACCACCGGCGCGCTCCTCGACCTGGATCAGGGCAGCATCGTGAGCAGCACCGCCCGCGACGCCGCCGTAGACCCCACCACGGGGACCCTCGTCACCCTGGACGACACCGGCCTGCACGGCTATGACGCCGACGACCGACCACTGTGGTCCCTGCCTGTTGCTGCCGAGACCACCATCGCGGCGATCGGCGGCGTCTTCCTCTATCTGCGAGAGGACGGGGCGATCCGGGTCCACAACGTCCTCACCGGTGATGTCGCCCAAGCCTACGAACCCGACGGCCAAGGACCGATCATCGTGCCCACCCACATCACCATCAACGGCGCTGCACTCCTCCTCCAGGAACGACGGCACCTGGTGGCGACGATCGCTGAGTCCCCTCTGAACGAGTCCTCTCCGACGGCCAGCCACGCGGGCATGTCGATCGTGGGCGCTCGGGTCGCACACTCGACTTGAAATACCCCAGGGGGTATGAGACGGTAACAATACCCCCCAGGGTATCGATGGCATCGACGGAAGGATGAACAGTGCTTCTCGAACGCATCTACGACGAGGACCTGGCGCAGGCCGGGTACTTCATCGGCTGCCAGGCCAAGGGCGAGGCGGTGGTGATCGACGCGCGCCGCGACATCGCGGACTACCTGGCGCTCGCGGCCAAGCACGGCATGCGGATCGTCGCAGTGACCGAGACCCACATCCACGCTGACTACCTGTCCGGGACCCGCGAGCTGGCTGCGGCGGTCGGCGCCGAGGTCTACGTCTCCGGCGAGGGCGGCGCGGACTGGCAGTACGGGTTCGACGCCCGGCGTCTGTACGACCGCGACACGATCACGATCGGCAACATCACGATCCAGGCCCGGCACACGCCTGGTCACACTCCTGAGCACCTGGTGTTCCTGGTCACCGACGGCGCCTTCGCCAGCGAGCCCGGCTACCTCATCTCCGGCGACTTCGTGTTCGCCGGGGACCTGGGCCGCCCCGACCTGCTGGACGAGGCCGCGGGCGGGGTCGACACCCGCTTCGAGGGCGCGCGGCAACTGTTCACCAGCTTGCGTGAGGTGTTCCTGACCTTGCCGGATCACGTCCAGGTCCACCCGGGGCACGGCTCCGGCAGTGCGTGCGGCAAGGCGCTCGGCGCGCTGCCCTCGACCACGGTCGGCTACGAACGCGCGAACGCCTGGTGGTCGCGCCACCTGGCTGCCGACGACGAGCAGGGGTTCATCGAGGAGCTGCTCGACGGGCAGCCCGACGCGCACGCCTACTTCGCGAGGATGAAGAAGCAGAACCGCGAGGGTCCCGCCGTGCTGGGCGAGCGCGGCCCGGTGCCCGAGCTGGCCGTAGCGGAGGTGGCGCGGCGGCTGGAGGCCGACGAGATCACCTTCGTCGACACCCGCCCGCCGGCGCAGGCCCATCAGGGCACCGTTGCCGGCTCGCTCAACATCCCCGACGGCTCCAAGACCGCCACCTATGCCGCCTGGGCCTACGATCCCGAGGCCGACTCGCGTCCGCTGGTGCTGCTGGCCGAGGACCAGACCGCCGCCCAGGCGATCGCGGATCGGCTGCTGCGGGTCGGCATCGACCAGACCGCCGGCTACGTCACCACCATCGACGGGCTTCCCCGGTTCGTCCCGCCCCTCATCGAGCCGGCAGAGCTGGCAGGTTTCGATGCCGCGCTGCTGCTGGACGTGCGCCAGCGCGGCGAGTACGCCGCCGGGCACATCCCCGGCGCCACACAGCTCAGCGCCGCACGCGTCCTCTGGCACCAAGACGAGCTGCCGCGCTCCGGCACGATCGTGACCTATTGCCAGTCCGGGATGCGGAACACCGTCGCCGCGAGTGCCCTACGACGCGCCGGGCACGCCGTCGTCGAGCTCGACGGCAGCTATAACGCCTGGCGCGCATGGCAGGAGACCACCAGCGAGACCGCGCTGGCCTGACGCACAGCAGAACGATCGCATCCTCCGACGGGCGGTCGGCCCCAGCCCCTTCCATTCGCATCTCCGCTGCCCGCGGCCAGACCTGACGAGGAACCACCCCATGACCGATCCCTCCGCCGAGCTCCGAACGCTCACCGCCGAGGAGCTCGCCCAGTGGCGTCAGCTCCACGACGACCTCACGATCATCGACGTGCGGTCCCCGGCCGAGTTCGAGACCCTCCACATTCACGGCTCGTACAACGTCCCGCTGCCGCTGCTGACCGAACACGCCTCGGATCTGGCAGAGCGGCTCGGGCACCGCGCGGTACTCGTGTGCCAGTCCGGCAACCGCGCCACCCAGGCCCAGCAGCATCTCGCTGCCGCCGGCGTGCGGACGGCCAACGTGCTCACCGGCGGCGTGCCCGCCTTCGAGGCCGCTGGCGGCCAGGTGGTCCGCAGCGCAGCTCGCTGGGACATCGAGCGCCAGGGTGCGGTTCACGGCCGGGCTGATCGTCCTGGTGAGCCTGCTCGTGGCCGAGTTCCTCTGGCCGGAGTCCCGGTTCATCGCGTTCGCGCTCAGCGCCGGGCTCGTCGTCGCGGCGCTCACCGGCTCCTGCCTGATGGGCCGCATCCTCTCCCGCATGCCCTGGAACAAGGTCACGGCCAGCCCCACCGCACGGAGCGCGATCGCATCCATCCCGGTCGCGACCCAGGAACTGTGATGCCCTGGCGTGCTCCGACGTTCCGACGGCGTTCAACTGCAACGACCCCGCATCTAGGACCGGCATCGGCACGGTCGGCGTCACGACCCGCAGCACCAACCACGATGCCCGGTGAGCACGAGTGAGCGGCACCCTGATCCTCACCCTCGTGCTCGCCGTGGGTGTCGGGCTCGCGCTAGGGACGCTCGGCGGTGGCGGGTCGATCCTGACCGTCCCGCTGCTCACCTACATCGCGGGCATGCCCCCGAAAGAGGCCATCGCGGCCTCGCTGCTGATCGTCGGCGTGACCTCGTTGTCCAGCCTCGTCGTGCACGCCCGGCACCGTCGAGTCCGATGGCGCACCGGGCTCATCTTCGGAGCCGCTGGCATGGTGGGCGCCTTCGCCGGAGGACTCATCGGAGGCCAGCTCCCCGGTGCCGTGCTGATGGTGGCCTTCGCGATCATGATGATCGCCACCGCGATCGCGATGGTCACCAGAAAGCCCAGGCGCGACACCGACCAACCCACGGCCGATGCCGGGACCGAGCGCGCCCACTCGCTGCCGATGCTGCGGACCATGCTCGAAGGCATCGTCGTCGGCCTCATCACCGGGATCGTCGGCGCCGGCGGCGGCTTCCTCGTCGTCCCCGCCCTCGTGCTGCTGGGCGGCCTCAGCATGCCGGTGGCCGTGGGCACCTCACTGCTGGTGATCGCGATGAAGTCCTTCGCCGGACTCGCCGGCTACCTGACCACGGTGACCCTCGACTGGCCCCTGGTGGCCGCGGTCACTGCGATGGCCGTGCTCGGAGCGCTCCTCGGTGCGCGCCTGTCAGGACGCATACCAGCCGACGCCCTCCAGAAGGTCTTCGGCGTCTTCGTCCTGCTCACCGGAACGCTCGTGCTCGTGATCGAGCTGCCGCCGGCCTGGGCGATCGCCGCCGGAGGCCTCGGACTCATCACGGTGGTCCTCGTCCTCGTCTGCCGGCTGACCGCTCTCAACTGTCCCTTCGGCCTAGCCCGGCCGACCCCGGGCTGAACCACTTCACCTCACAACACACCGTCGCCGACCAGACTCCGGAGCCCCACCCTCATGACAACCATCGACCTCACCGAAGACGCATTCTCAGCCGCCATCACCGACCATCCCATCGTGCTGGTCGACTTCTGGGCCGCCTGGTGCGGACCATGCCGCAGCTTCGCCCCCGTCTTCGAGGCCGCGTCCACCGAGCATCCCGACATCCTGTTCGCCAAGGTCGACACCGAGGCCCAGGCATCCCTGGCCGCCGCCGCACAGATCACCTCCATCCCCACGCTGATGGGCTTCAAAGACGGCGTCCTGGTCTACTCCCAGCCCGGAGCGCTCCCGGCCAAAGCGCTCCACGACCTGATCGGCAAAATCCGCGACCTCGACATGGACCACGTGCGCGCGCAAATGCAGGCGTCCGACCCTCGCTAGAACAGGGAGCGCATCATTTCCGGGCTCAGAGTCGAGACATCGGCCGACACGCGGACGCGGGCGTCCGAGACTGCGCCCTTGCCGCTATGGGCCGCGATGCCAGTCGCCGGCGTGGCCGGGCTCGCGATGGATGCGGCGTTCCCCGCACTCGGGTGGTGGCCGCTGGCGTTCGTCTCGGTGACGTTGTCCCTGGTCACTCTCATCGGGCGACGGTCCTGGGGGGCGCTGCTGGTCGGGACAGTCTTCGGCGCAGCGTTCTGGTTTCCTCACGTGTCCTGGTCGGCGCAGTTTCTCGGGGAGCATCCGCTGAGCTGGGTCCCGTGGGTGGCCCTGGCTGGCGCGCTGACGATCTACACGGCTGTGCTGACGGTGCCGATCGCCCTCGCCTACCGATGGCTGCCGCGCCGGCGCAACGCCTTCGCGATGCGGCTGCTGGCGCTGCCGCTGCTGGTAGCGGGAGCCTGGACGATCCGCGAACTCATCATGGGCTCCTGGCCCTACGGCGGATTCCCGTGGGGACGGGTGGCGATGAGCCAATCGGAAAGCCCGATCGCTCCGGTCGCGTCATGGGTCGGCGTCTCCGGCCTGGGCTTCCTGATGGTCGCCGTGTGCGCCGCCGCGATCGAAGCAGTCCGTTGGATCGTGCGCGCGCAACCGGCACGCGGTAACGCCACCGAGCACCCGAGAACACCTCTCGCCTCGTGGGCGGCGTCGATCCCCGTGCTCGGTCTCGCAGCGGTGATGGTCCTGGTGCCGCAGTTCCCGACCAGTCACGCGGGCACCATCCGGGTGGGCGCTGTGCAGGGCAACGGCCCCGCCGCGTACGTCGATGAGCACGAACCGGGCGCGGTCCTGGAATCTCAGCTCGCCGCTTCCGCCCCTCTCGAAGACGAACAGGTCGACATCGTGCTCTGGCCCGAGGGCGGCGTCGACAGTGATCCCCTCGCCGACGAGGCCACCGCTCACGCGCTCGACGATGCAGCCGCCCGATACGACGCCCCGATCCTGCTCAACGCCGCCGCGGCAGACGGCCACCTCGTCTACAACACTTCCTTCCTCTGGACCTCGAACGGGCCGACGGCCGCGCACGCCAAACGCCATCCCGTCCCCTTCGGCGAGTACGTGCCCGACCGGTGGTTCTACGGCGCGCTCGTGCCCAGCCTGGTAGACCTCCTAGAACGCGAGTACGCCGCCGGCGTCGACACACCCGCCATCGAGGTCGACGGCGTAGAGGTGGGACTGGCGATCTGCTTCGACGTGGCCTTCGATGACGTCATTCACGAAGGCGCGCACAGCGGTGCCCAGGTGCTCATGTTCCAGACGAACAACGCCGACTTTCGCGACACCGATGAAAACCTGCAACAGCTTGCGTTCGCGCGCATGCGCGCCATCGAGACCGGCCGCAGCGTCGTCAACCTCTCCACCACCGGCACCAGCCAGGTACTCGCCCCGAACGGCGCCACGCTGGCCGCACTAGCCGCGGACGAACCCGGACTCATGATCGCCGACCTTGAGCTCCGGGACGGGCTCACCGCCGCCGTCATGTTGGCGCAGTCGATCAACACGCTGATCGTCTCAGGCACTCTCGCCGGCTTTCTCGTCCTCGCCTTCCTCCTCCTGCGAGACCGTGCATCCTCGCGACACCATCGGGTGCTGGACTCCAGCCAACGAAGCAGCATCGGCCTGCACGAGTGCGCCGACGCGCATCGCCGAGAGCGCTTGTAGCGGAAGAACGCCGTTGCCGAGCGCAGCGATCTGCTGATTAGCCGTGAGTTGATGGATCGGATCAGTGATCCAACCACTGGGGAGACCCATCAACCACTCCACGAACTCGGGCGACGGCCGCGGTCCACTAGTCCTGTCTAGCAGCGCTGGCGCGATTCGTCCTGTCACATGCTCCCATCGGGCGATGGCGCGGGCGTAGCGTCCCCAGCGGCGAAGATGTCCTCGATCAGGAACCACAGCATCTCGGGTTCGCTGCTCTTGCTCTGCAAGCCAGCCGGCCCGTTTAGCGCGAGGTCGATGATCTGATGCGAGAGCGCGATCGTCCCCCGCCTCGCCCTCACCTGTTCCAGTGACTCGCCGCCACCAGTCGAGTCCGTGGCGAGCGGCGTCCTGAACAGTGCCCCGGCTGCGGGCGAGGACGAAGACGCGAAGCCTGGGATGAGGAGCGCCGACAAGGGACGCTGGTAGGCCGATCCATTGCGTGTCATACCGCAGGCCGGCCAGATCGCCGAGTACGGCGCCGACTGCCCGGAGAGGTCGAGCTGCGAGGTCTCCCAGACCCCACGGGTCGGGTTCCACTTCGCGAAGGGCTGCATCGCCGGGGGTTGCGTGGTCGGGATTGCTTTGCGCATCGTCGTCTTCTTCTAGGGGTGCGCGGACGGCGGGTGAGGACAGCACGCCGCGCACGTTCTCGATGACGACGAGCTGGGGTTGCAGCGCGTCGATCGCGGCGGCCATGTACGACCAGAGCCCGGAGCGGGTGCCGGGCGCGAGGCCGGCGCGCTTGCCCACGGTCGAGACATCCTGGCAGGGGAAGCCTCCACAGAGAACATCGACCGGCTCGACGGTGCGCCAGTCGATGGTGGTGATGTCGCCCAGGTTGGGGGCGTCGGGTCAGTGGTGGGCGAAGATGCGGGAGACGTGTTCGTTGTTCTCGGAGAACCAGATCGTCTCGCCATCCAAGGCGTGTTCGACGGCGAGGTCGAGACCGCCGTACCCGGAGAACAGTGATCCGACCCTGAGTGGGCGAGTCCGGTCGTGAGGGTCGTGCATGAGGGCTCCGGTTGACGGGTGATCCCGGTCGGACTTCACGCATGAGGTCACCACCGGGCTGGTCAGCGACCAGGTGCGCGACCACTCGAACCGCCACCGCTTGCCTCGTCGCCGATGCCGTGACCCGCGCGCGGCGCACCACCCCCGCGTACTTCGGAATCCGTGACTCAGGCGGCGCCGCCAGCTCTCGTTCGCCGGCCCACCGAGCCATCACACGTCTTTCAGACGAGGCCGTTTCGGGCTTTGTCGCATCTGATGCGACCGGTCTCGCGGGCTCACCTGCTCTCCGAGCGCGGCCGGAAGGAGCAGCCGAGGTGACGGTTTCGATGCGCGTGATGAGCGCGGGCGATGGATACAAGTACCTGTTGAAGTCCATCGCCGCGGGCGACGGCGACCGGAGCCTGAGCACGCCGCTGACCCGCTACTACGCGGAGGCGGGCACGCCGCCGGGCTTCTGGATGGGCTCGGGGCTGGGTCGTCTCGGGCACGGCGACCTGGTCGAGGGAGGGCAGGTCTCTGAAGCTCAGCTCGCGCTGTTGGTCGGGATGGGCCATGACCCGATCACGGGCGAGCCGCTGGGCCGCGCCTACCAGCAGTTCGCGTCGATCACCGAGCGGATCAAGCAGCGCGTCGACGCCCTCGACCCCGAGTTGGGGCCGGCGACTCGAGCGCAGGAAGTGGCCGCGATCGAGGCGGAGGAAGCCGAGCGCGGCACCCGCCGCGCAGTAGCCGGTTACGACTTCACATTCAGCGTGCCCAAGTCAGTCTCCACGATCTGGGCGGTCGCGGACGCCGGCACCCAAGCCCTGATCGCGGACGCCCATCATGCGGCGGTTGCAGAGCTGGTTGCGTTCCTCGAACGCGAGGTTGCCGCAACCCGCGTCGGTGCAACCGGGCCGGACGGCGCGGTTGCGCACGTCGACGTCGCCGGTGTCGTGGCCGCGGCATTCGATCACTACGACAGCCGTGCGGGCGACCCGCAGTTGCACACCCACGTCGTCGTCAGCAACAAGGTCCTGACCGTGCAGGACGGCCGCTGGCGGACCCTCGCCGGCCGGCCGATGCACTCCGTGGTCGTCGCAGTCTCCGAGCTCTACAACGCCGCGCTGGCCGACCAGCTCACCCGCGTCCTCGGCGTCGAATGGGAAGCACGCGAACGGGGCAGGGACCGGAACCCGGCATGGGAAATCGAGGGCGTGCCCGACGAGCTGGTGACCGAGTTCTCCACCCGGTCCCGACACATCGAGGCCGAGAAAGACCGCCTCATCGCCGGGTACGTCGCCAAGCACGGCAGGCAGCCCTCCGCGCGAACGGTGCTGAAACTTCGGGCGCAGGCGACGCTCGCCACGAGGCCGGAGAAGCAGGTCCGGTCGCTGGCCGACCTCACCGCCGAGTGGCGGCAGCGCGCCGGCCGGGTGCTGCGCCGGGACGCGAACGGCTGGGCGCGCACGTTCACCGCATCCACCGCAGACGCACCGCGGCGGGTGCTGCGCGCCGACGACGTGCCGCTGGATGTGGTGCGCGAGGTCGGGCAGACCGTGATGGAGACGGTGGGCGAGAAGCGTTCGACCTGGACCCGCTGGAACCTGCATGCCGAAGCATCCCGGCAGTTGATGGGGTGGCGGTTCGCCAGCATCCAGGACCGGGAGGCGATCACCGGGCTCGTGGTCGATGCCGCCGAGCACGCTTCGCTGCGGCTGACGCCGCCGGAGCTGGCGTCCAGCCCGTTGCAGTTCCGCCGCGTGGACGGCACCTCTCGGTTCCGGCCGCACGCCTCGACCCTGTTCTCATCCGAAGTCCTGCTGGCCGCCGAAGACCGACTCCTGGCGCGTGCCGCCACAACGGCCGGGCCGGTGGTGCCGTTGGAGACGGTTGAGAGGATCGCCCGCAAGCCCGACGCACGCGGCCGGGTGCTCGGCGAGGATCAGGCCGCGGCCCTTGCCGCGATCGCGGTCTCCGGTCGGGTCGTGGACGTGCTGGTCGGCCCGGCTGGGGCCGGGAAGACGACGGCGATGAACGGGCTCCGCAGGGCGTGGGAGAAGGAGCACGGCACAGGGTCGGTGATCGGGCTCGCCCCCTCGGCGGTCGCCGCGCAGGTCCTCGCCGATGACCTCGGCATCGCCACGGAGAACACGGCGAAGTGGTGGCAGAACCACCTCATGTACGGGACTACGTTCACGGCCGGGCAGCTCGTCATCATCGACGAGGCGAGCCTGGCCGGCACGATGTCGTTGGATCGGCTCACCCACGAAGCCGAGAAGGCCGGCGCGAAAGTCCTCCTGGTCGGCGACTGGGGCCAGCTCCAATCACCCGGCGCCGGCGGCAGTTTCGCCATGCTCGTGCACGCCCGCGATGACGCCCCCGAGCTGACCGATCTGCACCGCTTCACCAACGAATGGGAGAAGACCACCTCGCTCCAGCTACGCCACGGCCGTGCCGAGGCGATCGACGCCCTGATCGAGCACGGCCGGATCACCGGCGGCGACGAGGAAGCGATGATCGACGCCGCCTACACAGAATGGCGGGCCGATCTTGCCGCCGGGCGGGCGTCGATCCTGGTGACCGAGACCCACGCGACCGTCACCGAGCTGAACGCCAGAGCGCGGGCGGATCGGATCATCGACGGCACCGTAAACCCGACCCGCGAACTGCCGCTGCGCGACGGCACCGCGGTCTCCGAGGGCGATCTGGTCATCACCCGCGAGAACGACCGGCGGCTCCGCAACGGCCGAACCTGGGTCCGCAACGGCTCCCGCTGGACCGTCACCGGAGTTCGCGAGGACGGGTCGGTCAGCATCCGCCCGGCCGGGCGCAGGTTCGGCGGCGGGATCGTCCTGTCGGCCGACTATGTGGCCGAGCACCTGGACCTCGGCTACGCGATCACCGCGCACCGCGCCCAGGGCGTCACCACCGACACCGCGCACGCGGTCGTCACCGCCACCACGACGCGGGAGAACTTCTACGTCTCCATGACCCGCGGCGCCCACAGCAACCACGCCTATGTCACCGTCGACCGAGAGGACGCAGAACACGCGGTGCCGCATCCCGGAGACAACCCGAACGTCACCGCTCGCTCGATCCTCTACGGCGTGTTGCAGCACATCGGCGCCGAGCTGTCTGCGCACGAGACGGTCGCTGCCGAGCAGGACCGCTGGGGCTCGATCGCGCAGCTCGCGGCCGAGTACGACACGATCGCGCAAGCCGCCCAGCACGACCGCTGGGCGACCTTGCTCGCCGCGTCCGGGATCACCGCCGAGCAGATCGAAGACGTGCTCGGCTCCGACGCCTACGGCGCGCTGTCGGCCGAGCTGCGTCACGCCGAGGCCAACCACCACGACCTCGACGCGCTGCTCCCGCGGCTGGTCGCCGCGCGGAGTCTGGACGATGCCGATGACATCGCCTCCCTCCTGCACGCCCGCGTGGCACGCGCCACCGCCCGGCCCGCCGTATCAGGCCGCACCCGCAAGGCCCCGAGGCTGATCGTCGGACTGATCCCGCACGCCGGCGGGCAGATGGCAGACGACATGCGGCGAGCCCTGGACGAGCGCCGCGAGCTGATCGAAGGCCGCGCCGACGCCGTGCTCCGCGGCTACCTCACCGATGAGGAGCCGTGGACGGCCGACCTCGGCGCGGCTCCGAGGGGCCACAAGCAGAAGGCGGCGTGGTGGCGTGCCGCTCGCACCGTCGCCGCCTACCGCGACCGCTACGGCATCACCGACGACCGGACCCCGCTCGGCCCGACGCCGGAGAGCACCAGCCAGAAGATCGACGCCATCCGCGCCCGCGCCGCCCTCAACCGCGCCCAGGCGATCGCTCACGAAGGCACGACGGCTGATGCGGTGCGGCCAGCGACCACATCACGCCCCGCACCGAGCTTGTGAACCCGTCCAGCGAGGGCGGCCGTCAGAGAGAGCGCCCCGGCGTGCCCGGCGACGGGTGCCGGTGCCCGAACTCGCGTCCGACCTCGGGCCGCGTCACAGTCCGGTCCGGGGTTCTGTCGGCGTCGAGTAGGTCGATCACGTCGCTGGGCTGGGTGACGAGCGAGGCGAAGCCTTGCTTGATGAGTTCGTTCGGCCCCGCGCTCGCGACGCTGGTCACCGGGCCGGGCACCGCACCGACGCCCCGGCTGAGTTCGCGTGCGGCGATGACAGTGGTCATCGACCCGGACCGAGGACCGGCCTCGGGGATCACGGTCGCACCCGAGAGCGCCGCCAGCAGGCGGTTGCGGGCCAGGAACCTGTGTCTGGTCGGTGCGGCTCCCGGCGGCAGCTCGCTCACCAGCAAGCCGACATCCCCAATGCGATTCAGCAGCTCGCTGTGCCCGGCCGGGTAGGGGCGGTCCAACCCGCCGGCCAGAACGGCGATCGTCTGACCGCTCGCGGCAAGCACGCTCTTGTGCGCGGCCCCTTCGATCCCATAGGCGCCACCGGAGACGACGACCCGTTCCTCATCGGCAAGACCCGCCGCCAGCTCGCCCGCGACCTGCTCTCCATAGGCGGTCGCAGCGCGAGCGCCCGTGATCGTGGCCCGATCGCTCAGCGCCGTCATCAAGAACGAGACCGCACCGCGAGTCCACAGCAGGTACGGCGCACGATCGCTCAGGTCGTTCAGGCCGGCGGGCCATTCCTTGTCGGCGGGGATGAGCGTGCCGAATCCATGCCGCTCCGCCTGAGCCATCTGATCCAGCAGGCCGGGTGTGACCCGCGCCGTCAGTCGTTCGCGCCACATCAGTGTGTCGGCGCGTGCCAGGCCGGGCACTTCGTCGTCGGACTCGATCAGCCGCAGCGCCTCGACCCCGCCGTGACGGGCCAGGACGTACCCCGTGATCGGGTCGTTCGGCTCGGCGATCATCGACAACGCGACCCGCGCCATCCGCTCACCCTGCACCTGCTCCGCCAACGTGGCCATGATCGGTGTCCTCTCGCTCCAAGGTCACCGACGAGGTACACGCCCGCCTGCCGATGGGGTTCCCTCTGCCATAGGACAGTCGTAAACTCGGTAGCGAGGCAGGTTCAGCAAACTATGCGGGTCCTTCGGGACGGCCCTTCGCGGGCACTCGGTTCATAGCCGCCTCCACGACGGAACACCGTCGCGCTATGACGAGGAAAGAGGCCTGCAATGCTCCGGACGTCCGTGGCGCTCAGCGCACGAGGCTATGGCGTACTCCGCTACGCACCCACGAACCTGCTGCTCAACGCGATCCGCACACGGCGCGGCCTGAAGTGGGGCGTCCCCGCGATGCTGCTCGCCGGGGTCTACTTCTACGCCGCGGCGATCTGCACCACGATCATCAACGACGGGGGTCCCGGTTGGCTCTACCTGCTGGTCCTGGTGTTCGTCTGGAACGCCTTCAAGTTCCTTTGGATCGGCCCCGTCAGTCTGATCCAGCTCATAAGTGTCCGTGCGGGGGAGCGTCGCGAACGGCAACCGGTGCCGTCCTCGCGGTGACGCGCAGGCGAGCCCACCGCGCCATAGGGCACTGACCACGACACAGTCGCATTCGGTTGGCGCGTCCCTTCACGGTGTACCGCATCGATTCGGCGTGTCGATGGCTCTGTGATGTCCTTACGAGTAGTATCCGTTACATGCAGGACTTCACAAGCCTGAGCGACGCGGGCCTCACTGACGTTGATCGAGCGCTGCGTCATGAGCGGCTACGTCGCCGTAAGGCGTGGCGTAACTGCGAGCGCTGCGATCAGGCGTTCCTCGGGCGAGGTGATGCGCGCTTCTGCTCGGCTCGCTGTCGAGTCGCCGCGCATCGAGCGGGGAAGGAGTCCTGATGAGTGACATGCTGCGGGTTGTCGCGTCACGTCGGTACGGAACGCTCTCGCCGCTCCGCTATCCGGGAGGAAAGGCGGCGCTCGCTGGCTTCTTTGGCGACATCATCGATGCTCTCAGGGTCGAGCGTGCACGTTATATCGAGCCATATGCCGGTGGCGTGGGAGCTGGGATTGCGTTGCTCCGTGAGGGCATTGTCGAAGAACTGGTTGTCAACGACATTGACCCTGCGGTGTACGCCTTCTGGAAATCTGCGGTCGGAGACAATGCCAGCTTCGTTGAAATGGTTGCGTCCGTCCCACTTACGATCGCTGAATGGCAGAAGCAGCGAGAGATATACAGATCGCGCGATGAGCGAGATTCACTCCGCCTCGGGTTCGCCTTCTTCTTTCTGAACAGGACCAATCGTTCAGGGATTCTGAATGCCGGAGTTATCGGCGGTCAGCGGCAGGAAGGGAGATACAAGATTGACGCCCGCTTCAATCGCGAAACGCTCATCGAACGATTGACTGCGATCGGAGGCTTGGCCGATCAGATCACGGTCTCAGACCTTGACGGCAGGACAGTGATCCAGCGTTACGCTCAGGACGATCGAGCATTTATGTACATCGATCCGCCCTATGTTCAGGCGGGGTCTCAGCTCTACCTCAACGCGTTCGACGGGCGCGATCACGCAGCCCTCGCGGCGATCGTCAATACGGTGGAGAAGGCGCACTGGCTCATGACGTATGACACGGCTCCACTGATTGAGAAGCTGTATCGCGAGCACTTCCAATGCCGCTTGGAACTGACCTACTCCGCGCGGTATCCGGGGCAGGCCGAAGAACTACTCGTTGCATCGCCCGCGGTCGCCGGTGTGGTCAAGGCGTTGCAGGGGCAGACTGTAATGGCGGACGCAACAAGCGCCTGAGCAGCGGATTGACCACCTTCCACGCCTGCCGAACGTCCTCTGCGGTCACTGACGCATCTGCGCTGTGCGCGATGAGATTGAACCACTGGATAGAGCCATGTTTGTGGGCGTTTCCCGACTGTATGGCGCCGATGGTCGATTTGAGAGTCTTCTCCGAGCCATAGGTTTGCGCGACCACTTTGAAAACCGCACTCAACTCGCCTGTCGCGGGCGTTGCAGAGCCCTCGAAATGGACCTTGATGGTGGCTTCGAGAACAGAGCGCAATAGGATCGCGGACGCGATAGGCAAGTTTCCCAGGTTGATCCGTCGTAGCTCGAAGTAGCGCAGTTTGAGGTTCAGTGGTGCGTTCTCGTAGTCGAGGCCAGACAGATCGAGCGTGTCCTTTGTGTCTGGATGGTTCGGTCCACGGCTTCCTGCTCCGCTCGGAGGCTCAGGCTGGGGTGGCGTTGCCCCGCCGGTCGCGCTACCGGGACCGCTTGGAGGCATTCCGTGGCTGACACCTTGCGACGGTCCAGGCGGAGTCGGTGGTGCGGGCGCGGCGGGTGATGGTGTCGGCGTTGCTGTAGTGGGTACACCGTTGAGACGGTCCACGAACGGCTGGTAGGCGTCATCACGCTTCTTGAGCTCCGGAGAGCGGGTGTTGAGCCTTCCAGCGCGAAACTCCCCGACTAGATACTCCAATGCACCGAGCTTCTTCTTTGGAAGTTTCGACGCGATCTTTTCGGGAGTTGAGGACCGAGGAAGCAACATGCCGTCTCTATCGAACTCCACCCCGATCGCAGCCGCGATGTCCTTACTTCGGTACGCGTACTCAAAGGCCGACATCGCCAAGTCGTCGCTGGCGGCGTACTGCCGGAGGGTGTGATCGGAGAATGGCGCAGCGGCAAGGAAGCGTCGCATCACAGCCATCTTCATGAACCTTGCGACCTCGACATCGGGGTACTGCGCCTTGACGTCCTCCACAGTCGTCTGGTCGTCCACGAGTGAGTAGTAGAAGGTTGCTTGTTGGTCGCGGCTCCACCGCTTCTTGGAGATGCCAGTGTGCAGTCGGGCAACGTGCGGGGCGGCGGTCGCGCGATCAGGCGCCACGATCACGCGGATTCGCTCGGGGAGGTTTTCTGCCTCGACTGCGTACCGCTTGAGCAGTGAGCGAACCTCGGCTTCGTGACCAGGCACGATCGTCGGGTCGTAGAGAGCCTTGAGTGCGCTGACGCGCCGGTTGCCTTCCAGGACGATGTACGAAGGCGGCTCGTCCCGTGACTCCGCCGCGATCACGATCGGCACCTCGTTGTCGAAGTAGCCGTCGCGAAGGATCAGCCGCGCCGCGCCGAGGACGTCCTCGGAAGCGAACAGATACTTCAAGGCTCCGGCTTCATCGTCGCGACGAGTCGGGATGCGGTAGTTCTCCAGGTCGAGCAGGAGCCGGCTCAGCTCGACCTCCACGATGGGTAGCTGCTCGTAAGCCATGTCCAGCCTCGTCTCGATGATCCGTCCGGCGATCTACGCCCTCGGTGCCGAACGGACGAGAGCTGTCGTTCAGTCCCAACTGTAGCCGCGCTGTTTCGCGATCGGGCTGAGACACGTCGAGGCGCATCAACCGAAGCTCCTCTGACGCGCGAACGCACGAACTGGTTGCCATAGGCGCCCGTGACGCCGTGACAGTTCTCGACGCGGGCAGGCGCCCAGGCACGGGACCACGGTCATGCAAACCATGCAGCCTGCCGGCGACGCCGCGTGGTCGCGTGAACTGCGGAACCAGACGGAAACGAGGCCGAGCTGCCACTTCGGACGCTTGTACGGAACCTGTCGTCGCGTGTCTTCACGGGACGGCCATGGTGCGTCGCCGCCTGGTACTGACCACAGTCCGTGGGACGATAGGCATGGGAGCCGCCGGTTCCGAGCGGGAGAAGGTCCGTTGATTCACGCTCATCGTCCCGTTGCGAGCCGAGCGCTCAGCTTGCATTGGGGGGCATGCAAGGAGTAGCCAATGAGGGTCGCGCGCATCCGTATCGGACGTTTCCGGGGTTATCGCCATGCAGCGCTCGTGGTGCCAGAGAACATGGTGCTTGCAGGTGAGCCGCAGGCGGGCCGCACTGACATCGTCGAGGCCCTGCGCCGGGTTCTCGACGCCCGCAGTACTCGGTCCCGCGTGAATCCTCTCGACGTCTACCGACCTGCTGACGGCGATGAAGAGTCCTTGACGGAGCTAGAGGTGACTCTCCTCGACCTCGGGGAGGACCTCGAAACTCTTCTCAGCGAGAATCTGGAAACGTTCGACCGGGCAACCGGGGAGATCGCCACGCCAAGCAACGCGGGCGACGCGGTTCTGGGCGTACGTCTGTGCTATCGCGCACGATATGACCTCGATACGGACACCGGCGAGCACTGGGTCGATTACCCGGCGCGAAGTGATCCCGCTGCCGGTGTGTTCAAGAAGGCGAGCCGGATCGAGCGTGAGTCTCTGCCTGTCCAGTTCGTTGACAGTGCGCCGGCTCTCCAGCTGCGGGCAGAGGGAGTCCTGAGAGCACTCCTTGCTGATGCCGATCCTGGTGGCCTGGACAGCGCCCTCACCGATCTGGATTCGGCCGTCCATGCTGCAACCGGGTCGTTCTCTGAGACGGAGGTGGTCACTAGCGTTCTGGATAAGGTCATTGATTCCGGACCGCAGACTCTCTTCGGTATCGATGACTCCGCCGACATCAGTTTTCTGGCGGATGACGGTTCTATGGCTGCCCTCCTCAGAGCGCTTCAACCAGCGATCTCGATGGGTGCGGCCGGGGCCCTTCCCGTCCGTTCCCAGGGGTCGACTCTCGAGAGTGTGCTCTCGGCCGCTGAAGCCATCGCAGCCGCGCGAGATGCACAATCAGGCGTCGTCATCATCGGCGATGACTTCGGAGATCGCCTTGACGCATCGTCATCTGAACACATGGCGCGGCTCATCCACGTAACGGCAGGGCAAGCGATCCTCACAACGCGCCGTCCTGAGGTAGTACGAGCATTCGATCCCGGTGAGCTGGTTCGGCTCACGGTCAGCCACGGCGAGAGACGACAGCACCAGCTCTCTGCAGTCACGGACAAGACGGGCCGAGTCAACCGGAGGCTCATCCTGGAGCAGCTTCTCGCAGCGCTGAGCGCGAGAACCGTTGTCCTCCTGGAGGGGCCGCTCGATGTCGAGGGGTACGGCGCGCTCGCGTCGCGGCTCTTCCGGAAGACGAACGAACCGCACCACAGCCTCCCCGCTAACGGCATCCGCCTGGTCGCCCCGCCAGGGTCAGACGGAGGAGTTACCCGGCTCCCAGCCATTGCCGAGATCGCCCTTGAACTCGGATTCCACGTCCGAGCGATCGTCGACAATGACAAGCCAGGACACGAAGATCCAGCAGTCGGAGTCCTTGCAGGAATGATCGAACAACTCGTCGTGCTTCCCACTCGCACCGCCGTGGAGGCCGCACTCATCCGCGGCGTACCCGGAGATCAGCTCCGAGAGACGGTCGAGACCCTGGAAGACTTCGGCATGCCCGCCCTGCCACCCGATCTCGGCGACGACGACATCGCGGACCACCTCATCGCGACGAAAGTGATCAAGAAACAGGGGCTAGGGGCAGCCTGGGCTCACGCACTGACACGACAGCCGCCGATCGCGCGGTCCGCGATCGAAGCAGTCTGCGGCGATACGCTCGGACGCATCGACATCCCTGATCTACCATGACATTCGCCCCGCAGAACCCGGAGCAGCAGCGAGTCGTAGCGACGCAGGCCGAACTCACTGTCGTGCTCGGCGGAGCGGGTGTCGGAAAGACGACCAGCGCGCTCGCCGCAGCTCACGCCCATCTTGAACGAGTAGCAGAAAGCGAACCCCACGATCGGGTCCTGTTCCTCTCGTTCTCTCGTTCCTCGGTGGCGCGCATAGCCTCCCGCGCAAATGAGATTCTCGGCCGCCGAGGCTCCCAGGTGGACATCATGACGTTCCACTCGCTCGCGTTCTCCGTGGTCCGGAGATTCGGGAATCTGGTCGGACACGGCGACGCCGTCCTCGTCAGCCCCGCTCGCGAGAAGCTCGGGCTGGCCCAGCACGAGATCGGATACAGCAGGCTCATCCCGCTCACACTCGAAATCGCTCAGGCCGCACCTGCTGTCGCAGAACACCTTCGCACCCGATGGGGCCTCGTTATCGTCGACGAATTTCAGGACACCGGCGATGCGCAGCAAGACCTCCTTCAGCTGATTGCCCGCGACAGCAGGCTGATACTGCTCGGCGACCCGAACCAGTGCATCTACACGTTCCTCGCCGAAGACGGCGTCAGAGTGGAGCGCATCGATGAAGCCTGCTCGGCCGCTGGGACAGAGAACACCATCCTGCTGCCAGAAACCTCCTTCCGAGACCCCTCCGGGATCATCCCGGCCGTCGCCAACGCCATCAGGGGACGCCTGTTCGACTCAGAGGCCATCGCGGCCGCCATCCAGGACGAAAGACTGGTCATCCAAGACGGAATACCACTCTCCGACGAGACCAGTCACGTCGCACGGGTCGTTAGCGAGTTAGCCGCGAAAGATATGGGCGTGGCAGTATTCACGCACCATAACGACATGCTCGCGGCTCTCTCGGATGCACTTGAAGCCGACGGGATCGAACATGAAGTTGCCGGTCTCAGTGACGCGCTCGCCGCCGCCCTCGACGCCCAGACTGCGATGGCGCGATTCCACACCGGCGATGGCACCTGGGGAATTGTTCTCGAAGCGATAGCCGTGTTCCTGACGAGCGCGCAACGTGGGCAGAAGGCGCCCCCCATCGCGTACCAGGTGATGAACGGTTCAGGCCCCACGACCCTGCAAGCTCGCCTGAGCGCTCTTCGAGAGCGTCTCTCCGAGGCGGGGTCCATTCGGGAGGTAATCGAGGTAGCGGCGACGGCACACGACGCGCTCGGACTACCGCAGAAGTCGGGCGCCTGGCAGCAAGCAGCAACCCTGCTCTCGGTGATGTACGCGCGAGCGGCACGCACGAGCAGCGCCCGCGATGACCGTCAGATGGTTGCAGCGATCTGTGCGGAAGCTCGTGAGGCGAGTTACGCGGCGCTCACGGACTCGGCGCTGAGCCCGCGAGAGGTTCAACTAATGAACCTCTACCAGACGAAGGGACGCGAGGCCGACGCAACCGTCGTGGTGTTGCGGGAGGGAGACTTCATGGGCTACGAATCAGAACCGTTCCCCACAACAAGTCGGCTCCTCTACGTGGTCTTCTCCAGAGCCAGACACAAGATCGTCGTGCTGCTCGTGGGCAACAGGTTCCACGCCGCCGTAGCGCCTCTCGCGGCTCTGGCCGCGAACTGAGCTTGCCTACGAGGGGGACCAGAAGGGGACCAGAATCATGCAATCCATGCATCCCGTGACGTGTTCTGCATGATCTGACGCCCGGAATCACGCGGAATCCGGGCAGGCCGAAGCCGTTTGGACGCCTGGGGGTCAAGGGGTCGCAGGTTCAAATCCTGTCATCCCGACCGGAGGGCCGTTGGCAGAACTGTTGGCAAAACGGTCGAAAACGAGAAGGGCACTGGCTTCGAGCCGGTGCCCTTCTCGTTTTCTGTGTCGGTTGTGGGTTCGGGAGTGCCCAAACGGGTGGCTTCCTGGGTGCGGCGCCCGAAAACGGCGAACGCGCCCGGTTTTCGGGCGCGTTGGATTGTCGTGGGTGTGCGGGGGTGTGCCGGAATCGTCTCCGGCGGGTGTCATGGTGCGACGGCGAGTCAGGTCCGTAGCGGACTGATTCCCACTCCCGTGGGAGTGGGCCCTCGGTTGCCGACTTCGGCCGATGCTGAAGGGCCGCGCGGGGGAAGGGTGAGGTCGCCGTTACCGGTGGTGCGCGTGTACCTGTTCGCCCAGACACGGTCCCGACGCCGCAGCCGGGGGACCCTGGGCGTGATTCGCGCCTTCTCCTTCTCTCGGTCACTGAGGAAGGAAGCGATCTTCCGGCTACCGATGAGCGGCTTCGCCCCGTTTCTCGCTGACCGGTCGATCGCCCCGGTGCCACCCGCTTCGCGAGCCCGTAAGCCGGCCGACAACCGTTCGGTGGGAGCTGTCGCTCGACCCCCGCGCCTATCTCCTAGCTAGGGACACGCCGTCGCCGCCCCGATACCATTCCCCAGCTGTGTCCGGGGGCGCAGGCAGGATGTACCGTGGAGGATCCCGTGGCCGCACCGCTCTCTCAAGTTGTTTCGCTCGCGACGTCAATGCACGCGCAGCCTGGCGTATATGCCGTGTTGCTCGGATCCGGTGTGTCGACGGGCGCGGGCATCCCCACGGGGTGGGGCGTCGTTCGTGAGCTTGTAAGAAGAGTCGCTGCTGCCTCAGATCCCGAGAATCCCGACGCCGCCAAGGCCGCATGGGATAACCCAGAGGTCTGGTGGGCAGAACACGGCGAAGGCGATCTTGGGTATTCGACCCTGCTCGAGCAGTTGGCGCCACTGCCAGCGGCCCGTCAGGGGCTGCTTGCTGAGTTCTTCGAGCCGAGCGACGAGGAACGTGAAGAAGGGCTGAAGCAGCCCAGCCGAGCTCATATGGCGATCGCTGACTTGGTGAAGCGTGGATTCGTGCGCGTAATAGTCACCACGAACTTCGATCACCTCATGGAACGTGCGCTGGAGGCGGTTGGTGTCTCGCCACAGGTGATCAGTCGGCCGGAGGCGATCAACGGCATGGCGCCCTTGGCGCATTCGCCGGCCACGCTGATCAAGCTCCACGGCGACTACAAGGACCTCGGCAGCCGAAACACCCCTGACGAACTCGGCGACTACCCCGAGGAGTGGAAGCGCCTCCTGGCACAGGTCTTCGACGAGTACGGTCTCCTCGTCTCGGGTTGGTCCGCCGACTGGGACGAGGCGCTTGTTGCTGCGCTCGAGAGCGCTCCGAACCGTCGCTATCCGCTGTTCTGGGATGCTCGGAGCTGCAAGGGTGAGAATGCCACGCGGCTGCTAAGCGCTCGTGCAGGTATCGCCGTTCCGGCAGCGAGCGCTGACGACCTGTTCTCGGACTTGGTAGGGAGCCTCGACGCGCTCGACAAGCTCGCAAGCCCGCCCCTCTCGACCGCGATGGCCGTCGCGCGCCTGAAGCGGTATCTGCCCGATCCGGTTCGGCGGATCGACCTTCACGATCTCGTCATGGACGCAACCGACGAGGTGGTCGCAGCGGTCGCCGCGCAGCCGGTCACGATAGCGGGCCAGGTCACTTATGAACTCCTCGAAGGGATCTACGACGGGCACTTCCGCTCCATGGAGCAGCTCGCGCAGCTCTTGGCGACGGGCGTCTGGCACGACGCTGACGGGGTTCACGACCGCCTGTGGGTGGACGTGCTCCAGAGGTTGGTCGACGCCGGAACAGCTCCGCTCGCAAGCGGGAACGATGCACTGGAGATGGCGCGGAGATTCCCCGCCTTCATCGCGCTTGCCATCGTTGGCGTGACCTCCATTCGTCGCGGGCGAGACGACGACCTCCTGATCCGCCTGGCGACCGATGCCGAAGGACGCAATAAGTACAACCCGACCGAGCGAGAACCTGCTGCACAGTCGCTTCACTACCGACGCCTCGCCGCGGATGATTGGGTGAAAAGCCTCCCCCGTTGGGGAGGTCAGCCCTGGTATTACCCGACGAGCCACCTCTTCGTGACAGACTTGCGCGGATACTTCGCGGATATGATCCCGATCGATAACGAGTTTCAGCTGGCGTACCAAAGCTTCGAGTACCGGCTGGGACTGATCCAGGAGCGAACGCCAGGTAGGCGTGCCATCGCGGGGGAGTACGTCGGCGAGTGGCGCTGGGAGGGCGACGTGCCGAAAACGGAGTCTGCGCTCCGCCGCCAGATTGAGCGTGGTCGGGCCCCGGCGTGGCAGGTGTTCTACGGGGGTGCCGACGAACTCGAGACGGCTCTGGTTGCACAGCGGGAGACGCTCAAGGGCTACGTCAGGTATTGATCAGCTGTAATCGCAGTCGGCTACGGGCGATCACCGCGCGTGTGTCGGACCCTGAGTGAGCGCAAGGCGGTGGGTCAGCGTGACCCGATGTGCTGCGTGAGGGTCGGCTCACCAGCTAGTCACCCCGACGGGGCGTAGGGAACGCACGACTTCAGGTTGCTTCGTCCCCATCCCTCGTCTCGTCGGTCTTGGACTGCAGACCTCGTAGCCATCGAAGCGCCGCCCTCAATGTGTCGTCTACTGGTTGGTTAGCGAGGTGATTTCGATAGGAGGTCAACTGCGCGAGGGTTGGTTTCCTAGTCGTCCTCGGCGGCTCAGCTGGCCAGTGCACCACTGACGAAATGAATAGTACGTAGCTATCGCCGGGCTTACTGATGAAAGGGCGAACGTCGGCGGGCGCGGTCGGTGGCACTAGCGAGTGCACGGCGCCGTTCCGTGCAAGCCGGATACCGGGAAGCAGCCGACCGCCGTCGTGGCTGTCACGTACCTCGGCGTAACCCTGGACAGGCCAAAGCGCCTCATCCACGGCGGCAAGCCAGAACACCGCCTCGGCGACGGACTGCGGAATACCGTATGGGTCCAGGCGGGTGTCCTCCACACTTCGCGCGTCGCCGATCCTCCGTTCCGCAATATCGAGCGCCGCTGCGACATAGGGATCGGAAAGCACCCGCGCCGATTGCCGCGCCCAGTTGCGACCATCGGGGGTATTGCTGTTCAAAGTTGTCACGTTCCCAGACTGCTCGCGACGAGACGATCCGGCGCGCTTCTCTGGGGGTGTCGCCCGAACAACCTCGGTCAGCGAGGCGCCTGCCGAACCGACGGCCGATCCTCTCGCGGGCGGCGCGAGCGAGCAGGCTGTGTTCGCGCCGCTCGATCCATGAATGCCACGAACGATTGGTAGCAGGCAAAGCGCGACGCATTTCGATCAATGCAAGATCGCCGGGGCGTGCCCAGTGAAGTTGCTTTCCGCAAGCGCCGCACGCTCTGCGTGGCGCTTTGCGGCGACGTGCCGAACAAGCGGCTCATGGTCCTCGCTCAGAGCGTGGAGGATACTCATCGGCGTGTCGGGATTGAGAGCGACGAGAACCGCGAGATCGATGCCGCGGCCAGCAAGTTTCGAGAGCAGCGCTGGCGGGGTTGCTCTGTTGAGGGCGACCGCCTGGCGCACCTCCGTGTCCTCGTCGTCCGCGAGCGAGACAAGGACGTCGGGTGGTGTGTTTGGGTTGGCGGCGACTGCTCGCCTGACGCGAGCGCTGCGGCGCTCACCTCCGAGGAGGACGAGGATGTCAGCTGGGGTGCGTGGGTCGAAGGCGACCTCCATTCGCACCTCGGCGTGATTGCTCGCAACTCGCTCCTCGAGTTCCTTTCGACTCGGCGCAGCGTCCCTCCATGCTTGTTCCCAGGCAGCTTCGGCTTTGGCCTTTTCTCCGGGAGGGGTCGACGGATTCCAGTACGCGGCTGAGCGAACCCGGCGCTCGGTGTCATGTAACAGCTTCGACAAGACCGAGTGCGCCAGCCGAGGGTTGCCCGCGGCGCGGGCGCGCACTGTGGGCTCCTCGTCGTGGGCGAGCGTCGCCAGTAGCGCCGGATCCAAGCACGCACTGGTTGCGACGGAAGCGCGGATGTGCGGGACGGAGTCCGCGGCCAGCAGGGTGAGCGCTGTGGCGGGGGTGCTGGCGTTTCGGGCCACGGCGTCGCGCACGAGGTTGTCACTGCTGCGGGCGAGCCGGAGCAGCGTTGCAGAGCTGGCGCGCTCGTCTCCGGCCACGATGCGCCGCACATCCGGCTCACGCACACGTGACTTCGACAGCCTGTCGAGCGCGTCGGCGAGCAGGTCGACCGTGAGCTCGAGGTCCTCGCGTGCGCCGGCTGCGCGCAAGGTGTCGAGCAGATCGACGTCTGCCGCCGAGGCCAGCAGGGGCTTGATGATGGCGGCTGCCGTGTCGGCGGAGCAGGCGGCGTTAGTGGCGACCGCGAGGCGCACTAGGTGCTCGGTGTCTCCCGCCAGCTCTTCCAGCGCCTCGAGTGGCGCCGCGTTGTTCCGCGCAACTGCGAGTCGGACGCCGACATTGCGGTCGCGGGCGAGGACGCGTGCGGCCGCCGCGGGGACTCTGGGTGAGGCAGCGAGCCGCGCGCGTACCTCGGGAGACCGGATCGCCATGACCCGAGGTAAGAGGGATGTGAGATTGTCAGCAGGCAGTGCGGGGTTCTCCACCAGGGCAACGAGAACGTCCGGCGTCTTCGATTCGAGCAGTTCGGATAGCGCCGCTTGTGGGGTCGAGGGGTGGGATGCGACAAGAGATAGGGCCTCCCGCTCATACTCGGCGGGTGTCTTGGGCCGCTCCCAGTGCTGGCGCTCATCGCCTTCGACGCGGAACCGAATGCGCTCCTCTCGGCTTGCGGCGAGGCCGGCGAGCAGATTGGTCAGTGCTGCGTCGGGAAACTCGACGCTGCGCTTCAGGGCTGACCAGCGGATCTCGGGGTCGGCGTCAGCCAGCAACTTGTCCCGAACCCGGGGGTCGGAGATGGGGAGGCTATCGGCGATCGTGCGACGTATCCATGCCGGGCGGTTGTCCCGCATGAGGTCGTGCTTGACCGCGTCTGGCAGACCCCCGCTCAACCAGATGGGGACATCTAGAGCACGACCCTCTTCTCGAGCCCAGCGTGCACTGGCCTCTGGCACCGGGATGCCACGGTGCTGACCCCGGTTGAGGGCCGCATCGCTTCGAGTTACCGCGAGGAAGTCGGCGAACCACTTCGTGTCCAGTGCCTTGGCTTCGCGTTCTTGGCTGAGCCCCGCGAGGGTGGCGGGCCAGGTGGGCGCGCGGGACATTTCCTTGGTCGCATCGTGCTCCGCTCGAAGCAGCTCTCGGCGTGCGGAGCCGACGCTCTCCGCCGGCTGCCTTAGCCGGGGGTTCGCGGCGGCCGCCCGCTGAACTGCAAGGCTGCGATCGTGAGAGAGCTCCCTGAGCACATCGACCGGTGCATTCTCGTTCCGCGCGACGCCCTCCCGGGCTCTCGCGTACCGGTCCCGGGCGAGCACTCGCACCGTCTCCTCTGGACTTGCGGTGTTTCGACCAACCCGGAAGCGGATGTCCACGTCGGCGCTGCTGGCGAGATCGACGAGCATGCTGCGCGGAGTGTGCTTGTTGTCCGCAAGAATCTGATGCTTGCGCCGCTGCGTGACGTGCTCGCGGACGGCGAGTTGAGAGTCCGCGGTTGCCGCGCGAAAGCCAGCGCGTAGCTTCGGAAGCAGGGCCTCAGGCTTGCCATTGAGCAGCCGCTCGAGAGACCAGATTCTTGTCAGCCCCTGCCTGGGCAGCCAGAGGCCGACGGCGCGGATACCGTGCGCGTCATCGAGGTCGAGCATGACATAACCAAGGAGTTGGCGGATGAAGCCGCGGAGGGTGTCCACGCTCAGCTTTGCGTAGGCCTTGCTGTCGATGAGCACGTCACCAACGATCCAGTCCGCATCAGCTCCACCGACGAGTGCGGAGCCGACGAAGGACGGGTTCGACTCGAACCGCTCGCCTTTGGTGATCGACCGGTGCCACTCATTGATCTGGTCCGCGTTGGCCTTCATGAGCGCGCGGAGATCATCCAAGGATGGAACGTCAATCCGTAGAGCGAAATCCAGCCCGTTTTCAGTCGCATCCAGTGCGTCGCCAAGGGAGCCTGCCAGGGCCGAGGCGCCGACCCTGTAGACCTGCTCACAATGGGCGAGGACGAGGCAAGCGCGATCGAGTTCGCCCTCGTCCGCGGGAGCATCGAGGATTCGAATCGCTACGTCGAAAGCCTCCTCGAGCACTCGTGCCCTGTGGGCGCCGTTGTGGACTTCACGGGCGTGGAAAGGCAACAGTGCTACGCCCTGCGCCGCGGTCGACTCGCGCGGGTCGAAGCTCGTAAGGGCCATACGCGCGCGGAGGTCGATCGCCGTACCGGCGCGGGCCGTGTCGACGCCGGGGAGCGGCGGAACGAGCGTGCGACTGCGCGCCAGGGCCGCGAGCCCGAGCGCATGGGCCATCGTCCTTGAGTCGCGGGATGCTCCCATGGTGTCCGTCAACCACGGCGAGACGCCGTCGAGGTAGGCGCGAACAGGCGAACCAGGGCTCCTCAGGAGGCGCGTCAAACTCATCCGTTGACCCATTCGCAAGAGCACGTTACGGACTTCCCAATATGAGTGGATCGGCGACCGGAACAGGAAGTCATCGACGCTGGCATGCTCCTAGTATTGACCGCGTTTCAATCGCTCGCGGAGTGGCTAATCGTGCGCCGGGCGGGGTCAGTGCATCTAGCGGTACCAGTCACATTCGCCGGCAAGGGGATGCTCGTGCCCGCGCGAGTTTCAGCCGTCTCGCGGGGGCACTTCAGAACGCGCCGGACTTGGTCCCCGTCCTCACTGAATCGGGTCAGACGGCCCTCCAGCTCGCCCGGCGGTTGGCTGTTTGTCGCTCGTCGCGCTTGTCGCGGCCTGAGCGCCGTTCCCGTCGAGGCCTTCGCGGACGACGTCCGTCGGTGGATCACAGGAAAATCGCGCTCCCGTTACAGGAAAACCCTCGACAACTACCCGCCGGGATCCGCACCAGGGATAGTTCTGCCAACAGCCCACCGGAGAAAGCCCCGGAATCACGCAGGTATTGCGGGTTCCGGGGCTTTTGTCATGCCCGCCCCGGTCGGCTGTGTGTGCAGTGTGTGTGCACTTGCTCGCGGAATGAGCGCCGACGCGCCCTCCGCTGCACGTCGACCGGCGTCGCCGATCAGGTGAGTGTAGATGTCGCTCGTGATCGAGATCGACGAGTGACCGAGGCGCTTCGACACGAGCGCGATGTCGGTGCCGCTCGCGAGCAACAGCGACGCGTGCATGTGCCGCAGCCCGTGCAGCGTCATG
>Ga0182749_1000530_pt1 | contig 34872 bp, 28 predicted proteins | sample eDN3rd37CKraftMG_FD_128875 | JGI IMG/M metagenome (GOLD analysis project Ga0182749, IMG submission 128875) | Enriched Miracle-Growth compost microbial communities from Emeryville, California, USA - eDNA 3rd pass 37_C Kraft MG (version 2) (version 2) ...
ACGCCCGCTCACAGGGCCCCACGGGCGCGCCGCCCGTCCACAGCCGTGGTGCCACGCCGATCGCCCGCGCACGCTGAAGGGGTGACCGCGCATCCCGCCCTCCGTGCCGCGTGGGAGGCCGCCGGCGCGCTGATCCTGCCCGTCTGGTGCGCCGGGTGCGGGGCGCCGGGAACCGCGCTGTGCCCGGAATGCCGCGCGGCACTGCGGCCGGCGCCCGCGCGCCGCGTGCTGCCCGATGGCCTCGAGGTGCACGTCGGCCTCGCGTACGGCGGCGTCGTGGCCGGCGTGATCGGCGCGCTCAAGGAGGAGGGCCGGACCGGGCTGGCGCGCCCCCTCGCCCCGGCGCTGCGCGCGGCGCTCGCCGCCGTCCGCCCCGACCGTCCGGTCGTCGCCGTGCCCGTGCCCACCACGCGCGCGGCCTTCCGCCGTCGCGGCTACCGCGTGCCCGAGCTGCTGGCGCGTCGCGCCGGGATCCCCACGCTGCGCGCGCTCGAGTGGCGCCGCCGCGTGGACGACCAGCGCGCCCTGGATCGCGCGCAGCGCCGCGACAACGTGTCGGGGGCGATGGGCGTCACGCGCCGCATGCGCGCCGCGCCGCCGCCGGCGGTCGTGCTGCTCGACGACGTCGTCACGACCGGTGCGACGCTCGCGGAAGCCGCCCGCGCGCTGCGTTCGGCGGGCGTGCCCGTGATCGGCGCCGCCGCGCTCGCGTCGGCGGGAACGGACCACGGCGGATTCATTGCCGATCCATCGGCGTTGAGGTCGTGACATCGCGACGGCGCGCGGCTACCGTGGGGTCACCAGACAGGGGCCGCGCCCCGCGGGGCCCGGCCGGAGAGGGAGGCTCAGATGGACATCAACATCTCGGGAGTCGGCGTGAGCATCAGCGATCGCTTCCGTGCGGTGGTCGAGGAGAAGTCCGAGCGAATCGCCCACATCGCGCCGCGGGCGCAGACCCTCGATGTGAAGGTGACGCACAACGTGCATCGCAACCGCGTCGAGGAGGAGAAGGTCGAACTCACTCTCACGGGACGCGCGGTCGCCCGCGCGGAGGCGCGCGACGGCGACAAGTTCGCCGCCCTCGACATCGCGCTCGACAAGCTCGTCGAGCAGGTCCGCCGCGCCAAGGACAAGAAGGTGAGCGGACGCGCCCGGCCGAAGGGCGCGCACTTCGAGAAGAACTCGGGCTCGCTCGAGGGACTCGACGTCGAGCCGGTCCCCGTCGACGTGCTGCAGGCCGTCGCGACGGGCGGGATCCCGATCGTCGAGGACGACGGCGACGAGAACTACTCGCCCGTGGTGATCCGCACCAAGAGCTTCGACGCGGAATGGATGACCGTCGAGGAGGCCGTCGACCGGATGGAGCTCGTCGGTCACGACTTCTTCCTGTTCATCGACGCGCGCACGGACCAGCCGAGCGTCGTCTACCGCCGCCGCGGCTGGGACTACGGCGTCATCTCGCTCACGGCCCAGGCCGCCCCCCTGCAGCAGCGCCTCGCGTCATAACCCCGCGGGCGGAGCCGAGATCAAGGGTTGCGGCCCTGGTCTCGGCTCCGCCGCTGCGCGGCTGCGCTCGACCCGTCTCCGCTCCGCGGCTGCGCCGCTCCGGTCGACGAGCGGTTGGCCCCACGGCTCGTCGACCGAGCGAAGCGAGCGGAGACGGATCGAGCGAGCGCAGCGAGCCGAGATCTGGGGTTGTGGCCTCAGGTCTCGACTCCGCGCCTGCGGCGCTGCGCTCGACCCGTCTCCGCTGCGGCGCTCCGCGCCTCCGGTCGACGAGCGGTGGGTGCAGGTCGTCGGAGAGGTGGTGCCGGTCGTCGGATCGCTGGGGCGGGAGTGATCCGCTGAGGCGGATGCGACCGCCGCAGTGGCCGTGATCCGTCAACCGAGCGCCCGATCCGACGACTGAGCCCCGCGGCTCGTCGACCGAGCGGAGCGAGCGGAGACGGATCGAGCGAGCGCAGCGAGCCGAGATCGCAGGGTTCAAGCCTCAGGTCTCGGCTCCGCCGCTGCGCGGCTGCGCTCGACCCGTCTCCGCTCCGGCGCTGCGCGCCTCCGGTCGACGAGCGGTAAGCGCCACGGCTCGTCGACCGAGCGGAGCGAGCGGAGACGGATCGAGCGAGCGGAGCGAGTCGAGATCGAGGGATCAACCCCGCTGCGGGGGTCAGTCGAAGATGTCGCCGATGAGGCCGCCGAGGAGGAGGCCGCCGACCACCGGTCCGAGGATGTCGCCCCCGCCGCCGAAGCCGCCGCCGCGTCGTCCGCCGCCGCGGCCGCCCCAGCCGCCCCAGTCGTCGGGGCGGTCCTGGTCGATGTCGCGCTGGGCGAGCTGCAGGGCCTCCTGCGCGAGCTGGCCGACGCGCCGGGCGAGCAGCAGCGCCTCCTCGCGCGTGTCCTCCGACGGGATGAGCCGATCGACGTCGAGCCGCAGGCGCTGCGCCTCGGCGAGGCGGGTGCGCGCGTCGGCGCCGATGTAGCCGCGGTGCCCGCTGATGAGGCTGTTCGCCACGCCGATCGTGCGATCGGCGGAGTCGAGCTCGTGGCGCACGTGCTCCACGCTCGGCACGGGGCGTGCGGCGCGCTCGCGCGCCTTCGACACCGCGGCCTCCAGTGCGGCGTTGGCCTCGCGCAGCTTCCCGAGCTCCTCGAACGGGTCGCTCGGGGTGCCCGGTCCCGGCAGCGCCGCGAGGGCCCGCTCGAGCGCCGCCATGGCCGCCGTGACCTCGGGGCGCTGCGGCGCGGTGCGCGCGTCGACGAGATCGGCGCGCGAGTCGGCCACGACGTCGGCGAGCGTCGACTGCGCGCGCATCGCCTCGATCTCGAAGTCCTCCACGCCCTCGATGATCGTGCGCGCGCGGCGGACGGCCTCGGTCGCGGTCTCCAGCGCGACGAGCGCCTCCTCCGTGCGGCGCGCCTCGCGGCGTCGGCGCGAGACGTCCGCGGTGTGGACGGCGAAGTCCAGCAGCTGCTCGGCCTCGTCGGGGTTGGTGGCGACGCGCTGCAGCGCGCCGGTGCTGTACCGCGACGCGAGGCGTTCGATCGTGGCGCGGGTGGCCGGGATCCGCGCGCGCAGGTCGTCGGCCTCGCTCACCACCCGCTCCAGGATCTGCGGCGCCTGGCGGACCTTGTCGATCGCGGCCTTGAGCTTCTCGGTGCGCTCGTCGAGCACGTCCTCGGCCCACTCGCACAGCTGGATGATGCGCGCGTTGCGGGTGCGCAGCTCCTCGGGCGTGTCCGGGATGTCGTCGTGATTGAGCTGGTGCAGCTGGAACGCCTCGGCCATGTGCGTGCGGACGGCCTCGAGGCCGGCCCGGATGTCGGCCGTGGGACCCTCGCCCAGCTCCGCCACCGCGAAGGCGACCTCGTCCGCCGTCGAACGGATGCGCTCGTCGGTCGCGACGAGCGCGGCCTGCGCGCGCCGCGCCAGCGACGCGTCCTCCGCCGCCTGCTGCTCGTCCGCCTCGCGCTTCCGCCTGCCCCAGAAACCCGCCATGGGTCGATCCTATGGGTGCCGATCGGTCCCCGGGCTGTGCGTGCGTTGAGGGCTCACGCCCGGGCGCGCGCGGGGCGACCGCGCCGGGGGCGCTCGGTCGCCGACGCGAGGGGGAGCGCGCGGTGCGGATGGTCGCGCAGCCGCCGTTCGGTGCGCTCGAGCCACTCCGCCTGCGCGCGCGTGGCGGCGATCATGGCGTCGCGCACGACCGAGGCCGCGAGCTCCTCGGCGCGCTCCGGCGGATCGCCCGCCGCCTCGTCCTCGAGGGCGCTCAGCTGCGCGACGGTGGCCCGCAGCTGGTTCCCGATCACCTCCGCGAGATCGACGCCCGGAAGCGTCGCGGCGAGGGCCACCTTCACGGCGAGCTCGTCGCGCGTGCCGCCGCCGCGCCCCACTGGCGATGCGAGCCACGCGGCCGCCTCCGCGCGACCTGCGGCCGTGATCCGCCAGAACACGTGCCCCTGCTCGTCGGCCGCGTCGCGCGTGACGAGCCCGTCGCGCTCGAGGCGCTCGAGGGTGTTGTAGATCTGGCCGACGTTGATCGGCCACGCCGATCCCGTGCGGCGATCGAACTCCGCGCGCAGCTGGTAGCCGTAGCAGGGGCCCTGATCGAGGATCGCGAGCAGGCTGTGACGCACCGACATGGCTCTCCGTTCCGGGCGCACCCGTGAATATATGTGCCGAGTATATGCAGCACGGTCGGCGGCGCCGAGCCTGAACCGGCACGCAGAATTCCCCGGATGTTCACCGACCTCCCGCGGCGCGTCGCCCGGCCTGTCGCCGGACGCCGGTAATTTAGGGGCCATGGCTGAGCCGTTCGCTCCGCGCATCGCGGAGTACGCCCACCCGAGCCATCTGCTCGTCCACCTGAGCGACACCCACCTGCGCGCGCAGGGCGGCGTCTTCGGCATCGACGCCGCCGCGCACGTGCGGCGGATCCTCGACCAGGTCGAGGCGTCCGGCGCCCGTCCCGACGCGATCGTGTTCACGGGGGACCTCGTCGACCTCGGCGAGCGCGAGGCCTACGCCGCGCTCCGCGCGATCGTCGAGCCCGCCGCCCGGCGGCTGGGCGCGCGCGTCGTCTGGGTGATGGGCAACCACGACGACCGTGACGGCTTCCGGCGCGAGCTCCTCGGCGGCTCGGGCACCGACCCGGTCGATGCCGTCTACGACATCGACGGCCTGCGCCTGATCGTGCTGGACACGTCGGTCCCCGGCGCGCACCACGGCGAGGTGAGCGACGCGCAGCTGGAGTGGCTGGAGCTGGAGCTGGCCATCCCGGCGCCGCACGGGACGATCCTCGCGATGCACCACCCGCCGGTCCCGTGCGTGCTCGACCTCGCGACGGTCGTGGAGCTGCGCGACCAGCGGCGCCTCGCCGAGGTGCTCCGCGGCACCGACGTCCGCTCGATTCTGGCCGGTCACGTGCACTTCTCGACGACCGCGACGTTCGCGGGGATCCCCGTCTCGGTCGCGTCGTCGAGCTGCTACACGCAGGACCTCGGCATCGCCGACGGCGGCATGGCGCCGCGCGACGGCGCCCAGTCCTACAACCTCGTCCACGTGTACGACGAGACGGTGGTGCACTCGGTGGTGCCGTTCAGCGACGCGCCGGCGGCCGAGTTCACGCCGGCGGCCGAGACGCGGCGCCGCCTGGCGGAGGCGGGAGTGGTCATCCCCGACTCGACGGCGCGCGTCCGCGCCCACGACATCGCCCCGCCCACCCAGCCGCTGCCCGTCCTCGGCTGAGCGCCGGGCCCGCGGCCGGGACCCGGGTCAGCGCTCCCAGGGCGCCTTGACGGGGAAGTACGCCTCGAGGGTGTCGCGCACCACGCGCTCCCGCAGCTCCTCCGGGATCTCCGGGACGCTGCCGTCGTTGAGGCAGAACATGTCGACGTCGCGCCGCGTCACGAGCTGCTCCAGGCGGGCGAGCGCCGAGGCGCGCGTCGTCTGGATGTAGCGGGTCCGCGGCGCCGTCGTGGCGACCGCGCGCCCCGTGAACGCGGCGTAGTAGTGGTACAGCGAGTTCGTGACGGAGACGTCGGTGGCGCTGCGGAACTGCGCCGCGGCGGTCCGGCGGAACTCCTCCGGGAACTCCCGCTCCAGCTCGAACATGATGCTGCGGCGGTGCGGCGTCGCGCAGTGCTGCAGGTCGCGCGTGATGATCCGGCCGAAGCGGCGCTCGAGCACCTCGCGGTTCACGCGGGCGGCGTTGTCGTGGCCGCTGCGGTGCGCCCGCGACGGGCCGACGCCGATGCGCACATCGCACTCGACGAACTTGGTGACCCCCGACGGGCTGAAGAACAGCTCGGGCCGGACGGGGCGGCCGAAGAACATGTCGTCGTTGGAGTAGAGGAAGTGCTCGGCGATGCCGGGGATGCGGTGCAGCTGCGCCTCGACGGCGTGCGAGTTGTGCGTCGGCAGCACGCTCGTGTCGGCGAAGAACTCCTCGCTGCGCACGATGCGCACGCGCGGGTGCTCCTTCAGCCACGCCGGCGCTGGGCTGTCGGTGGCGATCCAGATGGTCCGGATCCACGGCGCGAACATGTGCACGCTGCGCAACGCGTAGCGCAGCTCGTCGACCTGCCGGAAGCGTGCCGCGTGATCGTCCCCGTCGCCGACGATGTAGGCGCCCATCCGCTCCGCGCGCTTGCGCTGGAACTCGCTGGAGGAGCCGTCCACCCACGAGAAGACGATGTCCACGTCCTCGGTGAACTCGTGGGCGAGCGGCGCGAACATGCCGCTCAGCGTGCGCCAGGAACGGCCGTAGCGCTCCACGGTCTCGAACGCGAGGTCCTCGGCGGCGATGTGCCGGCGCGTGAGCGCGTTGCGCCGCGGCGCGGTGACCTCGTCGCCGTCGAAGCGCCAGAACTCCACGCGGATGCCGAGCTCGTGGCCGTAGCGGAGCATGCCGGCGGGCGAGACGGACTCGGGACGCTCGCCCGGCACCGCGCGCGGCCGGAACAGCGTCGCGACGTCGTGGCGACCGAACGCGCGCGCCGCGCCGCCCTCCAGGGGCAGCACGCGCCCGCCGGGGCGACGCGCGGCCCAGGGCCCGCCGGCGGCGGCCTGGTCGAGCGCGGCCAGGGCGGTGTCGCGATCGGCGTGGGCCACGGCCAGCGCCGGGCGCCCGCTGGCGCGGCGCAGCAGCAGCGGGGTGAGGCCGGCGTCCTCGAGCGCGCCGGCCAGCGCGAGCAGGTCTGCGGTCTCCGCCTGCGCGGGCGTGACGGACTCGACGAGGTGCGGCAGGCCGGTGATCGGGTGGGCCTGCGTCGCCGCGTCGCGCGCTCGCGGGGTGACGCCGTCGCGCGACGGGTGCTCGGTGCTCAGAAAGGTCATCACATCACCTCGAAGATCTGTTGGCGGCCGCGGCCGGTGTGGTCGACGATGCGCCGGCGCCACGCTGCGCCGGACGAGGGGGCCGGAGGGCGGCCCGGGGGATCCGTTCCCGCGATCGGCGTCGGCGACGCGGAGGGGAACGGTGGACGTACAGATGGTAAACGATCGGTGTGACGTGCATATTTCCCGATCGTCGGGGAATCCTCGGCTGCTGGGAAGGGGCTGACGCCGCCCCGGGGTCGGACGGATACGATGGCCCTGTATGCCCGGCGCCGGTCGGCGCGGGCGGCGGCGCGCAGCGCGTCGCGATCTACGAGGAGATGTCACGTGGCGAACCCCTTCGAGAAGCTGCTCCGCGCCGGCGAAGGGCGCGTGCGCCGGCGACTGCAGCAGGTGGTGCAGGCGGTCGGTGCGCTCGAGGAGGACTACGAGGCCCTCACCGACGAGGAGCTGCGGGGCGAGACCGCGGAGCTGCGCGCCCGGTACGAGGCGGGCGAGACGCTCGATCAGCTCATGCCCGAGGCCTTCGCCGCCGTGCGCGAGGCCGCCAAGCGCACCCTCGGCATGCGCCCGTACGACGTCCAGGTGATGGGTGGCGCGGCGCTGCACCTCGGCAACATCGCCGAGATGAAGACCGGTGAGGGCAAGACCCTCGTGGCGACCATGCCCGCGTACCTCAACGCGATCGCGGGCAAGGGCGTGCACGTCATCACCGTGAACGACTACCTGGCCTCGTATCAGGCCGAGCTCATGGGGCGCGTGTACCGCGCGCTCGGCATGACGACCGGCATCATCGTGTCGGGCCAGAAGCCCGCCGAGCGCCGCGAGCAGTACGCCGCCGACATCACGTACGGCACGAACAACGAGTTCGGCTTCGACTACCTGCGCGACAACATGGCCTGGCGCAAGGAGGACATCGTCCAGCGCGGCCACTTCTACGCGATCGTCGACGAGGTCGACTCGATCCTCATCGACGAGGCCCGCACGCCGCTGATCATCTCGGGCCCGGCCCAGGGCGACGCGAACCGCTGGTTCAACGAGTTCGCGAAGATCGCCAAGACGCTCGTGGAGGGCGTCGACTACGAGGTCGACGAGAAGAAGCGCACGGTCGGCGTGCTGGAGGCCGGCATCGAGAAGGTCGAGGACTACCTCGGCATCGACAACCTCTACGAGTCGGCGAACACCCCGCTGATCTCGTTCCTGAACAACTCGATCAAGGCGCTCGCGCTGTTCAAGCGCGACACGGACTACGTCGTCATGAACGACGAGGTCATGATCGTCGACGAGCACACCGGCCGCATCCTCGTGGGCCGCCGCTACAACGAGGGCATCCACCAGGCGATCGAGGCCAAGGAGGGCGTGCCCGTCAAGGCGGAGAACCAGACGCTCGCCACCGTCACGCTGCAGAACTACTTCCGCCTGTACGAGAAGCTCTCGGGCATGACGGGCACGGCCGAGACCGAGGCCGCCGAGTTCATGTCGACGTACAAGCTGGGCGTCATCCCGATCCCGACGAACAAGCCCATGGCGCGCAAGGACCAGCCGGACCTCGTGTACGCCACGGAGCAGGGCAAGTTCGCCCAGGTCGTCGAGGACATCGCCGAGCGCCACGAGAAGGGCCAGCCGGTCCTCGTCGGCACCGTGAGCGTGGAGAAGAGCGAGTACCTCTCGCGCCTGCTCGCCAAGAAGGGCATCCGGCACGAGGTCCTCAACGCGAAGAACCACGCCCGCGAGGCCGAGATCGTCGCGCGCGCCGGCCGCCTCGGTGCCGTCACGGTCGCCACGAACATGGCCGGTCGAGGCACCGACATCATGCTGGGCGGCAACGCCGAGTTCCTCGCCGTGCAGCAGATGAAGGAGAAGGGCCTCGACCCGAAGGAGACCCCGGAGGCCTACGAGGCCGAGTGGGACGCGGTCTTCGAGCAGGTCAAGGCGCAGGTCGAGGCCGAGGCCGCCGAGGTGCGCAAGGTGGGCGGGCTGTACGTGCTCGGCACCGAGCGCCACGAGTCGCGGCGCATCGACAACCAGCTGCGCGGACGCGCCGGGCGCCAGGGCGACCCCGGCGAGAGCCGCTTCTACCTGTCGCTGCAGGACGACCTCATGCGCCGCTTCCAGCGCGGCGGCACCGACGCGCTGCTCGCGCGCGGCGTGGACGAGGACGTCGCGATCGACTGGAAGATCGTCGGCCGCCTCATCAAGAGCGCCCAGGCGCAGATCGAGTCGCGCAACGCCGAGTCGCGCAAGAACGTCCTCAAGTACGACGACGTGCTCAACCGCCAGCGCGAGGCCATCTACCGCGACCGCCGCCACATCCTCGAGGGCGACGAGATCAAGGATCGCGTGCAGCACTTCCTCGAGGACGCGATCACGTCGATCGTCGACCAGCACACGTCCGAGGGCCACAGCGAGGGCTGGGACTTCGACGCCCTGTGGGCCGAGCTGAAGACCCTGTACCCCGTCGGGGTGACGATCGAGGAGGTCGTCGCCGAGGCCGCGGACCGCAAGGGCGGCATCACGGCCGACGCGCTCAAGCGCGAGCTGATCAGCGACGCCAAGATCGCGTACGAGAAGCGCGAGCAGGAGCTCGGCGAGGCCGCGATGCGCGAGCTCGAGCGGCGCGTCGTGCTGCAGGTGCTCGACCGCCGCTGGCGCGACCACCTCTACGAGATGGACTACCTCAAGGACGGCATCGGCCTGCGCGCGATGGCCCAGCGCGATCCGCTCATCGAGTACCAGCGCGAGGGGTACGCGATGTTCCAGGCGATGATGGACCAGATCAAGGAGGAGGCGATCGGCTACCTCTTCCACCTGGAGGTGCAGGTGCGCCGCGCGGGCGACGGCGACGCCGCCGAGGTCGAGGCGCAGGGCCTGGGGGAGCAGGGGCCGCAGCAGCTCGAGTACTCCGCGCCGAGCGAGGACGGCGAGGTCGAGGTCCGCAACGACCGCGGCCAGGTGCAGCGCGCCGCGCAGGCGGGCGCCAAGCCGCCGCGCTCGGCGCCGCAGAGCGCGTTCGGCGCCGCCGCCGACGCGTCGGCCGGCACCAACCGCGCCGCGCGCCGCGCCAAGAAGAAGTAGCCACCGGTTGCGGATCGGCCCGCTGCCTCGCGCGGAGGCGGCGGGCCGTTCGGCGTATTCTGAGGCGATGAGTCTGCGCCCCCTCGATCAGTCGTCGAAGTTGAAGAACGTCCTGTACGAGATCCGCGGGGCGGCACTGGCGGAGGCGGCCAAGCTCGAGGCGCAGGGCCACCGGATCCTCAAGCTGAACACCGGCAACCCGGCGATCTTCGGCTTCGAGGCGCCGTACCAGATCGTCCGCGACATGATCCGGGCCGTCCCGTACGCGCACGGCTACAGCGACAGCCGCGGCATCGTGGAGGCGCGGCGCGCGATCGTCAGCCGCTACGAGAACGAGCCCGGCTTCCCGCACGTCGACGTCGACGACGTGTACCTCGGCAACGGCGTCTCCGAGCTCATCACCATGACGATGCAGGCGCTGCTGAACGAGGGCGACGAGGTGCTCATCCCCGCGCCCGACTATCCGCTGTGGACGGCGATGACGAGCCTCGCGGGCGGCACGCCCGTGCACTACCTGTGCGACGAGCAGAACGGCTGGCAGCCGGACCTGGAGGACATCCGCTCCCGGATCACGCCGCACACCAAGGCGATCGTCGTGATCAACCCGAACAACCCGACCGGCGCGGTGTACAGCCGGGAGGTGCTCGAGGGCATCGCCGCGATCGCGCGCGAGCACTCGCTGCTGCTGCTGAGCGACGAGATCTACGACCGGATCCTGTTCGACGACGCCCGGCACATCCCAATGGCGTCGGTCGCGCCGGACCTGCTGTGCCTGACCTTCAACGGGCTGTCCAAGACGTACCGCGTCGCCGGCTACCGCTCGGGCTGGATGGTCATCACCGGCCCGCGGGCGCACGCCGGCGGCTTCCTCGAGGGCATCCAGCTGCTCGCCTCCACTCGGCTGTGCGCGAACGTGCCGGCCCAGCACGCGATCCTCGCCGCGCTCACGGGGGTGCAGTCGATCGACGCGCTCATCGCGCCGACGGGGCGACTGCACGAGCAGCGCGACGTGGCGTGGGAGGGGCTCAACGCGATCCCCGGCGTCTCGTGCGTGAAGCCGCAGGGCGCCCTCTACGCCTTCCCGCGGCTGGACCCGGAGGTGCACGAGATCCACGACGACAAGAAGCTCATCTACGACCTGCTCGTGCAGGAGCACATCCTGCTCGTGGAGGGCACGGGCTTCAACTGGCCGACGACCGACCACCTGCGCGTGGTGACGCTCCCCGAGCCGCGCGTCCTGGCCGAGGCGATCGAGCGGCTGGGCAACTTCCTGTCGAGCTACCGCCAGTGACCCCTCCGGCCCGCCGACCCGGGTGACCGGTCGGCGGGCCGGAGCGGGGCCGGCGTCGTCAGTCGGCGAGGCCGAGGACGTCGAGGATCCACGCGAGCTGGTACGCGCGCTCCCGCCACGAGTTGTAGCGCCCGCTCACCCCGCCGTGGCCGGCGACCATCTCGCACTTCAGCAGGGCGTCGGCGCCGACCTCGCGCAGGCGCTGCACCCACTTGGCGGGCTCGACGTACAGCACGCGCGTGTCGTTCAGGCTCGTCATGGCGAGGATGCGCGGGTAGCGCACGCCCTCGCGCACGTTCTCGTACGGCGTGTACGACTTCATGTACGCGTACACGTCCGGGTCGTGCAGCGGGTCGCCCCACTCGTCCCACTCGATCACCGTGAGCGGCAGGGAGGGGTCGAGGATCGTCGTGAGCGCGTCGACGAAGGGCACGTCCGCGAGGATCCCCGCGAACGCGTCGGGCGCCAGGTTGGCGACGGCGCCCATGAGCAGGCCGCCGGCCGATCCGCCCTCGGCGACGAGGCGGTCGGGGGTCGTGTACCCCTCCGACGCCAGGAAGCGCGCCACGTCCACGAAATCGGTGAACGTGTTGCGCTTGGCCTGGAGCTTGCCGTCCTCGTACCACTGGCGGCCGAGCTCGCCGCCGCCGCGCACGTGGGCGACGGCGTACACGACGCCGCGGTCCAGCTCGCTGAGGCGGGCGACCGAGAAGCCGGGGTCGATCGAGTGCTCGTACGAGCCGTAGCCGTACAGGTGGACGGGGCGCGGCGCCTCGCCCGGGGTGCCGAAGGAGCGCTTCCAGACGAGCGAGACCGGGATCCGCGTGCCGTCGGTGGCCGGCACCCACAGCCGCGCCTGGTCGTAGTCGGCGGGATCGTAGTCGCCGAGCACCTCCGCGCGCTTGCGCAGGTGCAGCTGCCCGGTCGCGACCTCGTACTCGTACACCGTCCCGGGGGTCGTGAACGAGCCGTAGCCCAGGCGGATGACGGGCGGCGCCCACTCCGCGTTGCCGGACGCGCCGACGGCGTACAGGGGGTCGGGGAACTCGAGCTCCGTGAGCACGCCCGTCTCGTACTGCAGCAGCGCGACGCGCGGGAGGCCCTCGCGGCGGTACTCGACCACGGCGAAGTCGCGGAAGCAGTCGATGTCGAGCAGGCGCCGGCCCGGCTCGTGGGCGAGCACCACCTCCACGGCGCTCGGATCGGCCAGCGGCGCGCGCACCAGCTCGAAGTCCAGGGCGCCGTCGTTGTGGAGGATGTACAGCCAGTCCTGCCCGTCCACGACGGCGTGGTCGACGCCGTACTCGACGCCCTCGCGCCGCGGCCACACCACGCGCGCGCCGGCGAGCGGGTCGGCGGCGTCCAGGATCGACACCTCGCTCGTGATGCTCGAGCCGGACTCGACCATCAGGAAGCGGTCGCTGCGGGTCACGCCCGCGCCCACCCAGTAGCGCTCGTCGTCGTCGCGGTAGAGCTCGACGTCCTCGCTGTTGTCGGGGGCGCCGACCCGATGCAGCCACACGCGGTGCGGGCGCCACGCCTCGTCGACGGTCGTGTAGACGAGGTGCTGCCCGTCAGGCAGGAACTGGGCGCCGCCGAAGACGCCCTCGATGACGTCGGGCAGCGTCTCGCCCGTCTCCAGGTCGCGCACCCGGATCGTGTAGCGCTCGTCGCCGGTGACGTCGACGGCCCACAGCATGCGGCGGCCGTCGGCGGTCACGTCGAACGAGCCGAGGGAGAAGAACGCGTGCCCCTCCGCCTCGACGTTGGAGTCCAGCAGCACCTGCTCGCCCGGCACGGGGACGTCGGGGGAGAGGACGGGCGGCGTCCAGTCGTCGGGCCCGGCCAGGGGCGCGCGGCACTGGATGCCGTACTGCTTGCCCTCCACGGTGCGCCCGTAGTACCACCAGTCGCCCTTGCGGCTGGGCACGCTCAGGTCGCTCTCGCGCACGCGCCCCTTGATCTCCTGGAAGATGCGCTCCCGGAGCGGCTCGAGCCGGCCCAGCACGGCGTCGGCGTGCGCGTTCTCGGCCTCCAGCAGCGCGATGACCTCCGGATCGTCCTTCTGCCGCAGCCACTCGTAGGGATCCTCGAAGACGTCACCGTGGTGGGTGCGCGACACGGGGCGGCGGGCGGCGATCGGGGCGGGCGGAAGGATGTCGGTCGTGGCGTCGGATGTCACCCGTCCACGGTACCCACTCGAATCGGCGCCCGTGCAGGTAAACGGCGGGTGAACGGCTAGCCTTGACGGGTGGAGATCGCCACGCTCATCATCATCCTCGTCGTCGCCCTGGCGCTGTTCTTCGATTTCACGAACGGCTTCCACGACACCGCCAACGCGATGGCGACACCCATCGCCACCGGCGCCCTCCGCCCGAAGACGGCCGTCGCGCTCGCGGCGATCCTCAACCTCGTGGGCGCGTTCCTGTCGACGGAGGTGGCGAAGACCATCTCGGGCGGCATCATCCGCGAGGACCAGATCTCGGGGGACCTCTTCCCGCCGCTGATCTTCGCCGGGCTGATCGGCGCGATCACGTGGAACATGCTCACGTGGCTGCTCGGGCTGCCGTCGAGCTCGTCCCACGCGCTGTTCGGCGGGCTCATCGGCGCCACGCTGGTGGGCTTCGGCCTGTCCGGGATCGACTTCGGCGTCGTCGTGTCCAAGGTGGTGCTGCCGGCGCTGCTGGCGCCGCTGACCGCCGGGATTATCGCGTTCATCCTGACGCGCCTGGCGTACAGCATCACGCGCCGCTACGACGGCAAGCCCGACGGCCGCGACGGCTTCCGCTGGGGACAGATCTTCACCTCCTCCCTCGTCGCGCTCGCGCACGGCACGAACGACGCGCAGAAGACGATGGGCGTGATCACCCTCGCGCTCATCTCGGTCGGGTGGCAGTCCGCCGAGCACCATGAGCCGCAGCTGTGGGTGATCGTCTCGGCGGCCGCCGCGATCGCCCTGGGCACCTACGTGGGCGGCTGGCGCATCATCCGCACGATGGGCAAGGGCCTCACCGAGGTCAAGCCGGCACAGGGCTTCTCGGCCGAGACCTCGACGGCCGCCACGATCCTGGCCTCCAGCCACCTCGGCTTCGCCCTGTCCACGACGCAGGTCGCGTCGGGCTCGGTCATCGGCTCCGGCCTCGGCCGCCGCGGATCCTCGGTGCGCTGGAAGACCGCCGGGCGGATCTTCGTCGGCTGGGTCCTCACGCTGCCGGCCGCCGCACTCGTCGGCGCCCTGACGGCGCTGCTCGTGGTGTGGTTCGGCCTCGCCGGCGTGGCGATCGACGCCGTGCTGGCGATCCTCATCATCCTCGTGCTGTTCCTGCGCTCGCGGAAGGACAGCGTGCACGCGGGCAACGCGATGCACGACGTCGCGCAGTCGGACCTCGCCGTGAGCACCACGACGACGCCGCCGCCCACGCGCCGGCAGCGCCGCGAGGCCGCCCGCGACGCCGCGCGCAGGGCGGAGCTGGAGGAGGTGCGCCGCGCGGCGCAGCTCGCCGCGCAGCAGGCGGTGCGCGAGGAGCTCGCCCGCGCCGCGGACAAGGCCGCCAAGGCCGCCGCCGACAAGGCCGCGAAGGCCGCGGCCGAGAAGGCGGCGAAGGTCGCGGCGGAGAAGGCCGCCAAGGTCGCGGCCAAGAAGGCATCCGGCAAGAGGAGCAAGAAGTGACGATCGACTGGCTCGCCTTCCTGCAGGTGTTCGCGGCTGCGCTGGTGGCCGGCGTCGCGGTCGTCGGGTTCTACGCGCTCGGCCTGCGGCTGCTCGCGCGCTCCGGGCGCATCCCCGTGGTCGCGCCGGCGGTGTTCACCGACGCGATCGCCGTGATGACGCCCAAGCAGATCGCCAAGGCGCAGAAGCAGGCCGACAAGGCCGCCCGGCGCAGCCCGCTCACCGAGGGGCAGAAGCAGCTCGCGCTCGTCGGGGCGTACGCGTGCTTCGGCGTCGTCGTGCTCGCCGTGATCGCGGGCATCCTGCTGATCGTCCTCGGCTGAGCCCGGCGGGGGCCCGATACCCTCGACGCATGCAGTTCGGCCAGTACGCCCCCGCGCGACGCACGATCGTCCACCTCAGCGACACGCACCTGCGCGCGGGCAACGCCGCCCTCGGCGGGCGTTACGACACCGAGCGGAACCTCGCGGCGGCGCTCGAGCGCCTGGAGCAGATGCAGCTGCACCCGGACGCGCTCGTCTTCACCGGCGACCTCACCGACCTGGGCGAGCCGGACGCCTACCGGCGGCTGCGCGAGCTGGTCGAACCCGTGGCGAGCCGCATGGGCGCGCCCCTCGTCTGGGTTGCCGGCAATCACGACGAGCGACCGGCCATGCGCCGCGATCTGCTGGACGAGGACCCCTCCGACCGGCCGATCCGCAAGGCGTTCGACCTCGGCGGCCTGCGGCTCATCGCCCTCGACACGACGGTGCCCGGCTGGCACCACGGCGAGCTTGGCGCGGAGCAGCTCGACTGGCTGCGGGCCGAGCTCGCCACACCGGCGCCGCTCGGCACGCTCCTGGCGATGCACCACCCGCCGCTGCCGAGCCACATCCCGATGTTCGACATCCTCGAGCTGCGCGACCAGCCCGCGCTCGCCGAGGTGCTGCGCGGCTCCGAGGTGCGCGCCATCCTCGCCGGGCACCTGCACTACGCGATGAGCGGCACCTTCGCGGGCATCCCGGTCAGCGTCGCGGCGGCCACGTGCTACACGATGGACGTGGCCCGCCCGCCGCTGCGGGTCAACGGCATGGACGCCGGGCACTCGTTCCACCTCGTGCACGTGTACGACGAGACCGTCACCCACACGGTCGTGCCGGTGGCGGGCGACGAGTCGGCGGAGTTCTTCGGCGCCGAGTTCTACGAGCGCATGGCGGCGCTCACGCCGGGGGAGCGGCTCGAGGCCTTCTCGCGCAAGCGCTGACGCGGCACGCCCCGCGGCGCGCACAGGAAGATTCCGGCGCCGCCGCCTAGGCTGTTTCGGGTGACTGCAACGACGCGCACCGAGACCGATTCCCTGGGTTCCCTCGAGATCCCCGCCGACGCCTACTGGGGCATCCACACGGCGCGGGCCCTGGAGAACTTCGACATCACCAAGCGCCCGATCTCGGTGTATCCCGAGCTCGTGCGCGCGCTGGCCATGGTCAAGCAGGCCGCGGCCCGCGCCAACCGCGACATCGGCGTGCTCGACGCCGAGCGCGCCGACCTCATCGATCGCGCCGCTCAGCTCGTGATCGACGGGCGCTACCACGAGGAGTTCGTGGTGGGCGTCATCCAGGGCGGCGCCGGCACGTCGACCAACATGTGCGCGAACGAGGTGATCACGAACATCGCGCTGGGCCTGGCCGGCCGTCCCAAGGGCGACTACGCCTACCTCTCGCCGATCGACCACACCAACCGCAGCCAGTCGACGAACGACGTCTACCCGACGGCGATCAAGATCGCCATCATCATGGCCCACTTCACGGCCATCGAGGAGCTGGACCTGCTGCAGCAGGCCTTCCGCGCGAAGGCCCGCGAGTTCCACGACGTGCTCAAGGTGGGGCGCACGCAGCTGCAGGACGCCGTGCCCATGACCCTGGGCCAGGAGTTCAACGGCTTCGCGAGCACCCTCACCGAGGACCTGCAGCGCCAGCGCGACAACGCCCGCCTGCTGCTGGAGATCAACATGGGCGCGACGGCGATCGGCACGGGCATCACCGCCCACCCCGAGTACGCCCGCCGCGTGCGCGACCACCTCGCCGCGATCTCGGGCCTGGAGCTCGAGACCGCCACCGACCTCGTGGAGTCGACGAGCGACACGGGCGCGTTCATGTCGTTCTCCGGCGCGATCAAGCGCACCGCCATGAAGCTCTCCAAGATCTGCAACGACCTGCGCCTGCTGTCGTCGGGCCCGCAGGCGGGGTTCGCCGAGATCAACCTGCCGCCGCGGGCCGCGGGTTCCTCCATCATGCCCGGCAAGGTCAACCCCATCATCCCCGAGGTCGTCAACCAGGTGGCGTTCTCGGTGGCCGGCGCGGACACCACCGTGACGATGGCGGTGGAGGCCGGCCAGCTCCAGCTGAACGCGTTCGAGCCGGTGATCGCGCACTCTCTGCTGCAGTCGATCACGTGGATGCGTCAGGCCATGCGCACTCTGCGCGTGAACTGCGTCGACGGGATCACCGCGAACCGCGAGCGCCTCGGCGCCATGGTGGGCTCGTCGGTCGGGGTCATCACCGCGCTCACGCCGTTCATCGGCTACGCCGCCGCCGCCGCGCTCGCCAAGACCGCGCTGCTGACGGGCCGCAACGTGGCGGACCTCGTCGTGGAGGCCGGTCTGATGACCCGCGAGGAGGTCACCAAGCAGCTGCGCCCGGAGCGCCTGTCCGGCATCGAGCCGATCACGCAGACGATCCCGGTCATCGCGCCGGAGGACCTGCCCTGACCGGCACCGACCGGAACGACCGAGCCCGCCCCCGATCGGGGGCGGGCTCGGTCGTTCCGGGCGCGGGCCGGGCGTCAGTCGACGATGCGGCAGTGCGTGGTCAGCTCGCCGATGCCGTCGACGCCGACGGTGACGGTCGTGCCGTCCTTCAGCAGGACCTGCGGGGTCCGGGAGAAGCCGGAGCCGCCGGGGCTGCCGGTCGAGATCAGCGTGCCCGGCAGGATCGTGATGCCCTGGGACAGGTGTGCGATGAGCGTCGCGACGGTCCGGACCATCTGACCGGTCGACCCGTCCTGCAGCAGCTCGTCGCCGATGCGCGTCCAGATGTGCAGGTCCTGCGGGTCGGGGATCTCGTCGGCGGTGACCACGTCGGGGCCGACGGGGGTGAAGCCGTCGAGCGACTTGCAGCGGCTCCACTGCGCCTCGGAGTACTGGATGTCGCGGGCCGAGATGTCGTTGACGACGGTGTAGCCGAACACGTGATCGAGCGCGTCCGCCTCGGAGACGTCGCGCGCGGGGCGGCCGATGATCACGCCCAGCTCGGCCTCGTAGTCGACCGCGGCGGTCAGGCTGCGCGACCACGTCGTGGTGCCCCCGTGCCCGGCCAGCGAGTTCGGCCACAGCGTGAACACCGTGGGGGTCGAGTCGGTCTTGAGGTTGAGCTCGCCCGAGTGAGCGGCGTAGTTGAGGCCGACCGCCATGATCGCGGGCGGGCGCAGCAGCGCCGGCGCGTAGGCGGCGTCGGCGTACGAGATGCGCTCGCCGCGGCCGGCGGCGACGGCCTCGCGGAGCGCGTCGAGTGCCTCCGGGCCCGCGGCGACGAGCTCGTCGAGCGTGCGCGGGGCGTCCTCCACCAGACCGGCGACCGGGATCGCCTCGCCCCCCTCCTTCACGATCAGGGTCGGGGCGGTCTGTCCGGGCAGCACGAGGTGGGAAAAACGCATCGTCCCAGTCTAGGAGCGGGTCCGAAGCGGCCCGTCTCGTGGAACCCGCACAGAAGTGCCCATGTCTGCGGTGGGATGACGCCAATAGAGTGTGGGCATGACATACGGGGGCGGGAATCTGCACACGGGCGTGGCCGGACCGATGGGCGACGGGTGGGCGTCACCGCTCGCGCAACCCGCACCGGGGCAGCCCGCGCACATCGTCCCCGCCGCCCCGCAGGAGCCGCACCTGCAGCTGCCGCCCGTGCCGTCGAAGGGCCGCACCCCCTGGCTGTGGATCTGGATCGTGCTGGGCGTGCTCGCCGTCGCCGTCGTGGGCTACTACATCGCTGGCCTCGGCGTCGTCGGCGTGGCCATCACGAGCGTCCTCGCGCTGTTCCCGTTCGTCGGGATCATCCTCACGGTGCTGCTGCTCATCGACCGATGGGAGCCCGAGCCGCGATCGCTGATCGCGTTCGCGCTGGCGTGGGGCGCGGTCGCGTCGATCGCGCTCACGCTGCTCACGATCATCGTGCTGGACGTGGTCGCGGTCGCGCTCGACACCGACCCGCTGCTGCACCAGATCCTCTCGATCATCGTGCGCGCCCCGATCGTCGAGGAGGGCTGGAAGATGCTCGGCATCCTCCTGGTGCTGTGGATGGGCCGGAAGGCCTTCGACGGCCCGGTCGACGGCCTCGTGTACGGCATGCTGATCGGCGCCGGGTTCGCCTTCACCGAGAACATCCAGTACTTCGTGCAGGCGCTGTACCTGGGCGGCATCGACGGCCTCGCGGAGAACTTCTTCATGCGCGGGGTCCTGAGCCCCTTCGCCCACGCGCTGTTCACCGGCGCGATCGGCCTGATGATCGGCCTCGCCAAGCGCGGCGGGCGCAGCATTCCGCTGTTCACGCTGATCGGATACGCGATCGGCGTGGCCCTGCACGCGCTGTGGAACGCCTCGTCGGTGCTGGACCTGTTCTTCCCGAACGCCTTCTACACGCTGTACGCGCTCGTGGAGGTGCCGATCTTCGTGCTGTTCATCGTGTGCATCGTGCAGCTGCGCAAGGAGGAGATGCGGCTGACGAAGGAGCGGCTGTCGGAGTACGCCGCGGCCGGCTGGTTCACGCCGCAGGAGGTCGACATGCTGGCCACCCCGCAGGGGCGCCGGATCGCGCGCCGGTGGGCCGCCGGCCTGCGCGGCGACCGCTCCCGCCTGATGGACTCGTTCATCACCGACGCGACCGCGCTGGCGATGGCGCGTCAGCGCGCGCTCACGGGGCGCGACCCCGGCGCCGTCGAGGACGAGCACCTGCTGCTGCACCGCGCGGCGGCCACGCGGCAGGCCCTGCTCGCGCCGTGATCTCGGGGTCTTGACACGCACCCGCGCGGCGCGCATCCTGTGATCAGGTCCCATTCGGCGCCCGGTTGACTCGCAGACATCGTCGCGGCCCGGGCGCCGAATGCTGTGCAGGGGAGCCTCGCCCGCCCGGGCGGTGTCGATCGGCGCGCGAACGTGTTTGGATGGAGCAATGAGCGCAGATCGCAGCAAGCCCGAGTTCGACGCCCCCGAGGGACCCGCGCCCACGGAGCTCGTCATCCGCGACCTCATCGTGGGCGACGGCGCCGAGGCCCAGCCCGGCGACACCGTCACCGTCCACTACGCGGGCGTCGAGTACGACAGCGGCGAGGAGTTCGACTCGTCGTGGAACCGCGGCGAGAGCATCCAGTTCCCGCTGCGCGGCCTCATCCAGGGCTGGCAGGACGGCATCCCGGGCATGAAGGTCGGCGGCCGTCGCGAGCTCGTGATCCCGCCGCACCTCGCCTACGGGCCCGCCGGCGCCGGCCACTTCCTCAGCGGCAAGACCCTCATCTTCATCATCGATCTGATCGACGTCGCCTGACGTCACGGACGCGAGCGCGCCCCACCCCTCGGGAGGTGCGGCGCGTTCGCGTTCGGTGAACATTCCGTGACGGGACGTCACGCAGTGGAATGTATGCATCTGAATGGGCTATCGTGGTCCGGCCAGGCTCGATCGCGGAGCCTGACCCTCGACACGGAACTCAGGAGACGCACCCATGACGATCGACATCCCCGGTTACAAGCCCGGCACCTACGTCCTCGACACGGCCCACAGCGAGGTCGGCTTCACCGTCCGCCACATGATGATCTCGAAGGTGAAGGGCTCGTTCCACCTCTTCGAGGGCACCATCGTGGCGCCCGAGAACCCGCTCGAGGCGACGGTCACGGCCAAGGCCGACGCCGCCTCGCTCAGCACGAAGGACGAGGGGCGCGACCAGCACCTGCGCTCGGCCGACTTCTTCGACGTCGAGCAGTACCCGACGCTCGAGTTCGTCTCGACCGGCGTGCGGGAGGGCGACGGCGTGTTCCTCGTGGACGGAGACCTCACGATCAAGGGCGTCACGAAGCCCGTCACGTTCGAGGTCGAGTTCGGCGGCTTCGGTCAGGACCCGTGGGGCAACTACAAGGCGGGCGCGACCGGCACCGCCACCATCGACCGCGAGGAGTTCGGCCTGACCTGGAACGCCGCGCTGGAGACCGGCGGCGTGCTCGTGGGCAAGGACGTCACCATCACGCTCGACCTGCAGGGCGTCCTGCAGGCGTGACCGTTCGGGCGTCGGCCCGATGATCGGACCCCCGGTGGCCGCGCGCCGCCGGGGGGCCGTCGTTCCCGGGCGCCGCTACGGGCGGGGCTCGAGGGAGTCGTAGGCGCGGAACGTCGACGACGCCCGCAGCAGCAGCGCGATGAGCGCCACGATGATCATGCCGCCGGCGACCGGGGGCACCCAGTGGGCGAACAGCGTCGCGAGCGTGCCGTAGTACAGGGCGCCGATCCGCGGACCGCCCGCCACCACGACGATGAACACGCCCTGCAGGCGGCCGCGGAACTCGTCGGGCACGGCCTGCTGCATCATCGTCTGGCGGAACACGGCGCTGACGTTGTCGGCCGCGCCCGTTCCGGCGAGGAACACGCACGCGAGCACGATGAGCGCCACGTTGGCGTGGTTCGCGTCGACCGGGCCGTCGGCGAACCAGCCGAACCGCGCCGCGAGGAGCGTGAGCCCGAACAGCAGCGTGCACACGCCGAACACCTGGATCGCGCGGGCGATGCCCACGCCCTGGTGGCGCACCGCGCCGAGACGCCCCGAGAACACGCTCGACATCACCGTGCCGACGGCGATCGCCGCCGTGAGGAATCCCGTCGTCACCTCGCCGCCGCCGAGCACGAGCACACCGACGGCGGGAAGGATCGCGACGGGGTGACCGAACGTCATCGCGACGATGTCCATGACGTACTGCATGCGGATGTTGGGGGCGCCCTTGAGGAAGGCCAGGCCCTGGCGGAGCGAGGCCAGACCCGGCGTCGCCGCGGTGCCCTCCGGCTTCAGGCTCGGCAGCGTCCACAGCCCGAGGAACAGCGACAGCATGAGGATCACGTCGATCGTGTACGTGACGGGGTAGCTGAACAGTGCGACGAGCACGCCGCCGAGCGCGGGCCCCGCCATCACCATGAGCCCCATCGTCATGCCGTTGAGCGCGGCCGCCGCGGGCACCAGCTCCTTGCCGACCAGCTTCGGGGTCATCGCGGACTTCGTGGCGCCCACGATCGAGTTCGCCGACGAGTTCACGATCGACAGGGCGTACAGCCACCACTCGTTCACCCCGCCCGTCCACGCCAGCAGGGCCAGCAGCGCGGTGGAGACCCACGTCACGCTCGCGGCGGAGAGGGCGACGACGCGGCGGTCGAAGAAGTCGGCCAGCATGCCGCCGTAGAGCCCCGCGACGATCATGGGCAGCAGCCCCGCGAAGGCGATCATCGCCACGGCCATGTCGCTGCCCGTCAGCGCGTACATGTGCAGCATGACGGCCATGATCGTCACCTGGCCGCCCAGGCCACCCAGCAGGTTGCCGACCCAGAGGCGCGCGAAGGCCGGGTGCTGCGTGAGGGGGCGCAGGTCCATCAGCGCGCTCCGGTGTTCGTGATGCGGAGCGGGGGAGGTCACCCTGCGATCCTATGACCGCCGCCGAGGCCGTCGATCCCGCGCGGCGCCGGCGACCCCGCCGGTGGGGTAGACTCTTGTGGTTGCCGTTCGATCGGCCGCGGAGAAAGAGAGCTCGTCGCATCAGGCGGCGGGCGCCGCGCAACGAGGAGAAAGGGGATCGGTTCTATGGCACTGGAAGCAGACGTCAAGAAGGCGATCATCGAAGAGTACGCGACGCACCCCGGTGACACCGGTTCCCCCGAGGTGCAGGTTGCGATGCTGACGCAGCGCATCAAGGACCTCACCGAGCACCTCAAGGAGCACAAGCACGACCACCACTCGCGTCGTGGCCTGTTCCTGCTCGTCGGTCAGCGCCGCCGTCTGCTCGGCTACCTCCAGGACATCGACATCGAGCGCTACCGCTCGCTGATCGAGCGCCTGGGTCTTCGCCGCTGAGCGACCAGCGTTCATCGTCTTCCGGAAGGCCCGTCCCAGGTGTGGGGCGGGCCTTCCGCCGTTCCCGCCTCGGGCTTGAACTCCTTGATCTCGACTCGCGGAGACCTGCACTGAGCGAGCGAAGCGAGTCTAAGTGTCGCTCGATCCGTCTCCGCTCGCTTCGCTCGGTCGACGAGCCGTAAGCCCCGCTCGTCGACCGGAGGCGCGCAGCGCCGGAGCGGAGACGGGTCGAGCGCAGCCGCGCAGCGGCGAAGCCGAGACCTGAGGCTTCAGCCCTTGATCTCGACTCGCGGAGACCTGCACTGAGCGAGCGAAGCGAGTCGAAGTGTCGCTCGATCCGTCTCCGCTCGCTTCGCTCGGTCGACGAGCCGTCACCCGAGCGCAGCGCCGCAGGCGCGAAGCCGAGACCAAGGCCACAGGCGCCGAGCCGGGTCACTCGCGGGGGCGGCGGGATCCCGTGGGGTCGTTGCGGCGGGTGCGCGGCGCGATCTGCGGGTCGGCGAACAGCCACGTCGCGCGCGGCTCGATCAGCGGCCGGAAGATCACGCGGACGGGCTTCGTGCCGAGCAGGAACGCGGTCGCGACGGAGAGCAGGCACACGGTCGGCAGCCACAGCCACGTCGGCTCGAGGTGGCGCAGCACGCCGCTCTCCCGGAACGGGTACAGCACGAACGAGTGCAGCAGGTAGATGTACATCGTGTACTGCCCGAAGCGCGTGAAGAACGTGCCGCGGCGGGGGATGAGCAGGAAGAACGCCGCCGACAGCACGAGCCCGATCGCCATGATCGCCAGGCGGACGAGGCCGCCCCACCAGGGCGTGCCGTCGATGAGCCCGCCGTAGTCGTCGTCGTAGAAGAACCAGAAGCGCAGCTCGACGGCGCTCCAGAAGTCGATGCCCGCCCACGCGAGCCAGCCCGCGGCCGCGAACACGGCCAGTGCGGCGGCGCGGATCCACCACGGCCGCCAGTCCAGCAGCCGCAGGCGCGCCACGACGTCGTGCTCGCGCAGCCACCAGCCCAGCGCGAAGAACGGCAGGAAGCCGAGCGTGCGCGACAGCGAGAACGTGCTGTCGACGTTGGGCAGGTACCCGGCGCCGATCGAGATGGCGACCGTCCACGCCAGCGGCCAGCGCAGCAGCGCGAGGTAGGGCAGCACCAAACGGAAGATGCCGAGGGCGAGCAGGAACCACAGCGTCCAGGACGGCTCGGTGAGGTTGGGGTCGGCCTGGCCCTCGACCAGCCACTTGGTCAGTGCCCACAGCATCTCGAAGATCACGTACGGCACGAGGATGTCGGTGATCACGCGGGCCATGCGGCGCGCGTTCGGCGCATCGCCGGTGGAGAAGTAGCCCGAGATGATCGCGAACGCCGGCATGTGGAACGCGTAGATCGTCAGGTAGAGGGAGTAGGCGATGTCCGAGTCGTAGATGAGCCGCTGGATCGCGTGACCGAGCACCACGAGCACGATGCAGGCGAAGCGGGCGTTGTCCCAGAACGGGACGCGACGCTTCGGGCGTGCGATCCGCCCCGTGGCGGTCGTCGGTGCGGTGCTCATCGACTCGACGTTACCGGGAAGTGACCGTGCGCTCCGGGCGCCGCGGGCCGAGCCGAGGGAATAGATTCGACGCGGGCACGTTGCACAGGTATATTCAGGTGCATAGAAAACGGATCGGAGCCTCCGCAATGAGCGACACCACCTGGCAGGGCATGCAGTTCGGCCTCTTCTCGGTCAGCGACATCACGCGCGACCCCGTGACCGGCTACACGCCGAGCGAGGCCGAGCGCATTCGCGATATCGTCACGATCGCGAAGCACGCCGAGGAGGCGGGACTCGACGTCTTCGCCCTCGGCGAGCACCACAACCCGCCGTTCTTCTCGTCGTCGCCCACCACGACGCTCGCGTACATCGCGGCGCAGACGGAGCGCCTGATCCTCTCGACCGCCACGACCCTCATCACGACCAACGACCCGGTGAAGATCGCCGAGGACTACGCGATGCTGCAGCACCTCGCCGGCGGTCGCGTCGACCTCACCATGGGGCGCGGCAACACCGGCCCGGTCTACCCGTGGTTCGGCAAGGACATCCGCCAGGGACTGCCGCTGGCGATCGAGAACTACGCCCTGCTGCACCGGCTGTGGCGCGAGGATGTCGTCGACTGGGAGGGCACGTTCCGCACGGCCCTGCACGGGTTCACGTCGACGCCCCGCCCGCTCGACGACGTGCCGCCGTTCGTGTGGCACGGCTCGATCCGCACGCCGGAGATCGCGGAGCAGGCCGCCTACTACGGCGACGGGTTCTTCGCGAACAACATCTTCTGGCCCAAGGAGCACTACCAGCGCCTGATCGGCCTGTACCGCCAGCGCTACGCGCACTACGGGCACGGCACCCCCGAGCAGGCGATCGTCGGTCTCGGCGGCCAGGCGTTCATGGCGAAGAACTCGCAGGACGCCGTCAACCGGTTCCGTCCGTACTTCGACAACGCGCCCGTCTACGGCAACGGTCCCACGTTGGAGGACTTCACCGAGATGACCCCGCTGACCGTCGGCTCGCCGCAGCAGGTGATCGACCGCTACGCGGCCATGCGCGACACGTTCGGCGACTATCAGCGCCAGCTGTTCCTCGTGGACCACGCGGGCCTGCCGCTGAAGATGGTGCTGGAGCAGATCGACTTCCTCGGCGAGGACGTCGTGCCGGTGCTGCGCCGTGAGCTGCAGCGGAACCGCCCGGCCGAGGTGCCGGACGCCCCGACGCACGCCGCGCGAGTCCGGGCGAAGTACGGCGACGCCCAGCCCCGCCAGCCGCGGCCCAACGCCAACCGCGGCGACAACGTCACGGGCGGCTCGCCCTACCAGGACGACGCCGCGGCGGCGCGCGCCGGCGCCTTCGGGCCCGCGGCCGACCGGAAGGCCGGCGCATGAGCGCGCGACGCATCGCGGTGGTCTCGGCGGGGCTGTCGAACCCCTCGTCCACCCGCATGCTCGCCGATCGCCTCCTCGGGGCGACCATCGACGAGCTGCGCGAGCGGGGCATCGAGGCCGAGGGACGCATCATCGAGCTGCGGGATCACGCCCACGCGATCACCGATCACCTGCTCACCGGGTTCGCCCCGAAGGCGCTCGCCGACGACCTCGCCGCGCTCGCCGAGGCGGACGCGATCATCGCGGTGACGCCGATCTTCACCACGAGCTACTCGGGCCTGTTCAAGTCGTTCATCGATGTGATCGATCGCGACACGGTGGCGGGCAAGCCGGTGCTGATCGGCGCCACGGCCGGAACGCCGCGGCACTCGCTCGCGATCGACTACGCGATCCGGCCGCTGTTCACGTACCTGCACACGCGGCCGGTGCCGACCGGCGTGTTCGCGGCCGCGAGCGACTGGGGCGCCGACGCCGATGGCGTGGCGCCGCTGCAGACGCGCGTGCGGCGCGGCGCGCGCGAGCTCGCGGACGCGATCGCGGGGGCGGCGGCGCCGACCGCGCCCGCCGACCCCTTCGACCCCGCGAGCTACCTCGGGGAGACCGGCTCGTTCGAGGACCTGCTGGGCAACCTGCCCGAGCGCGGCTGAGGCATCTGCGGCGGCCGCCCCTGCGCGTGCAGCGGGTGGCCGTCGTGCCACAGTCCCGTGCGGGAGCCGACGACGATGTCGGCCACGTGGGCGCGGAAGTGCGGGCAGTTCGCGATGTCGTGCGCGCGGCACTCGAGGGCGTGCGCGGCCATGCGCCGTGACCGCTCCAGGGCCTCGATGCGGCTGCCGATGTCCGCGAGGTGCGCCTCGAGGATCGCCTGGCGGTCGGCGGCGCGGCCGTCGACGAGCGCGCGGATCTGCTCGAGGCTCATGCCCGCCGCCTTGCTCGCCACGATGACCGCGACGCGGTAGGCGTCGTGCTCGCCGTAGCGGCGGCGTCCCGCGGTGTCGCGCGACGGCGCGAGCAGACCCGCGTCCTCCCAGTGGCGCAGCACGTGCGTGGCCAGGCCGAACCGCCCCGCCAGCTCGCCGATCGACCAGTCCGCGTTCCCCCTTGACTTCATGTCGACATGAAGTCACACACTGGCGTCAGACACAAGTCGTCGGGCGGAGGGATCACGGACATGAGCAGCGAACAGGCGACGGCGGACGTCGCGATCATCGGAGCGGGACCGGCGGGATTGCAGGCGGCGCTCACCCTGGGGCGGATGCGCCGCCGGGTGGTCGTGCTCGACACGGGCCGCTACCGCAACGACCCGGCATCGCACATGCACAACTTCCTGGCGCACGACGGCACGCGCCCGGCCGAGCTGCGGCGCGCGGCGCGGGCCGACATCGACCGGTACGACACCGTCGCGCTGCGCGAGGGCGAGGTGATCGCCATCGAGGGGGAGCGCGACGGCTTCGCGCTCGCGCTGCGCGACGGCGAGCCCGTGCGCGCGCGGCGCGTGCTGATCGCGGCCGGGGCGTCCGACGCGCTGCCGCCGATCCCGGGCGCGGCCGAGCTGTTCGGCGACGCGGTGGCGCACTGCCCGTTCTGCCACGGTCACGAGTTCCTCGGCACCCCGGTCGGCATCGTCGGGGGCGGCTTCCACGCCGCGATGAAGGCCGCCATGCTGGCGCCGATCGTGAGCCGCCTCGTCGTGCTCACAGGCGGCGAGGAGCTCGACGACGCGGCGCGCGCGGCGCTCGACCGGCTCGGCGCCGAGGTGCGCGCCGAGCGCGTGATCGCCGTCCGGCGGGCGGACGAGGGACTGGAGCTCGACCTCGACGGCGCCGACGCGCCCCTCGCGCTCGGCGGGCTGTTCGTCTCCCCGACGTGGATCACCCCGGCGTTCCTCGACGGGCTCGGGCTGGAGCGCTCGCCGCAGGGCGCCGTGCGGGTCGACGCGTTCGGTCGCACCAGCCGCGCGGGCGTCTCGGCGGCGGGCGACATCGCCCAGTCGCCGGGTCAGCCCCAGCCGATGTCGGCCGTGCTGGCGGCCGCGTCCTCGGGGCTCATCGCGGCGGCCGCGCTGGCGCAGGACCTCGCCGCGGCCGACGCCGGGCTCACCCTGCCGGGCTGAGGCACCCGGGCGCCGGCTCAGGCCGGGGTGGCGGGGGAGTCCGCGCCCTCGGACGCGGAGTGACGGCGGGCGCGGATCGCCACATAGTCGCTGTGCTTGGCGCCCAGCCCGTCGCCCGCGGTGCGTCCGCGCAGGCGCCGCCACACCCACGGCAGCGCGTGCCGCGTGATCCAGGGGCCGTCGCCCCCCGCGCCGTCCTCGTGGAACGCCGCATCGAGCGCCGCCAGCTCCGGCGCGTCCCGCACGCCGAGGATCTCCGCCGCCCGGTAGGCGAGCAGCCGGTGGCCGGGCGAGCTCAGGTGCACCTTGTCGTGCGCCCAGTTCGGCAGCGCGCCGAGCTCGGGGAGGGCGTCGACGTCGAGCAGGCGGCAGCCGTGCGCCGCGGCGATCCGGCGCAGCTCGCTGGCGTAGACCGCGAAGCGGCGCGCGAACACCCGCGCGATCGCGCGGTCGGGCAGGAACGGCGTCACGAGCAGCACATCGGCGCCGGCCTCGCGGATGCGCCGCACGGAGGTCTCGAGCTCCGCGGCCAGCGCGACGGGATCGGCGCCGTGCCCGACGAGGTCGTTGTGCCCCATCAGGATCGACACGAGGTCCGGCCTCAGCGCCAGCGCCACGGGCACCTGCTCGGTGGCGAGGTGGCGCACGCGGCGGCTGCGGACGGCGATGTTGGCGAAGCGGAAGGTGCGATCGCCCGTGCGCGAGACGTCCTGCGCCAGCAGCATCGCCAGGCGATCCGCCCAGCCGCGGTACTGGCCGTCGGGCATGCGCGAGCCGTCGCACAGGCCCTCCGTGAGGGAGTCGCCGAGGGCGACGTACCGCGACCACGTGCGCACATCGGCGGGCGGCTCGGGCTCGCTCACGCGCACCGCTCCGCGGGCGCGGGAGGCGGCGTCGTACCGGCGCAGGCGCACGGCCTCGCGATACCGCTCCACGATCTGGTCGGTCAGGGCCGCCCACGTGCGGGTCGCGACGCTCTCGCGCGCCTGCCGCCCGAACGCCGCCCGCTTGGCGTCGTCGCCGACCAGATCGAGCACGCGCTCGCGGAGATCGGCCAGGTCGCCCGGCCGATACAGCCAGCCGTCCACGCTCGAGCGCACGAGGTCCACGGGGCCGCCCCGCCCGGTGGCGACGACGGGGACGCCGGAGGCGAGGGCCTCCTGCACGGTCTGGCAGAACGTCTCGCTCTCGCCCGGATGCACGAAGACGTCGAAGCTCGCCATCGCCTCGGCGAGCGCATCCCCGCCCAGGAATCCGGTGAACACCGCCCCCGGCAGCTCACTCTCGAGGCGCGCGCGTTCGGGGCCGTCGCCGACGATGACGAGGCGGGTGCCGGGGATGTCGGCGATCGCGCGCAGATCGCCGACCTGCTTCTCCGGCGCCAGCCGGCCGACGTAGCCGATGAGGAGCTCGCCGGGGGCGATGCGCGCGCGCCACGCGTCGCTGCGCCGGTGCGGCGCGAATCGCTCCGCGTCGACGCCCCGGCCCCAGCGCCGCACGCGGTCCACCCCCAGCTCAGTGAGCTGGCGCTCGGCGTGCGAGGACGGCGCGAGCGTGAGCGTCGCGCGGCGGTGCAGCCGCGCGATGTGGGCGGCGACGAGGGGCGCGGCGCCCGGAACTCCGTAGCGCTCGGCGTAGGAGATGACGTCGGTCTGGTAGACCGCGACGGCCGGGACGCCCTGCCGCTCGGCCGCCACGAGCCCCTGCCAGCCCAGCACGGCGGGCGAGGCCAGGTGCACGACGTCGGGGCGGAACGCGCGCAGCACCCGGCGGATCCGCGCGACGGGCGCGACCGCCACGCGCACCTCCGGATAGGAGGGCAGCGGGACGGAGGTGAGCAGGGTGGCGCCCTCGGCGTCACCCGCGCCGGGCGCGCGCGGGGCGATGACGAGCGTCTCGTGGCCGGCGGCCTCGAGGTGACGGACGACCTGCAGCACGGAGCCGGTGACCCCGTTCATGTGCGGGAGGAAGGACTCCGCGACGATCGCGACTCGCATGCGTCCAGCGTCGCGCGACGCGACACGCCGGCGCGGCGGATCCGAGCCGGCTTCCGTCAGTGTTCACCCCGTGCCCGCGAGTGTTCACCCGCGGGACACGGGGTGTTCGACGCGGCTCAGCGATCGAGCTCGCCCGTGCCGCGTGCCTCGTCGAGCAGGTCGTCCTCGAGCGGGTCGACCTCCGCCTCGATGCGCTCGTCGGGATCGACGGTCGCCGGCGGCAGCTCGAACTCCGCCTCCTCGTCGAGATCGACCTCTCGCTCCTCGTCCGGATCGTGGTCCCGGAAGATGCCGTCGGCGTCGGTCATCGGTGCTCCCTTCTCGCGTGCCGGCGCGGTGCCGGTGGTGCGACCGACGCTAGTCGCCGCGCGACGCGCGGGGGAGAGGGCAGACATCGCACAGGCGGCGCTGATAGGCTGACGCCGTCCGCACGCTGTGCGCGACGACAATTCCATACCCGAGGAGCAGGCTGGCAGGAAGCTGGTCCCCTGAAGTGATCTCCCGGTTCGATCCGACCCGGTGGGTTTCTCCTGGTGGCCAGCGCAGGCGAGCTGATCGCGTTCGAGCGAGTGCCATTGCGCGCCCATATCTGACTGTTCCTGCTCCTTTCGTCTCCCGCGCGATCCGCGCGGGCTACACGCAAGGAGACAGACCTCTTGGAAGGTCCTGAAATCACCGCCGCCGAGGCCGTTCTCGACAACGGCCGCTTCGGCACCCGCACCATCCGCTTCGAGACGGGCCGCCTCGCACAGCAGGCGCAGGGAGCGGTCGCCGCCTACCTGGACGGCGAGACGATGCTGCTCTCGGCCACCAGCGCGTCGAAGCACCCCCGCGAGGGCTTCGACTTCTTCCCCCTGACCGTCGACGTCGAGGAGCGCTCGTACGCCGCCGGCAAGATCCCCGGCTCGTTCTTCCGCCGCGAGGGCCGCCCCTCCACCGAGGCGATCCTCGTGTGCCGCCTGATCGACCGTCCGCTGCGCCCGTCGTTCGTCGACGGCCTCCGCAACGAGGTCCAGATCGTCGTCACCGTCCTGTCGATCGCGCCGGGCGAGTACTACGACGCGCTCGCGATCAACGCCGCCTCGGCGTCGACCCAGATCTCGGGCCTGCCGTTCTCCGGTCCGATCGCCGGCGTCCGCCTCGCGCTCATCCCCGGCCTCGGCGCGCACGAGGACCAGTGGGTCGCGTTCCCGAACCAGGAGCAGGTCGAGCAGGCCGTCTTCGACCTGATGGTCGCGGGACGCGTCCTCGACAACGGCGACGTCGCGATCATGATGGTCGAGGCCGAGGCCACCGAGAACAGCTGGAACCTCATCCAGGGCGGCGCCACCAAGCCGAGCGAGGACGTCGTGGCGCAGGGCCTCGAGGCCGCCAAGCCGTTCATCAAGCAGCTCGTGGCGGCGCAGGCCGAGATGGCCGCGAACTCGACCAAGGAGCCGCTGGAGTTCCCCGTCTTCCCCGCCTACAGCGAGGAGACGTACGCGTTCGTCGAGGGCAAGGCCCTCGAGGAGCTGTCGAAGATCTACCAGATCGCCGACAAGCAGGAGCGCCAGGACGCCGACGACGCGCTCAAGGCGGCCGTCAAGGCGGAGCTGATTGAGAAGGTCGAGGCGGAGGAGCTTCCCGCCGCCGCGCCGCTCGAGTTCTCGGCGGCGTGGAAGTCGGTCACCAAGAAGATCGTGCGCGGCCGCATCCTCACCGAGGGCACCCGCATCGACGGCCGCGGCCTGGCGGACATCCGTCCGCTGGATGCCGAGGTCCAGGTGATCCCGCGCGTGCACGGCTCGGCGATCTTCCAGCGCGGCGAGACCCAGATCCTGGGCGTGACGACGCTGAACATGCTCAAGATGGAGCAGCAGATCGACTCGCTGTCGCCCACGACGAGCAAGCGCTACATGCACCACTACAACTTCCCGCCGTACTCGACCGGTGAGACCGGCCGCGTGGGCAGCCCGAAGCGACGCGAGATCGGCCACGGCTTCCTGGCCGAGCGCGCGCTCGTGCCGGTGCTGCCGAGCCGCGAGGAGTTCCCGTACGCGATCCGCCAAGTGTCCGAGGCGCTCGGCTCCAACGGCTCGACGTCGATGGGCTCGGTGTGCGCGTCGACCCTCTCGCTGCTGAACGCGGGTGTGCCGCTGCGCGCTCCTGTCGCCGGCATCGCGATGGGCCTCGTGTCGGAGGAGGTCGACGGCCAGACCCGCTACGCGGCGCTGACCGACATCCTCGGCGCCGAGGACGCCCTGGGCGACATGGACTTCAAGGTCGCGGGCACGAGCGAGTTCGTCACGGCGCTCCAGCTCGACACCAAGCTCGACGGCATCCCGTCGGAGGTTCTCGCCGGCGCGCTCACGCAGGCCAAGGACGCGCGCCTGCGCATCCTCGAGGTGCTGAACGCGGCGATCGACGGCCCGGACGAGATGGCGCCGACCGCCCCGCGCGTGATCAGCGTCCAGATCCCCGTCGACAAGATCGGCGAGCTGATCGGCCCCAAGGGCAAGACGATCAACGCGATCCAGGACGAGACCGGCGCGCAGATCTCGATCGAGGAGGACGGCACCGTCTACATCGGCGCGACCGACGGCCCCTCGGCCGAGGCGGCCCGCGCGCAGGTGAACGCGATCGCCAACCCCTCCAACCCGGAGGTCGGCGAGCAGTTCCTCGGCACGGTCGTGAAGATCATCCCCTCGGGTGCGTTCATCTCGCTCCTGCCGGGCAAGGACGGTCGCATGCACGTGACCCAGATCCGCAAGCTCAACGGCGGAAAGCGCGTCGAGAACATCGAGGACGTCGTCTCGGTTGGCCAGAAGATCCTGGTCCGCATCGCCGAGATCGACGACCGCGGCAAGCTCGCGCTCGAGCCCGTGCTGGAGGAGAAGGCCGAGGAGGCCGCCGAGGCTCCCGCCGAGGCCTGATCTCCCGCACACGGCCCGGCCGCGCCCCTCGGGGAGCGGCCGGGCCGTTCGCCGTTTCCGGGCAGTTCTGCCCACGTCACGTTCCCGTCACGGCGCGGGATATCGGCGGCGCCGTCGGTACAGTGGATCGCGTCGGGGAGGACGACGTGGAGTGGACCTGGGGCAGGGCGGTACGGCCGCCGGAGGCGCCGCTGGTCGAGCATCCGTCCGCACCCATCCCGGTCCAGGGCCCGGGCATCGGCGCCGGCGTGCGCGAGCCGCTCGGCGAGACGGGCCTGGAAATCTTCCCGCTCATCCTGGGCGGCGGCGAGTTCGGCTGGACCATCGACCAGCGCGCGAGCGAGGCCGTGCTCGACCGCTACGCGGAGCACGGCGGCAACGCGGTGCACACCGCCGACCGGTTCGGCGGCGGGCGCAGCGAGCACATCATCGGCCACTGGATGCGCTCGCGCGGGCTGCGGGACGACATCGTCCTCGCGGTGCGCGTGGGCGGTCATCCGGACCACCCCGGGCTCGGGTCGATCGACCTGGTGCGCGCCGTGGAGGCGTCGCTGGAGCGGATCGGCACCGATCGCATCGACGTGCTCTACCTCGACGCGACCTCGCACGACGCGCCGCCCATCGAGGACGCCCTGGCCACGGCGGAATGGCTCGTGGAGTCGGGCAAGATCCGCGCGCTGGGCGCGTTCGGCTTCACGCCCGCGCAGCTCGTGGAGGCACGCATCCTGGCGTCGGCGGGCTACCCCCGCATCGAGGCCGTGGACGTCGCGTACAACCTCATGCGGCCGCGCGTGCTGGAGGGCGATCTGCGCCTCGTCGTGTCCGCCCAGGGCATCGCGGTGACGCCGTCGCACCCGCTGGAGCACGGCTTCCTCACGGGAAAGCACCGCTCCCGGGCGGAGGCCGCCAAGTCCGCGCGGGGCGCCCAGCTGAGCGAGCGGATCAATCGACGCGGCGCCCGCCTGCTCAAGGCGATGGACGAGATCGCGGTCGAGCTCGGCGTGCCCCACGCGGCGATCGCGATCGCCTGGCTGCACGCGCAGCGCGGCATCGTGGCGCCGATCGCGAACGCGTTCGACCCCGAGCACGTGGACGAGATGGTGCAGGGGGTCGGTCTCACGCTGAGCCGGGCGCACGTCACCGAGCTCGCGCGGGCCGCCGCCTGACGGATCGGCGGATCGTGGTCACCGCCACGCGCCCCACGTGGCGCGTCGGGACCCTGACATAGGCTGGAACGGACGTCGGGAAGGGAAGCGATGACGCACTACATCTACCTCGTCCGGCATGGGGAGCAGCAGGACGCCGAGCACGGCGTCGAGGACGGCCCGCTGTCGCCCCGCGGGCGCCGGCAGGCGTCGGCCCTCGCGGATCGCCTCTCGGGGATCCCGTTCGACGCCGTCTGGCACTCGCCGCTGCAGCGCACGACCGAGACGGCGCGCCTCATCGCCGAGCGCATGCCGGCGATCGAGCCGCAGCCGCACGCGCTGCTGTTCGACTGCGTGCCCACGGGCATGACGGACGAGACCCCCGCCGCGTACGAGCCGTTCTTCGGCGCCGTGACGCAGGAGCAGATCGAGGCGGGCCGGGCCCAGATGGCCGACGCCATGGGGGAGTTCCTGGTCCGCAAGCAGGACGAGGTGCACGAGCTGCTCATCACCCACAACTTCGTCGTCGCGTGGTTCGTCCGCGAGGTGCTGGACGCGCCGGAGTGGCGATGGATGACGCTGAACCAGGCGCACGGCGGCCTCACGATCATCGCGCAGAAGCCCGGCCGGCCGTGGACGCTCGTCTCGCACAACGACGTCGCGCACCTCCCGGTGGAGCTGCGCACGGGCCTGCCGGAGGAGCTCGAGGTCCTCGTCTGATCGCCGGCGTCCGTAGACTTGGCGGGTGAGCACCCCCTTCATCCTCGACACCGACACCGCCCAGGACGACTG
>Ga0182749_1000531_pt1 | contig 34817 bp, 32 predicted proteins | sample eDN3rd37CKraftMG_FD_128875 | JGI IMG/M metagenome (GOLD analysis project Ga0182749, IMG submission 128875) | Enriched Miracle-Growth compost microbial communities from Emeryville, California, USA - eDNA 3rd pass 37_C Kraft MG (version 2) (version 2) ...
AAAAATCTGAAAAGCACCGCGTCACGCTCGACTGCAAGGTCGAAACCACGACAGGCACGCTGGCCATCGAGGGCAGCGCACGCATCCTCGCGCCGACGCAGAAAGTGTCGCGTCCGCGGGTCGCATTGCCGCGAGTCCGACTCGACGAATGACCGGCCGCAGTTGCAGCGGACAAACCGGCTACGAGCGTTTCACGCTCGCGATGACCCGGTCCACCATCTGCGGCGCGAGGCCGGAGTAATTCGCCGGATCGGTCATGCGCGCGATCGCCGCGGCGTCGAAATGCTTCGTCACCTCGGGGACGGCGGCGAGCGCCTCGGCGAGCGTGCCGCCGGTTTCGTTCACCACGCGGCAGGCGCCGTAGACGATGTCGTGCGCCTGCTGGCGGCCGATGAACGGCGCCATCTGCATCATCACCGCCTCGGCGACGATCAGCCCCTTCGACATGTCGAGGTTCTGCTTCATGCGCGCGGCATCGACGATGAGGCCGCCGAGCGCGAACTTCGCCTGATGCAGCGCGCCGGCGGAGAGCACGAAACTCTCCGGGATCGCCACCCATTCGGCATGCCACGGACCGGTGGCGCGCTCGAAATCCTGCACCACGGCATCGAGCATCAGGCCGGCGTGCTGGCGCACCGCCTTCGAGGCGGCGAGCATCAATTCCGACGAGATCGGATTGCGCTTCTGCGGCATGGTCGAGGAGGCGCCGCGGCCCTTGACGAACGGCTCGTAGACTTCGGCGAACTCGGTCGAGGCCATGATCATGACGTCGAGCGCGATCTTGCCGAGCGTGCCGGTCACGAGCGCGAGGAAATTGATGACCTCGGCAAAGCCGTCGCGCGCGACGTGCCAGGTCGAGACCGGCACGCCGAGCTTCAACTCCTCGCACAGCGCCTCCTGCACGGCGAAGCCCTTGTCGCCGAGCGAGGCGAGCGTGCCGGCGGCGCCGGCGAACTGGCCGACCAGCACGCGCGGCTTGAGTTCCTCGAGCCGCGCGGCGTGGCGGTCGAACATCGCCAGCCAGATCGCCGCCTTGTAGCCGAAGGTCACCGGCAGCGCCTGCTGCAGATGGGTGCGGCCGGCCATGGCCGTATCGCGATGCTTTTGCGCGAGATCGGAGAGGATGCGGCGCAGCGCCGCGATGTCGTCGCCGACGATGGCGAGCGCGTCGCGCATCTGCAGCACGACGGCGGTGTCCATGATGTCCTGCGTCGTGGCGCCCCAGTGCACGTAGCGTCCCGCTTCGCCGCACTGCTTCACGAGCTGGTGCACCACCGGCAGGATCGGATAGCCGACGAGGTCGGTCTCCTGGCGCAGCAGCTCGACGTCGAGCGCGGACGCGTCGGCGCGCCGGGCGATCTCCTCCGCGGCGGCGGCCGGGATGACGCCGACACGCGCTTCCGCCTTTGCCAGCGCCACTTCCACCTCGACGTAACGGGCGATGAGCGACGTGTCGGAAAACACCGCACGCATCGCGGCGGTGCCGAAGGAGTCGCGGAACAGAAGCGAATCGAGGACGGTGGAAGCGGACATGGACGGCCCTGTCGGTCTGGGAGGGCCGTCAGATAGCCATAACGGTGGTGACGGCGCAAACGCCGTACCCGCGGGCCTGACGCCCCGCTATTCGGCGGCGACCGAGGCCGCTTCGCTGTCGGCGGCGGCCGGCGCTTCCGGCGTCGCCGCCGTGGACGAGAGCCGGCGCGGCTGCGGCACGTAGAATTCGCCGAGCTTCAGCATCGGCCGCGGATTGAGCAGGATCGATGTCAGGCGATCGCGCAGGGCCTTGGGCGACGTCGGCTTCAACAGGAACTCGTGCACGCCGGCGCGAAGCGCCTGCACCACGCAGCGGCGGCTCGAGCGCGCGGTCAGCATGATGATCGGCAGGTTCGGGCGCGGAAACACGCCGGGCGAACGGACGATGCGGATCACTTCCATGCCGTCGAGCACCGGCAGGTCCCACTCCAGGAACATCACGTCCGGGTCGCAGGTGCGGATGGCTTCGAGCGCGGCGAGCCCGTCGGCGGCCTCGATGACCGACTTGGCGCCCAGATTCATCAGCATGGTCCGGGTGAGCCGGCGCATGAAGTGATTCTTGTCGGCGACCAGGACGTTGAGTCCTCGGATCACCTTGTCGAACGGTTGGGTCGCCATCAGCAGTCCCCACAGTGCTACGGTCGGAACCTAACCGGCAAGGCCTGTTACCCGGCTTAAGCGAATTGGTTCAATTTTTTCCAATGCCGCCCCAAGATACCGTTGCCGGGGCTCTGTCTGCCGGGTCGATGACATATCGGCGGCGTCGTTTGCGAACGAGGTTAGCAAGCGGTTACGACGGCAACGCGAGGCGCCCCATGAAGCAGCCCATACCATCGCGCGCTGCAGACCCGGGACCTTCAAGACAGCTTCGCTCAGTGGCGGCCCCGGGTCTGCAGTGCAGCATGAATCCCGCTGCACCGCGCCGGGGCAAGCAATCAATGCAGACGCGGCGTGCGCAGGAATTTGGCGCGATCGGACGAGTTGACGCGCACATCGAAGGTCAGGCCTTCGCGATACAGCGTCATCGGCACCTCGACGCCGGCATGGCCGAGCGACCAGACCTTGCGGTAGAGCTCGGCGAGGCTCGAGACGTTCTCGCCGTCGACGGCGAGGATGACGTCGCCGGTCTTCAATTCCGCGCGCGCCGCCGGCCCCTTCGGCGCGATGCCGACGATCACCACCTTGTCCTCGATCTCGGTCGAATAGACGCCGAGCCACGGCCGCACCGGCTTGTCGACGCGGCCGAAACGGCGCAGGTCGTTGAGGATCGGCTTCAGCAGATCGATCGGCACAACGAGATTGAGATGCTCGTTGCGGCCGTCGCGTTCGCGCTCGAGCTGCAGCGAGCCGATGCCGATCAATTCGCCCTTGTGCGAGAGGAGGCCGGTGCCGCCCCAGTTCGGGTGCGCGGGGAAGGTGAAGATCGCGTCGTCGATCAGGTATTCCCAATAGCCGGCGAATTCCTGGCGCGCGGCGATGTGTCCGGCGACCGAACGCGTGCGGCCACCGGCACCGCCGACCACGACGCGCTCGCCGGCCTGCGCCTCAGCCGACACGCCGATCGGCAAGGGCGGCAGATCGATCTTGCCCAGCGCCTGCACGAGGCCGAAGCCGGTCTCCTGATCGAAGCCGAGCGCGTGGCCCTCGACCGCGCGGCCATCGCCGAGATGCAGCCACACCGTCTCCGCCTCGGTGATGAGATAGCCGATGGTCAGGACCAGGCCGTCGTCGATCAGCACGCCGTTTCCGGCGCGCTCGGTGCCGAGCGTCTCGGCGGTGAAGGCGTCCGACGGAATGATCGCGTGCAGGCCGAGCACCGCGGACAGCGCGCGCTCCAGATCGTAGCCGTAATCCTCCGGCCGCGGCTGCACGGCCGCCGGCACTTTCCATTCCGTCAACGAGGCCAAGGGCTGTCCTTTCGGCATACGCACGTCAGATCGCATCATAATGGCGGCAGTGGTAAGGCGGAACGGCAAAATGCCCGGCTCCGCCAGCGCACGACGGCGTGGGCCGGTCACGACGCGCGGCCTTGTCATGCCGCGCGATCTGGCGCACAGGGACATCCATGATCCCGCTCTCGGTTCTCGATCTTTCGCCCGTCGCGGCCGGCTCGACCGGCGCGCAGGCGCTGCGCAACTCGCTCGACCTGGCGCGCCTGGCCGACCGGCTCGGCTTCGTACGCTACTGGGTCGCCGAGCACCACAACATGCCGATGATCGCAAGCTCCGCGCCGGAGATCATGATCGGACAGATCGCCGCAGCGACACAACGCCTTCGCGTCGGCTCCGGCGGTGTGATGCTGCCCAATCACGCGCCATTGATGGTGGCCGAACGCTTCAAGATGCTCGAGGCGCTCTACCCCGACCGCATCGACCTCGGGCTCGGTCGCGCCCCCGGCACCGATCCGGCGACGTCGTATGCCCTGCGCCGGCGCCAGGGCATCAGCGAAGAGGACGACTTCCTCGACCGCTTCAACGAATTGATGCTGCTGGAGACGCGCGGCTTCCCGCCCGGCCATCCGTTCGCCAGCGTCAAGGCGATGCCGGCCGACGTGCGGCTCCCACCGATCTATCTGCTCGGCTCGTCGGACTACAGCGCGCAGCTCGCCGGCCATATCGGCGCGGCCTTTGCCTTCGCGCACCACTTCGCCACGTTCGACGCGGCCGAAGCGATGCGGCTCTATCGCGATAATTTCAAGCCGTCGCCGTCGCACGACAAGCCCTATGCCATCCTGGCGACGCATGTCGTCTGCGCCGATACCGACGAAGAGGCCGAACGCCTCGCCTCGACCGTCGATCTCAACTTCGTGCGCCGCGCCAAGGGCGAGTATCTGCCGCTCGCCTCGCCGGAGGAGGCCGCGGCCTACGACTACGCGCCGGTCGACCGCGCCCGCATCGCGCAGAACCGCGCCCGGATGTCGGTCGGCGCGCCGGCCACCGTGAAGGCGCGGCTGGCGCCGCTCATCGCGGCGACGCAGGCGCAGGAATTGATGGTCACCACCATGATCTACGATCACGCGGCGCGGAAGCATTCGTACGAGCTGCTGGCGGAGATCTTCGGCTGACCGGCGCAACGCGCCCTCCGCTGCCATTCGGCGGCACGCGCGTCGGCGCGTGAGCCTCGGAATGACGGAGAGAGCGCAGCGTGCTACAAGCCGCACGAACGCGGATTTCGTTTTCATCCTTCGAATTAAAAACGGGAGGTTCCCTTGGGTCAGAAGCTGACGCTCACCACCTCGGACAAGCACACGCTCGGCGCCTATCGCGCCGATCCGGCGGGCCGGCCCAAGGGCGGCATCGTCGTCATCCAGGAGATCTTCGGGGTCAATCATCACATCCGCGCGCTGTGCGACCGCTTCGCCGCCATCGGCTACACCGCGATCGCGCCGGCGGTGTTCGACCGCTTCGTGCGCGACTTCGAGTCGGGCTACACGCCCGACGAGATCGCGCATGCGCGCAGCCATCTCGGCAATCTCAACTTCGACAACATGATGAAGGACATCGCCGCCGCCGCCGACAACATCAAGAGCGCCGGCCCGACCGGCATCGTCGGCTACTGCATGGGCGGCACGGCCTCCTTCCTCGCCGCCTGCCGCGTGCCGGGCTTCAAGGCCGCGGTCGCCTACTACGGCGGCATGATCGGCAAGTTCGCCGACGAGAAACCGAAATGCCCGCTGCAGATGCACTTCGGCGAGAAGGACGAAGGCATCCCGATGGCGACGGTCGAGGAGATCAAGAAGAAGCAGCCGCAGGCCGAGACCTACACCTACTCGGACGCGCCGCACGGCTTCTCCTGCGACGAGCGCGCCTCCTATCGCAAGGAGGCGTCCGATCTCGCCTGGAGCCGCACCACGGCGTTCTTCGCCAAGCATCTGGCCTGAGCGCGGCGCGCACTCACAAACGCGCAGCCACAAAGATGAAAAAGCCCCGGCTCGACCGGGGCTTTTTTGTCGGCGCCTGACGCCGGACTAGAACCAGCGCTCCTTGACCACCAGCGTATCGCCGGGGCGGATGGGATAGTTGAGCGGCACGTCGCCCTTGAAGGATTGGCCGGGAGCGTTGTGCGTCAGTTGCACCTTGCGCTTGTCGGCGCGCGGCGAAAAGCCGCCGGCGATCGCCACCGCCGTCTCCGCCGTCATGTTGGCGACGTAAGGATATTGGCCGGGCGTCGTCACCTCGCCGAGGATGAAGAACGGCCGATAGGCCTCGACCTCGACGCTGACATGCGGCTCGCGCACGTAGCCCTGCTTCAGCCGCTCGGCGATCATCTGCGAGAGCTGACTCGTGGTGAAACCGCGCGCCGGCACCGCGCCGACCAGCGGCAGGCTCACATTGCCGTCGGCGCCGACGATGTAGCTGCTGGTGATGCCGTCCTGGCCGAACACGACGACGCGCAACTTGTCGCCGGAATCGAGCGTGTAGGCCGGCTGCGCCGCGGTGGGCGCGGCATAGGCGTAGGCCTGTGCCGGCGCGGCGACATAGGGCCCGCCGGCGGCATAACGCGGCTGCGCGGGCTGCGGCTGGGCGTATTGCGGCTGCGGCGTCGCATAGGCCGGCTGCGCGGAATAGGTCTGGTAGGCGCGCGAGGCATTGCGCGATCTCGACGTGAACAGGCCGCGACCGGCGGACGCGGCCGGCTGCCGGGCGGCCGGCTGCGGCTGCGGCTGCGCATATTGCGGTTGGCTGTAGGTCGCGGCGGCGTAGCTCTGCTGCGCCGCGCTCGGCGATGACGAGAACAGGCCTCGGCTGTCGGCCGTCGCCGGTGTCGCCGGCGGCCGGTAAGCCGACTGCGCGTAGGCCTGCTGCGCGTATTGCGGCTGGTATTGCTGGACGACCGGCACCGGCTGCCCGGTGGCCGGATCGACGATGTAATAGGTCTGCTGCTGATGCATGCAGCCCGCCAGGGCGAGCGCGGCAAGAGCCGTCAGAACAAGGGTGGCACCCCGCATCAACCGAATCCGGGCTGTTCGAAAGGGAATACGAGCCCGATTAACGCTTTATATGGTTAAGGAAGTGTCACCAGCGGCGAATACCTTCACCCTCCCCTGGAGGGGGAGGGTGAGAAGCTGCTACGCCGTCGCGGTCTGCAGCGTCGCACCCGTACCGATCGGGCAGGACACGCCGGTGCCGCCGAGACCGCAATAGCCGAGCGGGTTCTTCGCCAGATACTGCTGGTGATAGTCCTCGGCGAAGTAGAAAGGCGGCGCGTCGCGGATCTCGGTGGTGATTGCACCGTAGCCCTTCTTCTTCAGCTCGGCCTGGTACATCGCCCTCGACGCCTCGGCAGCCTTCTTCTGTTCCGGCGTGACCGCATAGATCGCGGAGCGATACTGCGTGCCGATGTCGTTGCCCTGACGCATGCCCTGGGTCGGGTCGTGACTCTCCCAGAAGGTCTTGAGCAGCGCGTCATAGGAAATCGTCTTCGGGTCGTAGACGACGAGCACCACCTCGGTGTGACCGGTGCGGCCGGAGCAGACCTCCTCGTAGGTCGGATTGGGCGTCTCGCCGCCGGCGTAGCCGGCCGCCGTGACGTAGATGCCGTTGCCCAGCTCCCAGAACTTGCGCTCGGCGCCCCAGAAGCAGCCGAGGCCGAACATCGCAGTCTGCAGGCCTGCCGGATACGGGCCCTTCAGCGCGTGGTGATTGATGAAATGCGTCTCGGCCGTGGGAATGGCCGTCGGGCGGCCGGGCAGCGCCTCGGCGGCAGTCGGCATGGTCGTCTTCTTGAAGCCGAACATGATGTCGTCTCCTGTTCGATGTGCCGAATATAGGCCTCCCCGCGCAACTTCGGAATGCGCGCGGCGATCAAGTCTGCTGTGCAGGCGGCCGCGCGGGGTTCACGGCCGCGCGAGGTACCGTGCTGCGCCCGCGGGCAGGCTCAGGAGCGCGCGTAGCCGATCAACGGCTTCTTGCGGCGGCCGAGCATCAGCAGCACGACACCGAGGCAGCCGAGCAGGGTGAAGGCGGGAGCGTTCAGGATCGCCACCATGCCCGGGTCCCACAGCATGCCGCCGGCATAGGGCGTCAGGAGCGGCTTGACCTGCGTCAGGCTGTTGGCGTTGATCAGCTCCCAGAGCGTGCGGACGCTGGTCAGGAAGATGCGATTGGCCGCGATCGACCTGGTGCCGTCGTAGATCGCCAGGATGAAGGCGCCGGCCAGGCAGATCAGGCCGAAAAATCGCAACAGAAATCGGATCATCGCCACGCTCTCGCGCCACGGGGCGCCCCGGCACCGATTACCTGTTGCCGGGCCGCCATTCAACTATGCTGACACCGGCGGCGCCGCCGAAACCGGTCCCCTGCGCCGGGCGCGGGACCGACCTGCCCCTCTCACCTTGAGACATAGCAGGTGGTTCCGCTAGGGTCCGCCCTTCGGCCCGTCAGAAGGCCCCTATTGGAGTGATCATGTCCGCCAAGCGTTCCGGCCCACCGCGTCCCACCTTCACCGAGCAGGAGGCCCTGCAGTTCCATTCGACCGGGCGGCCCGGCAAGCTGGAAGTAATCGCCACCAAGCCGATGGCGACCCAGCGCGACCTGTCGCTGGCCTATTCGCCGGGCGTCGCCGTGCCGGTGCTGGCGATCGCGGAGGACGAGAGCCGCGCCTACGACTACACGACCAAGGGCAACTTCGTCGCCGTCATCACCAACGGCACCGCCATCCTCGGCCTCGGCGACCGCGGCGCGCTGGCGGCCAAGCCGGTGATGGAAGGCAAGGCGGTGCTGTTCAAGCGCTTCGCCGACATCGATTCCATCGACCTCGAGGTGAACTCGAAGGATCCCGACGAGATCATCAACTGCGTCAAGCTGCTCGGCAAAGGCTGGGGCGGCATCAACCTCGAAGACATCAAGGCGCCGGAGTGCTTCGTCATCGAGCAGCGCCTGCGCGAACTGCTCGACATCCCGGTCTTCCACGACGACCAGCACGGCACCGCCATCATCGCGGCCGCCGGCCTCCTGAACGCGCTCGATCTCACCGGCCGCAGCGTCGAGGACACCAAGCTCGTCTGCAACGGCGCCGGCGCGGCCGGCATCGCCTGCCTCGAGCTTCTCAAGGCGATCGGCTTCCGGCCGGAAAATCTGATCCTGTGCGACACCAAGGGCGTCATCTACCAGGGCCGCACCGAGGGCATGAACCAGTGGAAGTCGGCCTACGCGATCAAGACCGACAGGCGCACGCTGGAAGACGCGCTCAAGGGCGCCGACGTCTTCTTCGGCCTGTCGGCGAAGGGCGCGGTGACCAAGGACATGGTCAGGTCGATGGCCGACAAGCCGATCATCTTCGCCATGGCCAATCCCGATCCGGAGATCAGCGTCGAGGAAGTCGCTGAGGTGCGCGACGACGCCATCATGGCGACCGGCCGCTCCGACTATCCGAACCAGGTCAACAACGTCCTCGGCTTCCCGTTCATCTTCCGCGGCGCGCTCGACGTGCGCGCCAAGACCATCAACATGGAGATGAAGATCGCCGCCGCCCGCGCGCTCGCCGATCTCGCGCGCGAAGACGTGCCGGACGAGGTCGCCGCCGTCTATGGCGCGCGGCCGAAGTTCGGGCCGGACTACATCATTCCCGTGCCGTTCGATCCGCGGCTCATCTGGTACGTGCCGCCGGCGGTGGCCAAGGCGGCGATGGACACCGGCGTCGCGCGCAAGCCGATCGTCGACATGGACGCTTACCGGCACCAGCTCAGCGCGCGGCGCGACCCCGTCGCCGGCACGCTGGTGCAGGTGTTCGCCCGCCTGCGCCGGCAGCCCAAGCGCGTGGTCTTCGCCGAAGGCGAGGAGGAGCAGGTCATCCGCGCCGCGGCGAGCTTCGTGCACCAGGGCCTCGGCACGGCGCTGCTGGTCGGCCGCGAGGAGCGGGTCAGGCTCGCGGCGCAGGAAGCCGGCATCGACATCGGCGAGAGCATCGAGATCCATAATGCGCGGCTGTCGACGCGCAACACCGTCTACATCAACTACCTCTACGAACGGCTGCAGCGGCAGGGCTATCTGCTGCGCGACTGCCAGCGGCTGGTGAACACGGACCGCAACCACTTCGCCGCCTGCATGGTGGCGCTCGGCGATGCCGACGCCATGGTCACCGGCGTCACCCGCAATTTCTCGGTGACGCTCGAGGACGTGCAGCGGGTGATCGATCCCAAGCCCGGCCATCGCGTCATCGGCGTCTCCATGGTGATCGCGCGCGGGCGCACCGTGCTGGTCGCCGACACCGCCGTCACCGAGATGCCGACCGCGGCCGAGCTCGCGGAGATCGCGGTGGAGGCCGCCGGCGTCGCGCGCCGGCTCGGCTACGAGCCGCGCGTCGGCCTGCTCGCCTTCTCCACCTTCGGCCATCCGCAGGGCGAGCGCTCCGCGCGCGTCATCGAGGCGGTGAAGCTGCTCGATCAGCGCCGCGTCGATTTCGAGTACGACGGCGACATCGCCGCGGACGTCGCGCTCAATCCGGAACTGATGGCGGCCTATCCGTTCTGCCGCCTGTCGGGCCCGGCCAACGTGCTGGTCATGCCGGCGTTCCACTCGGCCTCGATCTCGACCAAGATGCTGCAGGAGCTCGGCGGCGCCACCGTCATCGGCCCGTTGCTGGTCGGCTTCGACCGGCCGGTGCAGATCGTCCAGCTCGGCGCCAAGGACTCGCAGATCGCCAACATGGCGGCGCTGGCGGCGTTTAATGTGAGCGGCTAGCGATTTTTCGTCATGGCCGGGCTTGTCCCGGCCAGCCACGTCTTTCTATCCTCAATGCGAACAAAGGCGTAGATGCTCGGCACAAGCATCCAGCCGGGCCGGCCGAAGGCCGGACCCGGTTGGCCGGGCATCACGCCGTGAATCGAGGCAACGCATGACCGCAAAAACACTGTCCGGCGTCATCGCCGCCATCGCCACACCGGTCGACGAGGCCGGCGCGCCCGATCTGGCGCGCGCGGTAAAGCTCGCGCGCTTCCTGCTCGACAATGGCTGCGACGGCCTCAACGTGCTCGGCACCACCGGCGAGGCGACCTCGTTTTCGCTGTCGGAACGCATGGCGGTGATGGACGCGTACAAGGCGAACGGGTTGCCGCTCGACCGGCTGATGGTCGGCACCGGCGCCGCGGCGGTGAGCGACGCGGTGGCCCTGACCCGGCATGCGGCCGAGCTCGGCTTCGCCGGCGCGCTGGTGCTGCCGCCCTTCTATTACAAGGGCGTGCCGGACGACGGACTTGCTGCATATATCGACATCGTCGTGCAGGCGACCGCGGCCAGGCCGATCCCGATCTATCTCTATCACTTCCCGGCCATGTCCGGCCTGCCGTGGCATATCGCGCTGATCGAGCGCCTTCTCCAGGCGCATCCGGCCCGGATCGTGGGCCTGAAGGACTCCTCCGGCGACATGGCCTATGCCCGCGCGGCGGCTGCGGTGAAGCCGGGCTTTGCCGTGTTCCCCTCGACCGAGGCCGCGCTCATCGACGCCCGCAAGGGCGAGTTCGCCGGCTGCATCTCGGCGACCGCCAACCTCAACGCCGATCTGTGCCAGCGCGCCTGGGCGACCGGCGACAGCCAGGCGCTCGCGGAGGCGGTGGCGATCCGCAAGCTGTTCGACGGCAAGGCCCTGGTTCCCGGCGTCAAGGCGCTGCTCGGGCACATTCACGGCGACCCGGCGCTCGGGCGCGTGAAACCGCCGCTCGCGCCCTTCCCGGCCGCGGACCGCGCCGCAGTGATCGCCGGCTACGACGGCGTCCGCGCTCGCCGGGTGGCCTGAACCCGCGAAAAAAGGCAGACATTGACGCGCGGGCGGGGCCTCTCTATAAGCCTCGGCCTTGACGGCAGCTTTTCGTGGTCTGCCGTCTTACCCTATTCAGATTCCGGGCGCTTTTTGCGCGGGCAGACGAGGTCCGCGGCGTCGAGCGCCAACCGGTCGAACGAGAGAACAGATGGCCAATACCAAGTCCGCCCGCAAAGCCACCCGCGTGATCGCGCGCAGGACCGAAGTGAACAAGGCGCGCCGCTCGGTGCTGCGGTCGTCCATGCGCAAGGTCGAGGAAGCGATCGCCTCGGGCGACAAGACCGTCGCCGCCGCGGCGCTCCAGGCAGCGGAGCCGGTGATCATGCGCGCAGCGCAGCGCGGCGTCGTTCATAAGAACAACGCCAGCCGCAAGGTCTCGCGCCTCGCGCACCGGATCGCCAAGCTCGGCCAGTAAGCCGCGCGATACAGTCGAGGCGGTGCCTTAGTGGAGCCGCTCTCGCACTGCCGACAGAGCCATTGCAGCAATCAGCGCCCGCCAGCCGTGACACGCTCGCGGGCGTATTGATTTGTGTCGCAAAACCTTCTTTGCCGCGTCAGGCTTTTCTGCCGGCGCCGATTTTACCGGCAGAAATCCGACCGCACCCTACGCCAGTCCTTATTTCACGGGCGTTTTCGCGGCGATGGCTAGTCAAAGAATCGCTCAGAAAAATGGAAGGTCGGGAAACAGGTTATCCGCCACAATTGGCGGGGACCTGAAGATTGCCGATTGGCGATCACGCGCGCGCACGTAGCGGCAGAAAATTTGCTCGCTCGTACTTACCTCCGCGATTTGTTTGCGCGCACGAGAATCATCGCGACTCCTCAACGCGTTGAGCTGACGGCGGCGCAGCAATTTCGCAACACCAATGCCGCTTTATGGCCGTGGTTCGAACGCTCGCGTACAAAAACCATTGATGACGGTCTTCGTCCGTGTACATTGAAGCCACGCACGGCGCTCGCCGCGCGCGATCAGAAACAAAGGTTCGGCTCTACGCTCATCGGCGGGTGAGAGCGGCTGACTATTGCCTGAATTGACGGCATGATGCGGCCGATCGATTTCGCCGACGCCAATACCGGTTGCGTTGAATGCCAAGACGCCGCGCGGCGCGACATGACAAGTCGCCGACGTGCCAGATTTCCGGAACGGCAGCGAGCGAAGAGTACGAACCGGCTTACGGGCGATTGCCCGCAGTGATAGAGGGGGTCGAAATGACGGATACCGGGAGACATTCGGCAATCAACGCCGAACTCGTTTCGTGTGGTTCGCCCGCGCTGAGTGTCACAAGCGCCGTTTCTCCGTCTCTGCTTGGTTCATCGATTTCCCCTTTCCCGCAGCGCCATGGCAGCGCCGCGGGCCCCCTGGCACCGCCCAGGGGCTGACACCTCTCCCGGCAAAGAAGCGGGTGTCGTAGAGCGGCGGACTTTTTCCAGGCCTTCGCTTCCAACGACATCTTCGAGTGGTCGCGTGCGTCTCGTTCCGGCGCGTGAGCGGCTATCCGCTATTGCCACAAGCAACCCTTCGTCCAACCTTTTTGAAGTAGAGCGCAAGACAATGTCGAATGCCGATCAGGATAGCTGGTCCCGGGTCAAGGAAAGGCTCCGTGCCGATGTCGGTGACGACGTGTATTCGAGCTGGTTCGCGCGCATGGACCTCGAAGCGTTCGAAGACAAGACCGTGCGCCTGTCGGTGCCGACGCGCTTCCTGAAGAACTGGATCCAGTCGCATTACGCCGAGCGCGTGCTCGCCTGCTGGCAGGCCCACGATTCCAACGTCGCCCGCATCGAGCTCATCGTGCGCTCGGCGGTGCTGCGCCAGGCCGTGCCGGTAAAACCGCGCGAGACGGCGGCGCCCGTCGCCGGACACGCCGAGGCGGGACGCATGAACGGCCACGCGCGGCCGGTGTTCGCGGCCGATGCCGCCGGGCACGAGGCGCTCGGCGGGTCGCCGCTCGATCCGCGGCTCACCTTCGATACCTTCGTGGTCGGCCGCTCCAACACGCTGGCGCACGCCGCGGCCAAGCAGGTCGCCATCGCCCGGCGCACCGACCCGGTGATGTTCAATCCGCTGTACATCCATGCCGGCGTGGGTCTCGGCAAGACGCACCTGCTGCAGGCGATCACTTGGGCCGGCAACGCCGCCGGCGAGCGCAAGGTGCTCTATCTCACCGCCGAGAAGTTCATGTACGGCTTCGTCTCGGCCATCCGCACGCAGACGGCGCTCGCCTTCAAGGAGGCGCTGCGTGGCATCGGCGTGCTGGTGATCGACGACCTGCAATTCCTGCAAGGCAAATCGACGCAGGCCGAGTTCTGCCACACGCTCAATGCCCTGATCGATGCAGGCCGCCAGGTGGTGATCGCCTCCGACCGGCCGCCGTCCGATCTCGAAAGCCTCGACGATCGCGTGCGTTCGCGGCTCGCCGGCGGGCTGGTCGTGGAGATGGGCGGGCTCGGCGAGGAGCTGCGCTTCGAAATCCTCAAGACCCGCGTCACCGCGGCGCGCGCGCACCACCCGACCTTCGACGTCCCGCAGCCGGTTCTCTCCTACATCGCCAAGACGGTGACGCATAACGGCCGCGACCTCGAAGGAGCGCTCAACCGCCTGCTCGCGCACAGCAAGCTCACGGGACACGCGGTGACCCTGGAGATGGCGGAGCGCGAGGTGCGCGATCTCGTGCGGCCGCAGGAACCCAAGCGCGTCAAGATCGAGGACATCCAGCGCATCGTGGCGCGGCAGTACAATGTCAGCCGCTCCGATCTTCTGTCCTCGCGCCGCACCGCCAACGTCGTGCGTCCGCGCCAGGTAGCGATGTATCTCGCCAAGACGCTGACATTGCGCTCGCTGCCGGAGATCGGCCGGCGCTTCGGCGGCCGCGACCACACCACGGTGCTGCACGCGGTGCGCAAGATCGAGGGCCTCGTCGGCAACGACGTCAGCCTCGCCGAGGAGATCGAAGGTCTGAAGCGGCAGCTGCAGGAGTAGGCGTCCTTGTCCCGGGCGCAGCGCGGCATGAAATGACGCGCTGCCGGCCCGGGACCGTCGCAATCTCGGGCGGCCGGGTCTGCGCCGCACCGCGTTGCTACCGCTCGCGCCGCGGCGCGTCCGGGGCACCAGAACCCCTGTGGACGCCCTGGGGATAGCAGCGGGGAGCAAAGCCCCGCCCTTGCGCAATCCCGCCGGTCTTGTCACCTTTGGCCCCCGGCCCCGCATTCCGCGCCAGGCCGGGCACGGCGACGCCCGGCCCCCGGGTTTTTCGCGCCGCAGCGGGTCTTTCCATGAAGGTGACTGTCGAACGCGCAGAATTGCTGAAGTCGCTCGGCCACGTGTATCGCGTGGTGGAGCGGCGGAACACGATTCCGATCCTCGCCAACGTCCTGATCAAGGCCGACCAGGGCAGCCTCAGCCTCAAGGCCACCGACCTCGACCTCGAGGTCACCGACACGACCGCGGCCGACGTGTCGCCCGGCGGCGCCACCACGGTGCCGGCGCACATGTTCTACGACATCGTGCGCAAGCTGCCGGACGGCGCCCAGATCGTGCTCGAGGGCAGCGGCGAGCGGGCGGTGGTGACGTTGCGCGCCGGGCGCTCGCGCTTCACGCTGCAGACGCTGCCCGAGAGCGACTTCCCCGATCTCGCCGCCGGCGAGATGACGCATTCGTTCAAGCTGCCGGCCGGCGACTTCAAGCGGCTCGTCGACAAGACGCAGTTCGCGATCTCGACGGAAGAGACGCGCTATTACCTCAACGGCATCTACCTGCACACCGCAGGCGCCGCCAAGACCGCGACCTTGCGCGCGGTGGCGACCGACGGCCATCGCCTGGCGCAGTGCGAGCTGCCGCTGCCGGACGGCGCCGCCGGCATGCCGGGCATCATCATTCCGCGCAAGACCGTCGGCGAAGTGCAGCGGCTGATCGAGACCGGCGAAGGCGAGATCGGCATCGAGCTGTCCACCGGCAAGATCCGCTTCACCATCGGCAACGTGGTGCTGACCTCGAAACTGATCGACGGCACCTTCCCCGATTACGGTCGCGTCATTCCGGTCAACAACGACAAGAACCTCGTCGTCGACAAGAAGGACTTCGAGGCCGCCGTCGACCGCGTCTCGACCGTGTCGAGCGAGCGCGGCCGCGCCGTCAAGCTGTCGATCGCGCCCGGCAAGCTGACCCTGTCGGTGACCAACCCGGACTCCGGCAGCGCCACGGAAGAGCTCGAGGTCGACTACGAGGCCGAGCCGCTCGATATCGGCTTCAACTCGCGCTACCTGCTCGACATCGCCGCGCAGATCGAAGGCGAAGTCGCGATCCTCAAGCTCGCCGACCCCGGCTCGCCGACCTTGATCCAGGACAAGGACGCCAAGGGCGCGCTCTACGTGCTGATGCCGATGCGGGTTTGAGCGCCGGACGCAAACAACCACAGCCGTAGGCACCGGATGCAGATCGGGGTGATCGGGCTCGGCCGGATGGGCGCCAACATTGCGCTCCGCCTGATGCGTCACGGTCACGCGGTCGTCGCCCACGACCGGGACGCGGCCGCCACGGCCGCGCTGGCGCGCGACGGCGCCGACGCCGGCCGCGATCTCGCCGATCTCGTCGGGCGGCTCGCCGCCCCGCGCACGGTCTGGGTGATGCTGCCGGCCGGCGAGGCGACGGAAACCACTATCGCGCAGCTCGCCGACCTGCTCGACGCCGGCGACACCGTCATCGACGGCGGCAACACGTTCTGGCGCGACGACCTGCGCCGCGCCAAGGCGCTGAAGGCGCGCGGCATCCATCATCTCGACGTCGGCACCAGCGGCGGCATTCTCGGCCGCGAGCGCGGCTATTGCCTGATGATCGGCGGTGACGCCGCAGTGGCGGCGCGGCTGGCGCCCGTCTTCGCCGCGCTGTCGCCCGGCGGCGGCGCCGCCGCGCCGACCGCGCCGCAAGGCTGGCTGCACGTCGGGCCGAACGGCGCCGGGCACTTCGTCAAGATGGTGCACAACGGCATCGAATACGCGCTGATGCAGGCCTATGCCGAAGGCTTCCAGATCCTGCAGGAGACCGACTCTGCGGCGCTGCCGGACGACGAGCGCTTTGCGCTCGACACCGCCGCCATCGCCGAAGTCTGGCGGCACGGCAGCATCGTCTCCTCGCAACTGCTCGACGTCATCGCCCGCGCGCTCGACGAGGATACCGCGCTGGCCGATTTCTCCGGCGTCGTCGCCGACACCGGCGAAGGCCGCTGGACGGTGCAGACCGCGATCGAGCGCGCCATTCCGGCGATGGCGCTGACCACCGCGCTCAACGCGCGCTTCCGCTCGCGCAAGCAGCCAAATTACGCCGACAAGCTCATCTCGGCCATGCGGCGCGGTTTCGGCGGCCACGCCGAGGCGAAGGGCAAGTCCTGATGACCCGCAACACCGCCATCGTGCTGATGGGGGTCTCCGGCTCCGGCAAGAGCACGATCGGCGTCCGCCTGGCGCAGAAGCTTCGCCGCGAATTCCTCGAAGGCGACACGTTCCATCCGCCCGCCAATGTCGAGAAGATGAGCCGCGGCGTGCCGCTCGATGACGGCGACCGCTTGCCGTGGCTCAGCGCCATCGCCGACGCCATCGACGCGGCGCGCAAGAGCGGCCGTCAGGTCGTCGTCACCTGCTCGGCGCTCAAGCGTGCCTACCGGGCTATCGTGTCCGCCGGACACGACGACGTCGCCTTCGTCTATCTCAAAGGCGGCAGGGAGCTGATCGCGCAGCGTCTCGCGCTGCGCGCCGGCCATTTCATGCCGCCGTCGCTGCTCGACAGCCAGTTCGCGACTCTCGAAGAGCCCGCATCCGACGAGTCCTCGATCATGATCGCCATCGAGGACACGCCGGACCAGATCGTCGCCGCCATCGCCGCGCAGTTCGCCGCCGGCGCAAAGGTTTGAGCCGTGACGGATGCCGTCATCCGTCCAGCCAAGGCGGACGATGCTCCGCGCCTTCAGGCCATCGCGCGGTCGGCTTATGCCGGGTACACCGCGCGACTCGGCCGCGAACCGGCGCCGATGTCGGCCGATTATGCGGCCGCGATCGCCGCCGGCCATGCAGTCCTGATCGAGCGAAACGGCAAGATCGCCGGCTACCTGATCGGCCGCCGCGAAGAAGACAGCTATTTCATCGAGAACGTCGCCGTCGACCCCGCGTGCCAGCGTCTTGGTCTCGGCGGTGCGCTGCTGCGCCATGCCATTGCCGAGGCCAGACGGCTGAAGCTTTCGTCGCTGTGGCTTTTCACCAATGTGGCGATGACCGAGAATCGGGCGATGTACGCACATCTGGGGTTCGTCGAGAACCATCGCGCGGTGGAACACGGCTATGATCGGGTCTATATGCGGCTTTCCCTCTGAACGCCGAGACCGATGACCGCCGCTTTCATCCGCCGCCTGACGCTGACGAATTTCCGCAGCTATCACGCCGCACAGGTGACGCTCGACCGCGCCGGGCCCGTGGTGCTGACGGGCGCCAACGGCGCCGGCAAGACCAACCTGATCGAGGCGATCTCGCTGCTCGCGCCGGGCCGCGGCCTGCGCCGCGCCACGATGGAGGAGCTTGCCTTCACCGAAGGCGACGGCGGCTGGGCGATCTCCGCCGAGGTCGAAGGCATGCTGGGCCTGGCCACGCTCGGCACCGGCATCGATCCGCCGGCGGACGAGGACGCCTCGCCGACGCGGCGCTGCCGCATCGACCGCGAGCCGGTCTCCTCGGCCACCGCCTTCGCCGACCATCTGCGCGTCGTCTGGCTGACGCCGGCGATGGACCCCTTGTTCAACGGGCCGGCCTCCGAGCGGCGGCGCTTCCTCGACCGCCTCGTGCTCGCCGTCGACGCGCAGCATGCGAGCCGCGTCTCCGCGCTCGAGCGCTCGCTGCGCTCGCGCAACCGCCTGCTCGAGGATCCGCGCAGCGACCCGCAATGGCTCGATGCGGTCGAACACGAGACCGCCGAGGTCGCCGTCGCCGTCGCCGCCGCGCGCGCCGAGACGGTGGCGCGGCTGTCGGCCGCGCTTGCCGATGCGCGCAGCGACGCGCCAGAGTTTCCCGTCGCCACCATCGCGCTGCAGGGCTTCATGGAGATGCTGCTGCCGCAGCACGCCGCGGTCGAGATCGAGGACCGCTATCGCGCGCTGCTCAAGGACAACCGCGCCCGCGACGCCGCAGCCGGCCGCACGCTCGAGGGCCCGCACCTCACCGATCTCGTCGTCACCCATGCGGCCAAGACCATGCCCGCGTCGAATTGCTCGACCGGCGAGCAGAAGGCGCTGCTGATCCGCCTCGTGCTCGCGCATGCTCGTCTGATCAAGGACATGACCGGCGCCGCGCCGCTGCTGCTGCTCGACGAAGTGGTCGCGCATCTCGATCCCGGACGGCGCGCTGCGCTTTACGATGCGCTGTCGACATTGGGCGCGCAGGTCTGGATGACCGGCGCCGATCCCGCCGCGTTCGGCGACATCGTCAGCCGCGCTCAAATGTTCACGATCACGTCCGGTCGCGTGGAACCATTCGCGGCTTCGCCTTGATCGGTCACGCCGGCGCCGTTGTTCGTGCTGGTAGACAGAGGAACCATTGCCGCGGAATACCGTTTTTCGAGTCTGACGACTCGACGCCGTGCGATCGCGCAATTTGCGCAGAAAGCCGCGAGGCCGCGATGGGACTGGAGAGCGCAACGGACCGGATGCAGTGCGAGCTCGATCGCGCTTTTGCCGCCTTGCGCGCCGATCTCGACCGGATCGAGCTGTTGAGCGCGGCGCTCGCCGCCTTCAATCGTCCGGTTCCCGACTACGAGCCGTCGTTCCGTCACGTCAGGTTCGCGGGCCTCGCCGCGCACGAAATCGGATCGCCGGCGCACGATTGACCGGCAGACCGGTTGCCTAGAGTTCGCCGAGCAGTTCGCGGCGCTGGCGCTCCGAGGCTTCGGAATAGCGCCTGAGCGCGTGCGCTTCGCTGAGCAGGCCGATCACCTGCCGCCGCTCGATCGAATCGACCACCGGCAGCGCCTCCGCCTCGAAGCGGTCGAAGGCGGCGATCGCCTCCTGGGCCGACATCTGCGGCAGCAACATATGATCGCTGTGGCGCAGGAGCGCCCGCAGATTGTCGCCGGCGGCGACCTCGGCGGCGTGCGCCTCGGCCACCGGCACGATGCCGGCGTATCGGCCGTCCTCGTCGACGGCGATCACCTGGCTGGTGGAGCCGAGCGGGAAGGCCTCGCGGAAATCCGAGACGGTGCCTTCGACCGGCGTCGTGCGCACGTCGGCGCGCATCATCTGCCCGACGCTGAGGTCGCGGATCCAGCCGACGTCGGCGGCGCTGCGGATCGTCTCGCCGCGCAGATGGAAGCGCCAGGTGGCGAAGGTGTAGCCGAAGAATTCGCGCGTCACCTGCATGGAGATGATGGCGGCGATCAGCACGGCCGTGGTCAGCCACAGGTCGCCCGTCGTCTCCAGCGCGATGAACGTCATCGTCAGCGGGCCGCCGATCACCGACACCGACAGCGCCGACAGGCCGATGATGGCATAGGCGTCGGGATCGATGTGCACGCCGGGCGCGACCGCAGAGAAGGCGGTCGCGAAGAGCTGCCCGCCGAGCGCGCCGAGCAGGAGCGAAGCGAAGAACAGGCCGCCGCGGAAGCCGGAGCCGAGCGACACGATCGAGGCGAGGATCTTGAGCGTGAAGATCAGCGCGATCATCGCGATCGGCAATTTGAAGATGCCGGTCAGGTGCAGCGCGCCGTGGCCGGACGACATCACCTGCGGCGAGATCATCGCCAGCAGCCCGACGATGCCGCCGCCGATCATCGGCCGCCATTCCGAGGCGATGCGCAGCCGCGCGTAAAGCCGTTCGCAGGCGGCGACGCCGCGCATCAGCGCGATGCCGACCATGGCCGCCAGCAGGCCGACGCCGGCGGCGATGATGACGTCGTGCACCGCGACGTCCGCCACCGCATTGGCCTCGATGCCGAGCCGGAGCGGCGAGAAGGCGCGGGCGGTGAGATAGCCGACCAGCGAAGCCATGCCGACCGGCGCCAGGCTCGCGATCGAATAGCTGCCGATCACCAGTTCGAAGGCGTAGAAAGCGCCGGCGAGCGGCGCGTCGAAGGCCCCGGCGATAGCGGCAGCGGCGCCGCAGCCGACCAGCACGCGCATGTCGCCGCGGCGGAGGCGGAAGGCCTGCCCGACCACCGAGGCGATGCCCGAGGACAACTGCGTGTAGCCGGCTTCCAGGCCGACCGAGGCGCCGACGCCGCTCGACCATACCGTCTGCGCCGCCACGATCAGGCTGCCGCGCAGCGACATGCGGCCGCCGTGCAGGGCATTGGCCTCGATCGGATCGACCTCGGTGCCGCGCTTGCGGCTCACGTAGGCCGATACCAGCCCGAACACGAGGCCGCCGAGGCAGGGCGTCAGGAAGGCATAAAGCGGGTTGATCCAGGCCCGCGCCGACAGCCGCTCGCCCGGGTCGAGGCCGAAGAAGACGAGGTGCATGAGGCCGACCGCCTCGCTCATCGCCGCCACGACGAGGCCCGACACGAGGCCGATCGCCGCGGCCAGCACGATGACGCTCGACTCCCGCGCGCGGACGATCGCTCGAAGGCGGTGCGGAACCTCGAGCGGCCGGCCGTTCCAGCGCATGCGGAGCAGTTCGGAGCGGGCGAGCATGGCTTCCTGCTTAGAGGCTAATCGGCCGTCATGTGCAAGCGACAGTGACGCATTCCGACGCTGCGCGATTTCAAATCATGTGCGGTGGTTTACATGACCGGGATACCCGAAGGCCTGCAGGCCCCGCGCCAATGGCGCGCCGGGCGTACCGAAACAGCGCCCGAAAAAGCGCCCCGAAGCGCTTTTCGAGGGCTTCCGAAAGGGGTCTTTCGCCGCCCCCAAAAACCTTGAAAAAGCCTCGCACGATCAACATATTAGCACCAGCGACTTTGCACTGTACGCGCACCCCAAATCGTGTCACACAAATTCGCTTATCCGACTCAAATTAACTCGCTTTCCGAGAGCTTCCGCCGATGGCTGAACCGGCCCGCAATCTGCAATCCGACAACGACTATGGCGCCGAGTCGATCAAGGTCCTCAAGGGCCTCGATGCCGTGCGCAAGCGCCCGGGCATGTACATCGGCGATACCGACGACGGCTCCGGCCTGCACCACATGGTCTACGAGGCCGTCGACAACGCCATCGACGAGGCCCTCGCCGGCTACGCCACCGAGGTGAGCGTCACGCTGCATCCGGACGGCTCGTGCACTGTGCGCGACAACGGCCGTGGCATCCCGACCGACATCCACAAGGGCGAAGGCGTGTCGGCTGCCGAAGTGATCATGACGCAGCTGCATGCCGGCGGAAAATTCGACCAGAACTCGTACAAGGTGTCCGGCGGACTGCACGGCGTCGGCGTTTCCGTCGTCAATGCGCTGTCGACCTGGCTCAAGCTGAGGATCTGGCGCGACGGCAAGGAGCACTTCATCGAGTTCCGCGACGGCGTCGCGGTCGCGCCGCTGAAGGAAGTCGGCCCCGCCGACGACAAGCGCGGCACCGAGGTGAGCTTCCTGCCCTCGCCCGCCACCTTCACCATGACCGAATTCGACTTCTCGACGCTGGAGCACCGGCTGCGCGAGCTCGCCTTCCTGAACTCCGGCGTGCGCATCGTGCTGGCCGACAAGCGCCATGCCGTCGAGAAGCGCGAGGAGATGCTGTACGAAGGCGGCGTCGAAGCCTTCGTCAAGTTCCTCGACCGCAGCAAGACGCCGCTGATCCCGACGCCCATCATGATCCGCGCCGAGCGCGAGGGCATCACCGTCGAGTGCGCGCTGTGGTGGAACGACGGCTATCACGAGAGCGTGCTGTGCTTCACCAACAACATCCCGCAGCGCGACGGCGGCACGCATCTCGCCGGCTTCCGTGGCGCGCTGACGCGGCAGATCACGCAATATGCCGAGACCGCCGGCTCCTCGAAGAAGGAGAAGGTGGCGCTGAGCGGTGACGACTGCCGCGAGGGCCTGACCGCCGTGCTGTCGGTCAAGGTGCCGGACCCGAAGTTCTCCTCGCAGACCAAGGACAAGCTGGTTTCCTCGGAAGTGCGGCCGGTGGTCGAGAACGTCATAAACCAGGCGCTCTCGGACTGGTTCGAGATTCATCCCGCGGAAGCCAAGGTCATCGTCGGCAAGGTGGTCGAGGCCGCCGCCGCGCGCGAGGCCGCGCGCAAGGCGCGCGAATTGACGCGCCGCAAGGGCGCGCTCGACGTCTCGTCGCTGCCCGGCAAGCTTGCCGACTGCCAGGAGCGCGATCCGGCGAAATCCGAACTGTTCATCGTCGAGGGCGATTCGGCCGGCGGCTCCGCCAAGCAGGGCCGCAACCGAGAATTCCAGGCGGTGCTGCCGCTGCGCGGCAAGATCCTCAACGTCGAGCGCGCGCGCTTCGACAAGATGCTGTCGAGCCAGGAAATCGGCACGCTGATCACCGCGCTCGGCACCGGCATCGGCCGCGACGAGTTCAACCCGGACAAGCTGCGCTACCACAAGATCATCATCATGACCGACGCGGACGTGGACGGCTCCCACATCCGCACGCTGCTCTTGACCTTCTTCTTCCGGCAGATGGAGGAGCTGATCAAACGCGGCCACGTCTTCATCGCGCAGCCGCCGCTCTACAAGGTCTCGCGCGGCAAGTCCGAGCAGTACCTCAAGGACGAGCGCGCGCTCGAGGACTATCTGATCACGACCGGGCTCGAGGACGCGGTGCTGCGGCTCGCCTCCGGCGAGGAGCGCGCCGGCGCCGACCTGCGCGCGCTGGTCGAGAACGCCCGCGCCATCCGCAACATCCTGCTCGGCCTGCACAGCCGGTATAACCGGAAGGTGATCGAGCAGGCCGCGATCGCCGGCGTGCTCAACACCGAGGTGACGCAGAACGCCGAGACGGCTGCGGCCGCGGCGGCCTACATCGCCAGGCGGCTCGACGCGCTCGAGGACGAGACCGAGCGCGGCTGGGAAGGCCGCTACGACGAGGACGGCTTCCATTTCGAGCGCACGGTGCGTGGCGTCAAGGAAGCCGCGATCATCGACCAGGCGCTGCTCGGCTCGGCCGATGCGCGCAAACTCGACGGCTATCGCGACATGCTGCAGCACGGCTTCCCGCGGCCGCGGCCGCCGGCGATCCTCCGCCGCCGCGACGACGAGATGGCGATCCACGGCCCGGTCGGGCTGTTCGAGGCGCTCACCGCCGCCGGCCGCAAGGGCATCACTATGCAGCGCTACAAGGGTCTCGGCGAGATGAACCCGGAACAGCTCTGGGAGACCACGCTCGACGTCAATGCCCGCTCGCTGCTGCAGGTGCGGGTGAAGGAAGTCGACGAGGCGGAGAACCTGTTCGCCGAACTGATGGGCGACGAGGTCGAGCCGCGCCGGCTGTTCATCCAGAACAACGCGCTGTCGGCGAGCGTGGACGTTTAGGCCGCGCCGATCCGGAGGAAACGTTGACGACGGTTCCGGCGGATTTGAGCTCCTGAGCCGAATTCTTGAACGACACCTCGCCTTCGTCATGGCCGGGCTTGTCCCGGCCATCCACGTTTTCGTTGCGCCTTTGGCTGAAGACCTGGCGTCGCGGCGCAAGGTTGCCGCCTGCCCAGCCGAGCATGGTCCCCCGCCTGACTATGGCCCATCGCACACCGTCGCGACCGCAAACACGGCTATGCTGAGGCGTTCCTGATTCGCCCCGAGCCCATGACCGACCAGCGCCTTGCCGCCGACCTCAATCCCGACCAGCGCCGCGCCGTCGAGCACGGCGCCGGCGACGGCCATCCGCCGCTGCTGATCATTGCCGGCGCGGGCTCCGGCAAGACCAACACGCTGGCGCACCGCGTCGCGCATCTGATCGCGCAGGGCGCCGATCCGCGCCGCATTCTCCTGCTCACCTTCTCGCGCCGCGCCGCGGTCGAAATGCGCCGCCGCGTCGAGCGCATCGGCGCCGCGGTGCTCGGCTCCCAGGCGCACACGATGGCCGATGCGCTGACCTGGGCCGGCACCTTCCACGCCATCGGCGCGCGGCTCCTGCGCGAATACGCGACCGCGATCGGCTTCGAGCCGGAGTTCTCGATCCACGACCGCGAGGATTCCGCCGACCTGATGAACCTGGTGCGGCACGAGCTCGGCTTCTCGCACATGGAGAAGCGGTTTCCGCTCAAGGGTACGTGCCTCGCCATCTATTCGCGCGTCGTCAACGCGGAAATCGAGCTCGCCGATGTGCTCAAGCACGCTTATCCCTGGTGCGCGGAATGGCACGAGCAACTGCGCGCGCTGTTCGCCGCCTATGTCGAGGCCAAGCAGCGGCAGAACGTGCTCGACTACGACGACCTGCTGCTGTGCTGGGCGATGATGATGGCCGAGCGCGAGCTTGCCGAGCATGTCGGCGCGCGCTTCGACCACGTGCTGGTCGACGAATATCAGGACACCAACCGGCTGCAGGCGCGCATCCTGCTCGGCCTGAAGCCCGACGGCCGCGGTCTCACCGTGGTCGGTGACGACGCGCAGTCGATCTATTCCTTCCGCGCCGCCACCGTGCGCAACATCCTCGATTTCCCGGCGCAGTTCCGGCCGAAGGCGACCGTGGTCACGCTCGAGCGCAACTACCGTTCGACGCAAACCATTCTCGCCGCCGCCAATGCGGTGATCGCGCTGGCTCCGGAACGTTACGCCAAGAACCTGTGGTCGCACCGGCAGGCCGGCGACAGGCCGCAGCTCGTCAACGTCGCCGACGACCCCGCGCAGGTCGGCTACATCGTCGACACGATCCTGGAGAACCGCGAGGCCGGCATCGCGCTCAAGGCGCAGGCTGTGCTGTTCCGCACGTCGAGCCACAGCGGCGCGCTCGAGGTCGAGCTCACCCGCCGCAACATTCCCTTCGTCAAGTTCGGCGGCCTCAAGTTCCTCGAAGCCGCGCACATCAAGGACGTGCTGGCCGCGCTGCACTGGGCGCAGAACCCGCGCGACCGCGTCGCCGGCTTCCGCGTGCTGCAACTCATGCCCGGCATCGGCCCGGCGACTGCCGCGCGCGTGCTCGACCATCTCGCGACTGGCGACCTGCGCGACTTCGCCGCCCCGGCCGCGGCGGCCGAATGCTGGCCGGACTTCGCCGACACCATCGACGCCGTGCGCCGCGGCGAGGCCGGCTGGCCGGCCGAACTCGAGACGATCTGTCGCTGGTACGCGCCGCATCTCGAGCGCACCTACGAGGACGCGATGCTGCGCGAGGCCGACCTCGCGCAATTGACGCAGATCGCCGGCAGCTATGCGAGCCGCGAGCGCTTCCTCACCGAGATGAAGCTCGATCCACCCGACGCGACCAGCGACGAGGCCGGCCCGCCGCTGCTCGACGAAGACTATCTGATCCTGTCGACGATCCATTCGGCCAAGGGCCAGGAATGGAAGGCGGTGTTCGTGCTCAACACGGTCGACGGCTGCATCCCCTCCGACCTGTCGGTGCGCACCGTGCCCGAGATCGAGGAGGAGCGGCGGCTGCTCTACGTGGCGATGACGCGCGCCAAGGACCAGCTGCATCTGATGGTGCCGCAGCGCTTCTTCGTGCACCAGCAGCGCGGCCTCGGCGACCGCCACGTCTACGCCCAGCGCACGCGCTTCATCCCGCCGGCGCTGTTGAAGCTGTTCGACGTGCGCGTCTGGCCGCCCGCGGCGAGCGGCAAGGCCGCGCCGCGGCCGCCGGCCGGCACGGCCGACGTGCGCGGCAAGCTGCGCCGCATGTGGGGCTGAGGCCGCGACCATGAGCGGTTTGCCCGGCTGGCTGCAAGGCGCATTGAGCGCGCGGCTCGAGAACGTCTCGCGCACCGCCCTGCGCGCCAGCGCACAACGCATCTCCGCGCGCTACCGCGCCGGCGGCGGCAGCGACGTCATCGCCTCGCCCTTCGACGCGCTCGCTTATGCCGTGGTGCGCATGCCGGCGACCTATGCGGCGGTGGATGCCGCGGTGAGAGAGGCCGCCGCCGTCGTTCCCGACGTCGCGCCGCGCTCCCTGCTCGACATCGGCGCCGGGCCCGGCACCGCGACCTGGGCGGCCTGCCAAGCCTGGCCGTCGCTCGACCGCGCCGCGCTGATCGATGCCAACCCTCATCTCCTCGCGCTGGCGGAAACGTTCGCCGCGGCGACACCGTCGCTCGCTCTGGCGACGACGCGCGACACGATCGCCCGCGCGCTCGGCACGGCGGCGAAGGCCGACGTGGTGCTGGCAAGCTACGTCCTGACCGAGCTCGGCGAAGCCGCCGCCGGCCCATTGCAGCGGCTCTGGGATTTGACCGAGCGGCTGCTGGTGATCGTCGAACCCGGCACGCCGGAGGGATTCAAGCGCATCCTCGCCTGCCGCGATGTCCTGCTCACGCAGGGCGCCCGGATCGTCGCGCCGTGCTCGCACGAAGGCCGCTGTCCGCTCGCGGCCGATGCCCGCTGGTGTCATTTCGCGGCGCGCCTGCCGCGCTCGCGCGATCACCTCGCGACCAAGGACGTCAGCGTGCCGTTCGAGGACGAGAAGTTCGCCTATCTGATTGTCGGCAAGGCGTTCGACGCATTGCCGCGCGGACGGCGCGTGCTGGCGACGCCGAAGGTCGACAAAGGCGGCGTGACGCTCACGCTTTGCGCGCCCGGCGTGGCCGAGCAGCGCCGGATCGCGCGCGGCGACAAGGAGGCGTATCGCGCGGCGAAACGCCTCGACTGGGGCGATGCGCTGCCGACCTGAGCGCCACGCATCTGCTCAGTGGCAGACGCGCCTGACGCCCCAGACCCAACCGCCACGACCGTCGTAGACGGGCGTGTTCTGCATGGTGCAGACCACCGGATACTCGGCGCGGTACGGCCGGTACTCACGGCGATAGCGATAGACCTCTTCGCCGTAGCGGTAGCCATAAGGGCCGTCGTAGCCGTAGCGCTCGACGCGGACGTAGCTCTCACCGCCGCCGGCCCGCTCGACGCGGCGATAGCAGCACGAGCCCGAGTCCCCGCCGCGATACGGCTGAACGGCGTAACCGCCGCCGTAGCCGTAGTAGTAGTCGTCCGCATAGGACGGACCGGCATTCAACACGGCGAAGGCGACGACGCACCAGGACAGAACTGCGAACACAAGGCGACGCATGACACACTCCCAATTTCCATTTGTGAGGGTCGAAACGGACCGGGAACGAATTGATTAAATGCTTAACAGAGGGGAACCGGGGCGCATATTAAGGAGTGGCGCGTATAAGGATTCGCGCGTAGCCCGCGGCGCGCCGAATGCGGCCCGCGCGGCTAAGTACATAATTTTCAAACGATATCGGGCGTCACGCGCGGCGCGACGCGCGGGCTACGACACCACTTTGTGGCCGAGCCACAGGCCGATCGCCAGCGCGCCGAGGAATAGAACGAGGAATATCCCGAACAGCCATTGTGCAATTGTCGCCGCCACCGACTGCACGTCGGTGAAGCCGAAGATGCCGGCGACGATCGCGATGATCAGGAAGACGAAAGCCCATTTCAGCATGGCACCATCCCTCGGTCGGCTTTAGAACGAGCGAGCTGCCGCCTGAGTTCCGCAGGTTCACGCCTTCAGCAGCGGGACGACGCCTTCCGTCGACCGGCTGCGCGGATCGCGCGGCGTCCAGCGGCCCGCGTCGACCCGCGCCAGGAAATCGCCGACGACGCGGTTGAACAGGTCGGGCTCCTCGAGATTCACGACGTGACCGGTCTTCGGAAACATCACCAGCCCCGAGGCGGCGAGCGTCTGTTTCAGGAACAGGCCGGGCTCGATGCAGCGGTCGTCCTCGTCGCCGACCACGATCAGCGCCGGCGTCGTGAGCTTGCGCATCTCGGCCTCGAAATCGTAGAGCGACGGCCGCCCGCCCTGGAAGCCGCGCGAAGTGTTGGCCGAGCCCTTGGCGTCGTGCTCGGCAAGGCGCGCGACGAATTCGGCATAGCCGCGCGGGTCCTTGACCTCGAACGGAATGCGGCTCGGGCTCGCGCCATAGCTGCGCGCGACCTCGGCCGAGCCCGCGCGTTCGAACGTGTCGCCGATCGCCCGCGAATGTTTGTGGAAGTCCGCGGTGTACCAGCGCTCGCTGCCGGAGCCGGCACCGGCGAGCACCATCGAGAGCACGCGCCCGGGGTGATTGAGTGCGACCTGCAGCGAGGTGTAGCCGCCCATCGACAGGCCGATGAGATGCGCCTTGTCGATCTTCAAATGATCGAGCACGGCGACGGCATCGCGCATCACATGCTTGTAGGTATAGGCAGCCGGATCGGCCGGCACGTCGGACGGCGTGTAGCCGCGCGCGGAATATGTGATGCAGCGATAGCGCCTGGCGAAATCGCGCAATTGCGGCTCCCAGCCGCGCCAGTCGGAGGCGAACTCGTGCACGAACAGGATCGGCGTGCCCTGCCCCGCTTCTTCGTAATAGAGACGGACGTTATCGGGCGTGGTCGCGTAGGGCATGGGCACTCTCGTCGCTGGGGTCGATCGGACAGGCGCGACCCTAGCCGAACCCTGCGCTCCGGGGCAAAAGCGCGGCCGCAAGGACAGCAATGCAAAACGACCGGCTCACCGAGCCGGCCGCTGTCCTTCGAAACCGTGAAATCCGCTCAGCTCGCGCGCGCCATCCAGCCGAGATCCGTGCGGCGACGCCAGGCGGTCTGACGCAGGCCGAGCAGGCGCTGCGCGGTGGTGCGGGCCTCGGCGCGCGTCGATGCGGCGCAGGTGCGATATTCGAGATCGGCGACGCGCGAGACCAGCGGCTGCTTGCGGAACAGGCGGGCGAAGGCGCCGACGCCGCCGTTGAGCTTGAGCTCGGTCAGGGCGCTCGCGACGTTCGCGGCGTGGCCGAAGGCGACGACGCGGCCGGTCAGCGTATGACGCACTTCGTACACGCCCGGGCCGATCGGCGCCTCGACGGCGTCGCCGCTCTGCGCATCGGGAAATCGCTTCCAGCTGCTCCAGGTCTGCATCCGAACCTCGACTCGATTGGCTTATCGATTGGATTGGCGTCCAGCGAGAACGCGACAAGCCGTTATTCGTTCCTCGCGGTCAATGCCCATGTTGATAAGGCGGCAGGCGGCGCGGCCGTTGATCTGGCGCAAGGGAGCGGCCCCCGGCCGGCCTCATGTGGCGGCGATTCGATGACCAATATCAATGGCCCGGCAGCACCAGCACTTTCGGCTTGGCCGGCAGGGTCGCCTTCGAGACCACGACGGTGGGCACTTCGGCATAGGCGACGTCCCACTCCTGGCGGGCGCGGGCAAGGAAGCGCTCCAGCGTGTAGCGGCTGAAGAAGTGCATCGGGATCATTAGCGGCGCCTTCAGCGATTTCAGCACGTCCATCATGCCGTCGAGGTCGAGCGTGTAGCTGCCGTCGACCGGGACGAAGACCACGTCGATCTTGCCGATCTCGTTCAACTGCTGCTGCGTCAGCGTGTGGTGCAGGTGGCCGAGATGGGCGATGCACAGGTTCGCCGCCTCGAAGATGAAGATGGAATTGCCGTGCCGCTCCGTGCCGCCGTCGTAGGTGCGGATATTGGTCGGGACGTTGCGCACGCGCACGTCCTTGTAGGTCATGTCGATGCGCGCCGGCTTCTCGTCCTCGGCCCAGCCGTGCAGCACGTATTTGATGCCCGGATCGGGGTGCAGCGTGTAGTGCGAGGAATGCGCGTGGTTCATCGTGACGATGTCGGGGAGGACCGGCGGCCTGACCCAATCGTTGTAGTCGGTGGCGATGCGCACCGAGGCCGGCGTCTCGATCAGGAAGGTGGCGTGGCCGATATAGGTGAAGCGCAGTTCGTCGCGCGCGAGCGCGGCAAGCCGCATCGTCACGGGCTGGAAGACGGGCGAGCGGCCGGCGATCAGGCCGGGGCAATTGGCTTCCGTCATCTCCGGCTTGGCCGGCGCCGGCGCGGCGCCCTGCGCGAAAGCCGGCGTGGCGACCTGCATTGCGCCGGCGACGAGCGCCAGCACGGCCAGCAACGACTTCAACGCCACGCCGAGCATGAGAGCACCCCGCATACGACCGGCGGGACGAATCTGGCACGGCTCGAAGCCGGCGCGCCACACCCCTCACGCGAAGTTGCGCGGGCGGTCCGGCGGCCGCCGGCTCAGTTGAAATAGCGCCAGTCGCGCGGCGGCGCCGACGAGACGATCAGGCCCTTCGGCGTCTCGACGATCCAGCGGCCGTCGACGCGGCGGACCGATTCGACGCGACCGAGGCCCGGCAGGTTCGCGCCCGGCACGACCTCGTAGATGTCGCCGCGGTTTTCGACCAGCACGGCGCCGCGGGCGCTGCCGCGCACGTGCCATCCCGGAACGACGAGCCGCGGCGCGTTTTCGACGGCGGAGGCCGCCGCGAGCTGCTGCGGACGCGGCTGCGGCAGCGGCGTCACCGCCGCCTCCGCGCTCGCGCTGGTCTGCGGCGCGGCGATTGAACCGGTCACGTCGGCGCTCGCCTTGGCCAGCGCCTCGTTGGCCTTGGTCGCAGCGGCGGCGACCTTCTCGTTCATGCTCTGGCTCAGCTTGGCGAGCTGCGTGCTCTGCGCGTGCGCCGACTTGCGGGCCGCGTCGAGGTTTGTCTTCAGCGTCGACAACTCGTCGCCGAGCCGGGCGACGGTCTGCTGCATCGCCTTGCGTTCCTGCAGCCCGGCGGCGTGCTCGTGCGTGCCGGCAAGCGAGGTCGCGCCGACGGCACCGATCACCGCGCCGAGCGCGGCCGCGGCCGCGACGGAGGCGGCGAGCACCGCCATGCGCCGGCGGCGCAAGGCGAGCCGCAGCGGCTTGAAGCGAAGCGCGGGCGCGATCGGCGAGTCGCCGACCGGCGGCTCGACGGCGAAGGGCTCGGGAGAGATGCGCTCGTCGGCTTTGGCCGGCGAGATCGACGGCGCCTCGACCCGCGGCAGGGCCGCGGCGGGCGCTTCGGATTTTGCCGCCGGCGGGCCGCCGGCCGGCTGGTCGCTGGTGGCTTTTTCGGCGTCGTCGCGGTCGGCCATTGGCCTGCTCCCCTGTCGTTCACCAACCGGTAACCACGTTCGGTTACCAAGTGGTTACCGGGGAGCGGCCGGCCTCAGACGACGAGACCGTTCTCGGCCGCCAGTGCCTTCAGCGACACGGCCGGGCGGGCGCCGATGTGCTGGATGACCTCCGCCGCGGCCAGCCCGCCGAGGCGCGCCGCCGTCTGGTGGTCCTTGCCGCGGGCGAGCCCGACCAGGAAGCCGGCGGCGAACAGGTCGCCGGCGCCGGTGACATCGGCGATCTGCTCGATCGGCGCTGCCGGCACCGCCGTCATGCCGCTCTTGTCGATGACGACGCAGCCCTTCTCGCTGCGGGTGACCACCGCCAGCCTGGCATCCTCACGCAGCGCCTTGGCGCCGCTCTCGAAGTCCGCCGTCTCGTAGAGGCTGCGCAGCTCGTGCTCGTTGGCGAAGACGATGTCGACCGTGCCCTTGCGGATGAGGTCGAGGAACTCGCCGCGATAGCGGTCGACGCAGAAGGCGTCCGACAAGGTCAGCGCGACGCGACGGCCGTTCTTGTGCGCGATATCGGCGGCCTTGACGAAGGCCTCCTTGGCCTGCGGCGGGTCCCACAGATAGCCCTCGAGATAGACGACTTCCGCGGCCGCGATCTGCGCCTCGTCGATGTCGGCGGGTTTGAGATCCTGCGCCGCGCCGAGATAGGTGTTCATGGTGCGCTCGCCGTCCGGCGTCACCATGATGTAGCAGCGCGCGGTCGACGGCCCCTCGCTCGCCGGCCTGGTGTCGAAGGCGACGTTGATCGAGCGAATGTCGTGCGCGAAGGCCTTGCCGAGCTCGTCGTTCTTGACCTTGCCGACGAAGGCCGCGCGCGCGCCGAAGCTCGCAACGCCGGCGATGGTGTTGGCGGCCGAGCCACCCGAGCTTTCCGTCGCCGGACCCATGGCCTCGTAGATCGCCTTGGCGCGCGCCTCGTCGATCAGCGCCATCGCGCCCTTGTGCATGCCCTGCGCCACCAGGAAGTCGTCCTCGGCGCGGGCAATGACGTCGACGATGGCGTTGCCGATGCCGAGCACGTCGTAACGGGAAGCGGTCATGCGGAGATCCTTCTGTCCGGCGGGCGCGTTCAAACGCGCGGCACTATAGCCATTGCCCTTTTCGAGGCAACGTTGGGCAATGAGCCGTCATGGCTGCCAACCGGGTCCGGCCTTCGGCCGGCCCGGTCGCAAGCTTGTCCCGGCCATGACGAAGCGGGATGCGGGCCGACGCCCAAGTCGTGACGCGCCGCTAGTGGACCGGCGGCAGTCGCTTCAGCACCTCAAGGCTCCACCAGAGAAAGTAGCCGCCGATCAGGATGCCGAGGCCGACCTTCACCAGTTGAATGACCAGTTCATCCTTGCTCATCAAGTCCACCGCTGCTGGGATTGGGTTCGTCGCGCGCCACCTATAACGGAACGGCCCCCCTGCCTGCCAGACCCGAAAGGTTCGCCCGCGGCCGGGGTTGCGCGGCAAACGCCGCCATGCGATGTGGCCGCCTCGGGCCCAGAGGAGTGAGGCGATGGCGTTCAAGGAGCGCGTGTTTTCCGGCGTGCAGCCGACCGGCAACCTGCACCTCGGCAACTATCTCGGCGCGATCACGAAGTTCGTGGCGCTGCAGGACAAGTTCGACTGCATCTACTGCGTCGTCGACATGCACGCCATCACCGTCTGGCAGGAGCCGGCGGAGCTCATGCACGCCACCCGCGAGGTGACCGCGGCGTTCATCGCCTGCGGCATCGATCCGAAGAAGAACATCGTCTTCAACCAGAGCCAGGTGGCCGAGCACGCCGAGCTCGCCTGGGTGTTCAACTGCGTCGCCCGCCTCGGCTGGCTCAACCGCATGACCCAGTTCAAGGAGAAGGCCGGCAAGGACCGCGAGAACGTCTCGGTCGGTCTCTATGCCTATCCGAACCTGATGGCCGCCGACATCCTCGTCTACCGCGCCACGCATGTGCCGGTCGGCGAGGACCAGAAGCAGCATCTCGAGCTCGCGCGCGACATCGCGATGAAGTTCAACAACGACTACGGCGCCGCGATCGCGTCGCACGGCTATGGCGACGCCTTCTTCCCGCTGCCGGAGCCGATCATCCAGGGCCCGGCGACGCGCGTGATGAGCCTGCGCGACGGCTCCAGGAAGATGTCCAAATCCGAGCCGTCGGACTATTCGCGCATCAACCTGACCGACGATGCCGACGCCATCGCGCAGAAGATCCGCAAGGCCAAGACCGATCCGGAGCCGCTGCCGAGCGAGGAGAAGGGGCTGGAGACGCGGCCGGAGGCCGACAATCTCGTCGGCATCTACGCCGCGCTCAACGACATGACCAAGGGTCAGGTTCTCGGCGAGTTCGGCGGCGCGCAGTTCTCGACCTTCAAGTCGGCGCTGGTCGATCTCTCGGTCGCCAAGCTCGGCCCGATCGGCGCCGAGATGAAGAAGCTGGTCAAGGACCCGGTCTATATCGACAAGGTGCTGGGCGACGGCTCCGAACGCGCGCGGGCGATTGCGGCCGATACGATGAAGGCGGTCAAGGACATCGTCGGTTTCGTGCGGCGGTAGGATAGACCCGGGACCGCACAAGGCTCGGAATGCGCGACGGCCCCGGTCCTGCGGTGCATCACTCCGCGACGCTGCGTGCTGCACCGCGCCCGGGGCGAAGAGAGGCGCTTGTAAGCGCCGCTTCGTCCGTGCCACCCTTGCCGCTTGCGCGGTCGTTCCCGCGCTGGCGATGAGGGGCGACAGGAACGGATGAGCCAAAGGCGCCGCGGCAACGAAGCCGGACACAAGCGCAAATATCTCGTCGTCATCGACGACACGCCGGAATGCGACCGCGCCGTGTTCTGGGCGGCGAAGCGCGCCGAGCACACGCATTCGCAGATCGTCATGCTGCGCGTGATCGAGCCCGGCGAGCGCAACCGGCAATGGCTCGGCGTCGCCGACATCATGAAGGCGGAGCAGGAAGAAGCCGCCAACGCCGCGCTCGACAAATACGCCAAGCGCATCCGCGCGGTCGCCAGGATCACGCCCGACCGCGTCATCCGCGAGGGCGAGCCGGCCGACGAGATGCTGAAATTGATCGAGGACGACGCCGACATCGGCATCCTCGTGCTCGCCGCCGATTCGAGCAAGGAAGGTCCGGGCCCGCTGGTGACGAGCGTCGCCAAGTCCGCCGGCAGCTTTCCCATTCCCGTCGCCATCGTGCCGGGGCATCTGAACGACGACGAGCTCGAGGCGATGACGTAAGGCGCGCGAATCGCGCGTCACAGATTCGATTGGTCAAACAGCGTGGTCATTCCGGGTTCGCGCCTTTGGCGCGCCCCGGTATGACGAGCGGGCATGCGTCATCGCCCGTGTTGTTTGGTCGGCCCCGGGCAGGCCCTCGTCGCCGTCCGTTTCCGCCGCTCCCGAAGGAAGAACCGAGGGCGCGCGGGACGCATTCGGGTCCTGTCGGACCCACGGACCTCGACGCCTCGCAGCATCGAGGCATGCTGAAGTCCGAATAACCGCAAGTCCGCC